>Ga0247727_10000513_pt1 | contig 94310 bp, 88 predicted proteins | sample WisWelCaveWW1625_FD_202498 | JGI IMG/M metagenome (GOLD analysis project Ga0247727, IMG submission 202498) | Biofilm microbial communities from Wishing Well Cave, Virginia, United States - WW16-25 | ecosystem: Environmental > Aquatic > Deep subsurface > Groundwater > Cave microbial mat | place...
GCTGGTAGCGAATGTCAAATCCATAAACTCCACTAGAAACCTATACTTGCTAGTGGTCCTTATGATTCCAACATTCGCAACAGAGCGGGCCGAAACGGGATGCGAATGTTGGAATCGGACCACTAGAGCCGTCATTTCCGCTCGCGGCCAAATGCCATTGGCTGTAGCGTGCCTGCCAAGGGGGACCGGCTTTTGGCGGACGTCTTCATCTCATACTCCCGACTAGACCATGACCGCGTCCGACCGATTGCCGACCGGCTGGGCTCGCTTGGGTATAGCATATGGTGGGACAGGCATTTGCGCGCCGGCCAGGTGTTTGTCGAGGAGATCGAGCGCCAGCTCGACAGTGCGCGCGCGGTCCTGACAGCCTGGAGCCACAATTCGCGAAATTCGACCTGGGTTTACGCGGAGGCGAGCCGAGGGCTCGACCGCAATAAATTTTTGCAGTTTCGGCTCGACGGCGTACAATTGCCGCTGCCGTTCGATGCGCTGCAAGTCGCCGATATGAGCGGCGAGCGCAAGGAATGGGGCCCGCTTGAGGATGCGCTCACGCGTCTGGTGCGCAAGGGCGAGGCCGCCGCGCCGCTGCGCCGCCTCACCTCGCTGGGGATGCTGGCGACACCAGCGGCGGCGGGTTCGCCGAAATTGCTTTCAGTGGCGACCGGGGCCACGCTAGCGGCCTATGCGGGCGCGGTGTCGGCGGCCTACAACAGCGTGCTGAGCCCCGACCAATTGCAGATTGCGCTGACCGGCATGATCGGAGTGGCCGGGGCCAGCGCGGTGCTCACCGCGCATCGTTTGCTCGCCATTTCGCGCGCTGGAGGCTGACCCATGGCCCGCTCCTTGCTTGCTTCGTTTGTTGGCGGTACGCGCCAGATGCTCACCTTGCAGCTGTTGGTTAGCATAGGGACGGTGGGGCTGGCAGGCTGGACGCTGGCAATCACCAACGACGTCATTCGCGAGCGTGACCGGTTGCGCGAGCGTGTGATCCAGTTGGAGGAATCCTTGGCGGGAAGCGGCATCATTGTGCCGGCGATTCCAGCTCTGGTCGATTCCGCCGCGCCGCCGGCCGAGAGTGCATATCCGCCCTCGGTGGCGCTGCCCGAGCCTGCGCCGGAGGCCCCCATCGATCAAGCGCCAGCCGCCAAACCGGAAACGCCGGCGCCGGCCGCTACCCCGCAGGCCGAGCGCGCGCCGTTCGATCCGGCCCAGGTGATCGGCGACCTGTTCGCGCCGCCGCCGCCGCTGCGCACAATCGTGTTGCATGTCCGCGCCGCCGCCGATGCCGCCGTCGCTCAAACTATCGCTCGCGCGCTCGGCGAGGCAAGGCAAGTGCGTGTCGCCGTCGATGTGATGGCGCCGCGCGATCCGCGCCAATCAGGCTATGCCTATTTTGACGGTCGCCAGAGCCGCGACGCCGCCGCCGTGGTGGCGCAATTCAACGATATCGCCCGCGGCGCCGATGTGGCGCCGTGGTCGGCGCAATTGCGCGGAATCGCCTTGCCCGCGAACGGCGAATATGGCCCCGACCGGCTCGATATCGTGCTGCCGCCGCTGCCCGCCGCGCCGGAACCGGCCGCCGCGATCAGGGGATAATGCCCCGCGCCCAGGGAAGGGGGCGGCGCCGCGCCAACTTGGCGTCCGGCGCGCGCTCCTATAGCAAACGGGCGACATGACTCCGCGCGACAAGATCCGAAACTTTTCAATTGTGGCGCATATCGACCATGGCAAATCGACGCTCTCGGATCGGTTGATTCAGGAGACTGGGGGGCTGTCGGCGCGCGAGATGACGAATCAGGTTTTGGACTCGATGGATATCGAGCGCGAGCGGGGAATCACCATCAAGGCGCAGACCGTGCGGCTGGATTACAGGGCCAAGGACGGCCTCGATTACGTGCTCAATCTCATGGACACGCCCGGGCACGTGGACTTTGCCTATGAAGTCTCGCGCTCGCTGGCCGCCTGCGAAGGCGCGCTGCTGATCGTGGACGCGTCACAGGGTGTGGAAGCGCAGACGTTGGCCAATGTTTATCAAGCGCTCGATAACGATCTCGAGATTGTGCCAGTGCTGAACAAGATCGATCTGCCCGCCGCCGAGCCCGAACGCGTCCGCCAGCAGATCGAGGACGTGATCGGGCTCGATGCGAGCCAAGCAATTCTGGCTTCGGGCAAAACCGGCGAAGGCATTTCCGACTTGCTGGAAGCCATCGTCACCCGCTTGCCGCCGCCGAAATCGGGTGACGCCAATGCGCCCTTGAAAGCGCTGCTGGTGGACGCCTGGTATGATTCCTATCTCGGCGTTGTGGTGCTGTTCCGTGTGATCGACGGCGTGATGAGGAAGGGCCTGCGCATCAAGTTGATGCAGACGGGCGCCGATTACGGCATCGATACGCTCGGCGTGTTCCGCCCTAAGCGCCAGGAGATGGACGAGCTTGGCCCCGGCGAAATCGGCTTTCTCACGGCCAGCATCAAGGAAGTCGCCGACGCGCGCGTGGGCGATACCATTACCGAACATCGCCGCGAAACCACGAAGGCGTTGCCCGGCTTCAAGCCGGCGCAGCCGGTGGTGTTTTGCGGCTTGTTTCCGGTGGACGCGGCCAATTTCGAGGATTTGCGCGCGGCGATGAGCCGGCTGCGGCTCAACGATGCGAGTTTTTCCTTCGAGATGGAAACTTCAGCCGCGCTTGGCTTTGGCTTTCGCTGCGGCTTTCTGGGGCTCTTGCACCTGGAGATTATCCAGGAGCGGCTGACGCGCGAGTTTAATCTCGATCTCATCGCCACCGCGCCGAGTGTGGTCTACCGCGTGCACATGAACGATGGCGAGTTGAAGGAGCTGCACAATCCCACCGATTTGCCGGACGTAGTCTATATCAAGGAAATCGAGGAGCCTTGGATCAAGGCGACCATTCTGACGCCGGATGAATTCTTGGGCGCCATCATCAAGCTCTGCCAGGACCGCCGCGGCGTGCAGAAAGATCTGGTCTATGTCGGCTCGCGCGCGATGCTGACCTACGAATTGCCGCTCAACGAAGTGGTGTTCGATTTCTACGATCGGCTGAAAAGCATTTCCAAAGGCTACGCCAGCTTCGATTATCAGCTGATCGACCACCGCCCCGGAAATCTGGTGAAAATGTCGATCCTGGTGAACGACGAACCGGTGGACGCGCTCTCCATGCTGGTGCACGCCGCCCGCGCTGAGTCACGTGGCCGCGCCATGGTGGAAAAGCTGAAAGAACTGATCCCGCAACACATGTTCAAAATTCCGATCCAAGCCGCTTTAGGTGGCCGCATCATCGCCCGCGAAACCATCTCTGCTTTGCGTAAGGACGTCACCGCCAAATGCTACGGCGGCGACGCCTCCCGCAAACGCAAGCTCCTGGACAAGCAAAAAGAGGGCAAGAAAAAGATGCGCCAGTTCGGCAAGGTCGATATTCCGCAGGAAGCGTTTATCGCGGCGTTGAAGATGGATTCTGACTGAGCGCGTCATCGACGCGCTCAGTCAGAATCCATCCCGGACGGACTTGCGCAGCAAATCACGATCCGGGATCTGGTGGGGGATTAGGCTTAGCCGGGGAAACGCGATGGCGGCAAACCGTAAACATCGGCTAAGCCGGCTCGGCATTTCGACAGGAAGCCCTGTTTTTCTTTCTCGTCCCATGCGCTCGCAGTTCTTGTATCGCTGAACGCGTCCTTGAGTGCAGTGAGCGCACCATGTTGATTGGGCCAATGGAGGTGAGTGAGCCCACGAACCCCGATTTCAACCTCAAACGGCGCTTTGGCTTCCAAATTCCGGAGCACAGCCAAGCCTTTATGAAGCATCTCGGTCCAGGCGTCGCTAACCGGCGTGATTGCCAAGAAATCGCTATTTTCAATGGGCCTGTTGATCGGTGCAACGTATGCCCAATAGTGACGCCATACTTGGCGCGTCCTTCTGCCAACCATGAGATAAAATGCGCACGAAGGCACGAGGGGCTTCAAGTGGCGTGCCGCTTCGGAAGTCGCAGATGCATATAGCAAAGATGCCCAACCCGCTCCTCGCCCGCATCACCTCCGACCCCGCCATTTTTGGCGGCAAGCCGATCATTCACGAGCAGCTTTTCGCGGTGGAGCATTTGCGCGCGACCTATGAAAAATTAAGCGCGACTCCCTTCTCCCTCGCGAGGAGGAGAAGGTGGCCGCAGGCCGGATGAGGGGGCGTGGTTCAGGATAGGGCGCTAGCGTCAATCACGCGTTCGATTCTGCACCACTCCCCCTCACCCGCCCCGGATAAATCCGGGGCGACCCAAGGAGGCGCTGGGCGACCCGCTGGCGCGCAAGGCCGCGGCCGAGGCCGAGCGCGTCCCCGAGACACGCGAGCAAATGGCGGCGCGGTTTGGCGGCGATGCGCCGGAATCGCTGGCGGACAAGGATCTCGATGCTTGGCTCGAAAAGGTCGCGGCGGGAGAGGCGACGCACGACATTGCCGGCCAATTGGAACGGCGCGCGCTGGCGCAGGTGGGCGCGGCGTTGGCGAAAGGGCGCGCCGGCGATGCGAAGACGCTCGCGGCGCTGGCCGAGCAAATGCGCAAACGCGCCGAAGGCGAGCGCGAGGCGGCGTCGGCGCGGGCCGGGCGGCGCGAGCTGGACGACAATGAGCGCGCCGACTTCGTCGCCGACATGTTCGCCAAGGCCGCCTACATCGCCGGCGCCATGGTGCACGCGCCGACCTCGGCGCCGGCGGCGTTCCTCAAGCTGATCAAGGAGTGGCGCGAGATCAATTTGGGCGAAGGCGAAGCCGATGCCGAGGCGCGCGCGGCGAAGATCGCAGCGGCGCAAGCCGCTTATCTAAGCGGCGATTGGGTCGCGACCATGCCGGAGGATGTGCGCGCGCGGCTGCAAGCCGCGTGGGCCGAGCAGGTGGCGCGGATGGAGGCCGCAAGCGTCGCGCTGGAAGCGCCCGGGAGTTGAGACCGCGCGCGCCTTAGGCGTAGGGAAAGCATTCCTCGCGCGGTAGCTTTAGCCCGTAATGCGCCCCCAGAGCGGCGATGGCGTTGGCGTGGGCGATGTAGGGGTCGGCATTGGCCGGGCCGACGATGACGATCTTGAAATTGGCTTGGTTGCGGCCGCGCGGGGGCAACATGGCGGTGGCCAGGCCCTGGCCGTCGTCGGCGCGCAGGGTCAGAAATACCGGCATCGCCCGCGTGATGTGGTCCTTGAGCCCTATGGCTTGCTCGAAACTGGGCGCGCCGCGCGGGCCCCGGAAGCTCTCTCTCGCGGCGGCTTCGAAATGCCGGAAATACCTATCGACCGCGTGGGCCATCAGCGCCGCTTCGGCTTCCGCCTCCGCCTCGGTCTCAAACCGGAACCAGGTCGCCGCGCCCGGCGCGTCACACACATATTGCATGAAGCGAGCATAGCGCGGGATTTCGCGCCAATTGTGGAGAACTCGCCATCGAACTGCACGCGGACGCGCGCTGTTGTCAGCAGGGCACGTCTACAACGACATAGCGGCCGGCGTAGCGGTCCCACTGGCGCTCGCGGCGCGTGCATGGGGGCGCGGCGCCGTAATCGCGCTCGTAGGCGGTGTCGCCGCGTTGATAATAGGGGTCATAGCTCCGCGGAGGTTCGCAGCGGCGGTAATTGTCGTAACAACGTGGCTCCGGCTGGCGCGGCTGGCTGGCGGCCGCGCCGAGCGCGAGGCCCAGCACCAGCCCGATCACCCCAGCCGCGACCGCGTCGTCATCGTCGTGGCGGCGGTCACGGCGGCGGTGATCGTAATAGTCGTCGTGGCGACGCCCGTAATAATCGTGGCGGCGCCGCCCGTAATAATCGTCGTGGTGGCGCTCGTAAGCGCCGTCGCGGCGATCGCGGGCCTCGGCGGCGGCCGGCGCCAGCGCGGTCGCCGCGAGCGCGAAGGCGGCGACGAGGGTGGTGAATTTGCGCATTATGGTTCTAGCTCCCAGAACGAGCCTGCGCCGCCGCGCCTGAATCGGAGCTGAACGAGGTCAGTTGGTCCCGCCGCCTTCCCCGGTCGGAAAGCCGCGTACGCGCAGGAGTGCGTTCACATCCGGATCGCGGCCGCGGAATTGGCGGTAGGCTTCTGCGCGGTCGGTGGAATTGCCGGGAGCGAGGATGATGTTGGCCATGCCGGCGGCGGCGGCGGGATCGAACACGTTGCCGCTGGCCTCGAACATCTCCCAGGTGTCGGCGTCCATTACTTCCGACCACAGGTAGGAGTAATAGCCGGCCGAATACGCATCGCTGGAAAACAAATGCCCAAACTGCGGCAGGCGGTGACGCATCGCCACTTCGCGCGGCGCGCCAATTGCGGCAAGCGTTTCGCGCTCGAACGCATCCGGATCGGTGACCGGGGTCGCCCGGTTATGCATCGCCATATCGACCAGCGCCGAGGAGAGATATTCCACGGTGGCATAGCCCTGGTTGAAGGTCGAGGCATTGTTGACGCGGTCGACAAGCGCTTGCGGCATGGCCGCGCCGGTTTGGTAATGGCGCGCGAATTGATCCAGGATCGGCCGTGTCAGCACCCAGTGCTCGTGCACTTGGCTGGGATATTCGACGTAATCGCGCGGCGTGCCGGCAAGGCCTGGATAATTCACTTGGCTCAAAAGCCCGTGCAGCGCGTGGCCGAATTCGTGGAACAAAGTCTGCGCATCATCGAGTGAGATCAGCACTGGCTCTCCCGCCGCGCCGCGCACGAAATTGTTGTTGTTCGAGGTAATTGCGGTGATCGTGCTGCCGGTGAAAGTCTCGTGGCCTTGATAGCCTTGCGCCCAGGCGCCTGAGCGCTTGCCGGTGCGGGCGAAATAATCGCCGTAGAACAGGCCGACATAAGCGCCGTCGCGGCCCGTCACTTCCCAGACCCGAACATTGGGCTCGAACACCGGCACCGTGCCGGTGATTTCATTGAACGAGAGCCCGTAGAGCTGATTGGCCATATACATCGAGCCGCGGATCATGTTGCCCAGCTCGAAATAGGGGCGCAGCTCGTTCTGATCGAGATTGTAACGGTCGCGGCGCACTTGCTCGGCGTAATAATTGTAATCCCACGGCTCGATCGTGATGCGGGCGCGCTGGCGATTGGCGATCGCCTGCATGTCGCGCACTTCCTCGCGTACGCGCGCCACCGCGGGACGCCAGACCCGCAGCATCAATTCCTGCGCACGCGCGGGATCGCGAGCCATGGTGTCGTCCATGCGATAATGCGCATGCGTGGCAAAGCCCAGGATTTGCGCGCGTTCGGCGCGCAGCGCCATGATTTCGGCGATCACTTGGTTGGTGTCGTTGGCATCGCCATTGTCGCCGCGGTTCTTGAATGCGCGCCAGACTTGCTCGCGCAGGCGCCTATTGGACGAGAATGTCAAAAACGGATCGACGCTGGAGCGCGTGTTCACTACCGCCCATTGACCGGTATGGCCGCGCTCGGCGGCGGCGGCGGCGAAAGCGGCGCGCATGTTTTCGGGAAGGCCGGCAAGATCGGCGGCGCGGTTGATGAAGATGGCCGAGTTCTCATCAGCCAGCAGCCGGCGGCCGAAATCAGCGAACTTGGAGGAAAGCTCTTCGTTGATGGCGCCGAGGCGGGCTTGCTGCTCTGGCGTCGCCGCCGCGCCCACCCGCACGAATTGATCGCGCGTGCGCTCGAGCAAGCGCAATTGCTCGGCGCTGAGGCCAAGGCCGGCGCGCGCGGCGTAGAGCGTATCGATGCGCGCGAACAACGCGCGGTTGAAGGTGATGGCGTTGAACGCGGCGGTGAGGCGCGGCGACCAATCGGCTTCCAGCTGCTGAATCGCCGGGGTGCTGACATTGTCGGTCATGATCGAAAAAATCGTGGTGGCGCGGTCGAGGTGGCGGCCGGCGTTTTGCAGCGCCGCCAGGGTGTTATCGAAGCTCGGCGCCGCGGGATTGGCGGCGATGGCGTTGACTTCGGCGGTTTGCAGCGCGATGCCGAGTTCAAGCGCGGCGGGGACAAGCGCGGGATCAGCTTGGTCCCAGGGCGGCACGCCGCCATGCACGCCGGTCCATGGCTCGAGCAACACATTCTGGTCCGCTTGGACGCCAAGGCGCACGACTTCCGCCTGAGCGGCCACAAGCGCCGAGCTTTCGGCCGCGCCGGCGGCGCTGGTGGCGGTTGTGGTGGCGCAGCCGGTCAGCGCACTGGTGGCGAGCAGGCAGGCGGCAAAAACTTGAAGTCTCATGGCAACCCCCAAAGGCAACAGGCGCCGGGCGCAACGCCGGACGGCTCTTATTGATCCGATTTTGGCCGATTTTGGCTCGGCAGGGCAAGAGCGGAGGGCGCCAGTTGCGAGCGAGCGGCCTTATTCTGCGACGAGCGTGGCGAGGGTTTCCATGTCGAGTGCCCCCTGCTACCTACCAGGGGGACAGATTTCAACTCTGGGGAGGTCCTGATGCGCATCGCGGCGTTTGCACTGGTTTTTTTGGCGTTAGCGGCCTGCAACCCCAGCGCGCCGGCGGGCGACGGCGCGGGATCGACGGCAGATTCCGGCGCGTTCCCAAATTTGTCGCAGGCGGCCTACCGCGCTGAAGCCACCATCACCAACGACGGGCGCGCCGTGCCGCTGGTGATGATCCGCGACGGGCAGAAGATGCGCCTGGAAATGACCACCGGCGAAGGCCAATCGACTATCATCAGCAATGGCGAAACCGGCGAGACCTTTGTCATCGCCAACGCCGGCGGGAGCACCATGGCGCTGCGCGGCGCCAACACTGGTTTCACCGATCCCGCTCAATCCTGGAGCGCCGAGGTCGCCGCGACTGCCACCCGCACCGGCTCGTGCAGCGTCGCTGGCGAAAGCGGCGCCGAATGGACGCGCACCGAGGACGGCTTGGTCAAGACAACCTGCGTCACCGGGGACGGCATCATCCTGAGGGCGACCGAAGGCGACCAGACCACTTGGGAAACCACCAGCCTTCAGCGTGGGCCTCAGACCGCCGATCTTTTCGTTTTGCCGCCGGGTGTTCAGGTGATGGATATGGGCAACATGGGAGCGGCGATGAACGAGGCGATGGAGCGGGCCAAGGCCGCGTCCGGAGGCCAATAGCGCTCTCCGAGACGCGCCGATTCGCGGGGCGCCCGAGCCCGTTGTGCGCTGCGCCATGGCGGTGCTACCATAGCGCCTCGCAGCAAGGTCAGACGCCTAAATGGTTAATATCGCAGAGGCCGCAGCGATCGCGCCCGATCTGGCGGAGCGGCTGATGCTGCTGCTTCCGCGCGAGTTCCAAGAAGCGTTCGTGCAATCGCCGAATGTGTTCATGCTGTTCACCGCGATGGGGTTAGCCGCGGTCGTGATTTCCATCTTCTGGATGCTGACCGGGATGGGCAATGCCAGCCGGATCGCGCGCATCGCGCTCAGGGCCCAATCGCTCAAACGCGGCAAGGATCACCGCGCTTTGGTGCTGATCGGTGAAATCGAAGGCGGCGACCATTTGCTGCGCCAGGAAATGAAGGAGGCCGTGGAGGACAATTTCGGCCTGTTCTCGTTCGAGCAAGACGTCCAAGTCGATCTGTTCCCGATCCGGGTGAAGACGCTGTCGCCGCGCGCGCACCCGGAAAGCCGCCGCCGTGTCGCGGTGGAAGCCGCAGACGCGCTTGAGCGCTCCGCCGCCGATGTCATCGTCTGGGGCAAGCGCAGCTGGGGCAGGCTCGACCTGCGCATCACGACGCTGCCGAGCTATGGCCGCATCCACGAAGTGCAGGACTTCCAATTGAACTGGCGCACCGGCCGTCCCGACGAATTGGTGCAGCGCGCGCTCGCGTTTGTGTTGGCGCGCAAGGCGCGTTCCGTGCTGCACCGTCCCCAAGATTACAAACCCGAGCGCTTGCAGCCGATCGTCGAAGCGCTCGACCAAATGGTCGAGGCCAAGTCCGAGGAAGTCAGCGAGGGCTTGCGGCTTGAAATCCTCTCCGACTTTGCGTCCGGCGCCTTGAGCCTGGGCGAGCGCGGCGGCCACATCAAATGGCTGACCAAATCGCTCGACGCCCGCCAGCGCTATCTCGACAAGGTCGACCGCACCACCGACCCCGGCGCCTGGGGCGCGGCGCAACAAGAAATCGGCCGCGCGCTCACGGCTTTGGGCGAGCGCGAAGGCGCGCGCGATAAACTTGAAGAAGGCGCCTCGCGCCTGCGCCTGGCCATGGACGCGCTGCGCTCCACGGACTCATTGCAGCAAGCCGAAGTCGCTCTCCGCGCCCTGCAACGCGCCGAAAACACGCTGCAACAGCGCCGCCGCGTAGGCCTGCGCTGGCCGGGCTAATTCTGAAGTCAACGCGCGGCGGGATCGAGACCGCGGGCGATGGTGCGGATTTGATCGTTGCTCAGAAGGGCGAGCTGCGACAATTCCGGCGTGGCGGGGTCGAAGCCTGCAATCTCGCGACCATGGCCTTCCATCCAGCGCCTGAAAGCTCTGAGCACACGTGTATTCGCGCGGCCGTGCGGGTTGTCGCCCAGCGCGCCGCCGCTGATGTTCGATAAGGCAAGGCGCGGATAATCGGAGAGGGCGAGTTCGGAGAGCTTGGCGCGATACTCCAATTCAGTGTCGGAAAGACTCCCCAGCCCACGATGGCGCGCCTTGTCCAGCACGTGGCGGCCTTCGTGATTGAAGATGGAGTGCTGCAGACTCGCGCGCCAATACTCGGCCAAGAATGCTTCGTCTGATGCGCCGGCGCGCGCGACGATTTCGTCGAGCGCCAGGAGTTCAAGCCTATCGCTTGTAGCGGTCAGTGAGACGATGGCGCCGTTTGCCAGCGCGGCGCTTTCGATCGGGCCGGCGCGCTCGATTTGCGCCAGAAAGCGTTCGCGCACCGGCCCGGGACGGGCGCGTCTGAGCGCGCTGATCGGGTCACTCGTATAAGCGGAGCGAACCTGCACAATGGTGACCTCATCGGGCGCCCAGCCGCCCGCCTGCGCCCAACCGTCCCACAGCCACGACTCGAAGCCATTTGAGATCATGTTGTCGATGGCGATAAAGCGGAGTTCAGCGCTTTGGCCATACTGCTCAACGCGCGCGTGTTCGTCTTGCACCAGATGCCCCGCGTGCAGGCTGGGGTAGCCACTGGTTTCACCGAGCGTTCCGTAGAGGCCGTAGGCTTCGGCGAGCACAGCGCGCGGATCCCCGGAGAGTCCCGCGCCGCTCATCAGCGCGCGCATGGCGCTCATGATCTCGCTTTCGTACCAGGGCGCGCGGCCGCCAGTGGCGAGTTCGCGGTTGGCGCGCAAAGTTGAGGCGCGCACGGCTTCATCGAACGCGAGGTATGCCGCCGCGCGCCTCCAGGCGGGATCCTCGTCCATCCGTTCGGCGAGCCTGGTATCGCCGACAAGCTGGCGAGCGTCGGCGGCGAAGCCGGCGCGGATGAGAAGCTCCACAACCGCCGCAATGCCGGCGTCGGACGCCTGCGGCGCGAGTCCCGCCGCAAGCAGAGATTGGACTCGTCCCGCATAAGCATCCATCGCTTGAGGTGCGTCGGACTCGGCCAACCAGAAATAGTCACGCCATGCGGTCAGCGCGGCCGCGGCGTCACGCCGCGCAAGCGCCGCCGAAAATCGCGCCGCGCTGGCGGCGGGCGTTGCTCGCGCGCTGGGCGACAGGGCGTCGAGCTGCGCTTGCGCATCATCGAGAAGCTCGGCGCGCCGGTCCTGGAATCGCTCCGCTTCGCTCAAATAGGCGCGGGCGAGTTCCAGACGCAGTGCTTCCGCGTCGGTTGTCGCGCAATTGCCAAGTGCTTCGCGCGCCGGCGAAATCGTCGCTTCGAGCGCCTCCGCCTCGCGAAAAATGCGCAGAGCCAGGGTCGCGGTCCGGCATCGCTCCTCGCTCGCGAGCGTTTGACTGAGCGCGGACGCCGCCGCGTCGGTTTCGCCGCGCGTGAGCCAATCGATGCGCGCCAGCTCGCGCTGCGCCGCAGCGCGGTCAGGTTCTGTTGCGGATGCGTCCAAAACGAGTGCGGCGAGCATCTCTTCGGCGACGCCAACCTGGTTGGCGCGGTAAGCGGCCTGCGCCTCTTCGAGGGTCGCCGCGGCGGCGGGAAAGGCCAGCACCAGCGGGGCGAGAAGGGCGAGCGACGTTCGGAAATCGGCCATTAGTTTCAGTCTCCTTCCGGGAGCGCTACAATGGCGGCAGGAGCGTGGTCTTGGACGGATCGAAGGTGAATCAGGGTGTGAAGACCAATTCGTTCACCGGCGCGGTGATCGAACGCCAGCGGTTCGCCGGCGCTATCGTATCATCCATCCTGCATCCGCCCGGCCAACGCATCGAGCCGCATAGGCACGATTGGCCGGTGCTGACGCTCTATTGCATGGGGTCCTACACCGAGCGCTGCGAGGATCGCCGCATAACACTCGACGGCCCGAGCTTGGTGTTTCACCCGCCGGGAGCGGCCCATGCCGACGTCGTCGGTAATGCGGGATTGGAGACGCTTGCGGTTTCGTTCGATCCGGCGTGGCTATGCCCCGGCGCACGCGGCGCCTTGCCAACGAAGTCGCATTGGGTTCAGGGCGGGGTGATTGCCGCGGACGCTGTCGCCTTGGCTCAAACGGCTGCGCGCGGCTTGGGGGAGCAGGCGCTGCGCGCGGCGATGTTGCGCCTCTTAAGCGATGCATTCTCCGCCGAAGCGAAGACGCCGGCGTGTGAAACGCTTGGGTGGTTGCGCAAAGTCAAGATTACGGTCGAGGAGGAGGGGGCTGCGACAACCGTTATTGCGCGCCGGCTTGGGCGCCATCCCGCCTGGGTGGCGCGATGCTATCGCGCATGGCGCGGCGAGGGGATCGCGGAGACGTTGCGGCGCCGGCGGGTCGAACGCGCCGTCGTTTTGCTTCGCAGCGCCGACACGCCGCTCGCCGAAGTGGCGGCCTGCGGCTTTTGCGACCAAAGCCATATGAATAGGTCGTTTCGCGCCGTGCTCGGCCGCACTCCCGCTCAAGTGCGCGCCGAAGCAAGCCTATTGGCGCAGCTGGCGTAGCCTAACCAATCGGGCAACTCACCCCGGTCCCGCCGATGCCGCAATAACCGCTGGGGTTCTTGGCTAGGTATTGTTGGTGGTAATCCTCGGCGTAATAAAAGTCCGGCGCGTTGCGGATTTCGGTGGTGATGGCGCTATAACCGGCGGCGCGGAGCTTCGCGTCATAGGCGGCGAGCGCGGCCAGCGCCGCGTTCTTCTGCGCAGCGCCGGTGGTGTAGATCGCCGAACGATATTGCGTGCCGATGTCGCCGCCTTGGGCCATGCCTTGGGTCGGGTCGTGGCTTTCGAAGAACAGTTTCAGCAGCGCCACATAAGAAGTCAGCTTCGGGTCGAAGATGACGCGCACCACTTCGGTGTGCCCAGTGGCGCCGCTGCACACTTCTTCGTAGGTGGGATTGGGCGTTGCGCCGCCAGAATACCCGACAGACGTGCTCCAAACCCCGGTCGCCTGCCAGAAGATGCGCTCCGCCCCCCAAAAACAGCCCAGCCCGAACATCGCTTGCTCTAGCCCGGTGGGAAACGGCGGATGCAGCGCCTGGCCGCTGACGAAATGGGTGCGGGCGGTGGGAATCGGATTCGGCCGGCCGGGCAGGGCTTGCTCGGTGGTGGGCAGGGCGTTGGGTTTGGCCATGGGCTCCTCTTGGGCGCCAATATAAGCGCATCGACGCGGAACGCAGCAGGCTTACGCGCCAGGCCTCGCCCCGGTTGCAAGCAAGCCCATCCGCCACCATAACCGCGCCAGCCGGATATGGCCGAGTGGTCGAAGGCGCCCGGGCTTGCCAGGGGCAAGCCCCTTTACGCAACTGACGTGCGCCCTATAAACGCGCCCGCCGGAGAGGTGGCCGAGTGGTCGAAGGCGCACGCCTGGAAAGTGTGTAGACGGGTAACTGTCTCGAGGGTTCGAATCCCTCTCTCTCCGCCAGAGATCACTTTAAAGCATTGTTTTTAAATGTATTATTGAGCTTGCCCCGGATTTATCCGGGGCCCCCGGAAGGGGAGAAGGGACGAGCACCCAAAATCGGTACGGAACACACACTTTGAGCCAAGCGTCGTTGCCCTTGTCCCCCTCCGAAACCAACCGCCGTGCTGGCTTCATCGCCGGCGCGTGCGCCTACGCGATGTGGGGATTCCTGCCGCTTTACCTGAAACTCATAGCCTTCGCCGACGTGCGCGAAGTTTTGGCCCAGCGTATCCTTTGGTGCGCGCCAGCCGCGCTCATCGCCGTGTTCGTTATGAGCGGCTGGCGGCGGGGTTTCGGTGAGATCGCCGCCGCTTTTAACTCGCGTATGCTTAGCACACTCGCACTCTCGGCCTGCTTCATCTTCGTCAATTGGGGCATTTACGTTTGGCTGGTGCTGCATGAGCGGGTGATCGAATCGTCGTTGGCGTATTTCCTGGCGCCGCTGGTCAGCATCGCCATTGGCGTTGCATTTTTTCGCGAGCGCATAACCGCCGCTCAGATAGCCGCGCTCATGCTGGCGGGCGTTGGCGTCATCGTGCAGGGCTTTGCGTTGGGCGCGCCGCCCTGGATGGCGCTGGCGCTGTGCGCGAGCTGGTCGATTTATGCGGTGATTCGCAAACGCGCCGCCGTGCCCGCCGCGGCCGGATTATTGATCGAGACGCTTGCCCTCGCCCCGCTGGCGGGCGGCCTTTTGTTCTGGGCGGCGGGGCAAGCCCCGCTTGCATTCGGCGCCGATTGGACGCAAGCGATTTTACTCGCGCTCGCCGGACCTATTACCGCGCTGCCGCTCATGCTGTTCACGTTCGGCGCGCGGCGCATCAGCTTCACCGCGCTTGGCTTGTTGCAATTCCTTGCGCCGAGCCTGCAATTCGCCACCGGCATCGCCTTCGGCGAGCTTTTTACGCCCTTACGCGCGGCGAGCTTCGCGCTGATCTGGCTGGGTCTGGCGCTCTTTGCGTGGGATGTTTTGAGGCGTACAAAAGGCGCATGAGCGACCGCGTCTATTACGCTATCGGCGACGTGCACGGCGAGGACGGCAAACTCGCCCGTCTGCACGATTACATCCGCGACGACGCGCTGCGCGCCGGCGCGCAGCACATGATCGTGTTTCTCGGCGATTTGATTGATCGCGGGCCTGACAGCCGCGGCGTTGTTGTTCGCGCAATGCGTGTGTGCGAGGCCAGCGAGGCGATGGCCCTCAGGGGCAATCACGAGGAGCTGATGTTGCACGCCTTCGCCAAGCACGATTCGATCGGCGTCTATTTCTGGGCCGAGAATGGCGGCGACCAGACCATCGCTTCCTACAAGCGCGCCAACGGTGACCATGACGATTGGCGCAGCGCCATCGACCGCGATCACATCAAATGGCTGTCCGGCTTGCCGGCGATGTGGCGCGACGAGGAACGCAAGCTCGCCTTTGTTCACGGCGGCATCGATCCGGCCAGCTTTCCCAATTGCAGCGAAGAGGTTCGGCTTTGGACGCGATCGAGCAAATTTTTCGCTTCCGAGCATTGGCCGGAGCGCGAGGAGCTTGATGGCCTGCTGGTCGTGCACGGTCACACGCCGACCCGGGACTATTGCCCCGATGTCCAACGCCGCCGCATCAATGTCGATACCGGCGCCTGTTTCGGCGGGCCGCTGACCTGCGTCGTGCTGGCGCCGGGGGAGGGACCGCGATTTTTGTTTGCTGATTAATCCAATGGCGGCGAACCTTCACTCCCCATCCCCGGGGCGACGCGCAGCGGCGAGCCCGGGGCCCATACACACATGCGTCCGCGCGTATGGGCCCCGGACTTCGTTTCGCGAATCCGGGGATGGGTGGTGAGATTCGTGTTTTTCAAGAGCGAAACTCACAAACACCCGTTCAACGCCTCGATCAGCCGCAGTGCGCGCGGGTCGCCCATGATGTGGTGGGATTGTTGGTTCATGACGTAGCCGGCGGAAACGCGCGCGATGGGATCGCCGAAGCCGCATGAGCCGCCGAGCCCGGAATGGCCGAACGCTTCCGGATTCGGCCCGTAGATTCGGTTTGAATTGCCGATCACGCCGCTGCGCCAATCGATATTGAAGGGCAGCACCAGATCGTCGCCGCGCCACCGCTGCATCGTCAGTGCGTCAAATGCTTCCTGCGAAAGCATGCGACTGCCGCCGATTTCGCCGCCGGTGGCGTATACTTCAAACAGGCGCGCCACACCGAGCGCCGTGGCGTGGCCGTTGGCGGACGGAATCTCGATTCTGCGCCATCGCGCCCCGCCACGCGCCGGCGCGGCCCAAGGTGTGAAGAACGCTGCCTTGCGCGGCGGGGTGATGTCGCCGAACTCGCCCACGCGCGAGGGTTTTTTCATTTCGGCACAGCGGCCGTGCTCGCTTTCGGGTGTGCCAAGTTGAAAATCGATGCCGAGCGGCGCGCAGATTGCCTCGCGCAGAATGGTTCCCAATGAACGCCCGCCCGCGCGCATAGCGATTTCTCCGGCGATGTAGCCCCAGGTGAGCGGGTGGTAGCCGCTGGCGCTGCCGGGCGGCCACATCGGCGCCAGCGCGGCGATGGCCTCGGCGCACGCGGGCGGATCGAGCCATAAATCCGGATCGATGCGCTCGATAAATCCCGGCACACCGGCTTGGTGCGCCAAGGTTTGCGCGATGCTTACGCGATCCTTACCGTGCGCGCCGAACGCCGGCCACAGCGCCGCGAGCGGCGCTTCGTAGGCGATCAAACCTTTGTCCAGCAGCCACGCAAGCACGATGGCGGCGACGCCTTTAGTGGTGGAATAAACCGGCACAAGCGTATCGCGCATCCAGGGCCGGGTCCGCGCGCGGTCGGCCCAGCCGCCCCACAGGTCAACCACAATTTCACCCTTGCGCACTGCCGCGAAACCCGCGCCAAGTTCATCGGACAACGCTGCATCGAACACTTCGCGCACGCGCTCAAATCCCGGCGCTACAAATCCTTCGGCCATTCAAACCAGCTCCAACCGGTTCGCGCGCGGCCAGGTTATCGGTTCGGCCAAGACATCTTGCGCCGCCGGCAAGTCCAAATCTTTGCTCTCGGCCGCCAAAGATCGCACGATGACGTCGTACACCGCGCCAGTGGCAGCTTCGAGCGCCACCGCCGGCGCTTCGCCGCGCATGCGCCGCGCCACGAATAACGCGCTGAGCAAATCGCCGGCGCCCTTCGGCGCGCGCGGCAGCCGCGGGGTTTCGCAGAACCAAACGCCGCCTTGCGCCGCGTAAAGATTGCCGATCCCGAGCGCGGTGCGGACCGAGGAGGCGAGCACCGGTTTGCCGATGCGCCGCGCCGCGTCGCGCGCGGAATCGAGGCCCTCGATGACCCGGCCAGCAATGAGGCCAAGCTCGAACACATTCGGCAACAGCCAATCGGCGCGCGGCGCCAAGCCGCTCACCACCGCGTCGGCCAGGGACTGGCTGACATAGAGCTTGCCCTCGTCGCCCAGCACCGGGTCGCAGACGAACAATGCGCGCGGATTGGCGTCCTTTACGCGCTCAATGGCATCGAGAATAACCGGAACCTGCTCTGAATCGCCCAGATAGCCGGTGAGCACCGCATCGACTTCGCTCAGCACTCCATCCGCCGCCAAGCCCTCGAACAGCGACGCCAAAGTTTCAGCCGGCAACGGGCCCCCGCCAGGGGCGCCATGGTCGGGCCGGCGGCCCAGCAGCGTTGTCGGCAGCTGCCACACCCGCACGCCAAGGCGCTCCATCGCGAACGCCGCTATGCTATTACCCAAGCGCGCGCCGGCGACTTGGCTCTGGATCGACAGAATCGTCCTGGTTCGGCTAATTTCGCTCATGCGCCGGCGATGGTCGCCCGCGTCGCTTCCGCGAGCAAGAGAAGATGAGCGTCCGCCCGCGCCGATCCTGCCTCTACATGCCCGCCTCCAATGCCAAGGCGCTGGAAAAGGCCAAAACGCTCCCCGCCGACGTTTTGATTTTGGATCTGGAGGATTCGGTTGCGCCCGAAGCCAAGAACGAGGCGCGCGCGCAAATGCTGTTGGCGGTGCGCGGCGGGGGGTACGGCAAGCGCGAGCTGATCGTGCGCGTCAACGGATTCGCCACACCCTGGGGCCGGGCCGACATCGCCGCCGCCGGCGCGGCTGGCCCCGTTGGCGTCTTGGCGCCCAAGCTCGGAAGCGCGGAAGAGGTGGTTGCGTTCGACGATGCGTTGACCGAAGCCGGTTTGCCCGACGAGGCCGCGCTTTGGGTGATGATCGAAACCCCGCGCGCGATTTTGAACCTCGCCGGCATCGCCGCCGCCGCCCGCGCGACCCGGCTCGCGGGCTTCGTTATGGGCATGAACGATCTGGCGAAAGAAACCCGCGCGCGCTTGCTGCCGGGCCGCGCGCCGTTTCATGCCGCGCTGGCGCTGGCAGTGACCGCCGCCCGCACCGAAGGGCTTGTGGCGATCGACGGCGTTTACAACGACATCGCCAACACCGAAGGATTCAAAGCCGAATGCCGGCAAGGTGTTGAGTTCGGCTTCGACGGCAAGACTTTGATCCATCCGAGTCAAATCGAAGTGTGCAATGAGGTATTCGCGCCGTCGATCGAGGAAGTGTCGCGCGCCGAGGCCATCATCGCCGCCTTCGCACTCCCGGAGAATGTTGGCAAAGGCGTGATCAAAATCGACGGCCGCATGACGGAATTGCTGCACTTGGAAGAAGCCAAGGGCGTGGTTGCGGTGGCGCAAGCAATCAGCCGAACAGCGTGAACGCTGGTCGCGCCAGCATCAGCCAGATGATCGCGAGCACGGCGAGGAACGCTGGAATTCCGCACAGGAACCAGGCGCGGTACAGCCGGTGATACGCCGCCGGCAAAGGCGAGCCGGTGCGCGAGGCTTCAACGGCGAGGTCGCGCATGCGGCGCTGCATCCACACGACCGGCAGCCAGAACGCGCCGGTCAGCACATAAAGCCCCAACGAAACCACGATCCAACCTTCGCCGAGCCGCCAGGCGAGCGCCTGCGCCAGGAGCGCGCCTGAGATCGGCTGTACGATGACGGCCGAAGCGGTGAATACCCAATCGGCGATCACCACGATGCGCGCGGTGTGCGCGATCAATGCGGGTTGCTTCGTGCGATGCGCCATCAGCATGAAGAAGGCGATGCCCGCGCCCGCGCCGAGCAGCACACAGGCGCCAATCACGTGCAGCCATCTGAGCGCAACAACCCAGTCCATCGGCGCGCCTCCTCGAATGGCGTTCACGCCAGCGTGGCGGACAATCGCCGGCGCGGCGCGGTGTGGTCAACCCCTCCCAGCGGCGGCGCCCTTGACCCTTTGCCCTCCAGCCAGCATGACGGCGAAGCATGAAATCCAGCCCCGGCCGTTTTTTCGAGCATTTTCGCGTCGGCCAAACCATCGCCCACGCCACGCCGCGCACGCTGACGCCGGCGACTGATCGGGGTCATTGCAATTGGTAACAATTATGGTACCATAGGATGGACTTAAGAGAATACCTATCCGCGCAGGGAACGTCCCCGTTTGGCGTCTGGTTCAACGCCCTGGAGGCGCAGGCTGCCGCCCGCGTGGCGGTCGTTTTGGCGCGCATGGAGAACGGCAATCTTGCAAACGCCAAGGGCGTGGGCGCCGGCGTGATGGAGTGTCGGATCGATGTGGGGCCAGGATACAGAATCTATTTTGGCCGCGACGGTGACTCGCTGATCATCTTGCTGGCGGGCGGGACCAAGCGGCGGCAACAGAGAGATATTGAAGCGGCACAGGAACGTTGGACCGATTACAAAAGACGCAAGAGAGGATCGTGAGCATGGCTCTCACACGTTCATTCAAGGACACGGTTCAGGGGCGGGCGAAGAAAGACGCCGGCTTTCGCAGGGCGTTGCTGCAGGAGGGCGTCGAGTGCCTGCTTCAAGGCGACACCGAAACCGGCAAGGCGGTGTTGCGCGACTACATCAATGCGACGCTCGGATTCGAAGAATTGGCCGCCGCCAGCGGGATTTCCTCCAAGAGCCTGATGCGCATGTTCGGCCCCGACGGAAACCCGCAAGCGAGCAATCTGTTCGCGGTGATTGCGTGTCTGCAAGAGGCGGAGAACGTGGAGCTGGAAGTGCGCGCGGCGCGGGTGCGGAGGTAGAACTCTAAATGATCGAAAGGTTTTTCCGATGCTAAGGCAATTGTTGAGTCCACTGTTCAGTGGCAACGTGCGTGCGGTCCAAAGCGCAATAGAAAGGATGCGCCAAGAACTCGATGCCCTAGATGGTCCGGCGCGAGTGTGCGACCGCACCGCTTTTGATCGGGCAATAGAAATGGCCGCAAGGTCACCTAAGGAATGTCGTGCGCTGCTGGATCGGTTTGGACAACGCGACGTGGCGGCCTACCTCATCCATCACGCAGCAGGAGATCTGGTTGCCAGCGGGAGCTACCATACCTATCGAGCTATGCTCAGTTTTGGTGGGTTTGAAGTGAAGCGTCTGCATGATTGGTGCGTTGGGCAATTGGTGGAGTCGGGTGCGTTTACAGGCGAGCAGGGCGCTTCAACGCTCAAAACACTGTCAGACGACATCAAACGAGCTGGCTGAGCATGACCAAATCCAATCCTGGCCGCTTCCTGGAAGACTTCGCGCTGGGCCAAACCATCGCCCACGCTGCGCCGCGCACTCTGACGCAGGGCGACGTTGCGCTAAATATCGCGCTCACCGGCTCGCGCCATGCGCTGTTCTCAGCTGACACCTTCGCGCAATCGTGCGGCTTGCCGCGCGCGCCGATCGATCCGCTGCTAGCGTTCCACATCGTGTTCGGCAAGAGCGTGCCGGATATCTCGCTCAACGCCGTGGCCAATCTGGGCTACGCGGAAGGGCGTTTTCTCGCCCCGGTTTATCCGGGCGACACGCTCCGCGCGCAATCCGAAGTGATCGGGTTGAAGCAAAATTCCAACGGCAAGACCGGCATCCTCACCGTGCGCACCGCCGGGCTCAATCAGCACGGGGCGTGCGTGCTTTCCTACGTGCGCTGGGTGATGGTGAACAAGCGCGAGCCTGGCGCGCCTGCGCCGGAATCGGTTTCGCCGCCACTGGCCGAAGCGGTCGCGCCGAATCAGCTCGTGTTGCCGCCTGGCCTCGATTTCTCACGCTACAATTGGACGCTGGCCGGTTCACCGCATGCGTTCGAGGATTATGCCATCGGCGAGAAGATCGACCATGTCGATGGCGTGACGGTGGAGGAGGCTGAACACCAGCTGGCCACGCGGCTCTACCAGAACAATGCGAGAGCGCATTTCGACGCGCATGCCCAGGGAGCTTCGCGTTTCGGCAAGCGGCTGATCTATGGCGGCGTGGCGATTTCGCTGGCGCGCTCGCTCGCGTTCAACGGTCTGGCCAATGCCGGATTGATGCTGGCGATCAATGCCGGCCGCCACGTGAACCCGCTTTTCGCGGGCGACACGCTTTACGCGTGGTCGGAAGTGCTGGACAAGGCCGACGTTGGCGTGAGTGGAGCGCTACGCCTGCGCCTGGTCGCAACCAAGAACCGCCCCTGCGCCGATTTCCCGCTGAAGCTGGCGAACGGCGCGTACGATTCGGCGGTGGCGCTCGACTTTGACTATTGGGCGGCTGTGCCCAAGCGATAATTGCTCCCTTGCTCTGTAACATCTTGAAAGCAACTTGCTTCCGCGCTAATCATTGCGAGAGCAAAATGGGGGTGGCCGATGACAACGGGCTCGACTGTAATTTTTGGCGCCGCGCTCGCACTTGGCGGGATGGGTTTTTCAACTGAGGCGCACGCACAAGCAAGTGCGCATGAAGCTGAGGCGCACGCACAAGCAAATGCGCATGAAGCTGAGGCGCACGCACAAGCGCATGCAGCTGAGGAAAACCAAAACCGCCAGTATTGCGCGCCGCTTGATCCCAGCACGTTGCCCAATGAAAACGACTCAGCCGCGCGCGACGCTGTGGCTGCCGCCATCCAACTTTGCACAAATGAGCGTGAAAGCGAATTGACCGAAGGCGACCGCGTGACGCGTCGTTGGTCTCGCGTTTCCGCAGGCGGCGCGGTGGGCGCATTGGTTTCGGGCCTGACAGCCCAAGCGGCAGGCACAACCAATGCCTGGGTGGCCGTCGGCCTTGCACCAGTGCTGGCCGACGATGTGCAGCAGCGCCGACGCGTCGTGGGCATTCAGCACGACTTCGTCGCGCGTCTTGCGCAGCTGCAATGCAGGGCTGATTTCCTGCTTGAAGAACAAGGATATATGAGTAACGACAGCAACGCTCTGAATGAGAACGCCACTGCGCTCGAAAATCTCATCGCCGCGGCGATGAGGCATGTCGTTTGGGATGCAGAGCCAGGCACTCCGGAAGCCCAATTCAAGGCGATTGTGAGCGAGGCCCTACGCTTGGTAGAGCAAGCCTCCTTGCTGGAGGCCTATGTTGGGTCGCTGCGCGCCGACAAAGGCGTTGAGCGACTGGAGGCGATTTCCTACAATTTTCTGGTCGCCGAATATGAGCGCATGCGCCGCGGCACGCTGGCGCGGCCAGAACTGACATTCCGCTCAATTCTCGCGGCGCCGTTGCGGGCGGCGGCGAATGTCGTTGGCGGCCCTGGGCAAGCCGCCCCCATTGCCTACAATTCCCTCGTTGTGCCGGAGTCGAGCACGTTCGGGGCGCGATATGTTGTCTCCGCCAGCGTTACCAGCGCGGAAATTACAGCGTTGAACTTGCGATTGGCGGCGCCCCATTATCTGTGGGCGCCTCCCAATCGCCAAGCTCAGGCGCGCGCGATACTGGAGCGCGCGCAGCAACTTTCCGTCGAAGGCGTTGAGCTTCGCCGTTACCTCCTACAATTCGTGGACGCCGCCACGACTGAGAATCCCACCGCTTGCCCAACCTATCGCGCGCCCGGGTCGGATCCCGAGCAGCCTGCCCCCACGGCGCCAAAAAACGAACCAGCGCCGCAAGCTGAAGGCTAGCATGGTTCAGTTGATCGCGCGCTAGAATGGCGTTGCGCCAGTCGAACTAATTCGATTGACTTCAAAAGGGCGACGCTCCTGCGCCGATTTTCCGCTCAGGCTAGCGAACGGCGCGTACGATCCGGCGGTGGCGCTCGACTTCGACTATTGGGCGGCAATTCCGAAGCGGGTCTAGCCCGCGCGGCGCTCGTCCATCCACGCCCGGATACGCGCTTCCAGCAATTCGAGCGGCAGCGGCCCCGCGCCCAGCACGGCGTCATGGAAGGCGCGCACGTCGAAGCGTTCGCCAAGCTCTGCCGCCGCCTCGCGGCGCAAGCGCAGCAAAGTAAGTTCGCCGATCTTATAGCCTAGCGCTTGGCCGGGATCGGCGACATAGCGCTCAAGCTCCGTCGTAATGTTGTGCGGCGACAGCGCACTGTTTTCCTCGAAGCAAACTCGGGCCTGCGCGAGCGGCCAGCCCATCCAGTGCAGGCCGGTATCCGCCACCAATCTACACGCGCGCCACATCTCGTAGGAAAGCCGCCCGAACCGTTCGTAAGGCGTGCGGTAGATGCCCATCTCTTCGCCCAGCGATTCCGAATAGAGGCCCCAGCCTTCGACAAAGGCGGTGACCGACGCGGTGCGGCGGAAATAGGGGAGTCCGTCAAGTTCTTGGGCGAGCGCGATCTGCAAATGGTGTCCAGGCACGGCCTCGTGCAACGTCAGCGCCGGCAGTTCGTAGAGCGGGCGCTGGTCGAGGCGATGGGTGTTGACCATGTAGCCGCCGGCTTGACCGAGCGCGAGGCTGCCCTGCCAGTAGCGCCCGGTGGTGTAGCCCTCCGCGAGCTCATCGGGCACCGGCCGCACCCCGTAGGGCAGGCGCGGCAAAGCCGCGAACAGGCGGGGCAATTGATCGTCGGCGCGCTTGGCGATTTCCGCGGCCTTTTCCAAAAGGTCTTCCGGGGATTGCGCATAGAAACGCGGATCGGTGCGCAGAAAGCTCTGAAACGCGGCGAAACCGCCGGCAAAACCGCTCTCGCCGATCACCGTCTCCATCGCCGCGCGAATACGCGCCACTTCCGTTTGCCCGAGGGCGTGGATTTCTTCCGGGCTCATCGCCGTCGTGGTGTGGTGGCGCACCAGGTAGCGGTAATAGGCCTCGCCGTTCGGCGTGGTCCGAATCGCCAGCGCGGGCCGCGCGGCGGGCAGGTACTCGGTTTCGAGGAAGCCCACAAACTCACGCTGCGCAGGCTTGATTTGCTCGCGCACGATGGCGAGAGCGCGCGCGCGGTAGGATTCCTGCACGTCCGCTGGGATCCTCGCCGGCATGTCCGCGAACGGGATTAGTAGCGAACTCTGTTCGGCGGAGGCGTCAGCCTGCGCCCGGGCCAGCTCAAGCGTGCGCGCCACGACGACCTCTGGCTGGGTGAAACCTGTCGTGATGCCGCGCCGGGCATTGGCGATGTTGTCGGCATAATAACGCGGCATGGCCGTAAGGCGCGCCAGCCAGGCTTCCGCATCCTCGCGGTCGCGCACCGGGGTGGTTCGCGCGATGTAGTCGACGGTGCTGTGAAACCCGCCGTCATTGGAGAACGGGACGCGCGCTTCGTCAAAGCCGATGCTCTGGACCTGGTCGTCAATGACGTCCATGAGATAGGCGCGATTGAGCGCCGCCTCGCCCGAGAGCCCCCGAGCGTTCAGGCGATCCAGGCGCTGGCGCAGCGCCAGCAGCGCCGCGCGCCGCGCGTCCGCTGCTGCCGGCGTGACGTCGGGAAGGCGCGCCAGCGCCGCGCGGTCTCCCTCAAATCCGGAGGTGATCGGATCGGCCGCACGCTCGATGCGTTCGTACTCACCAAGCAATGCATTGAGGCGCGCGTCGCCGGGTTGCGCGTAAGCTAGTGTTGTCGGCAACCCGACCATAGCAATTGCCATGGCAAGCGCGGCTTTCAGCATGCGTCAAATCTCCCCTGGAGCGCGAGCCTAGCACCATCGCATCGCCGATTCACTAGGCCATCGACGAATGGCGGGTCGATTGACTTGGGCGCCGCCCCGCCTAATGTCGGTGCCCGAATCCGCACGATATCCCAACCAAGAAGAGGCGTTCATGGCCGGCGCGCCGGAAGACAGACCTATATCGCCGCATCTGTCGATCTGGCGCTGGCACGCCACCATGGCCAGCTCGATTTTTCATCGGCTGAGCGGCATGGCGCTTTATGCGGCGACGATTGGGCTTGCGCTATGGCTGATGGCCGTGGCGGCGGGGCCGGAAGCGTACGCGCCGGTGGCCGCGCTGCTTGCGTCCCCGCTTGGCCAAGCTGGGCTCTACTTTATTGTCGCGGCGTTCGCGTTCCACTTCGCCAACGGTGTTCGCCACTTGGTATTCGACACTGGCGCCGGACTCAATCCCAGCGACGCCGAGACCACAGCTTGGTTCGCCATCCTGTTTGCGGTCGCCGCGCCCTTGGGCCTTTGGGCGCTGTTGAATCTCGGAGGCTGGCGATGAGCGAAGGTTCCATGCGCAGCGCGCTCGGCCGCGTGCGCCATCACGGCGCCGGCGGTGGAACCGAGCACTTTGTCGGCCAACGCGTTTCCGCGATTGCGCTGATGTTCCTTGCCCCCTGGTTCTTGCTCAGCACGGCGCTCACCATGAATGCGCCGAGCTATCGTGCTGCAATTGATTTTGTCACTTCGCCGGTCAATGCGGTGGGCCTGATTCTGCTGATCGTGGCGGCGCTCTACCATATGCGGCTTGGCATGCAGGCGATTGTGGAGGACTACATTCACAAAGCTGCCGCCAAAGTGCTACTTCTGTTGCTCAACACTTTGGTTCCAATTGCGCTCGGCGCCGGCGCGATTTTCGCGGTGCTGTTGGTGAATTTCGGAGTCTGATTCCTTGACGGCCTATACCTGGATTGACCATACATTCGACGTTGTCGTCGTCGGCGCCGGCGGTTCCGGCCTTCGCGCCGCGCTTGGCTGCGCCCAAGGTGGGCTGAAAACCGCATGTGTGACAAAAGTGTTTCCCACCCGCTCGCACACCGTGGCGGCGCAAGGCGGCATCTCCGCCGCGCTCGGCAATATGGGCGAGGACGATTGGAAATGGCACATGTTCGACACCGTGAAAGGATCGGACTGGCTCGGCGATCAGGACGCGATCGAATACCTGACCAAGAACGCGCCGGCGGCGGTGTACGAGCTTGAGCATTGGGGCGTGCCATTCTCACGCACCGAGGAAGGCAAAATCTATCAGCGCGCCTTCGGCGGCATGACCCGCAATAACGGCGAAGCCCCGGTGCAGCGCACCTGCGCGGCCGCCGACCGCACCGGCCACGCCATGCTGCACACGATGTACGGCCAATCACTGCGCCACAGCGTTGAGTTCTTCATCGAGTATTTCGCGCTCGATCTCATCATGGACGAAAGCGGGCGCTGCCGCGGCGTGACGGCGTGGAAGTTGGAAGACGGCACGCTGCATCGCTTCCGCGCGCAAAATGTGGTGCTCGCCACCGGCGGCTATGGGCGCGTTTATTATTCCTGCACCTCCGCGCACACCTGCACTGGCGACGGCAATTCCATGGTGCTGCGCGCCGGTTTGCCGTTGCAGGACATGGAGTTCGTGCAATTTCATCCCACCGGCATTTTTCCCGCCGGCTGCCTGATCACCGAAGGCGCGCGCGGGGAGGGCGGCTATCTCACCAATGCCAACGGCGAACGCTTCATGGAGCGCTACGCGCCGACAGTGAAGGATCTCGCGCCGCGCGACATGGTCTCACGCGCGATGACGCTGGAGATCCGCGAAGGCCGCGGCGTCGGTGCGAACAAGGATCACATCTTTCTGCACCTGGATCATCTCGATCCGAAAATCCTGCACCAGCGTCTGCCCGGCATTTCCGAAAGCGCCAAGATTTTCGCCGGCGTCGATGTGACCCGCCAGCCGATCCCGGTCTTGCCCACCGTGCACTACAATATGGGCGGCATCCCGACCAATTATCACGGCGATGTACTCACCAAAGCAAACGGCGATCCTGATTGTGTCGTGCCGGGGCTGATGGCGGTCGGGGAGGCGGCGTGCGTGTCGGTGCACGGGGCCAATCGTTTGGGCTCGAACTCGCTGATCGACCTGGTGGTGTTCGGCCGCGCGGTGGGCCTGCGCTGCGGCGAGAGTTTGAAAGCGAACGCTTCGCAACCGAGCTTGCCAGCCGGCGCAGGTGACGCGCATCTCGCGCGCTTCGATAAATTCCGCAATGCCTCTGGCAAAGCGCCAACAGCGGCGCTGCGCGAGCAGATGCAGCGCGGCATGCAGGATACTTGCGCGGTCTATCGCACCGGGCCGGTGTTGGCCGAAGGCGTCGCGCGCATGGGCGCAGTGTGGGCCGAGGCCAAGGATATCCGCGTCAGCGACCGCTCGATGATCTGGAACAGCGATCTGGTCGAAACTTTGGAATTGGACAATCTCATCGCCCAAGCCATCGTCACCGTGAACGGCGCCGCCAACCGCACCGAGTCCCGCGGCGCCCACGCTCGCGAAGACTTCCCCGAGCGCGATGATGTGAATTGGATGAAACACACTTTGGCGTGGCTTGATGCGAGCACGGGCGGCGTACGCATCGATTATCGCCCGGTGCATTCCAACACGATGACCAACGAAGTCGAACCGATCCCGCCGAAGAAGCGGGTGTATTAGCAAGATGGAGGGGCCGCGTCCCTTCTCCCCTTGAGGGGAGAAGGTGGCCCGGAGGGCCGGATGAGGGGATCGCAGGCGATGGCGAATGAAACCCCTCAAGGGGAGAAGGGACGCAGCGTCGCCGCTTGACGCTCATTCCGTACAAGGGAACACTGTGCCCCCAAGGCGCGCCCACGCAGCAATCGGGAGCAACATCATCATGGCCCAAGTCGGCTACATCTGCATCGGGACCAACGATTTCGAGCGCGCTTGCGCGTTCTACGATGCGCTGACCGCCGACCTCGGCGGCAAGCGCCTGTTCCCGACGCCGCATGGGCAAATGTATCGCCTCGGCTCGGGCGCGATGATCATGGTCACGCGGCCCTATGACGAAAAGGCGGCGATGCCTTCCAATGGTGGCATGCTGGCGATCAATGTCGAGAGCAAAGAAGATGTCGCGCGCGTGCACGCCAAGGCGCTTTCGCTCGGTTGCGCCAACGAAGGCGAGCCTGGTCCGCGCGGCGCCTTCGGCGAGTTCGCCTATTTCCGCGATCTCGACGGCAACAAGCTCGCAATCTACTTCAGCGAGCGGCAGAAGAAGCAGTAAGCTCACAAGACATTTCTTTGCCGCGTGCGCGGCGAGCAGTTATAGCGTTCTGTCCGGATTGAATCGCTCCCTCACCCATCCCCGGATTCCGCGCGAGCGGAAGTCCGGGGCCCATCAACGCAATCATTTGTATTTATGGGCCCCGGGCTCGATGCTGCGCATCGCCCCGGGGAGGGGTAGTGGTTCTGTCTAAAAGGAACATGCTCTTAGTGGCCGCGATAAGGCTCGCACGCGATCCCATCATTGTCGCGGTCGTGCCGCGCATAGTAACCGGGCTCGCCTCGGCGCGCGGGCGCCAGACCCTGGGCGCGCGCAGCGTTGCAATCGGGCGCGGCGGCGAGGTGACGAAGGGCCAGCTCCGCCGAACCAAATTTCTCGGACAGGTCGTAAACCTGCAAACCGCCGAACCCAACACTTGCGCCGAGCAATGCCGGGATTAGCCAATAGCGCAAACGGCGTCGCCAGGAGTCAAAACGCCAGTGGCGGGCGTCGCGAAACGCGCAAAATCGACGCCGAAGCGCGTCGAGCCGGAATTCACTGCCGGCGCGCAGGGCGTGTTGAGCGAGGGCGTCCATGCGTTGAGCGTAGCGCGCAATGTTTGAGAGCCTGCGCACAAGGTTTGGTAAGTTGCGGGTAAGGGCGCGAGTTCAGCGCTCTGCCTGCTGCTCGATGGGGAGGCGGGCGCTGCGCCTTACGGCGTTGGCGCCGGCTCGGCTGGCGGCGGCGGCTGCGTCGCGCGTCGCAGCAATTCCTCCAGCGGATTGCGCGGGCGTGGCGGTTCGGCGGGCGGTGGTGCGGGGGGTGTTGCCTCGCTAGCCGCGGGCGTCTCAGGCGCCGCCGCCGGCGTGCGCCCGAACAAAGCGTCGCCCAAAGCCCCAAGCGGGCTGCCGGGCGCCTGGTTGCGCAGAACATCTTGCGCGCGGGTGCGTAATTCGTTTTGCACGACATCGCCCAAAGCCGGCGCAAAGCGCACGCGTGACCATGGTCCCGACACGCGGAACGGTATGCCGAGCCCGGCAAGCGCTGCGTCGCCGCCTTGGCCTTGCGCGGAACGTACAGCACGAGGCGCGATGCGGATGTCGATGCTTTGGGCGCCGATATCGACCAGGCCCGCGCCGTCGAGACGCACGAACGGGTTGAGCAGGCGCAAATTATCCGTCACCGCCACTCCGTTCGCCACCCGTAAACTCGCCGCCAATTCAGCAAAATCAGTAGCCCCGCCTTCACCGGCCGCGGCCCCGGTGAGCGCTGCTTGCAGACCGCGCGCCACTTGCGCGAGGTTGACGCCCTTCCATTGCCCGTCATTGAAATTGAAGTTCGCATTACCGTTCCAACTGCGCATGAGCGCGGCTTGCGAGGCGCCTTGGCCGACCAGCGAAGCGGTCAAGCGCCCGCGTCCGGCGATTTTGTCAAAGCCGATGGCGTCGCGGAGCAAGGTTTCGGCTTGGATGTTTTGCGCGTCGAGTTCCACCGCGACACGCGCCGCCCCGCCTGAACCGTCGGCGATCAAGCGCGCCGTGCCGCCGCCCTGATACAATGAAATGCGCGAAAGCCGTGCGTCGGCGGCGCCGCCTGCGATGCGCAGATTAAGCGCCACATCCGCAAACGACATGCGCTGAAATTTGAGCGCGCCGAGCGCGAGGTTCAAATTCGCGTCAAGCGCGCGCAAGCCGCTCAGATCGAGCGGTGCGGCGCTCCAAGCATTATCGACTTCCACGCCGGTTGCAGCGCCTGGCGCCGGCGCGGGGAGGTAGGGGTTGAGATCGACATTGGCCGAACTCAGCGCGCCGTTGACGCGCAGGCGGCCCTTGTCCTGATTGATCAAAGTGAGCGATCCGCGCGCATCGATGGCGTCGAGGCGGAGATTTGCGTCGGTCAACGCGGTTTCCTGCCCCGCGTGAGCCATGTGCGCGGCGAGCCGGAAGGCGCCGAAACCGCCGCCTTCGCCCATGGGCGAGCCAAACCACGCCAGCAGCCGGCGCACGCTAGCGCCATTGGCGTCCAGCCGTCCCGCCAGCGCGCCGGTCGCGGCGTTGAAGCGGCCCTCGAAGCTCGCTTCGAGCGGATCGGAGCGCAAGCGTGCGCTCAGCGGCGTCTCGGCTTTTTCCAGCACCGCGCGCGGCAAGCCGATTGTGCTCTCCACATCGATGCGCGCGCCGCGATAATCGAACGCGGCCTGCAATTGCGCCGGAGCATCGAGCGATTCAAGCGCCAGGCTGGCATCGACATGCTCCAGCAGCATCGGCGCGCCTTCCGCGCCCTGGAACGCGATCAGGCTATCGACCAAGCGCACATCGTCGAGCCGCAAATCCTCCAGCGTGGTTGGCTGAGTTGGCGCGCTTTGTTCGGTTGGAAACGCCCAGTTCGCCGCGCCATCGGGATTAGCTTTTAGGCGCAATTCCGCCCGCTCAAAAATCAGTTGCCTTACTTCAATGGCCCCGCGCAGCAACGGCATGACCGCCACCGCGAACACGATGCGGTCGGCGGCGATGAAAGGCGCGTCCGCCGCAAAGCCCTCCGGATTGGAGAGCGAAACCTTCCCTACCGAAAAGCCTAGCGCCGGCCAGAACGAAACGCTGATGTCGCCACCCAACACCAAGTCTCGGCCAGTGGCTTGCTCGATACGCCGCTCGGCTTCGCGCGCGGCGAGATCCTTGGGGAAAAAAACCAGCACCAGCCCGGCCAACAGCACCAGCACGCCCAGCGCCGCGCCGACGCCGATGCCAATAGTCTTGAAATTGAACTTCATGGGCTCCCTCCACGGCGAACTCACCCATCCCCGGATGAGCGCAGCGAAGTCCGGCCCATCAACACAGACGCTGGCGGTCACGGGCCCCGGGCGCGCCGCCGCGCGAGGCCCCGGGGATGAGTGCTGGTCTTAGGGGAGCGTGACGGCGAAATCGAGCCGCGCTAGCTTTGTTCCAGTCCCGCCCTAGGCTATCTCGCTGGCCATGAGCAAATTTTTCTTGTCGCTGTTTGCCGAGACAGGCGCGCGCCGCAAGCGGCTGCGCGCGGCGCTGGGAGACCGCGGCCAGGCGCTGACGGAATTTCTGGTCCTGGGCGGGCTTCTGCTCGGTTCACTTGGACTTTTCGCGCGGCCCTGGATGCCCGGCGCGGCGCCCTGGGGTTTTTGGTTGCCGGTGGTGTTTTTCGCCGGCTTTCTGCTCATCGACGCGCGCCGGCAAGCCGTGCTCGCCGGCCAAAGCGCGGCTGAGAGGGTCGCGGCGGGTTACGACTGGATCGTGCTGCTGTGGTCGTTAGGCTGCGCGCTGGCCGGGGCTGCCGCCTTCGTCATCGCCTGGAGCGCGGCGCCCCCGCCCGCGCCGCAAGAAGACATCTGGGCGCCGCCAGAAAACGCTGTCTCGGTCGATATCTTGCCCTGATTGGCGCGGATCACTCACGCCAAGGGAGGAAATATTGGTGTCGCAGAGCCCGATCTCGGGGCTGATCCCGCGCGGATCGTTGGGCCTCAAGCTCTTGCTTGTGTGCTTGCTGGTGCTGGTGATGGGCATACCGCTGCTGTTGGTCGGCGGACTTGTCGGCGAGCGGCAGATGCGCGCGCGGCAAGTGACCGCCGAAATCGGGGCCAAGGCGGGCGGTCCCCAAGTGGTGGGCGGGCCGATGCTGCTGGTTCCCTACCAGCGCACCGTCGAAACCACCGACGACCAGGGCCGCACCCAGCGCCGGAGCGAACGCGGCTCGTTCGTGGTGTTTGCCGAAACCGGCGTCGCGGACACAAGTCTCGTTGTGCAAGACCGCAGGCTCGGCATCTACCGCGCGGCCACTTACAATGCGACCACCGAGTTCGACGCCAGCTTCCGCCCCGCATCCGCGCTCGAAGGCATTGAGCCGTCATATCGCTTCGATTGGCGCGGCGCGCGCATCGTCATGTTCGTGCGCGACAGCCGCTCGATCCGCAACGCCGCCGAATTGCGCTTCGCCGACGGAGACACCGCGACCTTGGAACCGATTTCGGATTTGAGCCTGGCCGCGCCGGCGCCGGGGGCTGATTATGCGCGTCCTGGGTTGAGCTCGGCGCCGGCATATCCGCTGCCCTCAAATCTGCAAGCCTTCGCCGCGCCCGCGCGCTTTGCCAATGGCGCGCCCAGCGATTTCAGCGTGGAGACCCGGCTCGAACTCACCGGCGCGCAGCGTTTCGCCATCGCCGCGTTCGCGCAGGACACCACCGCCACCATACGCGGCGACCGCAGCGACACCCGCGCCGAGGGCTGGTTCCAATCCTCCGAAGCGCTTGAGCTAAGCGAGGCCGGTTTCGTGGTTTCCTGGCGAGTGCCGTTCGTCGCCCGCGGCGTGGAGAAGGCCGCCGATTTGAACAATTTCAATCTCGGCCTTGCCGCCGAGCGCGATATGGCGGTGAGCTTCGTCGCCTCCGACGACATCTACCAAGGCGTGGCCCGCGCGGTGCGTTACGCCATCATGTTCATCGGCATCGTGTTCCTGGCGACTTTGATCTTCGAGGCGGTCAGCGGCAAGAAAGCCCACCCCGCCCAATACATCTTGGTCGGCCTGGCGCAGTGTGTGTTTTATCTGTTGCTGCTGTCGATGACCGAGATTATCGGCTTTACGCCAGCGTTTTTCATCGCCGCCGGCGCCACTGTTGGCCTGCTCGCCTACTACGCCGGCGCGGCCTTCAACTCGCGCGTAGTTGGAATGCGTGCGCTGGCAAGCCTCACCGCGCTCTACGTCGCCATGTACGTGCTGATGACCCTGGAAGATTTCGCGCTGCTGGCGGGTTCCGTGGTGGCCTTCGCGGTGCTCACCGCCGCCATGCTGGCGACACGGCGGATCAATTGGTACGGGAAGGGTGTGGCGGGGGAGGCGGGGTAGTCCATCTCGTGTCCCGTCATTTGGGGCTCGTGGCGCGAGACCCAGATCCCCCCGCTAAACCTCGCGCCGCCGAAGAATGCCAGCGCCCCGGATCGCCTATGGTTCATGCCTCGGCGCGCTCGTCATCGCCAGTTTCGGCCCCCCGGGCATGATCGGCCGCGCCGGGTAGCCGCCGAGCGCCAAGAGCCGGTCATACATCACGATTGCGCCGGCGAGGCCGACATTGACGCAGAATTTGGTGGGGATTTGCACGACGTGGGCGCAGCGCGCGAGGAGTTCCGGTGACAGCGAGCCGCGTTCGCGCCCGAGCACATAGGCTGCCGCTTGCGGATGCATGAAGCGCGGCAGCTCTACGGCGTCATCTCTGAGTTCAACCCCGACCAGGGCGCAGCCCTTGGGCAAGCGCAGCGCGCCCAGATTTTCCCACGGATAATACGGCATGTGATCGAAGCTGCGCGAGGTGTCGGCATTGTAGGCTTCGCGCACTTTCGCCGCGGCGTTAATGGTAAAGAAAAAACTCGCGCCAAACGCATGCGCGGTGCGCATGAGCGCGCCTAGATTCATCGGCTTGGAAATATCCTCCGCGCCAATGCCGAAATAACCGCGCATCAGCGCCGGCAATTAGTGTACGGCCCGCCTGCCGCGCCGTGGAGCGTGGCCCCACCGCCGCGTTCCCAATACTCGACCGCGCCATTGGAATAGCGCGCTCCGGAGGCGGCTTCGACATGGGGCAGGCGGTAGATTTGGCCACCGGCGAAGATTTCGGCTTGGCCGCTGGTTTTGATGCGGGCGCTGAACGCGGCGCGGCCGTCGCAGCGCCAATCCATGCGGTCGCCGAGATCTGCGCCGCCGATGCTCGAGCAGCCGGCGAGCGCGAGCAAGGCGGCGAGAACGAGGAGGTTTTTCATGGCATCACCTGAAGGTTTTGACTTCGCGTCGGCCCAATGATGTAGCGATTCCCCGTTTCATGCCTTGACTCTCGAACGGGGTCGCGACATTTCCGTGCGCATCGACAGCAATCATCCCGCCGTAACCGCCCAATCGGCGCACATCTTCGATCACGGCCGCCGCCGCGTCGGCGAGCTTGTGTCCAGCGTAAGCTATGCGCGCGGATACATCCGCCGCCGCGTTGACGCGCATGAAATACTCCCCGAGCCCCGTGCACGAGACCGCCGCGCGCTCGTCGGCCCAGCAACCGGCGCCGATAATGGGCGTGTCGCCGACGCGTCCCGGCATTTTTCTATGCAGGCCGCCGGTTGAGGTCGCCGCCGCCAGCCGGCTCGAAGTATCGCGCGCAACAGCGCCAATCGTGCCCATCGAATGCGCGGGCGCGGTCAGGCCGCTTTCCGCGGGGGTGTAATAATTGAGCGGATCTTCAACGCGTGGGAAATGTTGCGCCGCCGCGAAGCTTGCCGCGCCTTCGCCGGCGAGCAGGACGTGCGAAGTGTTTTCCATCACCCCGCGCGCGACGCGCACCGGCGACAGAAATCCGCGCAGCGCCGCTACAGCGCCGGCGCGCCGCGTCGGCCCGTCCATCAGCGAGGCGTCAAGTTCGACCACGCCATCGGCGTTCGGCGAAGAGCCCTTGCCCGCCAGGTGCAGGCCGCACGCCTCCAGCGCTTCGGCCATCGCGGTAACGACATCGAGCGCGCTTGCCCCTCGCGCTAGCATTGCCGCGCCCTCGTCGAGCAGCGCGCCCATGTGCGCTTCTTCGCGCAGGTAAACCCGCTCGGCGATGGCGCCGGCGCCGCCGTGCAGTGCAAGGGCCCAAATCATCTTTTGTCCTTATAGAGCTATTGCCGCCCCGCTGGCAGAGCGCTTTTTCCGGTCAAATGTCCCTGGCGCCAGCCGACATAAAGCGCGATCAAGGTGGCGGTGGGGACGAAGGCGTCGGCCTGCTCGGTGAAATCCGCCAGCTCCCAGAGGTTTGCCAGGCCAATGGGCCCCCACAGCGCGAACAGCACGATGGTTCCGACACCCTCGGTGACCGAGCCGAATATCGGGATCCGCCCAAGTGTAAAGTCGGCAAGGTCGATCACCACTGAAAACGCCAAGCGGAGGAAATAGCCGGTGCGGGTCATCATCTCTATTTGGACCGCCGGCTTGCAGCCGGCTAGAAGGAATAAATAGGACGGCTGGAAACCGCGGGTCCGAGGAGCGAACATGCAAGCCTTGTTGAGCACACGGGTTGGGCCGCCGGAGGCCATGGAATTCATGGACATTCCCGATCCAGTTGCAGGCGAGGGCGAGGTGGTGATCCGGGTTATGGCAGCCGGCGTGAACTTCCCCGACGCACTTATCATCGAGGACAAATACCAGTTCAAGCCGGAGCGCCCGTTCGCGCCGGGCGGGGAAGTCGCGGGGATTGTCGAGAGTGTCGGCGCGGGCGTGAGCCATCTCAAGATCGGTCAGCGCGTGATCGGCTCGAGCGGCTGGGGCGGCTTTGCCGAAAAAGTAAAATTGCAGGCCACGCGCGTGCTGCCGATGCCGGATTCGATGCCGTTCGACGAAGCCAGCGCGTTCATCCTCACCTACGGCACCTCGTATTACGCGCTGAAGGATCGCGCGCAGCTGAAGCCGGGCGAAACGGTGTTGATTCTCGGCGCCGCCGGCGGCGTTGGAGTCGCCGCGATTGAGCTGGCCAACGCCATGGGCGCACGGGTGGTGGGGGCGGTGTCGAGCGAGGAGAAAGCCGCGTTCGCCAAGCAATGCGGCGCCGATGCGACGTTGATTTATCCTCCGGGTGCATTGGCCAAAGAGCAAAGCCGCGCGCTGGCGGAGAGTTTCAAGCAGGCGACCGGCGGCGGCGCCGATGTTGTTTACGATGCCGTCGGCGGTGATTATTGCGAGCCGGCGCTGCGGGCGATGAATTGGGGTGGGCGCTATCTGGTGATCGGGTTTCCCGCGGGAATTCCCATGCCGCCCTTGAACCTCACTTTGCTCAAGAGCTCTTCCATCGTTGGTGTATTCTGGGGCGCCAGCGTGGCGCGCGATCCAGATCTGCACCAGCAAAACGTGCGCGACTTGTTCAAGCTTTACGGCGAAGGCAAAATCAAGCCACGTATTTCCAAACGCTATCCGCTTGCCGAAGGCGGCAAGGCCATCCGCGCGCTGATGGACCGCACCGCGACAGGGAAGCTCGTGGTGGTGATGGAATAGGGTGTGAGTCACCTCTCCCCCGCGAGGGGGAGAGGTCGCCCCGGATTTAATCCGGGGCGGGTGAGGGGGAGGAGGCGCTGCGTTTCGTTGTGTCGCGCGGCCCCTCATCCGGCCCTTCGGGCCACCTTCTCCCCTGGAAAGGGGAGAAGGGACGCGGCTTCAGCGCCTCGCGTAACCCGCTAGTGGTCCGATTCCAACATTCGCATCCCGTTTCGGCCCGCTATGTTGCGAATGTTGGAATCATAAGGACCACTAGCAAGTATAGGTTTCTAGTGGAGTTTATGGATTTGACATTCGCTACCAGCTTGCCGCTTACACCGGATGCGAATGTCAAATCCACTCCACTAGCACTTCGCACACCCAGCGCGCCGCCGTCAGCGCGGAGATGGATGCAACATCGAGGCTTGGATCAAACTCGGTGAGATCCATGCAGCGCACTTTCGGGTGTGCGGCTTCGGGCTGCTCTGGCTGCGCGAGCGCACTGGCAGCGTGGTGATCCCGATCATCGCCCACAATCTGATCAATGGCCTCGGCTCGTTCTTCTGACAAATCCAAGCCCAAGTATTGGCTGGCGCGACGGCTTGGGTCTATGAGAGCGCGATGTGGGACACGCTCTGGCTCGACGCGAATCTGGCGACGATGGCGCGCAGCGGCGCGCCTTATGGCGCGATCGCAGACGGCGCCATTGCAGCCAAGGGCGGGCGCATCGCTTGGGCCGGTAGCCGCGCCGATCTGCCGGGTGCGCCATCGGCGCTGGCGCGTGATGTGCGCCGTTGCGGCGGCGCCTGGATCACGCCCGGGCTGATCGATTGCCACACCCACCTCATGTTCGGCGGAAATCGTGCGCGCGAGTTCGAACTGCGCCTGCAAGGGGCGAGTTACGAAGCCATCGCCCGCGCCGGCGGCGGCATCCTCGCCACCGTCGCCGCCACCCGCGCGGCGAGCTGCGAGGAGCTGGTGGAAAGCGCGGCCAAGAGGTTGGCCGGCCTCACCCGCGAGGGCGTCACTACCGTCGAAATCAAGTCCGGCTACGGGCTCAACCTCGAAACCGAACTGAAACAGCTCGAAGCGGCCGGCGCGCTGGCGGAGAAGGGTGGGGTGCGGGTGCGGCGCACTTTTCTCTGCCTGCACGCGCTGGCGCCCGAATTTCGCAACGACCGCGCGGGGTATGTGCGGCTGGTCGCCGAAGCCATGCTCCCAGCCATTGCCGCCGCTGGCGCGGCCGACGCGGTCGATGCGTTCTGCGAGCACATCGGCTTCACGCCGGAGGAAGTGGAGCATGTCTTCTCCGCCGCGCGCGCGCTTGGGCTCGACGTCAAGCTGCACGCCGAACAAATGAGCAATCAGCAGGGCACGGCCCTGGCGGCCCGCCATGGCGCGCTCTCCGCCGATCACCTGGAATGGCTCGACGCCGAAGGCGTCGCGGCCATGGCGAAGGCGGGCACGGCAGCGGTGCTGTTGCCGGGCGCGTTCTACTTTCTACGCGAAACCAAGCTGCCGCCGATCGATGCGCTGCGCGCCGCCGGCGTGCCCATGGCGGTGGCCACCGACTGCAATCCCGGCACCTCGCCGCTGACTTCACCCTTGATGGCGATCAACATGGCCTGCGTCTTGTTCGGGCTGACCCCGGAAGAGGCGCTCGTAGGCATGACGCGCGCAGCCGCGCGCGCCTTGGGGCTGCAGGACCAAATCGGTACGCTGGAGACCGGCAAGACCGCCGACCTCGCCATTTGGGACATACAATCGCCGGCCGAGCTCAGCTATTGGCTGGGCGCGCCGCTCTTGCGCGCGCGCGTGTTTGCTGGAAAGGACAGGACATGAGCCAGGCATTGGTAGGGCGCTGCGCCTGCGGCGGCGTGCGCTATCGTCTCAAAACGGCGCCGATGATTGTGCATTGCTGCCATTGCCTCGATTGTCAGCGACAAACCGGAAGCGCCTTCGTGCTCAACGCGGTGATCGAAACCGACCGCATCGAAATGCTTGCCGGCGCGCCGAAGCCGTTCGCGCTGCCGACCGATAGCGGCCACGGGCACGATGTCTATCGCTGTGAGGCCTGCGGCACGGCGATGTGGAGCGATTATGGGCGCCGTGCCTACGTGCGTTTTGTTCGTGTCGGCACGCTGGACAACCCCAGCGCGCTGCCCCCGGACTTCCACATCTTCACCCGCTCGAAATTGCCGTGGGTCGGGTTGCCCGAGGACGCGCGCGCGTTCGAGGTCTTCTACAACATCGAGGAAGAATGGCCGGCCGAAAGCCAACAGCGGCGCAAAACCATGATGGAGGGCGCGGCTTGAATCCCCGCCGCGATCCCTCGCGCGTTATCCGCGCGCCGCGTGGACGAGAACTAAGCTGCAAGAGCTGGCTCACCGAAGCAGCGCTGCGCATGCTGATGAACAATCTCGATCCGGAGGTGGCTGAGCATCCGGAGGAGCTCATCGTCTATGGCGGCATGGGCCGCGCCGCGCGCGATTGGGCAGCTTACGACAAGATTGTCGAAACGTTGCGCCGGCTCGAAGACGACGAAACCTTGCTGATCCAATCAGGCAAGCCGGTTGGCGTTTTCAAGACCCACGCCGACGCGCCGCGCGTGCTGCTGGCGAACTCCAACCTTGTGCCGCGCTGGGCTACTTGGGAGCATTTCGACGAGCTCGATCGCAAGGGTCTGATGATGTACGGGCAGATGACGGCCGGCTCGTGGATTTATATCGGCACGCAAGGCATCTTACAGGGCACTTATGAGACCTTCGCCGAAATGGGGCGCAAGCATTATGGCGGCGATTGGTCGGGCAAATGGATTTTGACCGCTGGGCTCGGCGGCATGGGCGGAGCGCAACCGCTTGCGGCGACCATGGCCGGCGCCTGCTGCCTCTCCATCGAATGCCAAAGCGACCGCATCGAGAAACGCCTAGCGACGCGATATTTGGATAAGCGCGCCGAAACGCTCGACCAAGCGTTAGCGTTGATCGACGATGCATGCGCGAGGAAACAAGCGATTTCCGTCGGCCTCTTGGGCAACGCGGCGGAGATTTTGCCGGAGATGGTGGAGCGCGGCGTTCGCCCCGACGCGGTGACCGACCAAACGTCGGCGCACGACACTGTCAACGGCTATTTGCCCGCCGGCTGGAGCGTTGAGCGTTGGGTGCAAACGCGCGCGCAAAATCCCGCCACGGTGAGTGAAGCCGCGCGCGCATCGATCGCCGTGCATGTGACAGCGATGCTCGACTTCCACAAGCAGGGCATCCCGACAGTGGACTACGGCAACAATATACGCCAGGTGGCGAAGGACGAAGGCGTGGAGGATGCGTTCGCTTATCCGGGCTTCGTGCCGGCCTATGTGCGTCCGCTGTTCTGCCGCGGCATCGGGCCATTTCGGTGGGCGGCGCTCTCGGGCGACCCCGAAGACATCGCACGCACCGACGCCAAGGTGAAACAACTCATCCCCGATGACGCGCATCTGCATCGCTGGCTCGACATGGCTCGCGAGCGCATCGCGTTCCAAGGTTTGCCGGCGCGTATCTGCTGGGTGGGTTTGGGAGAGCGCCATCGTTTGGGCCTCGCGTTTAACGAGATGGTGGCGCGCGGCGAAGTGAAGGCGCCTCTGGTAATTGGCCGCGATCATTTGGATTCGGGTTCCGTTGCCTCGCCCAATCGCGAAACCGAAAGGATGCTCGATGGCTCGGACGCTGTGTCCGATTGGCCATTGCTCAACGCTTTGCTGAACACAGCCTCCGGCGCGACTTGGGTGTCGCTGCATCATGGCGGCGGCGTCGGCATGGGCTATTCGCAACATGCCGGAATGGTGATTGTGTGCGACGGCAGTGAGGCGGCGAACAAACGCATCGCCCGCGTGCTGTGGAATGATCCCGGCACCGGCGTGATGCGCCACGCCGATGCGGGGTACGAAGAAGCGATCGCCTGTGCGCGCGAGCAAGGGTTGGATTTGCCGTCATTGGAACGAGCATGATGCGCGACGATGCATGCACAAACTCACCTCTCCCCCTTCCGGGGGAGAGGTCGATGCGCAAAGCGCGTCGGGTGAGGGGGAGGAAACACGGCGTTTTATTTTGTCCGCACCCCTCATCCGGCCGCTTCGCGGCCGCCTTCTCCCCCGGAGGGGGGAAAAGGGACGGCGGTGGCTTATGAAGCGCCTCCCGCTCACCGACCTCCGCGCCCTCTGGGCGGGGCAGGGCGCGCTTTCGCTCGTCGCCGCCGATTACGCGCGCATCGATGCGTCCGCCGAAACGGTCGCGCGCTTGCTGAGCTCCGGCGCGACATTTTACGGAATCAACACCGGCTTCGGCAAGCTCGCCAACACGCGCATCGACGCCGACAAGCTTGCGCAATTGCAGCGTAATTTGGTGCTGTCGCATGCGGTCGGCGTGGGCGCTGAACTGGGCGAACGCGTGGTGCGTCTGGCGCTGGCGCTGAAAATCATCACCTTGGCGCAAGGCCGCTCCGGCGTGCGCCGCGGCGTTGTCGATGCGTTGCTGAAATTGTTTGTCGCGGGCGCGCTGCCGGTGGTTCCGAGCCAAGGTTCTGTAGGCGCCTCCGGCGACCTCGCGCCTTTGGCGCATCTATCGTGTGCGTTGATCGGCGAGGGCGAATTGCGGTTTGGCGGCGAAAAATTTGCGGCGGGCGAAGCGTTAAAGCGCATCGGTCTCGCGCCGCTGACGCTCGGCCCGAAGGAGGGGCTTGCGCTTCTCAATGGCACGCAAATGTCCACCGCGCTCGCGCTCGACGCGCTTTTCCGCGCCCAAGATGTGTTCGAGGCAGGCCTTGTGGCCGGCGCCATGTCGGTCGATGCGATCAAGGGCTCCGATACGCCGTTCGATGCGCGCATCCATGACGCGCGCGGGCACAAGGGCCAGATCGAAGTCGCTGCCCGCCTGCGGGCGCTGATGGCGGGCAGCGAAATTCGCAAGAGCCATCTGATCGGCGACAATCGCGTGCAGGACCCATATTCGCTGCGCTGTCAGCCGCAAGTGATGGGCGCGTGCCTTGATGTTTTGAACCACGCCGCGACCACGCTTGAGACCGAGTCCAATGCCGTCACCGATAATCCGCTGGTGTTCGCAGAGGACAATTCCATTCTCTCCGGCGGCAATTTCCACGCTGAGCCGGTTGCGTTCGCGGCGGATATGATCTCGATCGCCGCTGCTGAAATCGCCTCGATCAGCGAGCGGCGCATCGCGGTTTTGATTGATCCCACACTCTCGGGACTGCCGGCGTTCCTGGTGGAGGAGAGCGGCCTAAACTCTGGCTTCATGATCTTGCAGGTCGCCGCCGCGGCATTGGTGTCGGAAAACAAGACACTCGCCCATCCCGCCAGCGTCGATACGATTCCAACCTCTGCCAACCAGGAAGACCATGTGTCGATGGCGACGTTCGCGGGGCGCAAAGCCGGCGACATCGCAGCCAACTCCGCTAACGTCGTCGCCATCGAATTGCTTGCCGCCGCGCAAGGCGTGGATTTTCACTCCCCGCTGAAAACATCCGCGCCGCTGCAAGCCGCGCACGCGAAAATCCGCGCTCTGTCGCCGCGCCTGACGCAGGACCGCTCGCTCGCCGTGGATATCGCGCGGGTGCGTGAACTGATCGAAGCGCGCGCGTTTTGTTGACATGGATGTCACACCGACGCTGCGATGCCCCACACGATCAGCACTTGCGCCGCCGCGTAGCTCCACCACACTAAAGGCCGGGTGATCGCTCGCTCCGGCGCATCGGGCGCCAAGCGGAACAGCTCCGCCGCCAACGCCAGATCGCTCACCAGGAACGATACCGCGCCCAGCATCGCCGGCCACCCCGCCCAGGGCAGCCACATTGCCATGCACGCCATGGCTGTGATTGCAATTGCATAGGGCCCAACCCCCAGCGCCAGCCAGCCGAGCTTGGGCGCCATCCAGATGAGAAATCCGAGCGAGGCCGCCACGATCGCCGCCATCGCCGCGTAACGCGGCCACAAGGGTGAATTGTCGCCGGAGAAAAACCAGATGGCCGCAAAGGCGACGAAGTACGCGAGTTGCGCGATGAGGAAAGATAGGATGCCAAACGGCAGCAGCCATTTTTTGTCGAAGGCCAGGAAGAAATCGCCGCAAGCGGCGGCGGCGAGCGCAAGGAGCAGCAGCGGATGGGCGCCGGCGCTTGCAAATGCGCCGGTGAGCGCGGCCATGAACAAGGTCTTGAACAGCGCGCGCGGCCAGCTCGGCGGTTGGCCAAGAGACAAAAGCCCGTACCCCAACGCCGCCGTGACGCCCAGACCGCCCAGCGCCCAAAACCCAGGCCCAAACACCATATTCATACGGCTTCTTACCCCTCACGCCACCCATCCCCGGGGCGCCGCGAGGAGTTTGCCTTCGCGTGCGGGGGCGTTACAAGCGCGGTTTGCTTTGGCGGAGTGAAAAATGCATCTTTCAAGCGATATCTCGGCGGTGGTCACGGGCGGCGCTTCGGGCTTGGGCAAGGCCACAGCGCAAAAGCTGCGCGACGAGGGCGTAAAGGTCGCGATCTTCGATCGTGACGATGAGCGCGGCCGCGCCGTCGCTTCCGAACTGGGCGCCGTGTTCTGCAAGGTGGATGTCACCAGCGAGGAGAGCGTCGATGCGGGCTTCGCCGCCGCGCGCAAGGCCAATGGCCAAGAGCGCATCCTGGTGAATTGCGCCGGCATCGGCAGCGCCATGAAGACCGCGAGCCGCGCCAAGGACACCGGCGAGATCCGCCATTTCCCGCTGGAGATTTTCAACCTCACCATCCAGATCAATCTGGTCGGCACCTTCCGTTGCGTGGCGAAATCAGCCGCTGGCATGCTTGGCCTTGAGCCTCTCGCTGAAGGCGAGCGCGGCGCCATGGTGATGACGGCCTCGGTCGCGGCCGAAGACGGCCAAGTGGGCCAGGCGGCTTATTCAGCTTCAAAAGGCGGAATTGTCGGCATGACCTTGCCGATTGCGCGCGACCTTTGCGGCGAAGGCATCCGCGTCAACACCATCCTGCCGGGCACCTTCGAAACGCCGCTGATGTTGGCGGCGTCCGAGAAGGTGAGGGAAGGGCTCGCGGCCTCGGTGCCGTTTCCAAAACGGCTCGGGCGGCCCGGGGAATACGCCTCGCTCGCGCTCGAAATGCTGCGAAATCCCTATCTGAACGGTGAAGACGTGCGCATCGACGGCGCCATTCGCATGGGTATGCGCTGATCCCAAGGCCGGGTGATTCGCGGAAAATCGCTGTTTGTAGCGGTTTTGGCGGGTTTTCGGGTGACACAGAGCCCGCCTCGCCGCGGCGAACCGCGGCAAAACCGCTGTAAATCAGCGTTTTCGCGTTGCGACTCGCGCGGCGTCATGCCAGGAAAAGCGCACGGAATCGCGAAAAGCCTGCAAAATAGCGGTTTTCAGCGGTTTTCGCCGAGGCGCGGTCAACGCTCCATCAAGAATTGAGTGGCATCACTTGATGCGCCGGCGGTGAGAAAAAGCCAAGATGCCAACATCTTACCGTCGGTTCGTTGAGTTTAACATGAAGACAACCTTTGAAGAGGGAATACAGCAATGGCCCGTAAAACCATGAAGAAAGCCGCGAAAAAAGCGTCCGCGAAAAAGAAGACCGCGGCGCGCAAAAGCGCCAAGAAGGCGGCGCCCGCGCAGTCAAAGCCGGTGAAGGTCGCCGTTCAGGCCGGCAAGACCATCACCGCGAGCGCGCTGCTGATGGCGATCGCCGACCATAATGGCGTCAAGAAGACCGAAGCGAAAACCTTCATCGAAGGCTATTTCGATGTCGTCCGCGCCCACGTGCTCAAGGGCGTGAAGGTGAAGATCGGCGATTTGGGCATGATTCTGATCCGCCAGCGCAAGGCGCGCATGGGCCGCAATCCGCAAACCGGCGAGCCGGTGAAGATCAAAGCCTCCAAGAAGCTCGCCTTCCGCCAATCGGCGGTGATGAAAGCCGCCGTGATGGGGCGCTAAGCTTCGCACGCATGCGAACACATGACCCCCAAGTGAACCTTGGAGAGGTTGTCGAGACGGCCGGCGCCTACGAACGCCGGCCGTTTTCGTTTGGGCGAGCGAGTGTGCGGCAGCGACGGCCGCTCCGCACAAATCACTGAGCGGGGGAGCAAGCGCGCGTGGCGCGATCAAGCTCGGCGCGCATGTCGTCGTCCTCGCGGGTGTCGGCGATGATTTGCCTGGCCTCGGCGAACAGCTCCTGGTTGAGAAGCGCTTGCAGCTCGCAGACATTGAACTGGCCGATCCTGAAGAACGAAACGTTGCGCCGCGCTTGGTCACGGACCGTCGCGATGGGTCCGCGCCGCCCGCCGGCCAAATGCGCCGCCGCCAGCGCGCGCACCAATTCGTTCCAGGCGAACAGTCCCGTGCGCTCAACCCGCACCGCATTGTCGAAGGCGCCCTGGAAGTCGCCGTCGCGCAAGTAAGCAAAGCTGATATTCTCGGCCGAGCCGCTGATCTGGTTTTCGGTTTGATGCAAGCGCCGGCGCAGGCCGATCGCTTCATCGAGGCAGGCGAGGGCCAGGCGCATGCTCGGCGAACCCGAACCGGCCTCCTCCGGCGCGCAGGCGCGCGCGGCGAGGTCATGCGCAGCGGCCATGTCGGAATCGTCAGGCGCGCCGGCGGCGGCGATGAGCGTGGTGCCGACGCCGTGGTAGGCGTTCATGGCGAGCGTGAGCACGGCGCTGTCTTGCGAACTGGCGGCTTCGGCGAAACTTTGGTCGAGCGCGAACGCGTAATCGCGCAGCGAGTCGCGCGTGCGCCCCATCTTGCGCTCGCACTGCGCGCGCCAAAACAGCGGTTGCGGCCCCGGCCTTGGGCCTTCGGCGCTGGCGGCGACCGCGCTCAGCACCGCTTCGCAATCGGCGGCGGCGAAATTGGAGCGCTGCGAGGAGGCGTTGATGAAGAGCACCCATGCTAACCCGTTGCGTGCGAGCGCGGCGAGTTGGGGCTCGGCGCTGGCCTGGGTGAACACTGCCTCGGCGGCGGCGAGCTGATCGGGCAAGGCGGTCGCTCCGCTTTGGATGGTCTCGCCGCTGCGAGTCCATGCGATCAACGCGGCCGTGCCCGCGAGCAGGGCGTGGGTCGCGGATCTGGCCCCGGCGGGAGTGCCTAGCGCGGCCGCCTCGATCAGGCGGTCATCGGCGATTGTATGGCGTCCCCGCTGCAAATAGAAGCGCGCGGCGGTCAGCGCCGGTCCCAGCTGCCGCACGGCGGCGCCGCCCGGACCCGCGCCGCGGGCTTCGTCATAGGCGCGCCGGATGGCAAGTTCCTGCGTGGCGACGCGGTTGCTCTGCTGATCCACCCGAATGCGTGTGTCGAAGGCTTGGTGTTGCAGTTCGCGCGCGGTCTGCTCGAGTTTTTGCGACACCACATAATAGTAAACCCCGAGCGCCGCCGACATCGCCACCAGCACGATGAGCGTGGCTAAACCCGCATACAATATGCCGCGGAACCCGCGCTGCTCGCTGGAGACCAAAGCAAGTAGGTCGTCTTCGGCTTGGTCGGTCATGTCCCCATTCCCTCGCACGCCGCTCGCGCGTGCAATCTTACTAGTTCACCACCGCCCCGACGATGTCGAGCAACAGGCGCCGTTTGTTTTTGTCGGCGCACTGCAGCTGTTCGAGGAAGCTCGCGAACAGGCGGTGACGCCCGGCGCGGGCGGCGTACAAAGTGCGCTCGATGGAATTGATGCAGTTTTGCACCGCCCACCACATGCCGAAAAAGCCTACCACCAGCGCCGACAGCGGGGCCAGCACTTGCAGGAATCCGAGTGAATTGCCGGTGATGGCGTCGCCTAATTGTCCCGTTGCGAGCAGGAATGTCAGCACCGCGATGGCAAAGATCAGCACCGCGAAACTTGCCACGAACAGTCCAAAGCAGAGCCCGCGCTTGCGGCAATGGCTCTGCTTCTCGTTTTCGAGAATGGCGGCGAGCGCCTCGATGTCGTCGGGCTCAATGTGAATTTGCATGGCCGGTCTTCCTGCGCGGCGAAATTAACCACATGCGCCCCGACCCCGCCACTGTTATTTCGTCGGCGAAAGCGGGGCCCGTAGGCGCCGTCCGACGCCTTGGGAGGCCGATTCGCTCACCCCCGCCCGGTCAGCTCCACGAACACGTCTTCCAAATCCGGCTCTTCAATCGAGAGGTCCTTGATGCGCACGCCGGCGGCGCGGATGCGGTCGAGCAATTCTTCCACGGAGTGTTCGCTGGTTTTGTAGGTGAGCGCAAAGGCGCCGCTGGGGCGCATGGCGAACGTCACGTCGCTGAAGCCGGCAATGGGCGGGATGAGCGGGGTGCGCGGGGTTACCACTAGCGTCTTGCGGTCCAGGCGGCCAACCAATTGCTCGGTCGGCTCGCACGCGATCACCTGCCCATGATGGATGATGGCGATGGCATCGCAGAGTTCTTGCGCTTCTTCGAGATAGTGCGTGGTCAGCACGATGGTGGTTCCCTGCGCGTGCAATGCGCGCAGATGCTCCCAAAGCTGGCGGCGCAGATCGACATCCACACCCGCGGTGGGTTCATCCAGCACCAGCACGGGCGGGGCGTGCACCATGGCTTTCGCCACCAGCAAGCGCCGCTTCATGCCGCCCGAGAGCGTGCGCGCATAGGCGTCGCGTTTGTCCCACAGGCCCACGGCGCGGAGAATTTCTTCTGTTCGACGCTCGCGCTTGGGCACGCCGTAATAGCCGGCCTGGATCTCCAGCGCTTCGAGCGGGGAGAAAAACGGGTCCATGTTCAATTCTTGCGGCACGATGCCGATGGCCCCGCGCGCATTCATCGGGTCGGCATCGATGTCGTGGCCCCAAATGCGCGCCGCGCCGCCGGTCTTCACCACCAATCCACCCAAAATGTTGATAAAGGTGGATTTGCCGGCGCCGTTCGGCCCCAGCAACCCAAAGAATGAGCCGCGCGGAATGGCAAGATCGACCGCTTTCAGCGCATGCACCGGCGCGCCCTTGCCCTGGCCGCGATAAATCTTGTCGAGGCCGCGCGCCTCGATGGCGAATTCCGGTTGCGGCGATGGGGCGAGCATGGATGCCTTGAACCTTGGCGCGAACCCCGTCCTCCCCCGTGAGCGGGAGGTGTCAGCCGAAGGCTGACGGGGGCGGCAGCGCGACATTGCGCGGCGCGACGATGCGCTCTAGGTACGCAGCGTTCGCCTCCCAAGCAAGCCGAGCTTCATGATCCAACCAGCCGCTAATTCCGCGCCGGAAATCATCAAAGTCAGCTCCCGCCGCGTGAAGTGCGACGGCGGCGGCGGCGGGCTCGGGCATCCGGTGGTGTATTACGACATCGGCGAAAAGGACTACGTCGTGTGCGGCTATTGCGACCGCCGCTTCGTGCTGGCGGAGGGCGGGGGGAAAACGACGCGTTAGAGTCAGCTTTTATGGACCGCCGGCGTCCCCGCCGGCCAACGCTGGCGCATGCCGGCGAGGACGCCGGCGGTCCATATTGGTTAGTGCACACAAAGGAGACCTCCATGCCCGCACGCCCGCAAGACGCCGCCATTTTTCACGCCCTGCACGACGATTTCCTGATCCTGCCCAACGCCTGGGATGCAGTGAGCGCCAAGCTATTGGAGCTTGCCGGCGCTGGGGCGATCGCAACTTCGAGCGCGGCTGTGGCCTGGGCGCATGGCCATGCCGACGGGCACGATTTGCCAATCGCAAAGCTGGTGTCCACCGTCGAGGAAATTGCGCGCGTAGTTTCCGTGCCGATCAGCGTCGACGCCGAAGCGGGCTATGCCGACGATCCAAAACAAGTGGGTGAGAATATCGCCGCTCTGATTGGCGCGGGCGCGGTGGGAATCAATCTGGAAGACGGGCGCGAGCCGCACGAACTGCACTTGCGCAAGATTGGAGCGGCGCGCGAAGCGGCGATCCGCTCAGGCGTCGATCTCTACATCAATGCGCGCACGGACGTGTATTTGAAGCAACTGGTTCTAGCCGAACAGGCGGCCACCGAAACCATCCGGCGCGGGCGCGCGTGCAAGGTAGCCGGCGCCAGCGGCTTGTTTGCGCCGTTTGCGATCAAGGCTGAAGAGATCGGGGCGATCGCCGAGGCGGTGGAGATGCCGCTCAACGTCATTTCCTGGGTCGGCGTTCCGAAGGCGGCGGACCTGAAGCGGCTCGGCGCACGCCGCCTCAGCGCCGGAACCAAGATCGCCTCGGCGGCCCTGCGCGCGGCGCGTGAGGCGGCGGCGGAATTCCTGGCCGATGGCGATAGTGAGACTTTGGCCGCGCGGGCGGGCGATTCGGTCAATTACAACGCGATGTTCAAGGGCTGACGAGACGGGAGGCGTGTGCTACACGTCGGCGCATGGAAAAATCAGCTCTCATTGATCGGCTGCGGGCGCTGGAGCCCGAACTGCGCCGTAACGGCGTGGAGCGGCTCTACTTGTTTGGTTCGGCGTCGAGAGGGGAAGCTGGCGCGGGGAGCGATGTTGATTTGTTCTGCGATCTTGACCCCCATTCGAAGCTTGGCTTCGCATTTTTTTCGCTGGCTGATCGTCTTGCCGAGGCGCTGGGCAAACCTGTCGATCTGACCACGCGCGATGGGTTGCACCCACTCATCCGCGCCGATGTAACGCGCGAAGCAATTCAAGTGTTCTGATGACCGCCGATCGACCGCCTCGGCTGCGTCTCTTCGATATTCTCGATTGCATCCATCAGATTGAGGTAAGTACAAGTGGCGTTAACCTCGACACGCTCAAGAGCGACATTGTTCGATACCGGGCAATTGAGCGTTGGCTGGAGATCATTTCGGAAGCCAGCCGGCACGTCGGCGACGACCTGAAAGCGCGTGAGCCTGAGATCGAATGGAAGCAGATCGCTGATTTCGGAAATGTCCTCCGGCATGGATACCAGACAATAGACCCCCTATTGCTCAGAAACATCATCGAGCAAGACCTTGCGCCATTAAAGGCGGTGACGGCGAGGCTCTATGCGTCGGTGAAGACAGCGGCCGACCCGTGGCCTGATGCGCAGCCCAAATGAATAAAGCAGAATCGCCCCGCCTGTTCCTTATCGACGGCTCGGGCTATATTTTCCGCGCTTACCACGCGTTGCCGCCGCTCACGCGGGCTAGCGACGGCCTGAGCGTCGGCGCGGTCGCCGGCTTCTGCAACATGGTGTGGAAGTTCTTGGAAGAGATGAAGGGCGCCGAAGCGCCGACGCACCTGGCCGTAATTTTCGACAAATCCGAGATCACTTTCCGCAATCAGCTCTACGCCGCATACAAAGCCCACCGTCCGCCGACGCCGGAGGATCTGGTTCCGCAATTTCCGCTGATCCGTGACGCCACGCGCGCATTCAATCTGCCGTGCATCGAGATGGGCGGCTTCGAGGCCGACGATTTGATCGCCACCTATGCCCGCCAAGCGGCGAAGGCCGGCGCGACAGTGAAGATAGTTTCGTCCGACAAGGATTTGATGCAGCTGATCGTCGATGGCGCCATTCAGCTCCACGATCCGATGAAGAACCGCGCGCTGGGCGCCGAAGCGGTGCTGGAGAAATTCGGCGTAACCCCCGATAAAGTCATCGATGCCCAAGCGCTGATTGGCGACAGCACCGACAACGTGCCCGGCGCGCCTGGCATCGGCCCCAAGACTGCCGCCGAATTGCTTGCACATTTCGGTTCGCTCGACGCGATCCTGGAGCGCGCCGGCGAGATCAAGCAACCCAAGCGCCGCGAAGCTATCCAAAATAACGTTGAGCAAATCAAACTCTCGCGCGTGCTGGTGACGCTGAAGGATGATGTTGCGGTAGCGGAAAAGTGGGAGGACTTCGCTGTGCGCGAGCCAGATCCTTCGATGCTGCTGCAATTTCTCGACGCCATGGAATTCCGCACTCTGGGGCGGCGCGTGCGCGAGCATTACGCGAAGGAGAGGGGCGCTGCGATCGTCGCTTCCGATGCAGGTGGCGCCACGCCCGCGCACATCGCGGTGGCATCGCCCGACGACGGTGTGTTCAAGCGCGAAGCGTACACAATCGTGCGCGATGTGGCGCAGCTCGAGCTCTGGATCGCGCGCGCGCGTGCTGCTGGCGTCGTTGGCATCGATACGGAAGCGGATGCCTTCGACGCCCAGCGCGCGTCGCTTGTCGGGGTATCGCTCGCACTCGGCGCAAACGATGCCTGTTACATCCCGCTCGCGCACCGGCCCGCCGATCCGCGCGCGGGGGAATTGTTTGCGGGTGAGCTCGGCCTCCCCCTCGATGGGGGAGGCGCCCGCGAAGCGGGCGGAGGGGGTGTACGCGCCGAGGGTGAAGAAGAAGCCTCAAGAGGTAAAGCCGATGAGGACAGCGGGCCTCACCCCCTCAGTCACGCTTCGCGTGACTGCTCCCCCATTGAGGGGGAGCGGGCGCAAATTCCCTTAAGCGAGGCGCTCGCCGCACTGAAGCCGGTGCTGGAAGACCCGTCGGTTCTCAAAATCGGCTTCAACATCAAATGGGACATCGCGCTGTTCTCGCGCCACGGCATCGCGCTTGGCCCCTACGACGATCCAATGCTGCAATCGTACGCGCTCTACGGCGGGCTGGATGCGCACGATAAACAATCGCTGATCGAGAAACATTTGAGCCATCAGCTCACGCCGCTCGCGGAGGTGGCCGGCAAGGGCAAGGCGCAAGTGTCGTTCGATCTTGTACCGATTGAGCGCGCATCTGTGTATTCGGCGGAGCAGGCCGATGCGGCGCTGCGGCTGTGGCGCAAGCTGAAGCCGGAATTGGCGCGCGAGCGCCTGGCCACCGTATATGAAACCTTGGAGCGCCCGCTGCCGCCGGTGCTGGCGGCGATGGAGCGCGAGGGCATCCGCATCGACCCGCACGTGCTGTCGCGGCTTTCCGGCGATTTCGCCCAGCGCATGGGGCAATACGAAAGCGAGGCCTACGGGCTTGCAGGGCGCGAGTTTAACATGGGCTCGCCCAAGCAGATCGGCGAGATTCTGTTCGACGAGATGGGATTGCAGGGCGGGAGCAAGACCAAAACCGGCGCCTGGTCCACGGACGCGGCGATTCTCGAAGAACTCGCCGATCAAGGCCACGATCTGCCGCGCAAATTGCTGGAATGGCGCCAGTTGGCGAAATTGCGCTCGACCTACACCGAAGCGCTCGGCCAAGCGATCAATCCGCGCACGGGCCGCGTCCACACCAGCTACGCGCTGGCTTCCACCACCACGGGCCGGCTTTCTTCCAACGATCCGAACCTGCAGAACATCCCAATCCGCACCGAGGAAGGCCGCCGCATTCGCGAGGCGTTCATCGCCGAGAAAGGCAACGTTCTCGTGTCGGCGGATTATTCGCAGATCGAGCTGCGCCTGCTGGCGCATGTCGCCGACATCGCACAACTGAAACAAGCCTTCGCCGCTGGCATCGACATTCACGCCATGACCGCCTCGGAAATGTTCGGTGTTCCAGTAAGAGACATGCCGAGCGATATTCGCCGCCAGGCCAAGGCCATCAATTTCGGCATTATCTATGGCATTTCCGCGTTTGGCCTGGCGCGCAATCTCGGCATCGAGCGCGAGGAGGCGGGCGCTTACATCAAACGCTATTTCGAACGCTTCCCCGGCATTCGCGATTACATGGAGGCGACCAAAGCCTATGCGCGCGCCAACGGCTACGTGAAGACGATCTTTGGCCGCCGCATCTGGGTCGCCGGCATCAGATCGAAAAACGTACAAGAACGCAATTTCGCCGAACGCCAATCCATCAACGCGCCCCTCCAAGGCGCCGCCGCCGACATCATCCGCCGCGCCATGGTGCGTTTGTCGGAAGCGCTGCGGAGCGCGGGCCTGAAAGCGCGCATGCTCTTACAAGTCCACGACGAATTGGTGTTCGAAGCGCCCTCGGGGGAGGCCGAAGCGCTGTGCGCGCTGGCCAAACGCGTGATGGAAGCCGCGCCGGCGCCAGCGGTGAACTTAAGCGTGCCGCTGACGGTGGAAGCGAAAGCCGGCGCAACCTGGGGCGCGGCGCACTGAATTGTACCAAGTTTATCGAAATATACTTATCTTATCGGAAATGTGATAAACTAAGTAAGTCTGATATAAAGCGCCTGCTCATGGCGACATCGCATTCACTGTCCCCATGTTCGACGCGTACTTGTGGCGCGTAATGCCCGAATTTATTCAGCCTGAACCAAGGAAGCGCGGAAAGTCTGCGTCAGGGGATGGTGTGGCAAAAAAACGGAAGCCGGCGGCGAAGAAGCGGCGATCCTAGAAAACGCAGGTGCGCGGACGCCGCCAAGTCGGCAGGGCAAGATTTAGGCGGCCTGACGGAGCTTGCAGCCGGTGCTCCGTTCTTCGCCACGGGGTCGCCCGCGCGGAGCGACGGTAGCACGGCGGGGCTGAGTCGCGCCAGCAATATGGACCGCCGGCGCCCTCGCCGGCAACCTGGCGGCGCCCCGTGACAGAGCCGGCGAGGGCGCCGGCGGTCCATATCAAGGCAAGGGCCTTCGCGCAGACGTGAAGTGCACGCGATAGGCGCTTTTTCGCCGGCCGCAAGCCTGCGTTCGGGGCTGCGCTTTCCCTTCGCCCCAGACCCGGCTAAGACTGGCCCACCGGGTCATTAAAGTCAGGACACCCCATCCAGCCCATGGCCACTATCGCCCTTGTCGATGACGACGAGAACATCCTCGCTTCCTTGAAGATTTTCTTCGAGGCCGAGGGCTATGCCGTGCGCACGTATACAGATGGGGCCGCGGCGCTGGCGGCTCTGGCCGAGACCCCGCCCGACATCGCCATCCTCGACATCAAGATGCCGCGCATGGACGGGGTCGAGGTCTTGAAGCGCCTGCGGCAAAACTCGAACCTGCCGGTCATCTTCCTGACCTCAAAAGACGATGAGATGGACGAAGTGGTCGGCTTTAATGTCGGCGCCGACGATTACATCAAAAAGCCATTCTCGCAGCGTCTGCTCAACGAGCGGGTGAAGGCGCTGCTGCGGCGCGTCCGCGCCGGCGCCCCCGGCGGCGAGACCGGAGACAAAAAACCGATCGTGCGCGGCGAACTGGTGCTCGATCCCAACCGCCACGCTTGCACTTGGAAGGGCGAGCAGGTCAGGCTGACGGTCACGGAATTCCTTATCCTGCAGGCGCTGGCCCAGCGCCCCGGTTACGTGAAAAGCCGCGACCAATTGATGGACGCGGCCTATGATGATCAGGTCTATGTGGACGACAGAACCATCGACAGCCACATCAAGCGGCTCCGCAAGAAGTTCCGTGATATCGACGGCGACTTCGACGCGATCGAAACTCTCTATGGCGTCGGCTATCGCTACAACGAGAGCTGAAGGCCTGCGCGCGCTGGCGCGCTCGCGCATTGCTCGCATCATCTTCTTTTGGAATTTCGCCGGCCTCGCGTTTTTGGCGATCGGCGTGCTCTTGCTCACGGAAACACGCGCCGGGCTGACCGACGCGCAATTCCGCAATTTGCGTACTCAAGGCGAACTGATCGCCAATCTGCTGGTCGAAACCGGCACTGTGCCTGGCGATCCGTACCCCTACATCAACGAACCCGCGGTGCGTGAAGTGCTGCGCAGGCTGCTGCCGCCGATCGCCGAAAGCGCCCGGGCCGGCGTGGGGGGGGGCCGCGTACGCGTGTTCGCCGACGATGGCCGCCTGATCGCCGACACCGACGTGCTTTACGATCGGCTTGAGGAGAGCCCGCTGCCCGAGGATCGGGGCATGGCGCGCGCGGCGCGCGGTGTGGAATATCTGCGGCTTACGCCCTGGCGGCCGACCATTACGCTGGACGAGGAGCGCGCCCGCGCCCAACGCGGCGAAATCGCCCGCGGCGAGCGGCTGAACGAACGCGGCGAACGGGTTGTCTCGGTGACGCTGCCGGTGCGGCGGGTTCAGGCGGTGCTCGGCACGGTGACGATTGAAAGCGCCGATGTGGAGCGTATTTTGGTGGCCGAGCGTCTCAGTATGATTCCGTTCGTGCTGGGTGCTACCGTCGCGATTTTTCTGTCGTCGTTGCTGCTGGCGCTGTTCATAGCGCGCCCGCTACGGCATTTGGCCGCCGCCGCCGACCGCCTGCGCGTCACCGGCGCGACACGGCTCTCGCTACCAGAGGTATCCAAGCGCAAGGATGAAATCGGCGCTCTCGGTCATTCGCTCGAAGCCATGACCGGCGCGCTCGCTGATCGCATCGACGCCAACGAGCGCTTCGCCGCGGACGTCAGCCACGAAATCAAGAACCCGCTGGCTTCGATTCGCTCCGCCATCGACGCCGCGCGCGCGATTCACGACGAAGCACGCCAGAACCAATTGCTCGCTATCGTCGCGCAGGACGTGCAGCGGCTCGACCGTCTGGTCACCGACATCGCCCGCGCCAGCCACATCGAAGCGGAGACCGCGCGCGGCGATCCGGGCGCTGTCGATCTCGGCGCGCTGATTTTCGAGCTCACCCGCGCTTATGGCCCCGCGCCCGACGAAACGGCCGATGTCGAGATTGTGTTTAGCGGCCCCAAGCCCGAAGGCGCCATTGTGTTCGGCCAGGAAGGTCCGCTCGGGCAAGTGTTCCGCAATCTGATCGACAATGCCCGCTCGTTCAGCCCAGAGGGAGGCCGCGTCATCGTTGCGGTGGAGATCGTGCGCAAGCGGGATGGCGCGCTGGTGCGGGCGAGTGTTGAGGACCAGGGCCCAGGTATTCCGCCGGAAAACTTGGAGACCGTGTTTGAGCGTTTCTACACCCAACGTCCCAAGGGGACCGCTTTCGGGGCTAATTCCGGCCTTGGCCTTTCCATCGCCCGCCAGATCGTCACCGCCCACAGCGGCCGCATTTACGCCCAGACGGTGGCCGGGCCGATTCGCCAAGGACCGCGCGGCGCCCGGCTAGTGGTGGAATTACCGCTGACCCCGCCCTTCAGGCCCTGAAGCCCGTCGAAAAACGGGCTTGCCCGTGCAGCTTTGGCTTTTCTCGCTGGCGCGGGAGAGTATGGTCCGCCTCCTTCGACCGGGCCCTGGGGGCGGGCGGGAGCTAAAGCATGATCGGTGTCGTCGTGGTGTCGCACGGCCGTTTGGCCGACGAGTTCGTCGCCGCGGCCGAGCATGTGCTTGGGCCGCAAGAGCAGATGCGGGCGGTGGCGATCGGGCCTCACGATGACATGGAAGCGCGCCGCGCCGATATCATCGGCGCCGTGCGCGCGGTGGAGCGCGGCGACGGCGTCGTCATCGTCACCGACATGTTCGGCGGCACGCCCTCAAATCTCGCTATCTCGGTGATCAACCAAGTGCAGACCGAAGTCATCGCCGGGGTCAATTTGCCGATGCTGATCAAGCTGGCCGAAGTGCGCGGCGTCATGAGCTTGCCGGAAGCGGCCTTGGCGGCGCAGGAAGCGGGCCGGCGCTATATTCGCGTCGCCTCGGTGGAACTGGCTGGCGACGCAGTCTGACCTGGCATGGCTCTCAAGCGTAGTTTTACCATAGTCAATGCGCGCGGCCTGCATGCGCGCGCTTCGCGCAAACTCGCCGAACTGGCGCTGGGCTGCGAATCCACCCGCATCCTGGTGCGCTACGATGAAGAAGAAGCCGACGCGCGCTCGCTGATGGATCTGATGATGCTGGGTGCGGGGCTCGGCTGCGAGGTCGAAGTGGAGGCGCGTGGACCCGAAGCGGAAGCGGTCTTGGACGCCGTCGAAGCCTTGTTCGCGGCGAAATTTCACGAAGTGGAGTGAGAGGGAGCGCGATAACGGGCGCAGGCCTTCAGGCACGCCCTTTTTCAACACAAGCGTTGCGCGCCTGAAGGCGCGCGCTCCGGAGAGCAGCGCTTTCGGGTGGCGCGCGACACTGCGTGACGGCGCGGCGCTTTATTCCCCGCGTCGTTGAGTTCAGCGCACCGCGGCGCGCGCGGAACGGGAATATCTCGCGGATGCAGCATGGGCGAGAAACCCCTATCGCGTGCAAAACCTTTGATTTGATGCGGATTTCGCTGAACACTGGGCTCAGCTCACCGCACGCCAGCGAGGGAGAGGGCTATGTTCATGACCTATGATTACCAAGCACTGCAAGCGTGGCTTACTGAGTGGGCGCCTAAGATCGCGATCGCCGCGCTCATCTTGGTTGTCGCGCATTTCGCCGCCAAGGCGGTAAAATGGGCGATCGCCAAGGGCATCGACCGGATTCCGTTCTTCTCGCGAAAAGATAGTGACGGTCCCGGCGGGGCCAAGCCGACCGCCGATGTCGGCGAACGCATCGGCGAGGTCGGCTATTGGCTGGTTTGGCTGCTCGGCTTGATGGCCGCGCTCAACCAATTGGGCGAACAGCTCAACCCAGTGGTCGCGCCACTGAACCAGATGGTGAGCGGATTTTTGGCCTATCTGCCTGCGGTCGTCGGTTCGACGCTTATCTTCTTCATCGGCTTTGCCCTCGCCACCATCGCCCGGCGCATGGTCGAGGCCGCCGCCCAGGCCGCCGAAATCGACCGCAGGCTGGTCGATGCGGGACTGACCCACATGCCGCGCGGGCCGGGTTTGGCCCGTCTCCTGGGCGTGCTGGTGTTCACCTTGATCATCATTCCGGTGGCTATCGCCGCGCTCGACGCGCTCAACATCAACGCCATCTCCGACCCAGCGACGGCGATGCTCAACAACATCCTGCTGACCATCCCGCGCTTCCTGGGCGCGGCGCTGATCATCCTGATCGCCTATTTGATCGGCCGCTGGGTGGCGATGCTGACCGAGGAAGGGCTGCGTTCGATCGGTTTCGACGACATCATCAATTCGCTTGCTCAAGCTGAATCGATCCGCACCGCTGTCGAGAAGATGGATCCCACCCCGGGCGTCGATACGGTTAACCTCAAGGACTTCCCGCCTTCGCGCATGATCGGGCTGGCGGTGCTGATCGGCATCGTCTTGTTCGCCAGCGTCGAAGCGGCGCGCTTGCTGGCGTTCGCGGCCATGGCCGACATGCTCAGCAACGTCCTGTCGCTGGCGACCCAAGTGCTGTTCGGCGCGGTGATCATCGGCCTCGGCGTATTGCTGGCGAACATCCTCGCCGCGGCCGCTTCCAGGGGCGAAAAATCCAGCGGCGAGATCATGGCGGTGTTCGTGCGCTGGGGAGTCATCGCCCTCGCAGCAGCGGTCGGCCTCTCGTTCATGGGCCTGGCCAACAACATCATCGCGCTCGCTTTTGGCCTGATCCTGGGCGCGGTCGCGGTTGCCGTGGCGATCGCCTTTGGTGTCGGCGGCCGCGACGCGGCCAAAAAGCTGCTGGAGCGCTGGACGGCGTAAGCTGAAGCAAATTTGAGGGAAATTGAGCCGCCGGGCGTAAAGCTCGGCGGCTTTTTTTAGGATCATATAAAGATATCTTTATATCTTTGATTGCCTGCCGCCAGCTGGCCTGCTAGGAGAGTGCCCGAAACGCACCCCTTTTCCGGAGCACGCCCATGACAAACGCGCCCAAGCACGATTTCGTGGTGAAAGATCTTTCCCTCGCCGCGTACGGCCGCAAGGAAATCGACATCGCCGAAACCGAGATGCCGGGGTTGATGGCGCTGCGGGAAGAGTACGGCGCGAAAAAGCCGCTCAGAGGCGCGCGCATCGCCGGTTCGCTGCACATGACCATCCAGACCGCGGTGCTGATCGAAACCCTGCAAGTCCTCGGCGCCGACGTGCGCTGGGCCTCGTGCAACATTTTCTCGACCCAAGATCACGCCGCCGCAGCCATCGCCGCGACCGGCACGCCGGTGTTCGCGACCAAGGGCGAGACGTTGGCCGAGTATTGGGACTACGCCCACCGCATTTTCGAATGGAGCGACGGCGGCGCTCCCAACCTCATCCTCGATGACGGCGGCGACGCGACTTTGCTTTGCGTGCTCGGGCCGAAGGCCGAGCAGGATGCAGATTTCCTCGAACATCATTCTAGTGAAGAAGAAGAAGCGTTGTTCGCCACCGTAAAGCGTTATCTGAAACAAAAACCCGGCTTCTACGAAGCCATCCGCGCTTCCATCAAAGGCGTCTCCGAAGAAACCACCACCGGCGTACATCGCTTGTACCAGATGGCCGAGAAGGGCGAGCTGCCGTTCGCGGCCATCAACGTCAATGACAGCGTCACCAAGTCGAAATTCGACAATCTCTATGGCTGCCGCGAAAGCCTGGTCGACGCCATCCGCCGCGCCACCGATGTGATGCTGGCCGGCAAGGTGGCGGTGGTGTGCGGCTACGGCGATGTTGGCAAGGGCTCGGCGGCGAGCTTGCGCCAGGGCGGGGCGCGCGTGATCGTCACCGAGATCGATCCGATTTGCGCGCTGCAAGCGGCGATGGAAGGCTACGAAGTGCGTACGCTGGAAGACGTCGCCTCAAGCGCCGATATTTTCGTCACCGCCACCGGCAATAAAGACGTGCTGCGGCTCGAACACATGCGGGCGATGAAGAACAATGCCATCGTCGCCAATATCGGCCACTTCGATTCCGAGATTCAGATTTCCTCACTGCGCAATTTCAAATGGGACGAAATCAAGCCGCAAGTGCACCACGTCGAATTCCCGGACGGCAAGAAAATCATCGTGCTCAGCGAAGGGCGCCTAGTGAATCTGGGGAATGCGACCGGCCATCCCAGTTTCGTCATGAGCGCGAGCTTCACCAACCAAGTGCTGGCGCAAATCGAACTCTGGACAAATGGCTCGAAGTACAAGAACCAAGTCTACACCCTGCCCAAACACCTCGACGAAAAAGTCGCGCGGCTTCACTTGGCCAAGCTCGGCGTGCGCCTCACCGAGCTTTCTCCCGAGCAAGCCCACTACATCAACGTCCCCCAAGCCGGCCCGTTCAAGCCGGATCATTATCGCTATTGAGGGTTCCGGGTTCGCACGACGTGCGCCCCGGAAGGGGAGAAGCGGGTCGGCGAAAGCTGAGTGGTGCCAGCGCATTGCCCCTGCCATGAAGACAGGGCATGAAGGCGTCCTCGATCCAAGGAATGTTCACCCATGCTGGTCCGGGCCACACGCACCATCTCGGCGTTGACGCTGCGGGCGTTGTTCTACGCAACGCTGTTTCTCGTGGTTGTGATTGTGCACGTGGCGCTCACCGGAGCGCTGCGCGCCCAAGGCTGGAACGGCGGCAATTCGTTGTTCACATCCGGCGCGGCGGTGCTCGGCCTCGTGCTGGTGCTGGTGCATATCGCCGATTACGTGCGCGAAAAGCGGGCGGCGGCGCGCGAGATTGAGCGCATGCGCCAAGGCCTGCCGGGGGGCCCGTGCTGCGTGGTGTGGCGCGGCGCCGAGAGCGAGAGCGACATGCCGTGGGAGCTCGCCGGGCCATTGCGCGCGCGCTATCCAGCGCTAGCGCGCCGGCTCGGCGTCGAGGGCGTGGCTTTGGTGGATTTCGAAATCAGCGCCCAGGGCGCGGCCAAGAACGTGCATTGTGTGTACGCTTGGCCGTCCGACGTGTTCTTCGAGGCCGCGCGCGAGGCGCTGGCGCACACTAAGTTTGTGGCAAAACCCAAAGCGCTGGTGCGCTACGGGGCCAGCTACCGCATACCGTTCGTGTTCCGGGTTTCCGGCGCGGCGCGGTTGACGGACTTGGGCCATCGCGCCCGCACACTGCGCCCGAGCTTGCGCGCGGCCCAGCAAGTTGTGGAAAAACTCCGCCGCAGCGCCTGAGCCGCGAATCGGTTTTTGTTAACCTATTGAACTTTCTTAACTTAACCGCCCGTCAACCAATTTAAGCTCTTGTTAACGCTTCTCTTCAGCGGCGGCGTTTCTTTCCGCGCGCGGCTGCGGGAGGATGGAATCGGGGTTGCGGCGATTCGTTTCGCCGCTGGATTTTGTGGGGTCGGCTTTGGAGGGCGGATTCGCAAGCCTGCTTGTGGCGGCCGGCGCGGCCGCGATCGCGGTGGCGTCGCTGCTCTGGGCGCTGCGCGTAACCGATGGCGCGCGCGGCGGGCTCGACGCCTGGAAAAAGCGTGCGCGCGAACTGGAGGACAAGGTTGCTTGGGCCGACGCGATTTTCGGCGCGCACCCGGGCGTCGTGCTGATTTGGGAAGAGACGCTGACGCGCGCCGGCGAAAGCGATTGGGGACGCCCGCGCATCTATGGCTCGCCGCTGGCGCTCGCCAGCCTGCTTCGCTTTTCCGTTGCCGCCATCGCCGCCGAACCCGCGGTGCGTATCCTGCAAGGGTTATCGCTGTTTGCCGCGCACGACGCCACCGGCGGCATGACGCGCTTGGCGCCCGCTCTGAACCGCTTGCGCCGCGAGGGCACGCCGTTCTCGCTCAAAATCTCAACCCCCGACGGTGTGTTCATCGAAGCCGATGGCCGCACCGCCGGCGCCCGCGCCGTGGTGTGGTTGCTCGATGCCAGCGTGCGCGGGGTCGAGGAGGGCGGCGCGCGCGGGCGCATCGAGAGCGGCCGCGAAATCATCGCCCGCGATCCCGCCGCGTTCCTGGAAATGTGGAACGCCGCGCCGTTCATGGCGTGGCGTGTCAATGGCGCGTTGAAGCTGGAATGGGCCAATCCCGATTATCTCACCGCGCTCGAAGCGAAATCGCTGGATCAGGCGATCGGGCGCAATCTGCAGCTCGACCAAGGCGCGATTGAACTGGCGCGCAAGGCCATCGAAACCGGCGAACCCGTCGAGGAAACCCGCTCGGCGGTGGTCGGCGGCCAATTGCGCACGCTGCATATTCGCATGAGCCCAGTCGCCGGCGGGGCGGCGGGCCTCGCCCTCGATGTCACCGAGGCCGAAGCCGCCCGCGAGCAACTCGGCAAGCAGCAACGCGCGCATGATGAAACCTTGAATCACCTCGCCGAAGGCATCGCCGTATTCGATGCGCAAAAGCGCCTAGTGTTCCACAATAACGCGTTCGAGCAATTGTGGGGGCTCGATCCGGTCTTTCTGCAAGATCGTCCGGTCCACGCGGCGTGGCTGGATTATCTGAAGGAAAAGCGCAAATTGCCCGCGCACGCCAATTACGCCGAATGGCGCGCGGGGGAGCTTGCGCTCTACCAAGAAGTGGCCGAGCTGCCGCAGGATCTTTGGGTGCTTCCCGACGGGCGCATGCTGCGCGTCGCCCGCCAACGCCATCCAGGCGGCGGGCTCTTGCTGATCTTTTCCGACATCACCAACGAAGTGGCGCTGAAGAGCCAGTACGACGCGCTGCTGCAAACCCAGAAGGCCGCGCTCGACAAGCTGCATGAAGCGGTCGTCGTGTTTGGCCTCGACGGGCGGCTGAAACTCTGCAACGCCGCGTTTTCGGCGATGTGGAAGCTTGAGCCTGCTATTATCGAAGCTGATATGGCGTTCGATCGCGTGGTCGGCGTTTGCGAGCCGATGTTCCATGACCGCGCCGTGTGGGCGCAAGTGCGCGCGCGCATCACCGATCCCTCGCCCGAGGCGCGCACTGAATATCGCGGCGAGATGTTCCGCTCCGACGAGACGATGTTGAAATTCCTCACTCGCCCGCTGCCTGATGGGGCGACCTTGGTGGCGTTCCAGGACATCACCGCCGACCGCCGGGTGGAGGATGCCTTGCGCGAGCGCGCCGAGGCGTTCGAGGCCGCAGACAAATTGAAAGGCCAGTTCGTCGAGAATGTGTCTTATCAATTGCGCAATCCGCTGCAGGCCATCTCCGGCAATGCGGAAATGCTGCAGCAGAAGATTTTCGGGCCGCTCAACGACCGCCAGTTCGATCAGGTCGGCGCCATCCTCGAAGCCTCCGGCAGTTTGTCAAAGCTGATCGACAACATCCTCGACGTGGCCATGGTCGAAGCCGGCAATGTGCAGCTCGATCTAAGCGCCGTCGATGTCTACGAAACCATCGCCGACAGCGTGCAAATGGCCGCGTCCAAGGCGCGCGACACCGAAGTGCCAATCCGCATCAAGTGCGACCCGAAAATTGGCGAAATCCAGGCCGACCAAAAGCGCATCACGCAAGTGCTGGTAAACCTGCTCGCCAATGCGCTCCGGCACACCGAGCGCGGCGATACGATCACTGTCGCGGCCGAGCGGCTCGACGGCGTGGTGCGCCTCAGTGTTCAAGACACCGGCAAGGGCATGGCATTCGATGCTCAAGCGCGCGCGTTCGACAGTTTCGAATCCGGCGATCGCCGGGGCGCGGGTCTCGGTCTCGCTTTGGTGCGCTCGTTCGTGGAAATGCACGGTGGCTGGGTGGCGCTGGCGAGCGAACCGGGACGCGGAGTTACGGTGACATGCCATCTGCCAGCGGCGGCGCCCGTCGCGCCGAAAGCGAAGGCGCGCGTGGCTTAGGGCTGGTACGGACCGCCCCGCCGGCATCGTCGTATCGCGCACAAACAAGAGCCGGCGAGGACACCGGCGGTCCATATCAGCGCCGTGCATATTCCCGCACAATCGCCTCAAGAAACTCCCGCCCTTCATACAAGCTCTGCACGCGGATTTTTTCGTTGAGGCCGTGGGCGTTGCTTTCGCCGGGGACGGAGAACATGCCGCTGACGCCGTAGGTGGGGATGCCGGCATTGTTGAGATGGCGGCCGTCCGTGGCGCCGGGCGTCATGGTGGGCACAATGGTCACGCCCGGCCACAGCCGCGCCGCTGCGCGTTCGACCGGGGCCATGATCGCCCGCGTCAAGGCCGGTGCGTTCGAGCCCTCGCGGCGGCGCACGATTTCGACATTGATTTGCGCATCGGCAAGCACAAGCTGCAACTCGGCTTGCACCTCTTCCGGCGTGTGGCCTTGCAACACGCGGCAAGAGAGGGTGGCGACCGCGCGTTGCGGCAGCGCATTTGGCGCGTGGCCGGCGTCGACCTGGGTGGCGACGCATGTCGTGCGCATTATGGAATTATTGCTCGCATCGCTGGCGACCGCCGCCTGCGCGGCCACATCTCCCGGATCGCGTGCAAGCGTGGCCATCGCCGCGCCCCTCTCGCCGCCGACGATCGGCGCCATGCGCTCGAAGAAAGCGCGCGTCACCGGATTGAGCTCGACCGGAAACTGGTGCGCCGCCAAGCGCTCGAGCCCGCGGCTCAAGCGGTAGATTGCGTTCTCCGGCACAGGGCGCGAGGAATGCCCGCCGGGATTGGTCACTGTCAGCGTCATAACCTGATGGATTTTCTCGCCCGCCTGCACATTGAGTGCAATGGGCCGGCCCTCGGGCGAGAGCATGCCGCCGGCGCCTTCATTGATGGCGAAATCAGCTTGCAACCAGTCACGATGATGATTCAACAAATACTCGACGCCGTTGACGCGGTTGGAGGTTTCCTCGCCGCAGGTCAGCGCCAGCCTGATGGAGCGGCGGGGGCGAAGATTCTCAGCCCGCATGCGGATCATCAAATCCACGAACACCGCCGCCATGGCTTTGTCGTCAGCCGAGCCACGCGCGTAGAAGAATCCGTTTTCCTCGATCAACGTGAACGGATCGCGCTCCCAATCGGCACGGTTGGCGTTGACCACATCGATATGCGCCAGCAAGAGCAGCGCGCGTTGGCGCGATGTGCCGCGCAGCACCGCGACAAGGTTGCCGTCATCGGGCCGGCCCTCGGGGACGATCACGCGAAGATCGCTTTCCGGATACCCCACCGCGCGCAAACGCTGCGCCATTGCTTCCGCTGCGCGCGTGCACGAGCCGGTGGCTTCGGAAGTGTCGATCTCGACCAGCTCTTCGTAGATGGAGCGAAAGGCGGCGCGGTCGGGGGACGGTTCTTGGGCGAAAGCAGCGCTGGCGCTGAGCAGCAGGCCGGCGGCCAACAGGGCTAGACGCATAGTTTTTCCTTGATTTTACTTACATACGGGTGTATGTAAGCGGCATGGCGCACATCAGCATCCGCGATCTGCAAAAAATGTCGAGCGAAACCATCGCCAAGCTCCCCGGCCCCACGCCGGTGAAGTCGGGCGACCAAACCGTGGCGATCCTGACGCCAATCCGCAAGCCGGATCTGGCGAAGCTGGAGGCGGCGCTCGCCCTTGCCGATGAACTTGCCAAGGGCCGCGATGTTGCCGCTGACGACGCGGCGCTGGCGCAGTTTGGCGACGTCGATCCAACGAATTGGAACGAGCAAGCCATTCGTAAGCTGTACGAAGAAAGCTAACGAGCCGTGCGCGCGCCGGCGTCTCACATGGTCGTCGATGCCAACATCTTGATCGCGGCGGCGCGTGGCAGAAGCGCGGATGCGCTGCGGACGGTGGCCGCGCGCCTGACGCTTATCACCACCGAGCGCGCGATGGAGGAGGCGAGCAGGCGTATGGTTTTGGGAATGAAGCGCCCCGAATTGATCAGCGTTCTGGACCTGCTGGCGCATAGTTTTGAAGTGTTTTCCGCAGCAATTCTCGCCGATGGCATGCCCTTGGCGCAGCGTGTTCTTCATGACGCCGTCGCAAGCCGAAACGGGTCGGTCGATGATGCTCACCTGCTGGCGCTAGCGTGGAATGCGGACGCCGACATCTGGAGCTCTGATCGCGATTTCGCGGGAACCGGCGTGGCGTCATGGTCAACGCCAAATCTGCTGCGCGCGTTGAGACAGGCGGCTTAGCGCGTAATTTATTTTGTCCAAAATAACCAACGGGGCCCATCGGTCCGGCAAACTCAAAGCTTGGGCGCTTGCATCATCCGTGGGCCCCGGCTCTCCGGCGTTGCACGGCTACGGCCGGGGAGCGGTGGGTGCAATAGTCGGTCTAAATGCGTCAATGCTGGCTTTTCGGCAGCCGCACCACTAGCCCGTCGAGCGCGTCGCTTACCTTGATCTGGCAGGAGAGGCGCGAATTGTCCTCAACCTCGTTGGCGAAATCCAGCATGCTCTGCTCCATGCTGGAGGATTCGCCGGTCTTCGCCAGCCACGCCTCGTCCACGTAAACATGGCAGGTCGCACAGGCGCAGGCGCCGCCGCAATCGGCGTCGATGCCAGGCACGGCGTGCTTGACCGCCGCTTCCATCACGGTCTGTCCCACTGGCGCATCGATGACGTGTCCCTTGCCAGAGTGTTCGATGTACGTGATCTTCGGCATGGTTCCCCTGGAATTAAGCGCCGGCCGCGGCGACGAGTTCTTTCATTGTCCGTGATGTGTCGGCGATGGTCTCTGGCGCGATGGTTTGGCCGCGTTGTATCAAGGTTTTCGCGCCGAGAAACTCCCCCGGACGATTGACCGCATCGACCGCGATCAGGCGCGGCCCCTGATAGTAGAACGCGGCGAACGCCCGCTCCGCCGGCGTCCCGCGCAGCACGACTTTATCATAACCCTGAAACAAGCCGGCGATCTGCAGCTTCAAATCGTATTGATCCGACCAGAACCAGGGCGCTTCCGCCGCGTGTTCGTGGCCCAGGATGGCGGCGGCGACGATTTTCGCGCCCTCGATGGCGTTGTGGACGCTCTCGAGGCGCTGCAAGCGGTTGTCATAATGCGTCATCGGCCGGGCCGCGCAATCGCCGATCGCGAAAATCGCGGGATCGGCGGTGCGGCATTGCTGGTCGGTGACGATGCCGTTGTTCAGATCGAGTCCGCAATGTTGCGCCAGTGTGGTCTCTGGCGTCACGCCGATGCCGGCGATGACGAGATCGGCCGGCACTTCCGCGTCATCGGCAAGCGCGACTCCAGTGACGTGGCTGCGTCCCCTAATCAGCGCGGGCTGGGCGCCGAGCACAAAGCGCACGCCTTGCCTGGCGTGTTCGTCAAGGAAAAAGCCTGCGATCTCGGGGCTGGTCACCCGCGCCAGCGGGCGCACGGCGGTTTCGATCACGGTGACGTCGAGGCCAAGCGTTCGCGCCACCGCGGCGGCCTCGAGCCCGATATAGCCCGCGCCCACCACCACCAATTTCGCGCCCGCTACGAAACGGCGGCGGATCGCATCGACATCGGCCGCGGTGCGAAATAGATACACGCCGTCAAGATCCGCGCCCACGATCGGCAACGGCCGGGGCCGCGCGCCCAGGGCCAGCACCAAGGCGTCGTAGGGCAGCTCGCGTCCGCCTTCGAGCCGCACCCGTTTGCCGGCGCGGTCGATCCACACCGCGCGTACCGGCAAGAGCAAGGCGACCCGCTCGTCGGCGTACACGCTGGCCGGCCTGAGCAGCAGACGGTCCATGCCCAATTCGCCGGCGAGGTATTTCTTCGACAGCGGCGGGCGCTGGTAGGGCGGGTGAGGCTCTTCGCCGATGAGCGTGATGTCGCCGGTAAAGCCGCCTTGGCGCAGACGCTGGGCCGCCTCGCCGCCAGCCTGGCCGGCGCCGATGATGATGACGCGTTTGCTCTCGCCATTACTCATGAATGGGTTGGTGTTTGGGGCCAATGAAAGGCCGGCGCAAGCGGGCCTTGATGTCGCCCCGGCGCTAGGCCAGCATCGGCCTCCGTGAGCGCAGAAACCCTCCATGATTCGCGTGCATTGGAATTGCCGGACGCTGGCGCGACCTTGGCGCTGGGTGTACGCCTTGGCGCGCGCCTGATGGCAGGCGATGTGGTATGCCTTTCCGGCGGGCTGGGCGCTGGCAAGACGACGCTGGCGCGCGGCGCCATCGCGGCCTGGACTGGCGCCGCGGAGGATGCTCCGAGCCCCACCTACACTTTGGTGCAGACCTATAACGGCCCCAGGGGCGAACTCTGGCATGTCGACCTTTACCGGTTGAAGCGCGCCACGGACGCTTGGGAACTGGGGCTCGACGATGCGTTCGCGGCGGCGGCGTGCTTGATCGAATGGCCGGAGCGGCTCGAAGGCCAAATTCCGGGCGACCGGCTCGATATTGCGCTGGCGTTCGAGGGCGACGGCCGGCTCGCCACGCTGAAAGCCCATGGCGCATGGAGAAAGCGGCTTGATGCGATCTGAAGCGCTGGCGCGGCTGTTGCAGGACACCGGCTTTACCGAGGCCGAGCGCGTCGCGTTGGCGGGCGACGCCTCGATGCGCCGTTATGAGCGGCTGTCGCTGCCGGGACGCCGCGCGATTTTAATGGACGCGCCGCCGTCGAGCGAAGGCGCGCCGTGCCCGCCAGGCGCCACGCCCGCGGAGCGCCGCCTGCTCGGCTGGAACGCGACCTCGCGTCTCGCCGCCTCGCGCGTCGAAGCGTTCGCAGCCGTGGCGGGCCATCTGAACAAGCTGGGACTGGCGGCGCCCGAGATTTATGGCGTCGATTTCGCCGCCGGCTATGCGGTGCTCGAGGATTTGGGCGATGGACTCTATGCGCGGGTCATCGCCGACAACGCAGCCGACGAAATCGTGCTCTACCAGGAAGCAGCGCGGGTGTTGGCGCACGTGCACGCAAATCCCGTCCCGTCGCGGCTTGAAGGGCCGGGTGGCGCTGCTTGGCCGCTCTTGGACTATGACGCGCTTGCGCTCGAAGTGAACGCCGACTTGTTCGTGGACTGGTTGCCGCGCGCGGCGGACGTGCGCATCGATGACGCGGCGCGCGCAAATTGGGAGCAAATGCGCGACGGGCTCATTGTCAAGGCGCTGGGCTTTCCGCGCGCTTTCACGGTGCGCGATTTTCACGCGGAAAATCTGCTTTGGCTGCCGGAGCGCGAAGGTTTGCAACGCGTTGGTCTGTTGGATTTTCAGGACGCCGTGTGCGGCTGGCGCGCGTGGGACTTCGCCATGCTCTTGCATGACGCGCGCCGCGATGTCGGTGCGCCCGCCGGCGAAGCTGCCATCCGCGCCTATCTCGACGCCACCGGCGCTGTTGAAGCGGAATTTCAACGCGAACTCGCTGTGTTGGGCGCCCTCAACGCCATGCGCATTCTCGGCGTTTTCGCGCGCTTGGCCGGCCGCGACGGCAAGCAGCGTTATCTTTCCTTCATGCCGCGCGAATGGGGTCACCTCAAGCGCACTTTGGAGCATCCGGCTCTTGCCGATGCGCGCGCCTTCCTTGAAAGCGTGGCGCGGCCGTATCTGGAGCAAGCGGCATGAACGTCCCTCGTACAGCCATGGTGCTGGCCGCCGGCCATGGCACGCGCATGCGCCCACTGACCGACGACCGCCCCAAGGCGCTGGTCCAGGTGGCCGGGCGCGCGCTGATCGATCATGTGCTGGATCGGCTCGTGGAAGCGGGCGTTCAACGCGCTATCGTCAATGTTCACGCTTTCGCGGATTTGCTCGAAGCACATCTAAAGCGCCGCACTGACATTGAGATTATTATTTCCGACGAGCGCGCGCTTTTGATGGACACCGGCGGCGGCCTGCGCCAAGCGCGCGCGCTCGTGGGCGATGCGCCTATCGTCGTCTGCAACATCGATTCGGTGTGGGAGCAGCCATCGGGTTCGGCAATCGCGCGGCTGGCGCAAGGCTTCGATCCTTCGCGCATGGGCGCACGCCTCATGTTGGCGGCGTTGGCAGACCAGCTCGGTTATGACGGCGAAGGCGATTTTTTCATGGATGAGCACGGCGTGCTGTCGTTTCGCGATGCGCTGCCGCACAGTCCGTGGGCCTATATGGGCGTGCAAATTATCGATCCCGCCATTGTCGCTTCCGAACCGCTCGAACCGTTTTCGTTGACCCGCGTTTGGCGCAGCTTGGCGAAGCAAGGGCGCCTCCATGGTGCGCCGCTCGGCGGCTATTGGATGCATGTCGGCAATCCGCGCGCGCACGATTGCGCTGACGCGCGACTGGCGGCGGCCGCAAGCTCGTGAGCTTGGGCCTCTTTGACGGCCCGGCGCCCCGACTGCGCGCGGTTGCGGCAGCCGCGCCGTTTCTCGATGTTCTTGCCGAAGCGATAGTTGAAGCCCTCGTACCGCCGGCTTCCAGCCGGCCAGAATCTAAACATGCCGGCAAGATGCCGGCGGTACGCGATCCATTCGCGCTGGCGGGTGCACTCGTGTTGTTGCCGAACCAACGCGCCGCGCGCGGGCTGATCGATGCGTTCGCTAGGCGCCTTGGCGGGGCGGCATTGTTGCCCTCCATCCGTCCGCTCGGCGATCTCGACGAGGATCCGCAAGTTTGGGGCGCCGACCCGATTGCGCTCGCTGTGGCGCCCGCCATCGAAGCCACGCGCCAACGCATGGAACTGGCCGCCCTCATCCGCGCGCGCGACAAGGCCGCGGGCGGGGTCGAGGATCCCGCCCGCGCCATCGCACTCGCGGATGAATTGCGCAAACTGCTCGACAGCGCCGCGGCCTCCGCGCACGTGCATTGGGAGCAGCTGCCCAATCTGGTGGATGAGGCCGAGCTTGCGCGGCACTGGGAGGCCTCGGCGCAATTTCTCAAGATTGTCGCTGAATATTGGCCGCAACGCTTGAGATTGGATGGGCTCAGCGATCCCGGCGCGCATCGCTCCGCCATGCTTTTGGCGCTTGCAAGCGAATGGGAACGCGAGCCGCCGGACCGTCCCATTATCATCGCCGGCTCGACCGGGTCGATCGCGGCGACACGCGTGCTCATGGGCGCGGTGGCGTCTTTGCCCAAGGGCGTCGTCATTTTGCCGGGACTTGATATCGATCTCGACCAGGAATCATGGGACCTCATCGGCGATCAGCATCCGCAATTTGCGCTGAAGCAAACGCTGGCGGCGCTGGGCGTTGCGCGCGATGCAATCCCATTGCTGTTTGCGGAAGCGCCCAGCGGGCGCGCGCGCCGCGTGTTGATGCGTGAAGCCTTGGCGCCGGCGGAAAAGACCGCCGATTGGCTCGCACGGCTGCAAGCGGCGGGCGGCGCGGCTTTTGTCGCCGCCGGCGCCGAGGGCCTGCGCCTCATTGAAGCCGCCAGCGAGAACGAGGAAGCCGCCGCCATCGCGCTTTTGTTGCGCGAAGCGCTCGAGGCGCCGGAGCGGACGGCGGCGCTGGTGACGCCCGATGTCGGCTTGGCCCGCCGGGTGGACGCCAAACTTGCGCGTTGGGGCGTCGAGCCCGCCGTCACTCACGGCCACCCGTTGCGCGAAACCGAAGTTGGCGCGCTGGTCGGGCTATTGTGCGAACTTGCGCGCGATCCGGGCGAGCCAATTGCGCTGGCCGCACTGCTCAAACACCCGCGCATCGCTCTTGCCGATGACAAAGCCGCGCTGACCAGCTTGGAGCACGGCGCGCTGCGTGGCCCGCGCCGGCACGACACGCTGGCCGATCTGGCGACGCTGTTGGAAAGATGGCCACGCGCCAGTGAACTCGTCAAAGCTGTAGCGGCGGCGTTGGCGCCGCTCATCGCAGCAATGACCCAGACTGAAATTACGCTCGCCGATTTCGCCGATGCGCTCAGTGAAGCGGCGGAGAACGCCGCCCATTTTGCTGCGTGGCAAGGCAGTGACGGCGAGAACGCCGCCGATTTGCTGCGCGAAGCCATCGCCTATGGCGCCGAGCTTGGACCCATGGCGCCGTACGCCGCGCCGCGCGTGCTGATGCGGCTAATGGACGGCCGTGAAGTGGCGCCGCCGACGGGCGGGGATGCGCGTATCGCCATCTGGGGACCGCTGGAAGCGCGTTTGCAGCGCCGCGATCTCATGATTCTTGGCGGCCTGAACGAGGGAGTGTGGCCAGCGCCGCCAGGGGAGGACCCGTTTTTGTCGCGCCCGATGCGCGCGGCGCTGGGCTTGCCCTCTCTGGATCAACGTATTGGCCTTGCCGCGCATGATTTCGCGCAATTGGCCAATGCGCCGGAGGTGGTTTTGACACGGTCGCTGCGCCGCGATGGCGCCCCGACGCTAGCTTCGCGCTGGCTGTGGCGGTTGAAAACGTTGGTGCAGGGCGCGCACGAGAAACTCGCGCGCGCCGATGAGCACCTTGCTTGGGCGCGCGCGCTGGATGCGCCGCTCGCGCCGCGCGTGACCAAGGTTCCGCGTCCCCGCCCGCCCGCTGGCAAGCGTTTGAAGCGGCTCAGCGTCACGCAAGTGGAAACGCTGATCCGCGACCCTTACGCGCTCTATGCGCGCCGCATCCTGGGGTTTGAATATTTGAAACCGATCGGCGCACCCGCCGGCCCCGCCGAACGTGGCAGCGCCGTGCACAAGGCGATCGAGCGTTTCGAGGACGGCGGCGATTCCGCTTTGTTAACCCAGCTCTTGGACGAGGAATTGCGCCGCGCCGGTATCTCGCCCGAACGCTGCGCCGCCGAGCGCGCGCGGCTGGCGGTGTCCGTCACCGCTTTGATCGCATGGTTCGCGGCCCGCCGCGCCTTGGGCGCGCGCGTGTATCGCGAGGAAAAGGGCGTGCTGACGCTCGCGGGCGGGGAGCAACTTTCCGGTATCGCCGATCGCATCGAGATCGGCCCCGGTCACGTCGCCATTCTCGATTTCAAGACCGGCGCGCCCGCCACCAAATCGCAAGTCGAAAGCGGGCTCAGCCCGCAATTGCCGTTGGAAGCGGCGATGCTGGCGCGCGGCGCGTTCGACAATTTGCCGGCGGCGCGCGCGAGCGAACTCAGCTATTGGCGCTTCGGCAATGCCGAGCCGACGCCGAAGCCGCTCGCGCTCGACGCGCATGGCGAAGGCGAAAAAGCGCTGGCCGCGCTCGAAGCGCTGTTGCATCGCTACGCGCAGGCCGAGCAAGCGTTCTTGTCCAAGCCACGCGTGCAATTCATCAAGCCGTATCTCGAATACGACCATCTCGCGCGCCGCAAGGAATGGGCCGATGCGGAGAGCGAGGAATGAGCGCGCGCGCACTCAAGGCCGCCGAAACCAATCAGCGCCTCGCCGCCGATCCCGGCGTATCGGTGTTCGTCACCGCCAATGCCGGCTCGGGCAAAACCAAAGTGCTGGTCGATCGTATCGCGCGCTTGCTGCTGGAAGGCTCGAAACCGTCGGCGTTTTTGTGCATCACCTACACCAAGGCCGCCGCCGCCGAAATGCAGAGGCGCTTGTTCGAACAGCTGGGCGGGTGGTGCGTCGCCGACGATGCAACGCTGGCCGCGGACCTCGCTAAACTCGGCGCCAACGCGGAAAATCTTGGCGCGGCGCGCGCGCTGTTCGCGCAAGCGCTGGAAACCCCGGGCGGGCTCAAAATCCAAACCATCCATGCCTTCTGCGAGCGCCTGCTGACGCGCTTTCCGCTCGAGGCAGGCGTGCCGCCGGGGTTCGATATCGCCGATGAGCCGCGCGCGGCGGCTTTGCTGGCGCAAGCGCGCGCGGATGCAGCGCTCGCGCCCGATGCGCCCAAGCATGCGTTTGAACGCTTTGCCGCGCGGCTGGGCGGCGAGGCGCTCGACGCGCTACTCGACCGGCTCGCTTGGCGGCGTGCGGATTTCCACCGCTTCGCGGCGCTGCATCAGGGCGGGGTGTTTGCCGAAGCCGCGCTGCGCAATCGCCACGGTGTTCGCCAGGGCGCGGAGGAATTGGCGGCCTCGGTGATCGGGCAAGTGGATTGGAAGGCGTTGTGCGGCGCGCCGGAAGTGCTGGCGCAATCCACCGCCAACGACGTCAAGCTCGGCGCCCGCATCGCGGCGGCGCTCGGCGCCAAACACGATGGCGCGGGGGCGGGCGCGGTTCTTCAGGCGCTCATGCGGATCGTGCTGAAGGCCGACGGCGAGGCCTATGACACGCTAGTCACCAAAAAGCTTGCCGGCGAACATGCTTGGCTGGAAATTGTGCTGAACCAAGTGAGTGCGCTTTGCGCTGACGCGCGCGAGAAGCTCAACGCCATCGAGCGCGCCGAGGATGCGGCCGCCGCGCTCGTGCTGGCGCTGAAGCTTGACCAGGCTTACGCGGCGGCGAAGCAGCGCGCCGGCGCGCTGGATTTTGACGATTTGATCGAACATGCGCAAAAGCTGCTGAAGCGCTCCGAGGTTGCGCCTTGGGTGCTTTATAAGCTCGACGGCGGTCTCGATCATATCCTGATCGACGAAGGCCAGGATACCAGCCCGATGCAATGGGATTTGATCGCGCCGCTGCAAGACGAATTCTTCGTCGGGCGCGGCGCGCGCGGGCGGACGCGCACCATGTTCGCGGTCGGCGATCCCAAGCAAAGCATATACGGCTTCCAAGGCGCCGACCCGGATCGTTTTCTGGGTGAATCGCAAAAGTTGTCCAAGCGCGCGCATCGCGCTGGACACAAATTCATCGCCCCGAATTTAGAAACTTCGTTTCGCTCGAGCTCGGAGATCCTCCGCGCCGTCGATGCGACCTTTGCCGACAAGGCGCTGGTGACCAATCCACCAGGCGGCTTGGACGAAATCCGCCACCTTGCCGCGCGCAATAACGAACCGGGACTTGTCGAGGTCTGGCCATTGGCGATGCGGCCCGTGGCGGCGCCCGCCGCCGCTTGGGACGCGCCAATCGACGTGGAAACCGGCGCCAGCGTGCATGTGCAATTGGCTCGGGCAATTGCACAGCGCGTCAAATCCATGATCGACGCGCGCGAGGCGGTGTGGGACAAGCGGACGGGCGCGCCGCGCCCGCTGCTCGCGGGCGATGTGCTGGCGCTGGTGCGCACGCGCGGGGCGTTGTTTCGTGAGCTGATCAAGGCGTTCAAACGCGCGGGCCTGCCGGTGGCTGGCGCCGACCGTATGATCTTGCGCGACGAACTGGCAGTGGAGGATTGCCTGGCATTGATGCGGGTGGCGCTCGATCCCGCTGACGATTTAGCTTTGGCGTGCGTGCTCAAGGGACCGTGGTGTAATCTCGATGACGACGATTCCGACATTTTTCCGCTCGCCTATGGGCGCGCCAAGGGCGAGAGCTTGCATGCGCGTCTGATGGGAAGCAAGGCCGAGAAATATGTCCATGCGCGCGATTTTGTCGGCGTGCTGACGGCGCGCGCTGGTGTCGACGCGTTTAGTTTCTTGAGTTGGGCGCTAGAAACCCCGCACGATGGCGCAACCGGCTGGCGGCGGGTGTTGGCGCGGCTTGGCCCGGAAGCGCGCGATCCGCTGGAGGAATTATTGCAGCGCGCGCTGAAGCCCTCCACGCATGCCGCACCTTCATTGCAGCGCTTTCTCTACGATGTCGAGATCGATTCCGGTCAGGTCAAGCGCGAGCTTGAAGCCGAGACCGGAGCGGTGCGGGTGATGACCGTGCACGGCGCCAAGGGGCTGGAAGCGCCTTTGGTGATTTTGCCCGATGCGACCGGACCTGTAAGCGACAAGCCCGACGACGGCCTGATGTTCGAGGATGGACCTTTTTTGTCGTTCCGCGTTAAGGACGACGACGCTGCCGTGCGCAAGGCGCGCGCGAGCCACGAGCAGCGCATGCTGGGCGAACATTGGCGTTTGCTTTATGTGGCGATGACGCGCGCGCGCGACCGGCTGATCGTCTGCGGCGCCCAGCAGGGCAATTCGAAAGCGGGCGAAGCCGATGAAAGCTGGCGCTCCGCGGCCGAGCGCGCGTTGCGCAAGCTGGGAGCGCCGCCGTGCGAGACCCCGTTCGGCGAAGGCTTACGATTGGGAACGACGTTTATCGCCCAGGCGCAGGCGCCCGGCGCACGTAGAGCAATCTTGCCGCCATTGTGGGCGAACTCTCCCGCGCCGGGCGCCGCGCGGCTTGACTTGGCCGCGCCATCGCGCATCGCCCCTCTCGATCCGGCATTGTTTTCCCCGCGTGGAGCGGGACAAAAACGGTTCCGGCGGGGCCGCCTGATTCATGGTCTGCTGGAGCGCTTGCCTGACATCGCACCGGAGCGCCGCGCCGAAGCCGCGCGCGCCTGGCTGACGCGTCAAGGCGCAGGCGCGGAAGAGAGCGAGACATTTGCGCGCGAAGCTCTCGCGGTCATTGCGGAGTTCGCTTGGGCGTTTGGACCATTGAGCCGGGCCGAGGCGCCTATAGTCGGTATGGTCGCGGGCAAGCCGGTGCGCGGCGTGGTCGATCGCCTCGCCGTCGGTGAAGCTTCCGTGATCGTGCTCGATTTCAAAACCGATCGCCCGGCGCCGCGCGATGCCGCCGGCGCGCCCGATGCCTATTTGTTGCAGCTTGCGCTTTACCGCGCGGTGCTGCGCCAGATTTTCCCCGGCAAGAGCGTGACGTGCGCTTTGTTGTGGACCGAAGCGCCGCTTTTGATGGAGCTGCCCGAGGCGCGGCTCGACGCTGTTTTCGAGCTGCTCTGGCGTAGTTGAATATTTTACCGGCCGCGCCTACATCGCGCTGATCAGCTTCCAGGAGATATGCTTTGCCCACGATCAAGACTTCGGACGATAGTTTCGAAACCGACGTGCTGAAATCAGGCCGTCCGGTACTGGTCGATTTCTGGGCCGAGTGGTGCGGGCCTTGTAAGCAGATCGGGCCGGCGCTTGAGGAAATCGCCGCCGAAATGGGCGAGCGGGTTGCGGTAGCGAAGCTGAACATCGACGAAAACCCGATGGTGCCCGGCCGCTACGGCGTGCGCGGTATTCCCACTTTGATGGTGTTCAAGGACGGCAAGGTCGCGGCCACCAAAGTCGGCGCGATGCCGAAATCCAAGATCGTCGAATGGCTGAACGAGAGCGTTTAGCTTCGCGCGAGCGCGTCGGCCGCCACTTGCAGTGAACCGCACACCAACACGCGCGTTGTGTTAGCAGCGCGCGCTTGGGAGATTGCGCCGCCAAGATCGTGCGCGGCGCTTGATGCGACGCCCAGCGCTTGCGCGTACGCTGCGAGGTCGGCTGGATTTGCGCTCTCGTGCGCAAGCGGCACAGCGATCACCAGGTCCGCGGCCCGCGCCAGCTCATCGAGGAATCCGCGCCAATCCTTGCGCGCGCGTATGCCGATTATCAGTGCAGTGCGGGCGGGGCGTTTGCAATTCATCTCCGCAAGCGCGCGCGCAAGCGCTCGCGCGGCGTGGGCATTGTGGCCGCCATCGATCCAAAGCTCCACGCCGCGCGCCGCCCTCCAGAGCGCGCCTCTTGTAATCGGCTGGAGTCTGCCGGGCCAAGCCGCGGTTTCAATGCCGCGCGCGATCGCGCTTTCCTCGAAGCCGCAATTGCTGGCCAGCAATGCGGCGATTGCTAGACCGGCATTGTCGATTTGATGAGCGCCAGCAAGCGCCGGTAAAGGCAGATCGAGCACCTGTGACTGAGTTTGCACCAAAAGCCGCCCGCCGCTCGCGTGGGCGTCCCATTCAGCGCCTTGGCGCCAAAGCGGAGCGCCGACCAGCGCGGCCTCGGCTTCGATGATCTCCATCACCTCGCGCGCTTGGCGGGCGACGATTGCCGCGAAATGAGCTTTCAGGATGCCGGCCTTGTGGGAGGCGATGTGCGCAAGCGTGGGTCCAAGTATTTCTTGGTGATCGAGCGCTATCGGTGTGATGACGCTGAGCGCCGGCGCAAGAATTACATTGGTGGCATCATCGCGCCCGCCCATGCCGGCCTCGATCAGGCACAAGTCGGCGGGCGATTCGGCGAACAATAGGAATGCAATGGCGACTTGTGCTTCAAATTGCGTCAGGCCGGGCGCAACACGCGCGACGCGCTCGGCGCCCGCGATCAGCGCATCAGTTTCAACAATGGCGCCCGCCACGCAAAAGCGTTCGTTCAGTTGCAACAAATGCGGCTTGGTGAACGCATGCACGCTCAAACCCGCTGCCTCCGCAATCGCGCGCATGAAAGCGATGGTGGAGCCCTTGCCATTGGTTCCGGCAACGTGAAAGATCGGCGGCAGATTCTCCTGTGGCGCGCCGAGCGCGCCGAGCGCGATGCGCAAACGCGCGAGCTCAAACGCCTTGCCGTGGCCAAACTCCGGGCCGAACAACGTGGTCAGCGCGGCTAGACTTGGATCGAGCATGGGGATGAGGAGCCCCTTTTCCCCACTTTGTTGTTGTTCACTCCGCGGCCTTGGCGCGAGGTTGTTTGTGCGCCGCCGCCTTGCGTTTACCGCGCGCCGGCGCCTCGGGTGCTTCCGGCGCCAATGACTTCAACTCAAACGCTTCGCTATCATCTGGTTTCACGCCCGCGCGCCTGTGCATCAGCACCGGGAGCAGGGTCGCCAGAATCGCTTTCATTTGCCGGCGATCGACGACGAGATCGACCATGCCCTTGTCGCGCAAATATTCCGCGCGTTGAAAGCCTTCCGGCAATTTTTGGCGGATGGTTTGCTCGATCACGCGCGGGCCGGCAAAGCCAATCAGCGCACCGGGTTCGGCGATGTGGATGTCGCCAAGCATGGCGTAGGAGGCGGTGACCCCGCCCGTGGTTGGGTCCGCCAGCACGACGATGTAGGGCAGCCCCGCTTCGTGCAGCAGCTGGATCGCCAAAGTGGTGCGCGGCATCTGCATCAATGAGAGAATGCCTTCCTGCATGCGCGCCCCGCCCGAAGCGGTGACCATCACCATCGCCGCCTTGCGCCGCACGGCGGCTTCGGCGGCGGCGATGAAAGCTTCGCCAGCGGCCATGCCGAGCGATCCGCCCATGAAGTCAAAATCCTGCACCAGCACCACGGCATGCGCGCCGCCGATGCGCCCGTACGCCGCTTCCATGCAATCCTCGCGGCCGACCTTCGCGCGCGCCGCCTTCAAGCGATCGCCGTACTTTTTGTCGTCCTTGAATTTCAGCGGATCGGTGGCGACCCTCGGCAGCGCGATCTTCTGCCAAGCTTGCTCGTCGAACAAATGCTTGAAGCGCGGCTCGGGGCCGATGCGCATATGGAAACCCGCGGGCGTCACCCAATCGGCGGCTTCGAGCTCGGCGCGGTAGATCAGATCGCCGCTAAGCGGACATTTGATCCAGAGATTTTCCGGCGTCTCGCGCGCCTCATCGGGCTTGACGCCGCGAACGCCGGGCCGCGCGAAGTTCGACAGCCAATTCATGCGCGCTTGCCTCCAAATTCTCGCGCCGACCGCACAGCATCGCTCAACAGCTTTACTTTGCGCAAGACACGCTGCACCGCCTGCGATTTCTCGCCTGCGGGGATTTCATCGACAAAGGCCGAGCCGACAATTGCGGCGTCGGCGACAGCCGCTATCGATCGCGCCGCTTCCGGCTCGCGCACGCCGAAACCAACGGCGATCGGGAGCTTAGTGGCGCGCTTGAGGCGCGCCACGGCGGCGTGCACCACGTCACTATTGGCCGCACTGGCGCCAGTGATTCCGGCAATGGAGACATAATACACGAAACCGCCAGCGCCACCCAGCACCGTGGTTAATCGCGCATCGTCCGTAGTCGGCGTGGCCAAGCGGATGATTGCGAGATCGTGGCGCGCGAACGCGGCGCGCAGCGGGCCGTCTTCCTCCGGCGGCAGATCGACGACGATCGCGCCATCGGCGCCGGATCTGTGCATTTCATCCGCGAATGTTTCGCAGCCCATTTGCTCGATCGGGTTTGCGTAGCCCATCAAAATGAGCGGGGTGTCTTTATCTTGATCGCGGAAGCGCAGCACGAGTTCGAGCGTCTGCCTAAGCGAGCCGCCCGCCTTCAAGGAGCGCTCCGCCGCCTTCTGTATGCTCGGCCCATCCGCCATCGGATCGGAAAACGGAAACCCAAGTTCAATGATGTCCGCGCCGGCGCCGGGAAGCGCGCGCAGGATTTCCGCGCAGGTCTCGTGGTCGGGATCGCTCGCCATGATGTAAGCGATGAGCGCGGCGCGGTTGTCGCGCGCGAGCGCTGTAAAGCGTTGGGTGATGCGGGTGGTCAAAGCGCGAGCGCACACCTCTCCCCCGCGAGGAGGAGAGGTCGCTCGCGTGAGCGAGCGGGTGAGGGGGAGTGTCTCAGGATGGAGCGCTTCGTCGATGAAGCGCGAGTTCTGAGAAGCGCCCCCTCATCCGGCCTTCGGCCACCTTCTCCCCCCGCGGGGGGAGAAGGGACGCAAAAAAACATCGAAATTTTCACAGCCCCACCCCCAACGTATCCGCCACTGTGAACACGTCTTTGTCGCCGCGGCCGCAGAGGTTTAGGATGATGATGCCATCTTTGCCGAGTTCTCGCGCGATGTCGCCGACGCGGGCGAGTGCGTGGGCTGGTTCCAGCGCCGGCAGCATGCCTTCCAACCGCGCGCAGAGGTGGAACGCGGCGAGCGCTTCGTCGTCTGTGGCGGAAAGGTATTTCGCGCGGCCAATGTCGTGCAGATACGAATGCTCAGGACCCACGCCGGGATAATCGAGGCCGGCGCTAATCGAATGGCCTTCGAGGATTTGGCCATCTTCGTTTTGTAAAAGATAAGTGCGGTTGCCGTGCAAGATGCCGGGCTTGCCGCCATTGATGGCGGCGGAGTGCTCGACGCGCGCATCGATGCCGCGCCCGGCCGCTTCGACGCCGTAGAGCTTGACGTTTTCATCATCGAGAAACGGATAGAAAAGCCCGATCGCATTCGAGCCGCCGCCGATGCAGGCCATCAGCGCATCGGGCAAGCGGCCTTCGCGCTCCAGGATTTGCGCGCGTGCTTCGCGGCCGATGACGCTTTGAAAATCACGCACCATTTCTGGATAGGGGTGCGGGCCGGCGGCTGTGCCGATGCAATAGAACGTGTCGGCGACGTTGGTCACCCAATCCCGCAAAGCTTCGTTCATCGCATCTTTCAAAGTCGCCGCGCCGGAAGTCACCGGGCGCACTTCGGCGCCGAGCAATTTCATCCGAAACACGTTGGGTTTTTGCCGCTCGATATCGGTCGCGCCCATGAACACCACGCAGGGCAAGCCAAAGCGCGCCGCGACGGTGGCGGTAGCGACGCCGTGCTGGCCGGCGCCGGTTTCAGCAATGATGCGGGTTTTGCCCATGCGCAAAGCGAGCAGGATTTGCCCGAGGCAATTGTTGATCTTGTGGGCGCCGGTGTGATTGAGTTCGTCGCGCTTGAAATAGATTTTCGCAGCCCCGAAATGCCCGCTCAGGCGTTCGGCGAAATAGAGCGGGCTCGGCCGGCCGACATAATCTCGCAGGAACTCATCCATCGTCGCGGCGAAATCCGGATCGGCCTGGGCGGTGCGGTAGGCGCGCTCCAGCTCCAGCACGAGCGGCATCAGCGTTTCGGCGACGAAGCGGCCGCCATAGGGGCCAAAATGGCCCTCATGGTCGGGGAGGTCGTGCCAGTTGCGGCGGGCGTCCATGGGGGGCTTTTAGCTTCGCGCTGCGGCCAGGAATTCAGCGATCCGGCCTGCGTCCTTTAGGCCCGGCGCCGCCTCCACGCCAGAGGACACGTCCACCAGGGCCGCCCCGGAGGCGCCAATCGCCCCGCTGACATTCTCGGGCGTCAGCCCGCCCGAAAGCAGCCAGGGCCGTCTAAATCGTTGTCCGGCCAGGATTTTCCAGTCGAACGCCACGGCATTTCCCCCGGGCAGGCTGCCGGGCGGGGGTTTGGCGTCGAACAGGAACATGTCAGCGGCAGCCTCGAAGGCCGCCAGCTGTGCCAGGTCTTCGGACCGGGCCACGCCCAGCGCTTTGATCACGCCCTTTCCGGCAAAGCGCCGTAGCACGCCCACCCGCGTCGGACTCTCGCTCCCGTGCGCCTGGATCCAGTCCGGGCGCACCGCCTGGACGATTTGCTCCAACAGCGCATCGTCGGCATCGATCGTCACCGCCACGATCTCCGCCCGGCCCCGCGCCCGCTGGGCTAAGGCCGAAGCCGCCTCGAAGCTGAGATGCCGGGGGCTCTTGGGAAAGAACACGAGGCCGACAAACCGCGCGCCCCCTGTGAGCGCCGCGTCCATCGCGGCGGCGTCAGTAATGCCGCAGATTTTGGAATCAGCCATGGCCAAAAATAGTGGTCCGTCGCGCCCGAGTCATCTTGCGCGTGCTTGGGCGCTAGAGGGAGAGGCGACTTGCCCTTCGCCGTTTCAGTTAAAAGGCGGACATGCACTAGTGGTCCGATTCCAACATTCGCATCCCGTTTCGGCCCGCTCTGTTGCGAATGTTGGAATCATAAGGACCACTAGCAAGTATAGGTTTCTAGTGGAGTTTATGGATTAGACATTCGCTACCAGCTTGCCGCTTACACCGGATGCGAATGTCAAATCCACTCCACTAGGCAAATCGTCGCCCGTATTCCGCCTCCAGGGCCACGAGGCCCGACCAGAACGTGTTGTGCACCCCCCCAGCCAGCTTGACCGCGAGTACATCGAGATGGACGTGCCAGCCAGCCGAGGTTCCGATCAGGTCGTCGCGCTTGGCGAGCTTGTAGTGAGTCAGCGTGAGCAGGACGTCTTCACCCTGCGGCGCGAGTTCAAATTCGACCTCAGAGACATCGCCGCTCATCTCGGGCCAGCTGAAGCGCAGAAGCCGCGGCGGCTCGGCCTTCAGCACCACGCCTTCGAAGCGCATCTCGCCGCATTGGTCCTTGTATTTCTCCGGCGGTTTTTCGTCGGTGAGGTTGCGATGGTCGAAGATGAATTCCGCATGGCCGTTCGCCTTCAACTCCAGGGCGCCTCCGGCCAGCCATTCCGCACGTCTTTCCGGCTCGACCAGATATGTCCAAACGCGTTCGATCGGGCCCGGCAGCAGCCTTTCGATGCGCAGCGTGGTCTGGCTAAGCAATTGTCCATAGTCGCTCATGTCTTGCCTCCCTTGGGTTTCTTGGTCCTCAGCCGCAGCAGCGCTTCGAGCGTGTCGAGGCGTGCGCACCAGAACCGTTCGTAGCGGCTGAGCCAGTCGTTAGCGGCGGCGAGGGGCGCGGCGTCTAGCGCACACAGATGGGCGCGCCCGTCGATGCGCCGGCGCACCAGCCCAGCCGCCTCCAGCACGCGGACATGCTTGGAGACCGCCGCGAAACTCATGTCGAAGGGCGCGGCCAGATCGCCGATCTTGTGCTCGCCGCTGGCCAGCGCCGACACCATCGCGCGCCGCGTAGGGTCTGAGAGGGCGTGGAACACGCCGTCGAGCAGGGCCAATTGTTGAACCATATGGTTCAATAACGCAGCGACCCAAAAGGTCAACCCGATAGCCTAATAATTTAGGAAGTCCTACTTCTTCAGTGCATCGCGAATTTCGCGCAGCAGCACGATGTCTTTGGGACGTCAAACGATCCCAAGGACCGCCCGGCTTTCAGACGGAAACAAAAGATGCCGGCTGCAAGCCGGCGGTCCGTTACGGCTCTACCCCGCCATTGACCTTAAGCCGCAGCTCTTTGCCGGGCTTGAAGAACGGCACGCGCTTGGCCGCCACTTTCACCGTCGCGCCGGTGCGTGGGTTGCGCCCAGTGCGGGCGTTACGTTTGCGCACTGAGAAAGCGCCGAAGCCGCGGAGTTCGACCCGTCCGCCCCGGGCCAGCGCCAAGGCGATTTCCTCGAGCACGATTTCGACGGCCTGGTCGATGTCGTCGGCGCGGTGCGGGGCCATTTCGTCCTGTAATTGGCTCACCAGTTCCGAGCGCAGCATCTTTGTGCTCTCCGATCGATCAAACTCGATTAGAGCCATGGCGGCCCCGGCGTCAACTGTCAGAGGACTGAATTTATATAGAAAAAGGCAATAGGCCTAGGCAGTAGGCAGTCCAGCGACTTCGTCGCCTAACCTACTGCCTATTGCCGCCTTTACTATGGCTTGGTGTTGCGGTCCTTCAGCGCGGCGCCCAGGATATCGCCCAGCGAGGCGCCTGAGTCGGAGGAGCCGAACTTGGCGATGGCCTCTTTGTCCTCGGCCATCTCCATCGCCTTGATCGAGAGCGTCACGCGGCGGCTAGCTTTGTCGAAGCCGGTGACCATGGCGTCGATGCGGTCCTTGACGGCGAAGCGGTCGGCGCGCTGTTCCGAGCGGTCACGAGAAAGGTCGCCCTTGCGGATGAAGCTTCGCAGCGCGTTGCCTTCGCCGAAGGCGACGTCAAGACCGCCCGTGGCCACTTCCACCACTTCGACGGTGATGACTTGGCCCTTGCGGAATTCGGCCTCGGAAACCGGATCGGAGGCGACTTGCTTGATGCCGAGCGAGATACGCTCCTTCTCGATATCAACGTCGAGCACCTTGGCCTTGACCATATCGCCCTTGTTGTAGCGCTTGAGCGCCTCTTCGCCCTGGGCGTCCCAGGCGATGTCGGAGAGGTGGACCATGCCGTCGAGTTCCGGTGAGAGGCCGACGAACAGGCCGAATTCGGTGATGTTCTTGACTTCGCCTTCGATGATGGCGCCGACCGGGTTGGCGGAGATGAAGGCGTCCCACGGATTGGCTTGCACCTGCTTGACGCCCAGCGAGATGCGGCGCTTCTCACCGTCCACTTCAAGCACCTGCACATCGACTTCCTGGCTGGTGGAGAGGATTTTCGAGGGGTGTAGGTTTTTCTTGGTCCAGCTCATTTCCGAAACGTGCACCAGGCCTTCAACGCCGGCCTCGAGTTCGACAAAGGCGCCGTAATCGGTGATGTTGGTGACGCGGCCGGTGAACTTGCCGCCAGCGGGATATTTGGCGTCGACGCCGTCCCATGGATCGGTGAGTAATTGCTTCATGCCGAGCGAAATGCGCTGGGTTTCCGGGTTGATCTTGACGATTTGCACTTTCACCGTGTCGCCAACATTGAGCACTTGGCTCGGATGGTTGACGCGCTTCCAGCTCATGTCGGTGACGTGCAGCAGGCCGTCGATGCCGCCGAGGTCCACGAATGCGCCATAGTCGGTGATGTTTTTCACAATACCGTCGCGCACTTCGCCTTCCTTGAGCTGGCCGACGATTTCGGCGCGCTCGGAAGCGCGGCTTTCTTCAAGCACGGCGCGGCGGGAAACCACGATGTTGCCGCGCTGGCGGTCCATTTTCAGGATCGCGAACGGCTGTACGATGTTCATTAGCGGGCCGACATCGCGGACCGGGCGGATATCGACTTGGCTGCCCGGCAAGAACGCGTTGGCGCCGCCGAGATCAACGGTGAAGCCGCCTTTCACGCGGCCGACCAGCGCGCCGTTGACGGCTTCTTGCGCAGCGAAATTCTTTTCCAATCGCGTCCAGGCTTCTTCGCGGCGCGCTTTCTCGCGGCTGACCACGGCGTCGCCCAAAGCGTTTTCGATGCGGTCGAGATAAACTTCGACAATGTCGCCGACCTTGGGCGCGCCCGAGCCGTCGTCTAGGATGAATTCGCGCACCGGGATGCGGCCTTCGGTTTTGAGCCCGATATCGACGACGACAAAATCGTTTTCCAGCGCGACCACGTGGGCCGGCATCACCCGGCCTTCAATCATGCCGCGCGAGGTGAAGCTCTCATCCAGCAGGCTCGCGAAATCATCGCGCGTGGGGTTCATGGATGAGGAATGGGTTTGTACCGACATATTCTACTGCAACTCCAAATCAAATAGGGCCGACCGGTTGGCTCCGGCGGTCTCGGCCACACCATGCGGCCGTCTCAAGTCTTTGCTCCCCCGCCTGCGTGGGAGCTGTCAGCACGCGAAGCGTGATGACTGAGGGGGGGCGGCGCTGGCGTTGGGGAACTTGCCCCCTCCCGCTTGCTACGCTCGCGACCTCCCCCGTAAACGGGGGAGGAGTTAGGGCCCAGCAAGCGCCGCCTCGACGATCCGCCGGGCGGCCTCCACCGCCGCCTCTATAGAAAGGTCGGTGCTATCCAGCAAGTGCGCGTCCAGCGCCTGGCGAAGAGGCGAATCCCCCCGATTCATGTCGCGCTCGTCGCGCTCGGCGATCTGGGCCTGCAAGTCAGCGAAGCTGACCTGCTCGCCGCGCGCCAACAGTTCACGCCTCCGCCGCTCGGTACGCGCCGCCAGGGAAGCGGTAACAAAGAGCTTCACCTCGGCTTCCGGGCAGATCACCGTGCCGATGTCGCGCCCGTCCAGCACCGCGCCTGCGGGATCGGCGGCGAAGGCGCGCTGAGCCTGGCGCAGCACGGCGCGGACTGCGGGAAGTGCGGCGACCTTGGAAGCCGCGAGCCCCGCCGCGCTGGAGCGGATGCGGCTCTCGTCGATGGCTTCGAGATTCAGCGTCTGGGCGGCGGCCACGGCCGCTGCTTCGTCCTCGGGATCGCCCCCCGCGTCGAGCACAGCGAGCCCCACCGCGCGGTAAAGTGCCCCGGTGTCGAGCCGCTTCAGGCCGTAGTGCGCAGCCAGCCCGGCGGCGACCGTGCCCTTGCCCGAAGCGGTGGGTCCGTCGATGGCGATAATCATGGGGGCGGTGTAGCAGAGGTCCGCGCGCCGGCAATGCGGCGCACCCCGATAAGCGGACGAGACTGTTTCGCGTTAGCGCCTGCGCCCGGCGCCAGCTGCCTGACACGCCGCCTCGCCAATGATGGAGCCATGCACATGCTAAATCGCCTGTTTCCGCGTCAGATCGACAACGCTTATCAAGGCCACCCGATTGCGATCTGGCTCTTCGTCCCAGTTGTGCTGATGAAGACTCTAATGGGGTTCAACGTCGCCGGTCTCAATCCTTGGATCAGCAGCCGCTTTGTGATTCAGGCTGCCGATGGGGTTCCGATCGACACCTTTCCTGCGCAAGCGGCGTCGATGGCGGTCTTCCTGTTTGCGGCGTGGGGGTTGGCGCTCTTGGTCTTGGCGTTACTCAGCATCGTTGTCCTCATTCGCTATCGCGCGATGCTGCCGCTGATGTTCCTGGCGTTGGCGGTCGAGCAGCTCGGTCGAAAAGTGCTGGCGTCCGTTCACTTGGCGACTGGCGCCAGTCATGACGGCGTTTCGATCGGAACCTTGATCAATTGGGGCTTCTCGGCGGCGCTCGTGCTCGGGTTGGCGCTCTCTTTGATCGATTCGCGGCCGCGCGTGAGCAGGGGGTGAGAGGCTCCCCTGCCGCCCTGCAAGCAACAAACCTCCGTCTTGCCTTGCGCGTGCGAGCGGTCATGATGCGCCCTCATGGACGGCATACAATCACCGACCCCGGAAGAATTTGACGTCCTCATTGTCGGCGCGGGCCTCTCAGGCGTTGGCGCGGGCGTGCACCTGGGCAAGCATTGCCCGGGAAAATCCTACGCCATCCTGGAAAACCGCGACGCCATTGGCGGCACCTGGGATTTGTTCCGCTATCCGGGCATTCGCTCCGACAGCGACATGTTCACGCTCGGCTATGCGTTCAAGCCGTGGACCGAGGCCAAAGCGATCGCCGACGGGCCGTCGATTCGCGAATATGTGCGCGAAACCGCCGCCGAGCACGGCATCGACCGGCACATACGCTTTGGCCATAGCGTAAAGCGCGCGTCATGGTCCTCCACCGAGGCGCGCTGGACTATCGATGCCGAGCATGAAGGCGCGCTGAAGCGCTTCAGCGCCAAATTTCTCATGATGTGCGCCGGCTATTACAATTATGAGCAAGGCTATCTGCCCGACTTCAAAAGCGCCGAGCGCTTCAAGGGCAAACTGATCCATCCCCAGCATTGGCCGGAGCATTTGGACTATGCCGGCAAGCGCGTAATTATAATTGGCTCGGGCGCCACGGCGGTGACCCTAGCGCCATCGATGGCCGAGCAGGCCGGCCACGTCACCATGCTGCAGCGCTCACCGACCTACATGATCTCGATGCCGGCGGTAGATACATTCGCCAATGCCCTGCGCCGCAATTTGCCGGCGCGGCTCGCCTATGACATCACCCGGTTTTTGCGCGTCTCGATGCAACAGCTGTTCTTCCGCCTCGCTCGCGCGCGTCCCCAACGCACACGCGAGCGCCTGATTGGCCTTATCCGCGAGCAGCTCGGCCCCGCCTATGACATCGAGAAACACTTCACCCCGCGCTACAATCCGTGGGAGCAGCGGCTCTGCCTAGTGCCCGACAACGACATGTTCGCCGCCATCAACGCCGGCAAAGCTTCCGTGGTCACTGATCAAATCGAGAGCTTCACCGAGCAGGGCCTGAAGCTCGCCTCCGGCGTGGAACTTGAAGCCGACATCATCGTCACCGCCACCGGGCTCAATCTGCAATTTCTGGGTGGCGCCGAGGTCAGCGTCGACGGCGTCAAGCTCGAAACCGGCAAGGCTTTCGTCTATCGCGGCGCCATGTTCTCCGACGTGCCGAACTTGGCTTCGGTGTTTGGTTACACCAATGCGTCATGGACGCTGAAGGCCGATCTGATCTGCGAATACGCCTGCCGGCTGATCAATTACATGGACGAGTACGGCCTCGGCCAAGTCACGCCGCGGATGCGAGATTCGGAGCGCGAGGAAAAACCCTTCGTCGATTTTTCCTCCGGCTACTTCCATCGGGCCGCGCACCTGCTGCCCAAGCAAACCGCGCGCGCGCCGTGGAAGCTCAACCAAAGCTACGCCCACGATTTGCTCACGCTCCGCCACGGCCCGCTCGAAGACGGAGTACTGGAGTTCAAGCCCGCGCCCGCTCCCGCGGCGCGGCGAGGGGTGGCGGCGGCATAGCGCGGTCGGCGTCCAATGCTAGTGGTCCGATTCCAACATTCGCATCCCGTTTCGGCTCGCTCTGTTGCGAATGTTGGAATCATAAGGACCACTAGCAAGTATAGGTTTCTAGTGGAGTTTATGGATTTGACATTCGCTACCAGCTTGCCGCTTACACCGGATGCGAATGTCAAATCCACTCCACTAGAATGCCGCAGCTGGCGCCCCGCCCATCATTTGCGCGCGCACGAGCGGGATCGGCGGGCCGCCAGAGCTCAGGAATCCGTCGTGGAAATCCCGCCAGGCGGCGCGGCCGCCGCGCGCCGCGGTCCAATCCTCGCGCAGGCGGCGGATCAAGAGCTTGCCCAGCGTGTAATTGAGATAGGCCGGATCATACGTGCCGCGAGCGGCTTGCTGGCGGGCGTTGCCTTCGTCTTGATAACATTGCTCCACGAACATCTGGCGCGATTGCGCGACGCTCATGTTTGCCGTGTGCATGCCGATGGCTGAAAGAAACCGGCAATCGCGCCGCAGCGCGTTGGAGATTTGGCCGATATGAACGCGCGGATCGCCCTCGCCTAGCCCTGCTTCCCACATCATTTCCTCGGTATAGTGCGCCCAGCCTTCCGCGAAGGCGTAACCGACGAACACGCGGCCGAATTGCAGTTCGGAGCGGTTGGCGTGCAGGAAGTTGAGGAAATGCCCCGGCCACACTTCGTGCGCCGAGACGAACAACAATTCCGTTTCGCCGGGCACAAAGTCCGCTTGCACAGCCGCCGGCCAGCTCGGATCGGGCGGCGAGATGTAATACACCGAAGGCAGATTGGTCTCGTACGGACCGGGGATGTCGATATAGGCGAAGTTCTGACGCGCATAAGGCGGCGATTCCTCGACCAGCGCCTGTTCGTCGCCGGGGATGGTGACAAGATCATGCGCAACGATAAACGCGCGCAATCCGGCAAGCTGCGCACGCGCCCCAGCCACGGCGCCGCCATCCGGCTTGTCGGCATTCGCGCGAGCCATGCACGTGGCGAGGGAAGCGCGAGGCGCATAACGCGCGCACGCCTTGGTCAGCGCTTGCTGATTGCGCTCAAGGTCGGCGCGGCCGATCGCTTCAAGCTCGGCAAGCGGGAGATCAACCATCTCGGTGTCGCGCAGCATTTGCGAGAACCGCTCGGCGCCCAGCGCGAAATCCTGTGTGGCGCTCCGCCGTTGGGTCTCGATCCAGTTCGACAGCCCGGTCATCGCCGCGGCCGCGGCATTGGAAGCGTTGTTAAGTTCGGCTTGCAGAGCAGCGTCATCCACTGATGCAAACGCAGCCTTTCCGTCGCCCTGATAATATTCCGCGAGCCCGCCGAAAGCGGCTTTGCCATAATCGACAAAGGTCAGCGGCATCGGTGTGCGCAGGTTGGCGCGAATGTGTGTGGCCGCTTGCGGGATCGCTTTCAGGTAGGTGATGTAAGCGCGCAAACGCACGTCCGCCCCCGCATAGGGGCGCGTCACATACACCGACGGGTCGAGGCTCCCCATGTAGAAAGCCGGGTTGGTGTGGGGCTGATCGGCGGTTTCCAGCCAGAACAAATTGCCGCGCGCCACCGCGACCAGATAATCGCGTTCGAAGCTCTGCTGCTGGTTGAGCGCCGAAAAAGCCTGCGCCTCCGCGATCGCCGCCTTCAGGAACGCGATCTCCTCGGTCAGCCCTTGTTGGCTCCAGTCCGGCAGCCGGCCATCGAACTCATGACGGCCTTGATAGGCGGCGAAGGCTGGGTCGAGCGCGAAGGAGCGTTCGACAAAGCGGTTCTGGAATTGGGGCCAAGCCGACGACGCGCTGGGCGCGCACCCGGCGAGTACAAACAAAGCGGTCGCTGCCGCGGCGAGAGTTCTAATCATGGGGGACGCCAGCCTAAAAGCTGCATGGGCAGCTGGGCGCCATAGTGCCAGCGCAGCCGCCGCCAAGCCACCCCCGGGCTGGCTTCGGCATGATTCTATTTTGGGCCGGGGCTAATCCAGGCATTTCTCACGGCCTGATTGACCCCGCAACGCCCCCTATCCCCCAGAATACGCCCAGATTCTCCAGCGTTTTCAAGGTGACGGACAAAATCTATCCGCCCCCTTGGCAGCTGCGCGATAATGCCGGCGATGCGACCTTCGCCCACGTCCCCTCTATCTACCCACCGCCTCGCCCGCCTCACGGCCTGGGCGCGGCTGTGGCTGGCGTGGTTCGTCGGGGTGTTCCTGGCGCATTTCGGGCCGGACCCATCGCAACGCCAAGCGCGCCGCCAGCTTGACCACGCCGCGATCATGGTAGGGCAGATGATCTTTCTGCTGGCCGCGGCGCGCGTGCGCTTGCCGCGGCGCCAAAACCATCGCCACGGCCGGCTGAAGCAAGCGGGCCTAATGCGCGCACTCATCGGCGCTTCGCTTCGCCGTGCGCTGAAAGGCAAGGACGCGCTGAGCCGCCTCGCGGCGATCCTCGTCATCATGCGCGACGCCGGCTGGCACAGCGCCAAGCTTGCGCGCAGACTCGCCCGCGGCTTGTGCCGCCTGCGGGTCATCGCGCCAGCGCCCGAACGCGCGCAGCTCTTGGCCGCCGCGCCGTGCGCGCACGCCGCGTTCGCCGACACCTCGTAGCGGAGCGGGCCTTCGGGCCCGCGCTCCTAAGCGAGCTTTTCCGGTTCGGCTGGCGCCGCGCTGGCGCACACGTGCGCCCTGCGCTAACACGCGCCGATGAAATCACTGAGCTTCATTGTTCTGCTGGCGCTGATCGCCGGGCTTGGCGTGGGGGCGTGGATTCGCGCCGACGGCGCGGCGTTCACCCAAGCGGCGGAAATCGTCGAAGCCTTCGGCGGGCTTTGGCTCAACGCCCTGCGGATGACCGTGGTGCCGCTGGTGTTTTCGCTGCTGGTCACCGGCATTGCTTCGGTTTCCGATGCGGCGGCGACCGGACGATTGGCGGGCCGCGCGGTGCTTTTGTTCGCGGTTTTGTTGGTGTTCGCCGGGCTTTACGGCGTATTCGCGAGCCAAGGCGCGTTGGCGCTATGGCCGGCGGACCAGGGCGCCGCCGCCGCGTTCATTGCCGGCGCCGGGGGCGCAGGCGCCGAGCTTCCGCCGCCGCCGAGCTTTATCGTTTGGCTGCAAGGATTGGCCCCGGCCAACCCGGTGAAGGCCGCCGCCGAAACCGCGATCCTGCCGCTGGTGGTGTTCGCGGTGTTCTTCGGCTTTGCGGCGACGCGGCTTGAAGCCGGCTTGCGCACGCCTTTGGTCAATCTCTTCCGCGCCGTTTCGGAGGCGATGGTGGTGATCGTGCGCTGGGTATTGCTGGCCGGACCCTTTGGCGTGTTCGGCCTCTCGCTCGGCGTCGGCTTGCGCGCGGGCCTCGGCGCGGCGGGCACGTTGTTTCAGTATGTGGCGATTGTGTCGGCGGTGACGCTGAGCGTCACCATCGTTGCTTGGCTGTTGGCCTTGGTATTTGGCCGCCAAAACATCGGCAAATTCAGCGCCGCGGCAGCGCCGGTGTGGGCGATCGCGTTCTCGACCCAATCCTCGCTCGCCTCCTTGCCGGCGATGATCGAAGCGGCGCGCAATCTGGCCATCCCCGATCGCGTCACCGATCTCATTTTGCCGCTCGCGGTGGCGGTGTTCCGTTTCACCAGCCCGGTGGCGAATTTGGCGGTGTGTTTCTTCCTCGCACATCTCTATGGCATCGAGCCCAGCGCGCTGCAAATCGCCGGCGCTATCGTCGTTGCGTTTGGCGTTAGCGTCGGCTCGGTGGGACTGCCGGGACAAATATCCTTCATCGCTTCGGTGGCGCCGATCTCGATGGCGCTCGGCGTGCCGATCGAATTGCTCGGCATCCTGATCGCGGTCGAAGTAATCCCCGATATCTTCCGCACGCTGGGCAACGTCACCGGCGATTTGGCCGCGACTGCGATCCTGGCGCGCGGAGAGAACGCTGAAAGTCGATCTCGAGGAAGCCAAAAAGAACCTGTTTGATTGGCTTCGACTCCGCATTGCCGTCTATCCGATTGGAGACGCTGGCAACACCGCCTATTCGTTTGTCGCGCCGCCACGTCCGCCGCGCCGCGCCATTCCGTCTCTCGGCAATTTCCAAATGCGGGCGGGTAGCCACCTTCGCGACATGACGTTTGATGAGCTGGAGCGCATTCTTCGCGAAGGCGAGGTGGATTTTTCGAGCAACATTGTTGAAGGCGTGACATTGGATGTGCGCCGCCCTTGTTCCGGTTTCGACCCCATGCTACAGGCGCGCCTCTTCGGGTGGCCCGGCCTTCAAGGCATGCCGTGGCGGCCCTTTTTGCGTTCTCGCGAGCGCTTCCGATCCCCCTGGAGGACAAAATGCCCAAACTGAAGACCAAGAGCGGCGTCAAGAAACGCTTCAAGCTCACGGCGACTGGCAAAGTGATGGTCGGCCCCGCCGGCAAGCGCCACCGCCTGATCAGCCATAATTCCAAATACATCCGTCAGAACCGGGGCACATCCGAGCTTTCCAAGCCCGATAGTCGGCGCGTGAAGCTGTGGATTCCCTACGGGCTCAACTGAGCCGGTTCCCTAATATCTGACGGAGTAAAAAATGGCCCGCGTTAAAGGGGGCGTCACCGCCCACGCCCGGCACAAAAAGGTCCTTAAGAAGGCCAAAGGCTATTACGGCCGCCGCTCGAACACTTTCCGCACCGCCAACGCCGCGGTGGAGAAGGCCGCGCTCTATTCGTACCGCGATCGCAAGGTGAAGAAGCGCAATTTCCGCGCGCTCTGGATCCAGCGCATCAACGCCGCCGTGCGCCTGCACGAACTCACCTATTCGCGTTTCATCTCCGGCCTCACCAAAGCCGGCATCGAGCTCGATCGCAAAGTCATGGCCGACTTGGCGATGAACCAGCCGGAAGCGTTCAAGGGGCTGATCGATAAAGCGCGCGGGGCACTGGCTTAACGCCTCCCCCGCAAGCGGGGGAGGTCCCAAGCGAAGCGAGAGGGGTAAGTCCGTCTGGAGGCGGCGCTGTCCCCCTCAATCATCACGCTATCGCGTGCTGACAGCTCCCCTGTGAACGGGGGAGCAAAGGGATAGCTCCATGAATACAGCAGTCACCGATCCCACCGCCCTAGAAGCCGCCCTCAGCGCCCGCATCGCCGCCGCCGGCGACGAAGCCGCGCTGGAAGCGGTGCGGGTGGAGGCGCTGGGCAAGCAGGGGGCGATTTCGGCGTTGATGCGCACGCTCGGGTCTATGGCGCCGGACGAGCGCCAGGTGATGGGCCCCAAGCTCAATGGGCTGAAGGACCGTGTCACCGAAGCGATCCTGGCGAAGAGGGCCGCGCTCGCGGAAGTCACGCTTGATGCGCAGCTGCAGAGCGAAGCGGTGGATGTGACGCTGCCGCCGGTGCGGCCGCGCGTCGGCACCATCCACCCTGTCAGCCAAGTGATGGAGGAACTCGCGCACATTTTCGGCGAGATGGGATTCAGCGTCGAAGAAGGCCCCGACATCGAGACCGACTTTAACAATTTCACCGCGCTCAATTTCCCGCCCAAGCATCCCGCGCGCGAAATGCACGATACGTTCTTCATGAACGCTGTCGATGAGCAGGGCGCGCGCAAAGTGCTGCGCACGCACACCTCGCCGGTGCAGGTGCGCACCATGCTGAAGCAGAAACCGCCGATCCGCATGATCTGCATGGGCCGCACCTATCGCTGCGACAGCGACGCCACCCACACGCCGATGTTCCACCAGATCGAAGGCCTGGTCATCGATGAGACCACCTGCATGGCCGATCTCAAGGGCGTGTTGATGGGGTTCGCGAAAGCGTTCTTCGAAGTGGACGACGTAAGGGTTCGCTTCCGCCCGCACTATTTCCCGTTCACTGAACCGAGCGCGGAAGTCGATGTCGGCTGCGACCGTTCGGGGGGGGCGATCAAGATTGGCGCCGGCGGCGATTGGCTGGAAATTCTAGGCGCCGGCATGGTGCATCCGAAGGTGCTCAAAAACTGCGGCATCGATCCGGAGAAATACCAAGGCTACGCCTTCGGCATGGGCGTCGATCGCCTCGCCATGCTGAAATACGGCATGCCGGATCTGCGTGCGTTCTTCGACGCCGATACGCGCTGGCTGCAGCATTATGGCTTCTCGCCGTACGCGCTACCGGGCTTGGCGTTGGGGGTAGGGTGATGGAAGCGCACGGAAAAGTCCCTTCTCCCCCGCGAGGAGGAGAAGGTGGCCGAAGGCCGGATGAGGGGGCGCGCAAAAGAACATGGCGCAGCGCTTCCGCCCCCTCACCCGATTCGCTTCGCAAATCGACCTCTCCCCCTGAACGGGGGAGAGGTGAGGTGCCATTATGAAATTCACACTCTCCTGGCTCAAGGAGCATCTGCAAACCGATGCCAGCATCGGATTTATCGTCGAGCGCATGACCATGATCGGGCTCGAAGTTGAAAGCGTTGAAAATGCCGGCGCCAAGCTTGCGGCATTTAGCGTGGCGCGCATCGTCAGCGCGGCCAAGCATCCCAACGCCGACAAGCTGCAAGTCTGCCAGGTCGAAACCAAGCATGGTTTGAAGGAAATCGTCTGCGGCGCGCCGAATGCGCGCGCGGGGCTTGTTGTTGCTTACGCGCCGATTGGCGCGACCATTCCAGGCTCGGGCATCACGCTCGAAGCGCGCCCCGTGCGCGGGGTGGTGTCGAACGGGATGCTGTGCTCTGGCGCGGAATTGGAATTGGATACCGACGCCGACGGCATCCTCGAACTCGATCCGGAACTGAAAGTCGGCGCGCCGCTGGCCGAAGCGCTGAACCTCAACGATCCGGTGATCGACATTGAAGTCACCCCCAATCGCCCGGACTGGCTCGGCGTCGCCGGCATCGCCCGCGATCTAGCCGCGGCGGGTGTTGGCAAACTCATCGCCAAACCGGCGCTTCCCGTGCCCGGCCGCTTCCCCTCGCCGCAGCACGTCGCGACCGAGAATGCCGACGCCTGCCCATTGTTCGCCGGCCGGCTCATTCGCGGCGTCAAGAATGGCCCCTCGCCGGCTTGGCTGCAGCAGCGCTTGCGTGCTGTTGGCCTGCGCCCCCGCAACGCGCTCGTGGATATTACCAATCTCGTTTCGCTCGCCCGCGCCCGCCCCCTGCATGTCTATGATGTGGCCAAGCTGAACGGCACGATGCGCGCGCGCTTGGGCCGCGCCGGCGAAAGTTTCAAGGCGCTCGATGGCAACGTCTATGAGGTAACGCCAACCATGTGCGTGATCGCCGACGATGATCGCGTGCTCGGCCTTGGCGGGGTGATGGGTGGGGAATATTCTGGCT
>Ga0247727_10000514_pt1 | contig 94299 bp, 69 predicted proteins | sample WisWelCaveWW1625_FD_202498 | JGI IMG/M metagenome (GOLD analysis project Ga0247727, IMG submission 202498) | Biofilm microbial communities from Wishing Well Cave, Virginia, United States - WW16-25 | ecosystem: Environmental > Aquatic > Deep subsurface > Groundwater > Cave microbial mat | place...
GTGCCCATGCATCCAGAGTGGTTTGTTCTTGAAGCGTCAAAGTAATAGATCTAGCTCTTTTGCTCATGCCCCAATTTAGCATTTGCAAAAACAAAAGTAAAGTTATTTGTGGGACACTACACTAGATATTCAGTCAGATTGTGGATCAGGAAGTAGTTTGCTGAAATTCAACAAGCTTTTCGAGCTTCTGATAAAAGTCCAAAGCATTCATCACTTCTACGCCGTATTCAAAAAGTTGTCTTTTGAGATTCTCATCACTCAAAATGTCGTTATCTCCAGAAACCAAATATTGAACGCGCCCCAAAATAGAGCAATCAACAAACTTATCATCTTTTTTGTCACGGCAGAGTTTGAGTGAAAAGAGGGGTTCGACAAAGATCGCTTTCTGATAAACTAATTTGACCAATCCGTCAACTTGCTCCACGTCATATCCATATTTCTCGACCAGCCATGGGCGTTTCAAAACTTCTTCTACCTCTTGAAGTATTTTTTTTGATGCCACCAAAAGAAAGTTGTCTTTTTTCCAATGGTCGACGATTTTGTCGCTAATATTTCCCTTGCGAATCAACGATCGAAGGAAAATGTTTGTGTCCAGCACTGCTCGAAATATCTTAATCCGCTCGGCCACCTCTGACCTCGCTCAGCGCCTTGTCCAAATCAGTTTCGATTTCCTCATCAGAAAACTTCTCAAAAACTTCATGAAAATATGCCACCGTTTTTTCCCACTCAACCTTCCAGTCAATGTGGGTTTTGGTTTCGAGAAATTGCCTAAGCTCTTCTCGCTCAACCTCAGTAAGGCGGTCAACCAGAGGAATGACCTCATCGAGGGTCACCATGTCGGGAATTTTAACGCTCATATATATCCACCTTTCATAACAAAGCAAACAACGCCCTTTTCATAGGTCAGAAAGAGTTCAATATGAAAAAGAAAATAGAATCGACACCACCGTCCCCACCGCAATAATCCCAATCATCACCCAGCGCCCCGAGGACGATTCGTCTTTCATCCAGATCAATACGCAAAAGAGAGTTGCGAAGCCGATTTGCTCGGCCCATTGCGCGCCGTGCGAGAGTTTGTAAACCGACCAGCTCAACGCCAGCAGCGCCGTGAAGATCAGCCAATCGAGTCCGGGAGTTCTTCTTTCTCTAAGCCAATTGCCAAATTTCATGAGGTTCATTTTAGTTGGGGCGCAACATGACTTCGACAAGCTCAGTCGAGCCGAATGTTGCGCCACGTCAATAAGCCTTAGCGATCAACACGCGGCGCTCGGAGGGCTTGCCGGTGATCATGCATTTGCCGCTTTCCTGTTTCGCATCGAGCGGAATGCAGCGGATGGTGGCCTTTGTTTCTTCCTGCAAGCGCGCTTCGGTGGCGCCGTCGCCGTCCCAATGTGCCAAGAAAAACCCTCCCGGCTCGTCGATCTGTTTTTTGAATTCTTCGTAGCTGTCGATGGTGCGCGTGTTCTGATCGCGAAAAGCTTTGGCGCGATTGAACAAATCCGTTTGCATCCGGTCGAGCGTCGAACGAATCTCGCCCGCGAGATCGGCCTGCTTCGCCACGCGCTTCTCGCCGGTATCGCGGCGCACTAAAACCGCAGCATCGTTCTGCAAATCTTTCGGTCCCATCTCGATGCGCAGCGGCACGCCGCGTTTTTCCCATTCGTTGAATTTCCAGCCCGGACGATATTGATCGCGATCATCGACCTTGAAAGAGAATTTTCCTTTCCAGTCTGCGGTAATTTTTTGCGCTCGCTCCAGAACCGCCTTCTGCTCGTCCTCGCCTTTCCAAATCGGCACAAGCACGACTTCCAGCGGCGCGAGCTTCGGAGGAATGACCAAGCCCTTATCGTCGGAATGCGTCATTATCAGCGCGCCAACAAGCCGCGTGGAAACACCCCAACTCGTCGCCCACACGTAATCGAGGGTTCCTGCTTCGTTGAGGTACTGCACATCGAAAGCCTTGGCGAAATTCTGGCCAAGATGATGCGAGGTACCGGCTTGCAGCCCCTTGCCGTCTTGCATCATCGCTTCGATGCAGTAGGTGTGCAGCGCGCCGGCAAATTTTTCATTCTCGGTTTTTTTACCGGCAATCACCGGCGCCGCCATGTACTCTTCGGAGAAAGTGCGATAGACCTCCAACATCTGGCGGGTTTCTTTTTCGGCATCGTCAAAAGTCGCGTGCGCGGTGTGCCCCTCTTGCCACAGAAACTCTGTCGTGCGCAAAAACAAACGCGTGCGCATTTCCCAACGCACGACGTTGCACCATTGGTTGATCAAAATCGGCAAGTCACGATAGGACTGAATCCATTTTTTATACATCGACCAGATGATGGTCTCCGAAGTCGGGCGGATGAACAGCGGCTCTTCCAGTTTCTTGCCGCCGCCATGCGTGACCACGGCGCATTCCGGCGCAAAGCCTTCGACGTGTTCCGCCTCTTTGTGCATAAAACTCTCGGGAATGAAAAGCGGAAAGTACGCGTTGACGTGGCCGGTTTCTTTGAACATACCATCGAGCGCTTGCTGCATTTTTTCCCAGATAGCATAGCCGGTGGGACGGATGACCATGCAGCCTTTGACCGGCGAGTAATCTGCCAGCTCGGCGGCGGCGATGACGTCGGTGTACCAACGGGAATAATCTTCGGCGCGCGTGGTGATGCGGCTTTGGGTGTTCGTGGCTTTTTCCATGAACGTTACGTTCTTTCTATGGACGTTTATTGCAGTAATTCGTAAAACGTGATGCGTGATTTGTGTTGCGAGATAAAAAATATGGCTGGAATTTAGCACAAGGTGAAGTGAGAGTCAAGCTGGATTTCGGATCGCGATTGAAATGCTGAGAGAAGTTCATCAATCGGGCGCTGACGCAGAATCCGTGGATGGAGTAATTCATTTGTGCGAACTAAATAAAGGCAGGGCGCGTCATAAAATTAAGCGCTGATTTCATCACCGCGACACTTTCACGACAAAAAATGTAAGGATTATTTGCGCGCAATCATGCGACGAGGCATTGCGTTACGCCAATTGATTTCGTAACTTGCCCCTGCTTATTTTCAACGAACAATCTCACGATCGGGTGGATGCTCATGAAAAAAAATTGTTTATTCACGTTACTGTTTTTACGTCTCTTCTTTTTTTCCAATTCTCTCGCAGCGCAATCAAATCATGTATTGCCGCAGCTCCGCGCGCATAAAATCGCGTCGAGCATACAGGTGGATGGGCGTCTTGACGAGCCGTTCTGGCAGCAGGCAGAGGCGGCTTCCGATTTCAGGCAGATTCAGCCTTTGGAGGGGGAACCTGCAACCGAGCGCTCCGAAGTGCGCGTGCTATACGACGACGATAATCTCTTCGTCGGCGTGATGTGCTACGACATTGAGCCGGAGAAAATCGTTGCGCAAAAACTCCAGCGCGATAGCGGTCTCGGCGACGACGACGCCTTCGCGATGGTATTGGACACCTATCACGATCACCGCAATGCGTACATGTTTGCCACTAATCCCAACGGCGTGGAAGAAGACGGCCAGGTGGTTGACGGCGACTTCGATACAAATCTCGATTGGGACGGCGTCTGGGAAGTGCGCGCCAAAATTCATGAGCAGGGCTGGTCGGCAGAATTCAAAATTCCGCTGTGGAATTTAAAATTCAAATCGCTGCCGGTGCAAAGCTGGGGCATCAATTTTACCCGCGTCATCAAACGCAAGACCGAAGAGACGAACTGGGCATCATGGTCGCGCGACAACGGCGGCTTTCTCCGCATTTCCCGCGCCGGCGATTTGCTCGATCTGCAAAATCTCAAGCCCGGTTTCAATCTGCAAATCAAGCCCTACACGCTGGGAAAAGTAACCCGCGATCATCTGCTGAAGACAAATCCACTGCGCGATGAAAGCTTCGACGCCGGCGTTGATTTGAAGTACGGCGTGACTTCCAACCTCACGCTCGATGCGACGGTTAACACAGATTTCGCGCAAGTGGAGGCTGATGTCGAGCAGATCAACCTCACGCGCTTTCCGCTCTTCTTTCCGGAGAAGCGCGAATTCTTTCTCGAGAGCGCCAACACTTTTCAATTTGGCGAGCCGGGCTTTGGCGCCCCGCCGCCGATACTGCTCTTTTTCAGCCGGAACATCGGCATCGACAGCAGAGGCGCGATCGTGCCGATCATCGCCGGCGGCCGCCTCACCGGGAAAGTCGGCAGATTCAACCTCGGCGTGCTGGACATCGTGACGGAGAAAAAGGGCAGTTCTCCGCAATCACATTTTTCCGTCGCCCGCGTGAACCGCGATGTTTTTCAGAGATCGAGAGTCGGCGCGATTTTCTTGAATCGCCACGACAACGGCCTCGGCAACCAACAGGTCTACGGCGCCGACGCCGACATCTGGCTAAGCAATCCCCTGGTCTTTCAAACTTTCTTCGCGCAAACCAGCGCCTCGAACACCGGCCGCAACCTCGCCGGGAGCTTGCCGAACCGGGACCGCGCCTGGAAACTGGGCTTGGACTTCACCAAAGATCATTGGGGCTGGTTCGCCTCACACATGGCGATTGACAAAAATTTCGATCCGGCCGCAGGCTTTGTGTTGCGCAACAATATCCGCCGCACCTTTCTGACGTTCCGCGTCAGCCCGCAGCCCAATGGAAAATTTTTGCGCCGCACCGACATCCGCCAGATCTTTTCGCATATCGATACCCGCGCCGGCCGCCTGCAAGACTGGACCTACGGCCTTGTCTTCATCAATAGCCTGGCGAGCGGCGATAATATTAATCTATTCTATAACAGAATTTTTGAGCGCTTGGAGACGACATTTCAATTTCGCGAAGGCCTTCCGATTTTCGCCGGCGATTATTACAACAACTTTTTCAATGTCAATTTTGAGAGCAGCGCCAAACGCAAGCTCACGGGATTTGGCAATGTGATGTGGCGGGAATTCTATGATGGCGAGCTGTTCAACTGGGGCGCTGGATGTGGATACAGCCCCAACGCGCATCTATCTTTTCAATTCAATTACGCTCGCAACGAGGTCGATTTGCCGCAAGGAGATTTGAACACAGACTTGTTTGCCTTCAGGCTGAATTGGTCGTTTACCACGCGGCTCTTTCTGAACACGCTCTTTCAATACAACAGCGAGAGCAACGAACTGAGCACCAACCTGCGGCTAAATTTCATCCACAGTCCGGGCAGCGATTTGTTCATCGTTTACAATGAAAGCCGCGGCCGCGAAGGCGAAGATTTTTCCGACGGCCTGCCGTCGCGCAATCGCGAGGTGATTATGAAATTTACGAGGTTGTTGAGGCCTTAGCCGCCGGCCGCAAGATGATGACTCATCCCGTCGGCGAGGGGTTTTCCTTGAGACACTTGGCTACGTCGTCATCCGGTATTCGCCAATCTCCTTCCTCTTAGCTTTCGAGTTGCAATTTATCGCTTCTTACGCGCAGACTTGCCCTTTGCTTCCCATCGCGCTTCATGCAAAAGAGCTCAAACGCATAGCGCTCGAACAAGACGACCCACATTGAACTCGCATTTGACTTCCAAAATATAATTTGCTACTTTGCGTTTGCGTGAAATCGAACGAAATCGTAGCTGGATGATGACATAATATTCTTGAGAAATACGGAGCGAAAGATGCGAAATACATTCATCTTGGTTCTGACGCTCGTATTCTTTCTGATCGATCAGCAACGTGGACAGGCGCAGATCGATAAGGCGCCGGACTGGGTAAGCAGCGCGATTTTCTATCAAATTTTTCCCGAGCGGTTTCGCAACGGCGATCCGTCGAACGATCCGACGGCCGCGGATATAATTGAGAGCGACGCGCAGTCGCCGGCAAATCGGAAGATCACCCCGTGGACTGGCGATTGGTATAAACTTGCGGCTTGGGAAGTGGCAACTGGGAGAGACTTCTACGGCACATTTTACTGGCGACGCTATGGCGGCGATTTGCAAGGCGTGATGGAGAAGTTGGATTATTTGCAGGAGTTGGGCATCACCGCGATTTACTTTAATCCGCTCTTCGATGCGCCATCGCTGCACAAGTATAATCAAGCGATGTATCATCACATCGACAAAAATTTCGGGCCGAATCCAAAACTTGATCAGCAAATCTGGGCGACGGAAAATTTTGCCGACCCTACGACGTGGAAATGGACGAGCGCCGATTCGCTGTTCCTGCGGCTCTTGAAAGAATGCCATCGTCGCGGCATTCGCGTCGTTATCGACGGCGTTTTTAATCACGTCGGCTTGACATTCTGGGCGATGCAGGATGTGATCAAGAATCAAGAACTATCCTTATATAAGGATTGGTTTAAAATAAAAAAATGGGACGATCCATCGACGCCGCAGAATGAATTTGAGTACGCCGGCTGGTTTGGCGTGAAAACGCTGCCGGAGATTGCGCAAGATGAAAACGGCTTGGCGCCGCCGGTGCGCGAGCACATCTTCGCGATCACACGGCGCTGGATGGACCCGAACGGCGATGGCAATCCCGAAGACGGCGTTGACGGCTGGCGCCTCGACGCCTCGGAGAAAGTGAATTTGAATTTCTGGCGGGCGTTTCGTAAACACGTGCGGCAAATCAATCCGCAAGCGTATCTCGTCGGCGAGGTGTGGTGGGAAGATTGGCAAAACAACAAAATCTTCAATCCGCGGCCGTGGCTGGAGGGCGACGCCTTCGACGCGGTGAGGAATTATCATTGGGCGGTGGCGACGAAGAATTTCTTCATTGATCGTAAAAACAAAATCAAACCTGCAGCATTCGTGCAACGTCTCGCGCAAAATCGCGTCAATGAAAACGGCCGCACCGCAGTGATGCTCAATCTCATTGACAGCCACGACACCGACCGTCTCTCTTCGATGATTCTGAATCCCGATGACTGGTTCGATCATCGTTGCAATGTGCGAGATAATCGCGATTTCCAGATTCGCAAGCCCACCGATGCCGAGCGCGCCGTGCAAAAGCTGGTGCTGGTGTTTCAGATGACTTACCTCGGTGCGCCATCGGTTTATTATGGCGACGAGGCCGGCATGTGGGGCGGCGACGATCCGGACGACCGCAAGCCCATGCTCTGGCCGGAGATGCAGTATGAAGATGAAACGACTCATCCCTACGGCGCCCCGCGGCCGCGGGATGTCAACAAATTTGACCAGAGCCTTTTTGATTTTTATAAAAAGGTGATCGGCATTCGCAAAAGCAGTGCGGCGTTTACCGCAGGCAGCTTTCACACTTTGATGACCGATGACCAGCGCGAGGTGCTGGTCTATCTGCGACAAGCTGAAAACGCAAAAGCGATTGTGGTTTTCAATAACAGCGCAGCCCAGCACGCGATCAATATTCCATTTGCAGAAACCAAAGGCTGGCGCGACGCTCTCAACAACGCCCCAGTTCGCGTAAGCAAAGATAAAATTCAACTAACCCTGCCAGCGCAATCAGCGGCGATACTCATCAAGCGGTAGGTAAGCGTTTGTCTGAAAACGCAGATTTCATTAAGAACGTTCCTGCAAAGGCTTGGCCGTTGTATTAGATATTCTGAAATGTCACGATGAACAAGATTTTGGAAACCTCGGCCAAGCCGAGGTTGAAGCATTTGGGGATGGACACTAATTTATTTTTTACGCTTTACGCTTTACGTTTTACGAGCTGATCCATGTCTCACACAGGCGCAGAAAAGCTTGCGCCGCTTGATCGCGATAGTCTAAGTAACGACGTTGAAATTTCAACTTTTCGCGGCAGCGGCCCGGGCGGGCAACATCGCAACAAAACCGAATCAGCGGTGCGGCTGCGACATGTGCCGACCGGCATCACGGTCGTTGCATCAGAACATCGTTCGCAGTGGCGCAATCGCGAGGCGGCGTGGGAGCGATTGATCGAACGGCTGGAGCGCAGGCGCCATAAGCCAAAACCGCGCATCAAAACGCGCATGTCTGCCGCGGCGAAACGAGCGCGGCTCGATGAAAAAAAGCGGCTGGCGGCGAAGAAGCAACGGCGCGCCAAGCCATCGGTGGAGGAGTAAGATGGTTGAGTTCACGAAGTTTTTTCATTAACACCCAACTTCAGTTGGGTGTTACCCAGTATGCAGCAAACATTCAAAACCGTTTCAACGGTTTTCGCCTTTTGAGGAATCAAAAAAACGGTTTAATGATCTTATCTTATAAAGTGGGAGGATAAACATGTCGCTTCATTCTTACTCTCGCTGCTGGCTGCATTTGGTCTGGGCTACGTTGAATCGTGAAAAGTTTCTACATCGCGACGCGCGAAAGCAACTTTCAAAATTCTTATCGGATTACAGCAAAGAAAAAGGCATTTACCTGAAGATCAACTATGTGAATGCCGAGCATGTTCATGCACTGATCGATTTGCCGGCACCTCTTACTATAGAAGATGCAGCCAAACTCCTGAAGGGCAGCTCATCACATTGGATAAACAAAAATCGGATCGTTCAACAAAAATTTTCGTGGGGCAGAGATTATGGCGCTTTTTCGGTTTCACAGTCCAAAATTTCTGATGTCGCACAATATATCGCAAATCAGGATGAGCATCATCGTGAGAAGAGTTTTACGGAAGAATATGAGGGATTCATAAAAGCGTACGGCTTGACGATGCGCGAAGATAGTGACGAAAACCGTTGAAACGGTTTTCGGCCTCTACTGGTTTAGACCACACCCCACTGAAGTGGGGTGTTAATAATAAATCAACTTTCTTAGATTATAGTTATACTCCCACTCTTACTCATTCTTGTTGTTCAAAAAATCAAGAGCGAACAAGAGTACGAGAAGTAGGAGCGGTAGGTGAAGACGCAGGAGAATGATCATGTTCACAACCTCCACCATGCGCGTTCGCGCCAACTTTCGTGAGAATCGTCTGCTGCACACGCTTATCGGCGTCTATGTCATCGTCTGGAGCATCGCCGTGATCAAGCCGCTTCATCCCGATGATTGGCTTTTGGAAAACGTTCTCGTTGTCACGTTTCTGCCGCTGCTGGCGTTGACGTACAAACGCTTTCCTCTCTCTGATATGTCTTACGTGCTGATCACGGTGTTCATGATTCTTCACGCCGTCGGCGCGCATTACACGTATTCCGATGTGCCTTTCGGATTTTGGCTGCAACAGGCGTTCGACTTCAGCCGCAATCATTATGATCGCATCGTACATTTCAGCTTCGGGTTGTTGATGGCTTATCCCGTGCGCGAAATTTTTCTCCGCGTGGCGAACACCAAAGGTTTTTGGGCTTACTACCTCCCACTTGACGTCACGCTTGCTTTCAGCGCGGTTTATGAAATCGTCGAATGGCTTGCGGCATCGGCAACCAATCCCGAGCTGGGCGATGCTTACTTGGGCATGCAGGGCGATCAATGGGATGCACAGAAGGACATCGGTCTTGCGGCAACCGGCGCGTTGATCTGCATGATTCTCACCGCAACGATTCGAACACTACGGGCGAAGCGCGCGCAAGAAAAGTAGCCATTGTCATGATAAATTCGTTTCTTTTCAATAATGTTCCAACCTCGGCTTTGCCAAAGTTTTCTTGAATGATCCGTGCTTCATGAACTCGGATATTTCTAATGCAACGGCTAAGCCGTTGCGGGAACGGTTTTTGATTTTTTTTTGAACAACGACTAAACTCTCAAAGACAAATCACGCGTCTTGCATCGGTAAGCCGCTTCAGTAGAACGTAAATACAGGCAGTCCGAAAATCAGCTCATCACAACTTCCCGCGACCAAGGATCTGGCAGCGATGTCTCTCAATCAACGCAATCACCGACGCTTTCTCGAATGCTTTCTAAAGAATTCCTTCTTTCCGACAAGAAGCATTAGTTTCATGCTCGCAATTTTATTTTTTCTTGCTTCTTTGCTTCTTACTTCTTCTTATCTTCACGCTCAAGATCAAAGCCAATTTTTGTATGCCGCCACCGTGTCGGGTTATGATTATTCCGGCGGCGCTTCTCTTTCCGGCGCAGGAGTCTATCGCAGCAATCTGCAATTTGCCGATTGGCAGCGCGTCTCATGGACGCATCTGCCCGCGCGCGCGTTGACCGTGCTCGAAGATGAAGGTCCGCCAGCGTTGTTGCTCGGCAGCGATGACGGCATCCTGCGCCCATTCCAAAATTCATCGGGCTGGAAAATTCTCACCGACTGGCGCGTGCGCGACGTTCTCGACCTCGTCGTCGATCCGTTTCAGCCGGAGATGGTTTATGCGGCAACCGGTTTGGGAATTTTTATTTCTCACGACGCCGGGGCAACCTGGTCAAGCGGCAATCGCGGATTGAAAGATACTTTCGTGAGTTGCCTGCTGCCCGATCCCCAGATGCCCGGTCGCGTTCTCGCCGGCACCGAGGCCGGGCTTTTTGAATCGAGCGATTACGGCCAATCGTGGAAACCATTGGCGCTGGAGGGCATCGCGATTCGCGCTCTTTTGCGCCAACCCATCTCCCCCGGCATTTTCTGGGTGGGCACGGAATATCACGGCTTGATTAACAGCCCGGATGGCGGCTATGTTTTTACGCCGGTAGCATTGGCCGATGACAGCTTGTCGATTTATTCTTTGGCCGGCGGAAACCCCGGCGAGCCGATTGTTGCCGGAAGTTTTGAGCGCGGCTTGTTCATGGCAACCGAAGACGATCCCCTGTGGCGACATCTGGAAGGCAGCGAGCAATTCGGCACGGTGTTTTCGATTGTCATGTTCGAATCAGGACAGAAAATGTATTTTGGCACCCAGAGCAACGGCGTGTGGCGAACGACCGACGGCGGCGCGAACTGGGAGGCGTTTGGACTCACGGGAGCCGATGTCAGAAAACTTATTACTGTAACTCGTGAGCAATCGCCTTAAGTTTGAATGATCCGAGGATATCTATCAGCCCGCGAAAAACGCGAAATGACACGAAAGACTTTAGTTTAATTTCGCGAGCACCTATTGCCAAGATTGTTTTGTCGTGTGGACGATTATAATGATGAAATCTTTTTTCAAAACTTCTCTCTTGGAATTATTACCCGTCGCGTTTCTCGTGTTCTCCAGCGACAATGGATCAGCACAAGATCGTCAAACTCTGGAATCAGCGTACTCGGCGCGGCGGCAAGAAGTGCTTCAATATTTCGTCGAGCAAGCCCCACGCGCTGGAGAAGAGCTGGCAAACGTAGCAGCGAGATGCGCTGCCCAAGAAAAATTGCCGGAGGCCATCGCGCTTTATTCAAGGCAGCTTCGCCATCAGAAAAACGAGCTTGTTTTTCAATTCTCGCTGATCGCCGCCTATGCCTATGGCGCAAAAAATTTTCCGGACTCTATAAAAACTTTGGCGCAGCGCCATGTTACTATTAACCCTATGCGACGCGGCAGAGGCGAGCTTGATTGGCATTTATATTACTCGACGATTTTACTCGCCTCACAATTCTGGCCTCAGGCAGCGGCGACCGCCTGGTCCAATGGTAAAACTTCAGAAGAAAATCATCGCGAGGCGAGCGAGTATTTGATGCACTGGATGCAAAACGTCGCCGCGCAAGGCCAAAGGGAATTCGATTCGCCGGAGCATTTCTCCTCGTTCTTGATGCCGTTGTTCGTGCTTTATGATTTCGTCGACGACCCGCAGTTTCGCCATCGCGCGCGGATGATCTTGGATCTTCTGCTCGCCGATTTTGCAACCGAGCATCTTGCCGGTCAATATGCCGGCGCGCATGCGTATTACAGAGCCACGAACAATCCCGCTCGCGGTATTTCCGGCTTGTCATGGCTGCTCTTTGGCGCGCGAAAAATGACGCCCAGCGTCGAGCTGCTTTTTGCCGCGCTGAGCAGTTATGAAGTCCCGGCGGTCGTACTCGGCATGGGTGTCAGCCGCAGCGAGAGCTATGTGCATCGCGAGCGCAAACCGCACGGCGCGTTGTATCGTCGTGGGTTAGCAAATAACAACGCACGCGACGTGCAAAAATATACTTACCTCACCGGTGATTATGCGCTCGGCTCGATGATCGGAGAACTCACCCATCCTTACGCGCAACAAAGTTGGGCATTCCGCTATGAAAGCGAAGGCGACCGGCATCCGATTTTTTTTGCCGCGCATCCTTACGCCGGCGACGAGCGATTGGGCATGTTTTTTCCTGATCCGCTGCGCGTCGTGACCTCGACAGTGAATTTGTATGATTCGGCTTTTGGCGATCCGAAAAAACTATACGGCGCCTCGCCGTACGAAATTATTTTCCAACATCGCAATGTGCTGATTGCTTTGTATGACATTCCCGAAAATGCGGCGAACCCGTGGATCACCGGATTTCTTTCCAACGACATTCCGGTTCGGGAATCGTCCGAAAACGGCTGGATCCTTTGCCACATGGGGCGCGTTTTTGTTGCCATAAAATTTTTGCGCCCCGTTGATTTTGAAGAACAACCCGATGGTTGGCGGCTGGTGAGTCATGGTCGCCGCAACACGGTCATCGTCGAGCTTGGCTCGTTGGATGATTGCCCGAGTTTTGAAGAGTTCAAGCGCCGGTTTTCCGAGACGAAAGTGGCGAGTAAAAATACCGGAGATGCCGTGGAACTAACTTACACAAGCTCTTATGGCGATGTCTTCGAGATGTCTTCTCGCGGCGAGTGCAAGCTGAACGGCTATCCGATTACAACAACTCGCACAGGAAGATGGCCGCTGTTCGACGGCCCGTTCATCAAAGCCGACGAACGCAAGAATATCGTGCTCCTACGCAGCGGCAAGCTCTGGCGGCAACTCGATTTCGCAAAATGGGAAATCCGCGACGTTGACGGGACGTTTGGCGCAGAGTTGACGAGGAGGCGATGAGGCGTACAGCGTGGACGAAGAGTGCAAAGATGAAATGTTAAAAGCAAGAATTGAGCAGATGAAATCGATACGACGGCCCTGCTCTACTCTCGATCCAACTTGTCCCGTTCTTCAGGCTCGATGTTGGCTATTTCTTGGAGCACAGATAGGAACTCTTCTTCACTAAAATTCTTTGCTCGTTCCGCGAAAAAGTGCGAAGTTTCATATCGGATGATCTCATTAGAAATGGAATTAACCACGAGCTGGTCTATCGACACATCTTCCTTTTTAGCTATTTTGCTGATCTTGCTGTGAATGGAATCCAGCAGGTTAAGCTGCAATTCAGCCATAAAGCACCTCGTTCAAAAATGGATATTCTTAAAAATTTGATAGCTTGCACCTTGTTGGCTCCGAAGCGATGATTCAATTATTGTGGTATCCAAGACGATTTTGGGCTGCATCATGTACAACAATACATGTATTGGAATCAAAGAGCAAGCGAAGAGTTTCGCAGTAAATCATTCACTCCATACAATCTAAGGAGGGCGGCACATGAAAAAGAATTTGTCATGCGGCTTCTGTCTCATTCTGCTGTTGCCGCTGGTCATCGGCTGCGCGGCGTCGCATTATGGCCAGGGGAAAAAAGAGCTGGCGCGGGAAAACTACGACTCGGCAATCGCCGCGCTGCAAAAAGCCGTCAAGGAGAATCCTGAGAACGCCGCGGCGGTGCGCGATCTCGGCATCGCGTATTTCAAGAAAAACGAACTGCCGCTGGCGCTCGACCTTCTCAACGCGGCGTTGCGCCGCAATCCGAAAGACGCGCTGACTATGTTTTACATCGGCGCGGCGCAAGAACAAAAGGGCGATCTCGAGGCGGCAATCAAAACTTACAGCCAATATCCGGGCGCGATCGGCGATCATGCGCGCGGCGCCATGCGCGCGCGGCTGGAGCAACTCGTGCGCGAGCGATTGCATGAGCAGGCAAAAGCGGTTCTGGCGCAAGAAACGCAGCTCGCGGCAACACCTCCGCCCGAAAAAAGTCTGGCGGTTTTGTATTTTCGCAATCTCGGCAAAAACCGCGAGCTTGACCCTCTGCAAAAAGGCCTGGCCGACATGCTGATCACCGATTTGTCGCAGATCAAATCCCTGAAGGTGGTGGAGCGCGCGCGTCTACAAAGCCTACTCGAAGAAATGGGATTGGGCATGACCGGCTTGGTGGATGAAGCGACCGCGCCGCGCGTCGGCCGCTTGCTCGGCGCGCGCGAGCTGGTGAACGGCGCGTATATCGATTTGAGCCAAGAGCAGCTTCGCATCGACGCCGGGCTTTTTCAATCCACTGGCGGCGCCGTGACCTCGGAAGCGCTCAATGGGCCGCTCGCGAAATTCTTTCGAATGGAAAAGGATCTGGCGCTCAAAGTGCTCGCCCGCATGGGCATCACGCCGACGCCGGAAGAGCGCGATGCGATTCTGCGCATTCCCACCGAAAATTTGCTGGCGTTTCTGGCGTACAGCCAGGGGCTTGATTACGAAGATCGCGGCATGACCGTCGAAGCGGAGAAAAGTTATAAAGAAGCCGCCCGCCATGATTCAAAATTTCAAGCGGCGCAACGCAACATGAACAGAATGCAAGCGATGTCTGCCTTTCCCTCGCGATTGGCGGCGACGGAACAGTTGGTTTATCGCAGCCCGGATTTTCAAGGCCCACATGCTGCTCGTCCAGTCGGCGGGCGCCTGGCTTTGACCGCGATCAATACCGGCACGGCAATCGGCAGGATGCCCACCGCGGCAGAGGACGAAACCCGTGGGAACGATCGGCGCCAACCCGCGCTCGAAGAGTCCGGAACTTTCGGCGCAACCGGGCAGATACGCATCAGCGTGCCGTTGCCGAGGTGAGTGGGCAAAAACAGTAAACAGTATTCAGTAAACAGTGATTAGTTTACTGTTTACTGAATACTGATCATTGATAACTGAAATGTTGGAGGAGAAAATGCAATCCCGTTTAATATTTTACATACTTGTATTGCTGGCGACAACGGCTGTGGCGCAACAATCCGCGCCGCGTTTGTTGCAAGCCAACAGCGGCGAGGTCGGCGCTTCTTTCGAATATTGGTCGTCGGGCGATGACAAAGTCAGCGAATGGGTGCTGCCGCTAATCGTGCGTTACTCGGCGAGCGATTATTTGAATTTTACGCTCATCAACCAACCTACGATGGCGAAGCTGAGCCGCCCTGCCGGAGACTTCAGCTTAAACGGCCTCACCGATACGCGTCTCGGCGCTTCCTATCTTTTTGCCGGAGAAACGATGCTGGCCACCGCCGGGGTCAATCTTCCCACCGGCAAGACCGAGTTGGATGCCGAAGGGTTGGCCGTGGCGCAGGTTATTCCTTTGCACGCGCTTGGCCTGCGCACGACGTATTTTGGCGGCGGTCTCGATTTGTCCGCCGGGCTGTCAGCGGCGTTCTCGATGAATGATTGGGTATTCGGCGTGGGCGCGGGTTTCGTGCGCACGGGCACTTTCAAGCCGGTGCAAAACAGCGACGATTATAATCCGGGCGATGAGATCAGTTTGACCGCCGGTCTCGACCGCAGCTTTGGCGAAGAATCGAAACTCCTCGCCGACTTCACCTACACGCTGTATACGACCGACACTTTCCAAGGCGCGGATTATTTCAAATCCGCCCCGCGCCTGCTCTTCGAAGCGCGTTATTATTTCCCATGGCGAAATTTCGATATGGCAGTGATGGTGCGCGACCGTGTCAAGGGGAAAAATGAAACCTTGCAAGTCGATCCGGCCACCGACATAGCGAAGCTGAGAGAAGAAGCGGCCAACAGTCATGGCAACGAGCTTGACATCATCGCGCAAGGCGGTTATGCGCTTTCCGAGAAGACCAGCGTCGAAGGCTTGCTGCAGGTAAAAATTTACAGCGCCAACGAGCTGGAAGCGAACGGCGCGACGATCTTCGGCATCGGCGGCGGGTGGCGGCGCCAGCTTACATCGATTCTTCATCTCGATCTCGGCGCAAAATTTTCGTTCGGCAGCCTCAAAGCGCAGGGCGAAAGCGCCGGCATCACCGGTTTCGAGCTGCACGGTGGAATCATTTATCAATTTTAGGAGAGCACGATGCGTCGCATAAATTTTTCCTATCCTGGCTCAGTTGCCGTAGCCCTGTTGCTTCTGGCAATGAGCGGTTGCAGTCGCGAGTCGCTTTCTCCGGATTCACACGGAGTGATCGCTGTGAATGTAGCGTTTGAAGATGCCTATCCGGGCGCGCAGAAAATCTCTCAGATTGCCGTCATTGATCGCGTCGTTGCTACCGTTCGCAGTTATGGGGCCTTCCGAGAGGACCAGCAACAAGAGGTCGGCGAAATTATTTTGCGCCAGCCGTTGATCATCGTTTCCCGGCCTACCGGGCGCTTCGCCGAGGGGACGCTCAGCGTTCCGTTAAAAGAAGACTACAGTTGTTTTGTGATCACGATCGACGCGTTTGAAAACGGCGAGCTGACTTTTACCGGCTCCGGCGTCGCCTGCATTTTTAAAAAGGAGGAGGAAAACCCGGAGGTGACGATTGGCGTGCGACCAGTGGTGCCGCCGATACTGCGCACACCCGGCGCGGACGTGATCGTCTATGCCGACGTCAACTTGCTGGACGATGCAACGATCAACTTCGGCAGCAATAGAATTTTTGCGCAAAATCTTGTGGACTTCACAGCCGAGGGTGCAAACGCACAATCGACCAGAATCAAAATTTATGAAGGGCACAACGGGACACGCGTTGCCACGCAAGCGCCGTATCAATCCGTGTTCGCGATGTGGAGAAACAGCGACTATATAATTGAAGAGACCCGTGAAGAGCCGATCCAAACCAGCGGCTACAAGCTCATCATGATTTTTCTTCCCGGACACAACGGCAACAGTCCATTTTCCACGGCGGAGATCGACAGCTTGAAGCGATTTGCCGCCAATGGCGGACGGTTGGCGCTGATCGGCGAATGGAGCGGTTTCTATTCGGACACCGGACGGCAAACGTTCAATCAGCTTTTGAGCGGCTTGGGAATCGGCATGACGATCACCAACGTCAGAAACCAGCAACAGGAGCTGCGCATCAACATAGCGCCGCACCAAGTGATGACCAACGTGACGAGCATTTACAATAACTGGACCGGCACTTTTCAGATCACGAATCCACAGACGGCCGTGGCGCTGGCGCTCTCTTCTCCCAATGCCGCCAACAATAATCAGATCGACATCGTGTTGGCGATTGGAAAGGTGCAACAGTAGCCGTAATAGCTCACTTATTGGTGGGCTGACCGGTCAGTTCCACCTGAGCCATTACCAGTCGTCGATTTTTGTTCTTGCCTTTCGCCGCCTGCGGTCTTATTTTGATGCGTTCAAAAGTCCGGCAAAGCCGAAGCTCGCATCGGCAACAAAATTGAGGAGCGGAAGAATTGAGCATTCTGACTTTTTTGGAAATCCTCGTGGTGATCACGATCGTCATCGGCGCAGGGATGATGGCGAAATCCTATTTCCGAACCGACAAAGAGCAGGAAGACCTTTGGAAGAAATCCGCCGAAGCCTATAACGGCCAGCTCGACGCGGCGCTCAAGGCCAAAGACATCAACGCTTATCGCGCCATGCTTGACACGGACGTCACCCGCTTCTTGCCCAAGCTCCCCTACCGCGCCGACGGGCCGAAGCTGGTCGGCGATCTCATGGAAGATCAGCTCGGCTCCGCCGACGGGCCGCCGGGGCCGCTTTATTCAAAAAAAGTGCAGTCCTATCAACAATGCGTGTTGATCTCTTACACTTTCATTCTCAAGGGCAAACAAGCGGACAAGCCGTTCGATTTTACCGGCAAGGCCACGCGGGTTTGGGCGCGCAAGGGCAATCGCTGGGTCTTGGCGCATGAGCATGTGAGCTTTAATAGTTGAGCTTCTGGATGATGACTGATTCGTCAAGATGAAGAAGCAAAATGAGTTTCTGAATTCGGAAAGAGGAAATGAAACGCCATCCCCATATTTTGCAAAAAAAGCAAACCGCATTGTTGATCATCGACGTGCAGGAAAAAATCAACGCCGTGATGCTCGACCGCGAGTATTTGCTGAAGAACATGGTCAAGCTCATCAAAGGCTGCAAGATTCTCGGCGTGCCGATTTTCATGACCGAGCAATATCCCAAAGGCCTAGGTCCAACCGAACCGGATATTAAAGAAGCAATCGGCGCTATTTCCGCGATGCAAAAGATGACCTTCAGTTGTTGCGGCGCGAAAGAGTTGTTGCCGGTTTTCAAGAAGAAAAGCATCAAGCAAGTGATGATCGGCGGCATCGAGGCGCACGTGTGCGTGCAACAGACCGCGCTCGACTTGCTCGCCAATGGCTACCAAGTGCATATCATCCGCGATGCCGTGTCGTCGCGCAAGACGACGGATGCAGAAGCCGCGTTGGCGAGATTGCAAAACGCCGGCGCGGTGATTAGCACTGCGGAAGCCGCCTTGTTCGAACTTCTCGAACGCGCCGGCACGCCGCAGTTCAAAGAGATTTCACAGCTCGTGAAATAGAATTATTCTTCATCAGTCACGTTGGTTTTGGCTGTAATGTCTATGCCGTCCGAATTTTCTAAACTATCATGTTGACCATCCGAAAAATTCTCTTCCCAACCGATTTCTCCAATGCCTCCACGGCGGCGCTGGGACATGCGGTGATGCTGGCGGAAAACTTTTCCGCCGAGCTGACGCTCTTCCACGTTGCCGTCGACGAGCGCCACTTACAACAGGCGCATTTTCCGGAATTGGAAAAAGCCGGCGATGAATTGGAAGAGTTGATCGAAGAGCAGCTTGCGGAAATAACCGGCGCCGCCCCGCCGCGACGGCTGGCGGTGAAGCGCGTCGTGCGACAAAATCCGGAGCCAGTGCAGGAGATCGCCAAGTACAGTGCCGATGAGGATTTTGATTTGCTAGTGATGGGGACGCATGGCCGCACCGGCATGGCGCATCTGTTGATGGGCAGCATCGCGGAAAGCCTGGTGCGCGTCGCGCCGTGCCCGGTGCTGACGGTGCGCGAGCACATGCAAAAGGAAGAAGTCGTGCCTTATCTCAGCATCCTCGTGCCGGTGGATTTTTCATCGCATTCACAAAAAGCGCTAAAGTACGGCATCACTCTGGCGACCAATTATGAGGCGTCTCTGAGCGTGTTGCACGTGTTCGATGTGCCGGTGCAGCCGTCGCATTATCAGCTTGACGAAAACTTGCTGATGCGGATGCAGCCAGATATTGAAGCGATGACGCTCGAAGCGTTGCAGAAGCTGATGAAAGAAATGGCGCCCAAAGAGCTTGAATACTCGACGGCGTGCGTCGTTGGCCGCGCCTATGCCGAGATCGTTCATTACGCGACGAAGCAAGACAGCGACCTGATCGTGCTCGGCACGCACGGGCTGTCGGCGCTCGAAAAATTTCTGCTCGGCAGCACCGCCGCCAAAGTCGTTCGCCATGCGCCGTGTCCGGTGCTGACGGTCAAAGAGAAAGAAAAGGATTTTATTTAGAAATGGAAGATCAGCCAAAATCGATTTTGTGGGCGCCGTGGCGGATGGAATACATTCGCGGCGAAAAAGAAAGCGGGTGCATATTCTGCAATCGCATTCCCCAGAACAACGATCGCGAAAATCTTATCGTCACGCGCGGCAAATCATGTTTCGTTATCATGAATCGCTATCCTTACAACAACGGCCATCTGATGATCGTGCCCAATCGTCACGCCGGCGCTCTGGAGAATCTCACGCCCGAAGAAAACGCCGAGATGATGCACTTGCTGCAGCAGAGCGCACGCGCCTTGAATGAAGCCATGCACCCACACGGCTTCAACGTCGGCATGAACATCGGCAAAGCCGCCGGCGCCGGCATCGACGATCATTTGCATTTTCACATCGTGCCGCGCTGGTCGGCGGACACGAATTTCATGCCGATACTCGGACACACCAAAGTAGTTTCGGAAGCATTGCAGGATACGTGGGCGGCGTTGCAGAAAATTTTTGCAGCCATGAATTGATTCACCAAGTCCGTCACTTGCAACTTCTCACTTGCTCTCCTCCATCGGAATAAAAAAAATCGCCGCCATGCCGGGCAGTGTGGCCAAACAAACAACGACGAAGAAATTAAAATAGCCCAAAGCCTCTTCCAAGTAACCGCTGACCAATCCCGGCACCATCATGCCCAGCGCCATGATGCCGGTGGAAATCGCGAAATGCGAAGTTTTGTATTCACCCTTCGAAGTGTACATCAAATAAACCATGAACGCTGTAAAGCCGACGCCGTAACCGAATTGTTCCACGCACACCAGCAGATAGGCAAGCGGCAACTCCGGCTTGACGGCTGCCATGTAAACATAGACTAAGTCCGGCGCATTGAGCGCGATCGCCATCGGCCAGATGCATTTGCGCAGCCCGAATTTTGAAATCAACATCCCGCCGCAGATGCCTCCAACGACCAAGCTCATCACCCCGAACGTTCCATAAACTGAACCGACGGTTTGCGTTGACAACCCAAGGCCGCCAGCAGCCGCATCATCCAACAAAAACGGTGACGCCATTTTCACCAGCATCGCCTCACCAAATCTATAGAGTAGGATGAAGGCGATGATCGCGAAGATTCTTTTTTGCTCGAAGTATGCCTTGAAGACTTTTATAAAAGGGATGCCATTCTCTTTCTTTTCGCGCTTTCCATCCAAAGCCGGATACGGCAAGTAAAAATTATGAAAGAGAAAAAGCACAAGAAAAATTGCGCCAGCAATAGCCAGCACGACCGTCCAGCTTAGGGGAATATTTCCTGTCGATGTCTCGATATTGCCTGCGATGATGACCAGCACGCCGCTGCCGAAAATCATTGCCAGCCGATAGAACGTTGAACGGATGCCGACGAAGAACGCCTGTTTGTCTTCCGGCAACGCAAGCATGTAAAATCCATCAACAGCGATGTCGTGGGTCGCGGAGATGAACGCCATGATGGTGAAGGCGACCAACGAGAGCGTGAAAAAAATCGGCATTTGCACGCTGAAGGCGGCGAAGCCGAAGACAACGGCCATGGCCAGTTGGGTCGCGACAATCCATTTTCTTTTCGTGCCATACAAATCGACGATGGGCCCCCACAGCATCTTCAACACCCAGGGCAGATAGAGGAAGCTCGTGAGTCCGATGAGCGAATTCGGAATGCCCAACTTCTTGTACATGATTACCGACGCGGCATTGACGATGATGTAAGGCAGCCCCTCGGCGAAATAGGCGGTAGGAATATAGAACCACGGCTGGCGTTGCTTGCCGCGGGTATCGGGTTGAATTGGAGGCGAAGTTTCAGCGGAAGTCATTGTTCCCTTTCGAGTGCATAGATGTTTTTTTGTGCGAGCGACGAGAATAAATCGTGCACAATTTAGCACTCAAAGTGAAAGGCGCAAGGTGAAAATTGGGGAGATAGCAATGAAGAAAAAGGTGAATTAATTTTGGAAGCTGCAGATTCTCTGTCGAATAAGACAAACAAATGATATGCCACATAGCCATCGGCAGTAGCCGTCGGTTTTGTTGAAGAAAAATAATTTAACTTGAATGTTTTGTATAGCAATGAAAAGTGTCGCCAAGCCTTCAATCAAATTTTGTTCTACTGGCCGTGGTTTAAGGGCAAAAGTGGGTAAATGGTATCTATGATGATGGGCGGGCACTAAGGATCGGCATCAGTATTTTTTAACGAAATAGCGCCAACCTTAATTTTTCATTGCGCACTTTGGGTGATTTGTCTATATTTTACCCGCAACAATGGATTGAGTTGGGATTCTGCCTTGGCATCCCTCTTCATCAATCTCACAGCGATTGAAGGAGTATGACCTGGACGTCACAACGGGGCCTGTCACCCTCTGGTTGCGTCATACTGGAGTTCTTCAAGTTCACTGCCCGCCATTTATGAGCGCAGCCGCATCGGTCAGAAGGGAGTTGTACTAAATGGTCAAAACCGCCAAAAGCTTAATCGTTTCATTAAGCGTCGTAGTGCTTTTCGCGGGCACCCTGGCGGCGCAGAACCAACCTACACGCATCTCCAGCTTCCCCATCATCTATAAAACAATTCCTCGTGATGGACACCCGCCCAATCAACAATTGTTTCTCGATTCGCTTTTCGTTCGCATTAACAATGTTTCGATTTCCGACAGCACGCAAGTGCACGGATTGGCCGCAGCATTTTCTTCTCCAATCCTATCATTTATATCGATCGTCGACAAACAGGGCAAACCGATCAGCGGTTTGGGAGATACTCTGCGCTGGCTTAGCATCAATGACATTGCGAACAACGGCAGGCGCGTCGGCGATATTTGGCAGCCCGTGCTCGAATATCACGAAGAGAACCCGGCAATTCCCGCTGACCCGGATGTGACGCATCAAACCCCCGGCCTGCTGGTAACCGAAGTCAATGCGCGCGAACCGCTTCAAGTGAACACCGTCATCGCCATGGATCACAGTGGGAGCATGCGTGGGAGCATCGAGACGGCGAAAGCCGCCGCGCGCACTTACGTCGAGCATATGCGCAACGGCGATCAAGCGGCCGTGATCAAGTTCTCCAGCGAGGTTCGCGTTCACCAGCATTTTACAAGAGATCAACGCTTGCTCATTCAGGCGATCAACCGGCAGTCCGCGGGCGGAAGAACCTTGTTCTATGATGCACTGATCAAATCCGTCGAGATCATCAAAGACAAAAGCAATCGCCGCGCGGTGATTGCTTATACCGACGGCTTCGACAATGGCAGCACGGCGACGGTGCAAGCTGTGATCGACAGCGCAACCACCTATGGCATTCCGATTTTTACCATCGGCATTGGTGATTCCGTATCGCAGACTATTTTACAGGAGATCGCAGTCTCGACCGGCGGGATTTTTCTCTTCGCGCCAACGGTAAATGAGCTGGAAGCCATCTTCTTGCAGCTTTCGACGGTCATCAACAATTATTACGTTGCAGCACACACCTCAACCGATCCAGAGCGCAACAACACCTGGCGCATCGTCGATATCACCATCAATCATAACAACGCCCAAGCGCGCGCTCTTGGACGCTATTTCATCCCGTCGCGAAAGTTGAAATACGATCTTGCGGTTTCGCAAGTCTCTACAACCGACTCCGTGGGCGTCGTCAATGGACGTCCTACGAAATTTGCAAAGCCCGGAGAAACCTTCTCATACCAGCTTCGCGTTGTGAATGTCGGCAAAGATGCCGTCCTCAACATTTCTCTCGTTAATTTTTTCCCCGACTCGGTGAACGCCGGCGGATTCAGCATCAAACCGATAAAAGAAAATCCCGACTCGGCAAGCTGGCGCTTCGCCGCGCTTCAGGCCGGGGAATCTGTTATCATCGACTTCAAGGCGACGGTTCGCGCTACCATGCCGGTTCAGCGTACCGCCCTGATCAATTTGTTGCAAGTCGCTGCAGAGCGCGATACCTCCCTGGCAAACAACTTCTCGGCTGATACGGTTTACACGGATGGCGCCGCTCCTCCCCCACCTCGCAAGCACATCGACGTGGCGATGTCACAAATTTCGACAACTGATTCGATGAGCGTCGTCAATGGCGACACGCTGAAAATCGTCAAGGCCGGAGAGACGTACAGCTATCAGCTTAAAATCAGCAACGTCGGTGATTCGACGGCCAGCAATATTCATCTGATCAACATCTTCCCGGATTCGATTGCTGCCGGCGGCTTTAGCGTTGCCCCGCAGAGTGTGAATAAAGATTCTGCAAACTGGAATTTTGCGTCATTAGCAGTCGGCGCGTCGATCATCATCAATTTCGAGGCGACGGTTCACTCGACGATGCCGGATCAACGAACTGCGTTGATCAACATCTCGCGCGTTTCTGCCGATGGCGATACAACTCTTGCCAATAATCTTTCTGCTGATACTGTTTATGCTGTCTCAAAAGGCACACCGCCTCCTCCGCGCAAGCGTATTGACGTGGCGATGTCGCAAATTTCAACAACCGATTCCGTGAGCGTCGTCAATGGCGACACGCTCAAAATCGTCAAGGCCGGAGAGACGTACGGCTATCAGCTCAAGATCAGCAACGTCGGCGATTCGACGGCGAGCAATATTAATCTGGCCAGCATCTTCCCGGATTCGATCACCACCAGCGGCTTTAGTGTTGCGCCGCAGAGTGTGAATAAAGATTCTGCGAACTGGAATTTTGCGTCATTGGCTGTAGGCGCTTCGATCATCATCAATTTCGATGCAACGGTTCATTCGACGATGCCTGATCAACGAACTGCGTTGATCAATATCTCTCACGTTTCCGCCGATGGCGACACGACTCTTGCCAACAATCTTTCAGCAGACACAGTTTATGCGGTTCCCAAAGACACGCCACCTCCACCGCGCAAACGTATTGACGTGGCGATGTCGCAAATTTCCATTACAGATTCTTTGGCCGTGGTGAATGGCGACACGCTCAAGATCGTCAAGGCCGGAGAGACATACAGCTATCAGCTCAAGATCAGCAACGTCGGTGATTCGACGGCGAGCACTATTCATTTGACCAACATCTTCCCGGATTCTATTTCTGCCACCGGCTTTAGTGTTGCGCCGCAGAGTGTGAATAAAGATTCTGCGAACTGGAATTTTGCGTCATTAGCAGTCGGCGCGTCGATCATCATCAACTTCGATGCGACGGTTCACTCGACGATGCCTGATCAACGAACTGCGTTGATCAATATCTCTCACGTTTCCGCCGATGGCGACACGACTCTTGCCAACAATCTTTCAGCAGACACAGTTTATGCGGTTCCCAAAGACACGCCACCTCCACCGCGCAAACGTATTGACGTGGCGATGTCGCAAATTTCCATTACAGATTCTTTGGCCGTGGTGAATGGCGACACGCTCAAGATCGTCAAGGCCGGAGAGACATACAGCTATCAGCTCAAGATCAGCAACGTCGGTGATTCGACGGCGAGCACTATTCATTTGACCAACATCTTCCCGGATTCTATTTCTGCCACCGGCTTTAGTGTTGCGCCGCAGAGTGTGAATAAAGATTCTGCGAACTGGAATTTTGCGTCATTAGCAGTCGGCGCGTCGATCATCATCAACTTCGATGCGACGGTTCACTCGACGATGCCTGATCAACGAACCGCGTTGGTCAACATCTCTCACGTTTCTGCCGATGGCGATACAACTCTTGTCAATAATCTTTCTGCTGATACGGTTTACGCGGTTCCCAAGTCCACACACACACAAGTCTTTTCGGAGATCGTGGCCTTCCCAACCAGCATACAGGTGAGCGACAGTGTAGAAGTTGCTATACGCATCCATGCGCCGCTTGTCGAGTGGGATTTGATCGTGCGTTTCGCCGACGGCAGCTCGCTTGATACTTACGCCGACGCTTTTATTGCACAGACAACGTTGCAACCGGAGGTTTGGTATTCATTGTCACCCGAGTTCACCGAGACGAACCTCCGCACCGAGGCGCGTGTCGAGAATATCGTCTTCGAGCTTCGCTCGCGCGATGTCTTCGGCGATGAGAGCATTGTGCAGGCAACCGTTGTTGTTCGAAGCGCCAATGCCATGGTGCTCGACCGTAATGTTTTTGATCCGGGCGTTGGACAGCCTCTCGGCATAAACTTCAAGCTCAGTTCGAATCGGATTGCCTTACTGGAATTGTTGGATATTACCGGACGGCGCGTAAGAAAGTTGGCCGAGCAACCTTTCAATGCCGGATGGAACACTTATGACTGGGATGGCCGCACGGACAGGGGCGAGTTAGTGGGAAGCGGTGTTTACCTGGTTACGATCAAATCCGAAGACCTCCAATCGTGGCGCAAAGTAGTCGTGGTAAGATAAGAGACCATCTCATGAAGAATCGGCACACTCACCTCTTCGGGCTTTGGAGCCGGCGCATGGCGCGACTGTCTCTGTGGTTGACGGTCCTGGCGGCAACGCCGGCCGTTGCGCAAATCCGCTCCGGCGCGGCGGCGCTTCGTCTCGTGCCCGGGGCGCGACACGAAAGCATGGCAAGCGCGCTTACCGGCGTCGTCGATGAGTTGCCGGCGATTTACCTCAATCCGGCGGCTTTGGGATTCTCGCGCCAATGGCACTGGTCGGCGACTTACAACAAGTGGATTGCCGATACTTATCAGGCGTCGTTCATCGGTGGGCGGCGGCTCAACTTCCTCGGCGCCCGCAACACGACGATGGCGCTTGGCGTCACCTATCTCGGCATGCCGGATTTTGATAGTACCGACGGCAAAGCGCCGGCGATAACGGCGAATGATCTGATCGCGGCCATGGCCGTGAGCCAGCATTTCGGCGATGGGCCATTCTCGATCGGCGCCAACATAAAGTATCTGCGAAGTCGCCTCGCCAATTTTGAAGAGCAGGGCTTGGCGACCGACGTGGGCATTCTCTTTCGGCCTTCGCGATTTCAATTCACCCGACCGGGCGCGGGGCTGTTCGAGTATGGTTATTTTTCCGCCGGTGTGTCGCTGTTGAATCTCGGAAAGGATTTAACGTTCGCCAATGCCGGGACACCGTTGCCGCGCATGTGGCGGGGAGGCGTTGCATTTCATGCTGGAAAACACCACGGCATGCAAATGCTGGTGGCCGCAGATGTCTCCAAAGTCAGATCAGAACACGCGGTTGCTGCATTCGGAACCGAGTTATGGTGGAGCGGCTATGCGGGTGTGAGACTTGGTTATGCGATTGACGATGATCGCTTCATCAACAACTTTACTTTTGGCGCAGGTCTCCAACTCATCGGGCTATTGAACACGACGAGGACGCGAACGGGCCGGGACAACAGCGCCGCGCGCCTCGATTTTGCAACGAACGACAAGGACGAGCTTTTCGGCGCGACGTATCGGGGTTCACTCAGCCATTACCCGGTGTTGCCGGAATCCTTTGACTTCGTTACACCGCCCAATGAAGAGTTGCTCTACGAGAGTAATCCATTTTTGCATTGGGAATCATCCATCGATCCCGATCCATTCGATAACGCCAGGTACCTGCTCATCGTGGCTAACGATGATAGCGGGAAAATCAAACAAGCCATCAATACAGCAAACGCCGACTTTGAACATCTGCTGAACCATTCACCGAAAGAGAATTATATCACCTTCGCCAGCGTGGATTCAAATCGGTTCCGCCTAGCGGGCTTGATGGGCGGCGACTATTTCTGGACGGTAATCGCTTATGACGAAGATCGTCACATTCGTTTCATCGGCTCCGGCAACAATCATATCCGCCGGTTCACCGTGGTCGACCAAAACTTGATGACCAACGAGGGCTTGCCACCAGAGCAATGGATGGCAGAGAATACCGACATCGCGATCACTTCAGTTATATTTGAGCCAAGCCCGTGGATCACCACCACACCGGAGCAAGGAACGGTACGCGTGACGATTGAAAATCGGGGACGCATAAAAGTGGACAGCCTACGGATCAACCTGGTCGATCGCATTATGTCTCAGCAGGGTTCATCGCTGCCCTTGCTCACCGCTAAAGACGGCTTTGTGAACAATCCAACGAGCCAGGACACTCTCGCTGGAACATTTGTTATAAATAACTTTGCGCCCAATGAACGTCGCGTCGTCGAATTTCCATGGCAAACCACTCTCGCAGGTCGCCACACGTTTATCGCCTCTATTGACAAAAACGAGAAAGTATCCGAGATCGATGAATCAAATAATCGCCTTGCCGAAGTTTTTTCAACGATACCCAAAGGAACGATAAGCTGCCCGCCAGTGACTATTGCGCTCAACATCAGCGATCTCTCGAACGATGTGCCCTTTATTGCAGCGGCATATTTTGACAAAGGCGCAGCCGATGTGAATGCCGATTATCTGAGGAGATGGCCACTAACGCCGCCCTTAACAACGCTGGCCGCGCGGATGAAGGAAAATCCCGGAAAGAAAATAAAATTGCAGGGGTTCGCAGATCCACTCGCCGGAGAAAATTCGGTGGCGCTCGCCGATCAGCGGAGCGCCGCCGTGCGCGACGAACTGGTTGCCGGGGGCGCATTGCCAGAGCACGTAACTCTTTTGTCTGGAAAAATATTGCCAGCGCGCCGGCTACCGGCAAACGCGGAAGACCGCGAAGCGGTTTTGCAAGAGCGGCGCTGCGTAAACATCATTGCTGACAGCGCCACGAACGCGGTGCTGTTTCAGCCGATGTCCATCAAGATCATCGATTCCACTTTTACGCCGGTCGGTTTTGTCGTCAACATCAAAGCCAGCGAGCCGGTGGCTTCTTCGGCGCTGCTTATTTATCAACCGCGTACTGCCGACAGTCTTCTGGTGCTTGCGCCCGCCGATTCCACGCAACGCGCCATCAGCTACCCGGTGGAGTGGGATGTCGCCACTTCTCCGGACCCTGGCATCTGGATCGGTACCTCCTTCGCATATCAAATCCACGTGCAAGACAGCCTCGGGAGGCATTTCCGTACCCGCGAGTCGAGCGCGCGACTGGATTCAGCGACGATGCAAGTCCGGCATCAGGTTTATGGCCCGGCAAAATTTGGCCGCGCCGAACCGCTTTATGAATTCTATTGGGGCGTGCTGTTCTCGGAGCTATCACAAATGCTGCACGACAAATCGTTGCGCGTGCGGTTCATCGGCCATGCGTGCTCCATCGGTTCGACAGCGATCAACGAAAAACTTTCTCACCTGCGCGCCGCCAAATTCCGCGAGCGCTTCCTTGAGGAAATTCGCCAGCGCATGCCCGAGAGTTATACAGAGCTGCAAGACCGCGTTGATCTCGCTGTGGGCCTGGGAGAGACGGTGCCGCTGCGCGTCGACAAAGATGTTTCCACGCGCGTCTTGTTGGGCAATAATCGATCGCCGCTTGGTCGAGTCTTAAATCGACGGATAGAAGTCACTTTCTATACCCCAACAGAGCAATTGACCAGCGCCGAGCCGAGAGTGGAGTGATCTACAACCCGTTTCTTTCCAAGACAATTCTTTTCAATAAAACGGCCACTTCGTGTGGCCGTTTTCATTTAAAATCTATCCAAGGTGTTGAGCAATGATCAGCCCCTTTGTTTGCTCGATCATTGCTTTGCAGAGGCATGCTCAAAAAATGAAAACGGCCAACAAGCTTGAATAAGCCCGCTGGCCGTTCTTTGATATCAATTACAATCTGAGATACGGTTGTTAATGTTTATGGCTTGTCAATGACCATCAAGTTTCCCAATCACCAACGCCGCATTCGTTCCGCCAAATCCAAAAGCGTTTGAAAGCGCATAAGTGAACTTCGCCGGTTGGCCTTTGCCGATAACGTGCTTCAACTCGCACTCCGGCTCGACGCGTTCGAGATTGATCGTCGGCGGCAACATTTGATGGTGCAGAGATAGCGCGGTGTAAGCTGCCTCTACCGCGCCGGCGGCGCCGAGCAAATGCCCGGTCATCGACTTCGTCGAGCTGACCGCGACGTCCATCGCGTGCTCGCCAAACACGGACCTAATCGCGGCGGCTTCGGCGCGATCACCGAGCGGTGTCGAGGTGGCGTGTGCATTGATGTAGCCAATCTGCTCGGGACGCAGGCCAGCATCGCGCAAGGCCAGGCGCATGGCCAGCGCCGCTCCGCTGCCGTCAGGCGGTGGGGCGGTGGGGTGCGATGCATCGGAAGAATACCCGCAGCCGAGAACCTCGGCCCACACACGAGCGCCACGCGCCCGAGCGCGTTCGACAGTTTCGAGAATGAGCACGCCTGCGCCTTCAGCAACAACGAATCCGTCGCGGTCGACATCATATGGCCGGCTGGCGCGCTGCGGCTCTTCGTTGCGTCGCGAGAGCGCCTTTGCCGCGGCAAAGCCTGCGACGCCCAGCTCGATGATTGCTGCTTCCGAGCCGCCGGCGATGATCACTTCAGCCGCGCCTCGGCGAATCATCTCAACGCCTTCTCCAATGCTGTGCGCCCCGGTGGCGCACGCGGAAGCAATCGCATAATTTGGTCCGCGCGTCTTGTAACGAATTGCCAAAACGCCTGACGCCATGTTGCCGATTATCGCCGGCACAAAAAATGGAGAAACGCGCCGAGGGCCTTTCTCATGCAGAGCCAAAGCATTTTCTACGAATGTTTCCATCCCGCCCATGCCCGAGCCGATGAGAATACCGGTTGCATCATGCGGCAAATCTTCCGGCTTTAGGCCGGCATCGGCCAGTGCCGTGTCTGCGGCAGCGACGGCGAGGTGCAAATAACGATCATAATGCCGCACTTCCTTGACGTCCATGAATTCTGCGGGGTCGAAATTTTTCACCTCTCCGGCAAATTGGGTAGATAGGCGCGAGGCATCAAAGCGCGTGATCGGCCCGATGCCCGAACGCCCATTCATCAGCCCGTGCCAGTTGTCTTCTATCGTCAGCCCCAATGGCGTAATCAATCCAATGCCGGTGATGGCGACTCTGCTCCTCGCCTCGGTTTTCATTTATGACTCTCCGAAATTTTTGATGTAACTTTTTCTCAGAACAGTAGAATGATAAGAATAATTGTCGAGACTTGCAAGTCTGCGCGCCGATGAGGTTGTCATTGCTCAATCAAACGCGTCGATGCGCATTCGGTCGTGAGCGAATCGACCGAAGCAAATTTCCTTTCATGCGGCGAAAGAAATCATATGAAAACGCCTCAAGCGCTCAAAAAATCGCCGGCTGACCGGCAAACATTTTCTTTCGCGAGTTTTAAAAGAATGCTTGCCTTTGTCCGAGATTTTCTTCACATTTTGTTCAAAATTGTGATTGGGGGTCGCTGATCCGAATCATGCGGTGACGGAGGAGGACATCTACTTGATGCGCGCAAACGAACGATGGCCATTTCTTCGACATTCATTGATCTCGCGATTCACACGACTCGACAGTGCTGTAACCACTACAACCTTAATGAGGAGGTCAGTTTCACATGGCTAACGCGATGACGAAAGGACAAATCACTTCGCACTTTGCCGAAAAATTCAATCTGAAGAAATCGGAAGCCGCCGCGATACTCGACGAACTCGCGAGCCTGGCGGCGCGCGAAGCGAAAAATGGCTTCACAATTCCCGGCATCGGCAAGCTGGTTGTCGTCAATCGAAAAGCGCGTATGGGTCGCAATCCGGCGACGGGCGAGACGATTCAAATTCCTGCAAAGACGGTTTTGAAGTTTCGAATCGCCAAGGCCGCGAAAGAGGCGGCGTTGGGCGGCTAATAACGCGCCACGAAAAGGCATGCCGTTCTTCACATCGCCGGCAACGGAGTAAACAAAAGGCGCAGCTCGTTTTGAGTTGCGTCTTTTTGTTTTAAATGACTCTCATTTCTTCTTGTGCGCCGCTTCAGTTCATTGATCATGCTTCGTTCTGCTCTTTAGTGTTTCGCTTAAAAGGCTTTTCTCGATCTCGTTCGCAATAAAGCCCCATTCGAAATTCAGAAATCATCAGCAGGCGCATATTCGATGACACATAAAAAAATTTCTTGCGTTTGTCAGACAATTTGCGCAGATTTTCGTAGTAATGAGTATTTTGACGATTCTCAAATCACCTGCGAGAGGAAAAACCGATTCAACGCATCGATGATGCTGCCGGCAAATCTTTTGAGAAGCGGCTTCTATTCGTATCTACAAAAATGAATGTCAGAATCTTGCGAAGATTTTGCCGGTCGAAGAATTGAGAATTGCCGAGAAAGTTCATGTGACGAGGAGGGTGTATGTTAAAGACCGAGAAGCCATCGAAAAAAAAGATCTTGCTGGTTTACAACATCGATATGTCCTGGCCAGAGGCTGATCGCGAGTATGCGATGGGGCTTGCCACCAAAATGCTCTCGGGCTTCATTAGTTGCGGGTATCATGCCGAATCGGTCGTGGTGCGCCAGGATTTGAAAGCGCTGGACGCTTATGACCCGAGCGAATGGCTGGTCTTTAATTGGTGCGAAGGATATGAAGGCCTCCCCTGGTCCGACGCGATGATCGCCGAGGAGCTCGAAGCGCGCAACTTTATTTTTACCGGCGCGGGGTCGGAAGTTCTGGAGATTTCGCAAAACAAATGGCGCGTCAAAAAAATCATGCAAGAAGAAGGCGTTCCGACGCCCGATGGCGCTCTCGTCAATCTTGAAAATTGCAGTGAATGGAAAACATTCCCGGCGATCGTGAAGCCGGTGGGACAGCACGGGAGCTTTGGCATAACCTATAAGTCGGTGGTTCGCAACACCGATCAGCTCAAACGCCAAGTCCGATGGATACGAAAAAAGTTCGGCGAGGACGCCATAGCCGAACAGTTTATCGATGGTCGTGAATTTCAAGTGACCGTTTGGGGAAACGGCCGGCTGGAGGTGTTGCCGCCGGTCGAGCTCGATTTTTCATCTTTTAAGAACTCTTTGAATCGTCTCTATACCTATGAGGCGAAATTCAATCCCAATTCGGCGGCGTGGGATGCCATAAAATGGATCTATCCGTCGCCGAGCGACCCGGCGTTGCGCGCCGAGATTGAAGCGGCGGCGAAAGCCGCGTATCGCGCGCTGGAGTGCCGTGATTATGCGCGCATCGACCTGCGCTTGCACAACGGCTCGCCGCTCGTGTTGGACGTCAATCCCAATCCTGATTTGGATCCGACCTCCATGGTGCCGATGTCTGCCAAAGCAGCGGGATTGGATTACAAAGCGATGGCCGTGAAGATTGCCGAATTTGCCGCAGCCAGAATGCGCCGGCAGCACGTGCGCCGCATGCGCAAAGACTCTCCCGTAGCTTCGATGGTTTAAGGAGTTCTCCTCAAGACAAAACCGGCTTGTCTGTTCAACCTCCTGCCAAATTTCTTGCACGCCGAAAGCGCTGTTAGCATGTTTTTCCTGATTCATCCAATTTCAAGAAAATTTTGCCATGTCCAAGACTGGCTTACAAAATCGCATCGAGATGCCTACATTCTCGCTCGCACAACGTGACGAGTATTTCGACAAGTTGCGACATGAATCATGGGATGTGCTCATCATCGGCGGCGGCATCAACGGCGCCGGCGTGGCGCGCGACCTTGCCCTATCGAGCAGCATCGAAAAACTCGATCTCAAAATTGCTTTGATCGAAAAAAATCATTTTGGCAGCGGCACCAGCAGCAAAAACTCGCAGCTCGTGCACGGCGGTCTGCGCTATCTGAAATATCTCAACTTCCCATTGGTTCGTGAGGCGCTGAGCGAGCGAAAAACCTTGATGCGTATTGCGCCGCATCTTGTGCGCCCGCAGCCTTTTCTCCTGCCATTTCGCCATCTGGCTTCATCCGTCTATTATTCCGCCGGCCTTCTTCTTTATGACGCACTGGCGGGTAAAAGCGCTATCAAAAATTTCCAGCGCGTTTCTGGAAACGAGCTGACACATATTGCTCCAATGTTGAATCATAATAGCGCGCACTCTGCCGCGATTTTTTATGACGGCGTGATGGAAGCTGCGCGCCTGGTTCTCGCGAACCTGCAAGATGCAATAAAGCATGGCGCAATTGCGGTGAATTATGTGGAGGCGGATCATTTCTTGTTGGATGGTTCTAATCGAATAATCGGGATTTCTGCGCGTGATAAGCTCTCCGGGCGGGAATTGGAAATCAAGGCTCGGGTGACAGTCAACGCAACGGGCCCGTGGGGCGATCTGCTGCGAAGCAAATCATCTTCTCGCGATCGAACGCTGCGCTTGGTGCGCGGGTCACATCTCATTTTCCCGAAACTCTTCGATGATAAGCTCGCGCTGTCGTTCTTCGAGAAAGACGGACGTATTGTTTTTGCCATCCCTTGGGGCGCGGACGGCGAGTTGACGCTCGTCGGCACGACCGAAGCGCTGCACACCGAAAATCCCGATGGGGTGGAAATGAGCGCGGATGAACAAGAGTATTTGATCCACGCCGTTTCTCGTTGGCTGCCCAAAATCGTTCACGCAAAGCCGGTAGGAAATTACAGCTCGTTGCGTCCTTTGATCGATGGCAATTCGTCTTCCCTCTCCTCCGCTTCCCGCAACGCCCGCATTTGGATTGGAACCGACAAGATGATAAATATCGCCGGAGGCAAATACACCACGTATCGACCCATGGCCGCCGCGGCGGCAAAACTCGTTTTTCGAGAATTGAAAATTGGATTGCAACAAAAAGAGCTGACGGCAACGCATCCGCTCGGCACACTCTCGCCGGCCCTGGAAAGCGAAAGAGAGAAGCAGCGCATCAGCAGCGAATTTGGACTTGATGAAACACAGATTGCATATCTTGCGCGATTGTACGGAGACAAGCTCGAAGTGATGTTATTGCTCGCTCGGTCTTCGGATGGGCTAAAAAGAATTCATCCCGAGTTGCCGTTAGTCTTCGGCCAAATAGCATACGCTATAAAACACGAAGCCGCGGTTCATCTCGCCGACTTCACGTCAATATCCACCTACTTGCGATACTATCGAAGATGGACGCGGGATGACATTCTACCGATGGCCGAGTTCATGGGCGCACTGCTCGACTGGGATGCGCAACAAATGGATAAGGAAATCGAAGCGGAGCTCCGATGGGTAAGACAAGCTGCCGGATCGACAGAGGTCGAGAACTGATGCCGCGATCAAGCGAAGACCGCCGCCACTCGCATCGTGAACGGCGGTTTTTTTCTTCAAACAAAAGAATGCTAGCGACGGATGAATCTGTCGTTAAATGACATGGGATCGAGCAACTGATAGGCACCCTGGCCCACCTCGGCAAACACAAATCTCTTTTTCAGCTCGGCATATTCCCAAATTTGATATGCAGGGGTCGGATAATCGTTCTTGACTTGCCGGATGCTATCCGGCGGACCGAAGCGAATATACACTTGTCCACGCGATGATTGCCAGCCGTTCGCGTCACTTAAAGAGAAGCTCACCTCCGTAAATTTCACGCGGCGGTAATATTCGTCCATCAGCTCATTCTCCGGCGTAGCCGGTGTCGGGTCTTTGCTCCTCCAGAAATCGTCGATGCGCGCGCGGCGTCGGGAGGGATCTATCTGCCTTATAGCTTTCAACTCGTCGTTCCCGGCAATACAACTTAATTGCTCGACCAATTCATCGATGCTGTAATCCGAAAAAACAAACTTCTGATGCCAAACTGAAAAACGACCGCTGCTTTCGGTGCGCTGTCCGGTTTTCGGGTCGGTCACTTCGATCTTCAAATTGTAAGATGTGCCGTAACGATTGCTATTGTTTTCGGCTTTGCGCGAAGATCTATGCGTTAAAACCCTTTGATTTGGAAAATCAGCTAACGGCAGACGCAAGATTTGCACGCACGACTTGCCCGGTTTGCGCAGACGCCGGTTGATGCGGGAAATCAGTTGCCCGTCTTCTCGCTCGATGGTCATGATTGTGTGAAAGCTGTCAGTCGCGGCGGCGTAGGCAAGATTATAAATCTCGTAATACACAAAAAGATCTGGGTTGATTTCACCATAAAGATGCCGGACATTCGGCACCACGCGCCGGTTGTTCTTGACGAAGTCGGTTTTAAGTGGGTTGATCTCAATGTTCCCGCTGAATTGGAGATCGCTCAATCGAAGATCGCCGGCGCCGTAGTCCTGGACGCGCAGGACGGTTCGGGCTTCGGCTTGTTTGCCGCTCTCGCGATCAACGACTTTTGCATGCAGTCGATAAGCGCCGGGACGCAGATAAGCGGTTAGCAAAACAACGCGCGCGTTCGCAGGCAAAACCGTTTCATCATAACTTGCCGCTTGCGACCGGTCAGTCGCGCAATGGCTGCGTATGACTGTACCAGATGCGTCGAGAATTGATAGCTCGACGTCATACTCGGCAACATAGACGTCGTTCTTGCGAACGAAATGCAAATTTTGGAAGGGAATCTGGAAGTACAACTCCACGTAGGTCAGCGTATCGTCCAACGAGAAGCACGCGTAGTCGCCCGTAAAGTGTGGCAAGACGTCTACCGCATTCGATGTAACCGGCGGCCTGATGGATTCAAATTGTCCCCAAGACTGGCTTGCCAGCAGAAAAAGCAAATATGTAAACAATCTCGCCTTTGCCATATGCTTCCTTTCATAAAGTTGCGCTCCCTCGCAGTGGCCTGGCTGGATATTATCGGCCCGCTCGCTTCTCCGTCATATTACCGTTGTCCATAGCTGTCGCCTCATGTGGTGCGGCATGTTATGAAAATTGGCGCGGTCGAAAACAAAGTCGAAGGTTTCGTGAAATGTTTTGCGCGAGCGTCACCTATCGATTCGACAACTCTGTTTAATGAATGTTCATAGTATCGTCAAAAGAATTGTTTCGCGGACGGGTGGGACAAAAAGATCGACAGGTGAATGGCTCGCCCTTCTTCCGGATAATCAATTGGCGAGATCGGTCGCCGTATGTCAGGAATCGTTGTCAGATGAGCGCTTGGCGAATTTATACTCTTTGATCTTGCGATAAATCGTCGCGCGGCCAATTTCCAATGAATATTTTCCCCGGCCTTCCCGTCATCTGTGTCTTCGCGAAGATTTTTCCAAAATGACATCCGCTCTTTACACCCCGTGATCGAGGCATTCCGGCATAGCAGAAACTTTGCTCGATCTCTTATTTGCATTTGAATTTATCCGCTTGATTTTGTATTATTTACACATCTTCTCCATCGAATCAAGAGCTTTCACTATCATCTTCTGGAGGTTGTCATGCATGATGCAAGATTTGAAACGAGGCCGGAAAGCAGCCTGTGGTCAAAAGTTTTATTGTCAGGCGATCGCGCCATCCGGCGGCTTGCTTTCTCCTTCATGCTCGTTCTGATCGGCGCGACGATGCTTCTCGCGCAGGGGCCGGTCGACATTTCTGCGGCGCAGGCAGAGCAGGCGAAAAAAATTATCGAAGCGATGAAGAAGAATCCGCGCGGGCCGTATGTGCAGTTGCGTTGGTTTTGCAACGACGGCACGGTGCTTCCGCCCAAGGGCGCGCCTTGCGCAAATCATGGCGGCGGCTACCAGCGCGGCGAGCTTTCCGAGCAGTCAAAAGAACTTGACAAACTCGGCTTTCGCGTCGGCGTGTTGTTCACCGGCCTGCCCTACGAAAATTTTCTGGATGCAAGCCGCAATTATGAATTCTTGCGCGAGCTGATCGTGCAAAGCTATCTCGTGCAGATCGACGACGGCTGGGTGATGCGCAGCGTGCTCACCGGCGGCACGGCGCGCGGGTACGTGCAAGCTGAAGACGAGGCTTTGTTCGGCAGCGGCTTGCTTCGCCAGTTGCTCAACGATCGCGCCTGGCTCGATGGGCATTATTTGCTTGCCACCGAGCTGGTGCGCATCATTCCGCATGGCCAGCAAACTCAGCGCACGGAAAATATCCGGCAGATTTCTAAAATTGCCGCCAACCTGGATCCGAAATTTCAAAAGATTCGCGTCAAGATTCACAACGTTCCGGAGGAGAGCGACATCGGTCGCGTGGAGGCTTATGCGCGGCGCTATCCCGCCACGCCGGCCAAAGCGCAACTCAACAAGCTGCTGGCGGAGATGCGGGCGCATTACGCGTCGTTGCGCGCCATCGAGCGTTACGACATTTTCGCGCAACAACTCACCCACACGCCGTGGGCGGCGCGCATCCGCGAGCTGCGGATGAAGCTCGGCGCGGCAAGCAATGTCGAGGCGCTGGCGGCGTTGGCAAATTTTACCTACGACATTCGCAAAGATATCGAACAAGGCGCGAACAACGCCGGCGGTGAGACGATTCTCAAACTGTTTGACTTGAGCGCGTTCGTGCAAGAGATGCTCTTTGTGCGCGCCAGCCAATTCACAGAAATTTTGGTAAACAAATCGGCAAGAGCCGCAGCGAGAGCTGCTGGCGATGACCCCTTGCAGATGAACCGGCGCGAGCTGCTCGAATTGAGCAAAACTTTTATCAAAGCGCAATCCGGCGCCGGACTCCTTTCGGTGCGTGAGGTTGAGGCGCAGTTGAAAGAAATCGACGGCCTATTGGCCAACTCCTCGCCCACTGCGGCGTCCTATCGAGCCACCACCAGCTTCTTGCAACGCGCCGCGTATTGGTCGCGCAACACGGTGACTTACACGTTCGGCGCGACGGTCAGACGCTACACGATGGTCGAGCCGAAGGTCGAAGCCTTCATTGACAATCTTGTGCGGCGAACGCTGGCTCTTCCTCTTTCTTACATCAGCGACTATCTTGCAAATGATGCAAACACCGAGTTTGGCATTACGCACAAAATTTTCGATCAGAAAGTCGGCAGCGGCATCACCGGGCTTAACCCTGGCGTCACCGTCGCCAAGCTGAATGTGGTGCCGGAAGCTGAAATGGAGCACCCGAAGATTTCGAAAGAAGACATCGTGGTGATTACCGAAACCGTCGAAGATTTGCCTCCGGTGGCCGGCATTCTCACGCTCGAAAGCGGCAGCAGTCTTTCGCACGTGCAGCTCCTGGCGCGCAACCTCGGCATTCCTAACGCTGTGGTTCCTTCGACAGCCATTCCGCGCTTGAAGCAATCCGATGGCAAGAATATTTTTTATGCAATTTCGCCGCAAGGCTCTGTGGTTTTGCAAGACGCCAGCAAAATGGACGACATCGCCAAAACGATTCTTGCTGAAAAATCTACTGGGCAAAAAGCGACAATGATCACCATCGATGTGCCCAGGCTGCAATTGGACGACAAGCGTCTTCTGAGTCTTGATGAATTGACCACCGAAGACGTTGGCCGGAAGGTCGGGCCAAAGGCCGGTAATCTTTCACGCTTGCGATATCATTTCAAAGACCGCGTGGCGCAGGGCGTAGCGTTGCCGTTTGGAATTTTCAAAGACTATCTCGAACAACCAACCAGCGATGGCTCACCGACGATCATGGATGACATCAAAGCCACGTGGACAAAAGTGGCGGAGATGAAATCCATCGGCGCAACTGCCGAGGCCATCGATGCCTATGCCGACGGTAGATTGGAAATGATTCGCAAAAGAATCACCAACGGCACGCTGCAACAGTGGCTCGTGACTGAAATGGAGAAGCGCCTACCCGCGGAGTTCGGGCCGTTCGGCACTTGGGGCGTGTTCATTCGCAGCGATACGAACGTCGAAGACCTTCCCGGTTTTACCGGCGCGGGTTTGAATTTGACAGTGTTCAACAAAACGACTTTTGCCGATATTCAACAAGGCATCAAGGAAGTGTGGGCTTCGGTTTTTTCGAAGCGTTCTTATGGCTGGCGGCAATCGATCATGGACAAGCCGGAGCATGTTTACGCTTCGGTGTTGCTCATGAAGAGTGTGCCCAACAACAAGTCCGGCGTGCTGGTCACCTCGAATATCGAAACCGGCAACCTGGACGAATTCACGGTGGCGTGCTCCGAAGGTCCGGGCGGCGCGGTCTCCGGTGAAAGCTCCGAGCAGGTTTTAATCAACCGCGACGGCTCTTATAAATTTGTGCAGCAGGCCAAAGCCGCGTATCGCACCCTTCTCAAATTTGACGAGAAAGGCGGCAGCGTCCAAACGCCGTCTTCCGGCCGCTCGCGCATTCTCGAAGATGCGGAGATTGCCCAGCTCGTCGAGCTTGAAAAAGCGCTGAAGACTGCCTATCCCAACAACATCGATGACATCGGCAGGCCAATTCCGTGGGACGTCGAGTTTGGTTTTCTCGATGGCAAGCTCATGCTCTTTCAGATTCGCCAGATCAACGAAAACCGCGCGCTCAAAGCGCTGCGCAGCCTGACGCGGCTCGATGCCGGCGTCGAATTCAAAAAAGACAACGTCATCGATTTGAGCAAGAGGCCGGGCAGTGCAAGCTGAGAAACGGTTTTGAACGTGCGTCCATCGGAAAATGCTCCAACCTCGGCTTGGCCGAGGTTATCTTGGGTAACACCTGCTTCGTGCAGGCTCAAACTTTTTGGAGGCAACGGCTCCGCCCCGTTTCATAAATAACTATCTATGGAAGCGGGACGTGGCAAGCCATTACAGGAACGTTTAAGGAGAACCAGTCATGAAACGTCTCACCTTCTTCATCTGGGTTGGCGCGCTTTTGGTTGCAAGCGTCGCAATGGCTCAGGATACGACGATCATCGTCAAGCGCGCAGTCGTTTGCATCGGCGTCGTCGATCGCGAACCCGCCGGCCAAGACAGCACATTTGCGGATTCAACTGCCTCCTTAGTATTGCTTCACCGAGCTTGATGGCGCCTTAGGCCAAGTCGTGCATTCGTGGTATCACGGCGACAAGCTGATGTTCGAGAAAGTCCTCAACAAGGGCCGGGAAGGGCGCTGGCGCACGTGGTCGCAAAAGAATCTCATCAAAGAATGGACCGGCGCTTGGCGGGTGGATGTAAAAGATACGGCGGGCAACGTGCTCAAGAGCGTGAGTTTTGAATACGGCAAATAACGGAACACCGCAGGAGCGCGCCCGGTTATTCGACAAAGGGCGACTCCTTTTTGATAGCTGCGACGCCGATGACTTTGCCTGCGTATTTGGTTATCTCGATCACAACTGCGCGCTCGGCGGCTGGCGCGCGGAAGTCATTCGCGAATTTCTGCAAAGGCTGGAGAAACAAACAAGCCGCGACGACGAAATCGGCAGCCGTGCCGCGGCTTTATTGCATGAGCTGAATAAAGACATCAGCTCTTATTAACAGAAGATTTCATTCAGGCCGATACATTTTAAATAGTGCTCTAAAGGAAAATCCATTTCTACAATGTCTACTTCTTCGCCTACGCCAAAGAATGGCGGGATGACGGAGACAACACTTTCCCCGAACGGCGCTAAAGCCAAACCAAGCGCGCTTCGGCGATTTCTGGTTTACGTGAAGCCGTATCGCTGGCTGGTCGCCGGAGCGGCTTTCATGGGGATTCTCAAATTCTGCCTGCCGCTGTTGTTTCCGCTGGTGCTGAAATTCATCACCGACGACTTGCTGGGCCAGCCCCAAGCTTCGCCAGACTCGATCAGCCGCGCCATGAAGGCATACGCACAATGGGTATCTTCTCACCTGCCTTTTCTCGGCAGCGGCAAGAATGCAATGCTGAATGTGATCGCATTGACGATGTTGATTATTTATTTCGGCCTGGCGGTCGCGATGTACTATCGCAGCACGCTGGCCGGCAGAGTCGGACAGCGAATGATCTTTGACATGCGGCACCACATGTTTCTGCATTTGCAGCGCATGTCGCATTCTTTTTATTCGAACCACCAATCCGGCGCGATCGTGTCGCGCTTCATGAGCGACATCGCGCTGGCGCAAAATTTCGTCGGCAGCGCGCTAACCAACGTCTGGATGGACGGCGCATCGTTGATTTTCGTTGTATGGATTCTCTTCTATCTGGAGCCGCGCTTGGCGTGGGCAGCGCTGGCCGTCATGCCGTTTTACGTATTTATCATTCATTACATGAGCCCGATGATCAAAAAATCCAGCCGTCGCTCGCAAGAGAAGCTGGAAGAAATGAGCGGCGACCTGCAAGAAAAAATCGGCGGCATGACGGTGGTCAAGGCCTTCGTTCAAGAGCGCCGCGAAGCCCGGAAATTTTTCAAGACCAGCCATCAGCTCACCAACATGTTCATGAAGAACATACGCCTCGGCGCGTTCAATCAAATGTACACCGGCTTTCTCACCACTGCTGCGCCCTTGATCGTCGTGTGGCTCGCTTCGTACTTTGTGCTGAATAAGCAAATGAGTGTCGGCACGATGATCGCGTTCTATGGCTATCTCGGTGCGTTATATCTGCCGCTGCAACGCTTCAGCGAGCTTGGCCTGGTCGTCAGCAACTCCATGGCCGCCATCGAGCGCATCTTCGAGCTAATGGACGTGATGCCGGAGGTGCAGGAAAAATCCAATGCCATCGTCCTGCCGCCATCACACGGGCAGGTGAAATTTCAGAAGGTGAGCTTTTCCTACGACAATAAGCTGGCTACGCTTTTCGATCTTGATTTCGAAATCAAACACGGTGAAGTCGTGGCGCTCGTCGGGCAAAGCGGCTCAGGGAAGTCATCACTGGTGAGCTTAATCCCAAGATTTTTTGACGTGACCTCTGGCACTGTGTTCATCGACGACTATGACGTGCGCGATCTGACTTTCAAATCTTTGCGCGGGCAGATCGGGATCGTCCTGCAAGAAACGATCCTCTTCAGCGCCACTTTAAAAGAGAATTTGCTTTACGGCAATCCCCGCGGAAGCGACCAAGACCTGCTAAATGCAGCAAAAATGGCGAATGCTTTAGAGTTCATCGAGAAGCTACCAAACGGTTTTGACACGCAAATCGGCGAGCGCGGCGTGAAGCTTTCAGGCGGCCAGCGCCAGCGCGTCGCCATCGCCCGGGCGTTTCTAAAAAATCCGCGTATCTTGATTCTCGACGAAGCGACATCGGCGCTTGATTCCGAATCGGAGCATCTCATTCAAGACGCGCTGTGGCGGTTGATGCAGGGGCGAACGACGATCATCATCGCGCACAGATTATCGACGATTACCCATGCCGACCGCATCTTCGTCATGCACGACGGCCGCATCGTCGAAACCGGCCGCCATGCCGAGTTATTAGCAGCAGGCGGGCAGTACACCCGGCTCGCGCGCAAACAATTCCGCGATACGATCACAATAAGCAAGGGATTGGTAGCGGGTTGATTCGAACACGCAGTTGCATAATCTTGTACTCTTACTCGTACTCCTACTCTTTCTCTTACTCGCTTTTGGTTTTTAAAAAAAGTAGGAGTACGAGCCGGCCTATTTACACAACATGATCTCAGGAGATCAATTGCATAAACGAGCGCACAATACAGTTCTAATTTCTGTAATCATAGCTTTAATGATTCTTGCCGGTTGCAGCCGCAAAGAAGAAAAACCGACTTTCAGCTTCGTCACCCATTGGGAGGTGAAACCGTCATTCAAATATGATCTAGCCTGCTTTATCGGCATCATGACCGGTCGAGACTTTTACACGCGGTATTATCCCGAGCTTTACGCCGAATGGAAGAAACGCCTGACACCGCCTGCGAACCTTGCGCTCAAGAAGATAAATGAAATCATTGGAGATGAAACGCCGCTTGGTCCGCAACTCTGTTTGTTTTTCTCCACGATTCCCGATAGCGCAGATAGCTTGGCGGCTATTTTACGATTCGTCGAAGAAACGAACGGGCTATCCAACGCATCGAAAGTTTCGGCGCATGGAGACGCGATTAACGACCACCAGTGGCAAGCTCTCAAGCTGCATTTGCGCATTTTTCTGGAGTTTCTGCAAAAGCAAAAATTTCAAGCGTACTGGGAAACTCGTCTGTTGCCGTTGATCAACAAACAAATTCCTTATACGCGACAAGAGCTTCAGGCATTCGATGTCATCGGCGACCTTGAAAGGTTTCTCGTTGACGCGAATTTCCCCGACACGGTGACCGTGTACGTGATTCGTCTTATACAGCCACACGCCTTACGGCTTTCCGGTCAACGTTACGTCGCAGAGACGAATTATCCGATACATGTCACCGTCAAAAGCGCCTATCATGAAATTGTCCATCAATACGGAGACCGAGTGGTGGATACGCTGCTGACCTCGCATTTCAAGCGCCTTGAAGACGACTCCTTTTTGCAGCTCACCGTGGCGCGCATCGATCAAAACAACGCCTATAAAAACTTCAGAGCTTTCTTTCATGAAGAAGTGACGATTGCGGCGGAGCTGTGGCTGGCCGAGCGGCGGCGGATGATTTCACAAATCATGCGCGTGCAGAGTGCCGATCCGGCAGATCCGGTGCGACGTTATCTCGTCGAGCAAGATGATGGCCGGCACGTCTTGGCGGCGGTCATTTATTCTCTTTTAGCGGAAGAAATGAAGAAAGAGAATCAATCTTATGCAGAATTCCTGAGAGCATTGTTCACCGGCGGGCGAATAGCCTCGGGAAAAATTGAGGAGAGGTACAATAAGTTTATGAAAGAGCAGTGAATGGCCGGTTACTCCAAGCATTGTTCCTCAATTCCGTTTTTTCATTCCGGTAACGGGGCAATTGTTCACAATGCTCTCAATCGAGGCCGTTCAACTTGCTTTTCGCCAGCATGAAAGTTATATTGGAATCGCTGCTAAAACATGATCAGACAAAGCTCCGATAGTTACTAACCAAGGAGGTTTTCTGAGCAGCGTACACGAAGTTGAGAATGTACAACGCATTCTCTCGGACCTCGATAATCTCATCGGTGAGATATTGCAGGTGCGCAGCCGAGTCGCCGCGCTCGCCGACGAAAATCAATCAACACAGTCGCATGCTTCGATGAAAGATGCTGAAGGATTCGGCATGTGGGCTGACCGGGAAGACATGCACGATATGTCATCGCGCGAGTGCCTCAGCCGGATTCGTGCGCAACAATGGACGCGCTGATGACCGGCAAGCTGCTTGATACCATCGTTCTTATTAATTTGTCACGTGGTATTGTTACCGCTGCTGACTACGTTGATGAGGAGCGCAGGAAAGGAGTGCCGCTCTTTGTGTCGGTAGTATCAGCAATAGAATTGATTGTCGGCTGCCGTAATAAGGCAGAAGTTAACAAGGCCGCGAAGCTCGTTGCCAAATTTTCTTCAATATATTTGAACCAGGCAATCTCAACCAAGGCTTACAAATTAATTCTAAGCTACAGCAAGAGCCACGGTTTGATGATTCCCGATTCCCTGATTGCTGCCACAGCACTTGCCGAAGGCCTGGAACTGGCAAGCGATAATGACCGTCATTTCAAAATGATCACCGGCTTGAGCGTAAATCGACCCTACTAATGCGGATATTCTTCTCGCCAATTAATGGGAGTGGCGATAAAACCATAACTGCCTAACCCATGACCGAAAAATCCATTCTCGTCGTCGATGACGAAACCAAAATGTGCGTACTGTTGAAAGCCGCCTTCGAAGGCGATGGCTACGCCGTGACCACCGCAAATTCCGGCACTGCCGCCATTAATGCCATCCTGATGCAGCGATTCGATGTCATCATCACCGATCTGCGCATGGATGGCGCAGATGGACTTGCAGTCCTTGATGCTGCCAAGAAACGTGATGCTTCCACCGAAGTCGTACTGATGACGGCATACGCCTCTGCGGCGACCGCCGTTGAAGCCATGAGGAAGGGCGCATACGATTATGTCACCAAGCCTTTCGAGATGGATGAGCTTAAGATCAAAATCAAAAACGTTCTCAAGAAAAATTCTCTGGAAAAAGAAAACACCGCCCTGCGCCGCGAGTTGAAAGAGCGCTTCTCTCTCAGCAACATGGTCGGCAAAAGCGGTGTGATGCAGGAAGTCTATAAACTTGTTGAAAAAGTCGCGCCGAGCGATGTGACTGTTTTAATCCGCGGAGAAAGCGGCACCGGGAAGGAGCTTGTCGCACAGGCAATCCATCAACTCGGCCCGCGAGCCAGTAAACCGTTTATTCCAATCAATTGCGCCGCGCTGCCGGAGACGTTACTGGAAAGCGAGCTGTTCGGCTATGAGAAAGGCGCATTCACCGGCGCGGACAAGCGCAAGGCTGGCTTGCTTGAGACCGCGGAAGACGGCACGATTTTTCTCGACGAGATCGGCGAGATGACGACGCCGATCCAAGTAAAATTGCTACGAGCCATCCAAAATCGTCAAGTGACACATCTTGGCGGCACCACGCCGATTACCATTCACGCGCGCACGATTGCCGCAACCAACCGCGACCTTGAAGAAGCCATCAAGGGGGGCAAATTTCGCGAAGATCTTTATTATCGCATCAATGTTTTTCCCATCAGCCTGCCGCCATTGCGGAAACGACGTGAAGACATTCCAGCGCTTGTGGAGCATTTCATTCGCAAGTTTGCTGGTAAAAATCATACCATTGAGCCGCTGGCAATGGAGCAGCTCATGCTGTATTCGTGGCCGGGTAATGTACGCGAGCTTGAAAACGTCATCGAGCGCTCTTTGATCATGGCAGGCGCAAGGCCGATCAGCGTCGAAGACTTGCCGCCGCAATTTCACGTGCGAACGAAATTGCCGACCCAGTTCGACATTCCTGAATCCGGCATCAATCTCGAAGAGATGGAGAAAAAGCTGGTGCATCGCGCCATCGAAAAAGCCGGCGGCAACAAGAGCAAGGCGGCAAAACTGCTCGGCATCACGAGACGAAAATTGTACTCAATGCTCGAACGGCTTGGATGACAAAAGAAATCAAGGAGAGTTTGTATTGGAGCTTCAACATCGTATCGAAGAACTCTTTGCCGTCGCCCGGCATGAGCAAAATCGCGATGAGTACGTCGAAGCCTTCAATGCTTTCAAAGCCGAGCTGAACGCCGGGCGCGTGCGCGCCGCAGAAAAAGTTGGTGGCGAGTGGCGCGTCAACTCGTGGGTGAAAAAGGGCCTCCTCCTCGGTTTTCGCATCGGCGTATTGCGAGATATATCCATCGATCAAAATTTTATTTTTTATGATAAAGACACTTACCCGCTGAAGGCGATCTCCATCAACGACGGCGTGCGCATCGTTCCCGGCGGATCGTCCATTCGCGACGGTTGTTATATCGGGCGCAGCGTTACCTGCATGCCTCCAATGTACGTGAACGCCGGCGCGTATGTCGACGACAGCACGATGATCGATTCGCATGCGCTGGTCGGCTCGTGCGCGCAGATCGGCAAACGGGTGCACGTGAGCGCGGCGGCGCAAATCGGCGGCGTGCTCGAACCGGTCGGTTCGCTGCCGGTCATCATCGAAGACGACGTGCTCGTTGGCGGCAACTGCGGAATTTACGAGGGCACGCTGGTGCGAAGTGGCGCCGTCATCGGCGCGGGAACTATTCTTACCGGCTCAACTCCAGTATACGATTTAGTGAACGATACTTTCTATCGCAAAACTGAAGGGCGTCCTTTGGAAATACCGGTCGGAGCCGTGGTCGTGCCTGGCAGCCGGCCAATCACCAAAGGCAGAGGGCGAGATCTCGGCATTTCGATCTATACACCCATCATCATCAAGTATCGCGACGACAAAACCGATCGCTCCATCGAGCTTGAAGAGCTGCTACGATGAACTTTACGCCTTCCATTCGCCTCGCTGGAATTGAAAAATCCGTCATCCGTCAAATTTATGATCGTGCGCCCGCCGATGCCATCAATCTCGGTCTGGGCGAGCCGGATTTTCCAACGCCTGAAGTGATTCGCAATCAGGCCATTGATTTTATCAAGCAAGGAAAAATTCGTTACAGCGCCAACGCGGGATTGCCGGAGCTACGCCGCGCCATCGCCGGCTACTATGGCGATGAAGCAAAATACAATGGCGTGTGCGTCACCAACGGCTCGCAAGAGGCGTTGTTCGTCGCCTTGATGGCGTTAATAAATCCGGGTGATGAAGTGTTGCTGCCCGATCCTGGCTTTTTGGCTTATCCGACGCTCGTGAGAATAGCCGGGGGCACGCCTATTTTTTACAAATTGCCTGCGGAAAAAAAATTCGAATTTGATGAAAGTGACTTCAAGAAAAAGGTGAGCGCTAAAACGCGCGCAGTGATTATCACAAGCTCATCCAATCCCACCGGGCGCGTGCTTAAGCCCGCAGATCTAAAAAGAATCGCGGACACGTTAAAAGACCCTGGCGCCATCGTTATTAGCGACGAAATTTATCGCGAGCTTTATTTCGAAGCGAGGCCGGCATCCATTGCGGATTTTTATTCGCCAACGATCGTGATTTCCGGCTTATCGAAATCACACGCTATGACCGGCTGGCGGCTCGGCTGGGCATACGGAGATCCTTCGGTCGTCCGTCATCTGATCGTCATGCACCAATACACCACGTCATGCGCTTCGACGATTTCACAGCGAGCAGCGCTTGCAGCGTTTTCAGACGAAGGCCGCGCGGCGAATGAATGGCTGAGAGCAGAATTAAGATCACGGCGAGATTTTATGACCGAGATGATCGATCAGAAGTTGAAAAAAGAGTTAGCGCCGGCAAACAGTCTTGGTTGGATTGTTCCTGAAGGCGCTTTTTATTTAATGCTGAATGTTTCCCGCTTTGGCAAATCCTTCGAGGTAGCAGAGAAGGCATTGACGAAAAAAGTCATTACCATCCCCGGCGCAGCTTTTGGAAACGAAGCGGAGGGTTATCTACGGCTTTCTTTTGCTACGGAGTTTAAGTCGATAGAAGATGGCATAAAGAGAATCAAACAAGCGCTCATATAAAAAAATCGAAGATTCGGAAGATGTGCGAAGTTATCGTGGCTTCCTTTCCCGTGTGGCCGCAGTGCTGTCTGCTGCCGGCTTCTTCTCTTCTTGTTTCTTAGTATCACCCTCCAACAATTTCTGCAACCGCGCCAGCTCTTGCTCAGCCTTCCGCCGCTCTTCTTTGATCGCCTCCAGCTCCGCTTCTGCCGAGTCAGTCTCACGCCGCTCTTTGATGATTTGCTCAAACAACTCCCTTCTACTCTCTGCCTTCTTCATCAACACGTCGCGTTCACTCAGCGAGTAAAGCGATCGCGGCAGCACCGTCAGCTTGACGCCAAAATTGAGTCGCCAAGCGGGATAATTTGGAAGTCCCGGCGCTTGTGCGACAGAGTTGGCGCCGTAAGCCGTCTCGTCAACATCGGCAGAAACGCGCAAATCAACCGAACAATCGATGGACATCCAACGATATGGCTTATAAACGATTCCCGGGCAAAGATAGGTTGCATTCTCCCGGCTATAGGCCGTCGCCGGCGGCTCTTGAATAAACGAGTTTCCAAAGAGTTCGAGCCGCAAATCAAATCTCTCGAGAGGAACTGCCATAGCCACTCCATAACGCCACTCTTGCGTCATCTTCGTCACCTGCACCGTGTCAATCGCGGCATCAAGCGAGGTGAGTCTTTCGCCGACGTCATTATGATTCCAGTAACCCAAATTGAAATGAAGATTGAAGCCGTCATCAGGATAAAGCGGATCGCGCACGTACGAGATAATGCCGGTCGCGCCGAACGCGAATTTGTTCGTTGCGTACGGCTCGAAGATGACGTTGCGTGGCGCGGTTTTCGGCAGGCGCGCGCCAAGTTCCAGGGCGTAATTCATCTTGCTGCCCTTGGCGCCGAGCGAGCCAAACTTCAAGAAGAAATAAAGATCGTCGAGAAAATTTCTTTTTTTATCGTCGTTGCTGACGTCTTGATAGAGGATCGGGGCGAGACTTAATTCAAAATCGCTGCTCAGTCCATAATTGAGGCTCAGGCTGCTCTGAAAATTCCAATATGTCACCGGGCTGGAGTTTCTGCTAACGTTGCTGACTTTGCCGAAAATCCGATTGTGCGAGTAAATCGTGAAATAGCCGGCATCGAGCGACCAGGCAGAACGAACATGCAGCGGCCCGCGGCCTCCATTTATTTGCGACATTCCGGGCATTACGTTAAAACATAGTATTCCCACCACTGTTACGGCAACATTCCCTTTGCTCATAAAAAACTAATCTCCACGAAATCCATTTTCCAAAAACCTCAATCCCTAAGACGGCCTTGGCGGGCCCCAAAAAAACTCAAAAGTGTTTATCACGACATTCGCTCTTTGGCGACTAGCGAATTGGCGCGGTAGAGCGATTCGAACGTGCCGGCGTCGGTCCACCAGCCGTCGAGAATCTCATACGTCATCTGTCCGGACTTGATAAAAGCATTGTTGACGTCGGTAATTTCCAGCTCGCCGCGCTCAGACGGCACCAAATTTTTGATGAAATCAAAGACTCGGTTGTCGTACATATAGACGCCGGTAACGATCAAATTCGATTTCGGAATTTGCGGCTTTTCAACGATGCGCACGATCTTGTCTCCCTCCAGCTCCGCCACGCCAAACCGCTGCGGGTCTTCCACTTCCTTCAGCAATACTTTTGCTCCCTCCCCCTGATGACGAAAATTCCGAACCGCCTTAGTAATGTCGTCTTGAAAAATATTATCCCCCAAAATGACGATGATCGGATGTCCCTCGGCAAAATACTCGGTCAGGCTCAATGCATCGGCAATGCCGCCTTCGCCTTCCTGATAAGTATAATTAAGATGGCGCAATCCGAAATCTTTCCCGTTTCCCAAGAGCTTCAAAAAATCGCCCGCATGGTTGCCGCCGGTGACGATAAGAATGTCGCTGATGCCGGCGCGCACCAATTTCTCGATCGGGTAATATATCATCGGCCGATCATAAATCGGCAAAAGGTGCTTGTTGGTGATTTTGGTGAGCGGATGCAGCCTTGTACCCAATCCACCGGCGAGAATGACGCCTTTCATTCCATGCTCCTTGGCCATTTTGTCGTGCGTGCTCGGTTCCATGATGAAGGCTCAGATTGAATTTGCGAGAAACAGCCACCGGCGAATTTATCAACGCGTCCGTTGATTTGCAATCAAAAACTTTTGCGTTAGTTTAATTTAATAAAAAAGCCACATCTGTTTGGCGTGCAATGATGCAGTGCTCGATGTGGCTTTGAAACTGGCGGAGTCACTGGTGCAGGTACGAGGATGTTTAACAGGACTCGCCAGAGGTTTCGATTTTTTTTGCAGAAAAGTCGTTACAGGTAGTTCCTCAATGAACTGGTGCTCACTAAACAAAAAAGGTGCCACTATTAAACTCAAAGAACTCTAATAAAAAAGGGTTTATGAAGAAAATAATCACCCCTTAAATGAAGTACGCCTGTTTCACGTTGGCACAAAATAGCGGTCAGGATACAGAAGGATTTTTTCTGAAAAGCCGAAAGAGCAGGTAGGAGGCGATGAACTGATGAGGTTGCTGCCGATTAATTTGGCGAGTTGGCTTTCATCGCGTTCTCGAGCATTTCTCGGATGGTGTCAATGTCAAGGTCTAACAGCAGCCGACCGTTCGAGGCCAGTGACAATGCGCCGGTTTCTTCCGAGACAACCAACACAATGGCATCGGATTCTTCGGAAAGGCCGACCGCAGCGCGATGGCGTGTTCCGAGGTTCGGATCCATTTCTTCACTCTGGGTCAACGGCAGAATGCATTTGGCAGCCGCAATGACTTCGTTCTGAATGACGACGGCGCCGTCGTGCAGAGGCGACTTGGGATTGAATATCGACACGATCAGGGGCGCCGAAACTTCGGCCTGAAGATTGAGCCCGGTTTCGATGATCGGCTTGATTCCAGTATCGCGAACAAAAACAATCAACCCCCCGTAACCTAATCGCTTTAGCTCCTGCGCCCCTCGCAAAACCTCGTCTACGATATGTGTCCCGGACACCTTCACAAAAAAACGAATGACCCGGCTCTGGCCGACGTTGATCAACATGCGGCGAAGCTCCGGCTGAAAAAGAATGACGAAAGCGATGAGCCAGACGGTTTCGAGCTTTTCAAAAATCCAGCTCATGCCGTGCATATTTAAAAGTTGCGTCAACAAGGAGATCAAAAAAATCAAAACAAGGCCGACCGACATTTGCGCGGCGCGGGAGCCGCGAATAAAAAGATAGGCTTTGTAAAGAACATAGCTGATCAGCGCTATATCCAGAACGTCGAAAAAATCGACCTTGATGAAAGCGACCTGGAAAAGCTCGAAACGCCGCGTCATCGTATTCCTCCCCACCTCGTGCTAAAATTTAATTGCATGGCGCTTGGAAATAATTGTCAATCAAAAGCGCTCTTATTCGAATTCATGGAGATTTTTGCTCGCCAGCGTGACCCACGATCATATCGGCAATTTTTATGACGCGATGAATTTCCCTGACATCATGCACCCGAACGATATGAGCGCCGTTGGCGACGGCCAGAGCGACGGCTGCGGCCGTGCCCTCCAAGCGCTGGTCGACCGGCGTATCAAGCACCGTGCCGATAAAAGATTTCCGCGAAGGGCCGACCAAGATTGCACACCCCAAGCCGCGAAACTCCTCGAGCCTTCGAAGAATCTCATAATTGTCTTGCATGCGCTTGCCAAAGCCAAGTCCGGGATCGATGACGATTTGTTCGGCGCTTATTCCAGCGCTGCTCGCCATCTGAAGCCGCTCATCGAAATACTGGTACAGCTCGTCCATCAGATTTTCATAAGCAGGATCTTGCTGCATGCTCTGCGGAGTGCCGTTGATGTGCATGATCACGACAGACACCTTGCTTTGCGCAACAACATCCGGCATTGTCGGATCGAATTGAAAACCGCTGATGTCATTTACCATACTCGCCCCGGCGTTGATCGCCGCTTTTGCGACCGGCGACTTGTAGGTATCGATGCTCAATATGGCCGATGTCGATTTAGCCAATGCTTCGATGACAGGAACGACGCGCTCCATCTCTTCTGTTTCAGAAACCGGTTTGGCCCCAGCGCCATAGGTTCCAGCAGGGCGAGTCGATTCACCGCCGACGTCGATGATGTCGGCGCCGTCTTCCACCATGCGCAGGGCATGATCGATGGCTGCCTGTTTTTCAAAATATCGACCGCCGTCAGAAAATGAATCAGGCGTGCAATTGAGTATTCCCATCACCAGAGTTCTGTGGCCTGCTTTTAAAGATCGGTGCGGCGTACGAAGAACGAAGTGATCGCGTTTCTGTTTTTCAAGAAAATACTTAAGCTCTCCTAGAAAACTCTCTTCATCGTTATTAAAGAAAGAACTCGATAGACAAAGCGCATCGAGGCTTTCGGGATCGGAAAAAATATAGGCCTGCGTTACAGATGACACCCAGCAGGCAATCCCGGGCAAGGTGAAAGCAGAGAGCAATTGGTGGGAAATTGATGAACCACGAGCGACGATCTTGAGTATCCACGCATGGCGGCGAGCCTGTTCGATGAACATTTCGGCGTAGCCATGTCGAGCCTCACCCAACTCTGCAAGTATCTCGGCTTGAGAATGGAGATGAAGCCGTCTTATTAAATAGCGGGTCATCGAGAAGCGCCGCTTGGGTTGGTTATTTTGAGCAGAGGCGATCCGGGTCAACGCCTCTTATTCGATGCGAACGTTCTGGAGAATAGTATTTTAGGCGGCCGCTTCATCATCAGCAACGACATCCGAGCTATCTTCGTGCTTGTCGTGCCCGTTGTGCCTTTCTGAAGCTGCGCCTAAGCTCTTGCCGTTGAACAAGGCCTCGACCTCTTCGCTGTCGAGAATCTCGCGTTCCAACAACGCCAGGGCTAAAGCGTGAAGCTTGTCGACATTTTCGCGCACGATATTCTCCGCGCGTTTTGAAGCCTCCATGACGATACGCCTGACTTCTTCATCGATGGCTTGAGCGGTGCGCTCGCTATAATCACGGTGCTTAGCGATCTCGCGGCCCAAGAAGATTTCTTCTTCTTTTTTGCCAAAAGACAGCGGCCCCATGGATTCGCTCATTCCCCACTCGCAAACCATCTTCCGCGCCAGCTCCGTGGCGCGTTCGATGTCGTTGCCGGCGCCGTTCGTCGTCTCTTTGAAAATAAGCTTTTCTGCCTCGCGCCCCCCCATAAACAATACGAGCATAGACTCGCAGTAACTCTGCGAGAAGTTGTGCTTTTCGTCGATGGGCAGCGTTGTCGTCAAGCCGAGCGCGCGTCCGCGCGGAATGATGGTTACCTTATGAATCGGATCGGCCCCGGGAGTAAATCTGGCGACCAACACGTGGCCGGCTTCATGATAGGCGGTCAACCGTTTTTCGTTGTCGCTGATCAGCAGGCTCCGGCGTTCCGTACCCATGAGAACTTTTTCCTTGGCTTCTTCGAGGTCGCTCATATCGACGACTTTTTTGTTGTGGCGGGCAGCTAGCAACGCTGCTTCATTCACAAGATTGGCCAGATCAGCGCCGGAAAATCCTGGCGTCCCCTTTGCGAGCACCGCGAGGTTGACATTCTTGGCAATCGGAACATTCTTCGTGTGCACTTTGAAGATGCCCTCGCGTCCACGCACATCGGGGCGATCAACGACGACCTGCCGATCGAATCTTCCGGGGCGGAGCAAGGCTTGATCAAGCACGTCGGGACGGTTGGTGGCAGCAATGAGAATGACGCCTTCGTTTGAATTAAAGCCGTCCATTTCAACGAGAAGTTGATTCAACGTCTGCTCGCGTTCATCGTGGCCGCCGCCCAAACCCGCGCCGCGATGGCGGCCGACGGCATCCACTTCATCGATGAAAATAATGCACGGCGCATTTTTTTTGCCTTGCTCGAAGAGATCGCGTACGCGCGAGGCGCCGACGCCGACAAACATTTCAACGAAATCAGCGCCGGACATGCTGAAGAACGGCACACCGGCTTCACCGGCGACCGCTTTGGCCAGCAGTGTTTTGCCCGTTCCCGGCGGGCCGAGCAGAAGCGCGCCCTTGGGAATTTTTCCGCCGAGCTTTTGAAATTTTTCCGGCTCGCGCAAAAACTCAATAATCTCAAGAAGTTCCTGCTTGGCCTCATCCGCTCCGGCCACGTCGTCGAAAGTCACCTTGGGTCGATTTTCAGTGAGCAGCTTGGCGCGGGATTTTCCAAAAGAGAAGATTCCCTTGACGCCGCCGCCCTGCATACGGCGAAGCAAAAAAAGCCAAAACACCGCAAGCAAAATCCACGGCATGAGGTTGAGCAGGTAACTCCACCAGTCAAGAGATTTTTGTTTGAAAGACAGCTTGATGCCATATTTGTTGTGCCATTCTTGCGCGGTTTCAAAAGTCGGTTCTTGGGGAAGGGTGACAATGACTTTGGAAAGCGGTTGGGCGTCGAAGCCGAAACTCCTCGACTCTTTCAGCTCGCCGTGAAGCTGTTTGCCCTCGATGTTCGCTTCCTTGAACTGCCCGCCTTCGAGCAATTCGACAAACTGTGCGAACGAAATCGGTTGTTCGACTTTTTGTTCCATGCTATAGCGCATGGAAATCCATATTGCAAAAATCAGCACGACAAGCCAGAAGAAGAGCGTCTTGGTAGCTCGCATCCATTGAAAATTGTCGTCGCGGCGTGGGCTGTTATCCGGCTTCTGAGGTTGGCGCGAAGCGGGTTTTCCGTTTTTGCTCATGATCGTTGTGGATTCTCGTTAGATACAAATACAAATTCAGTCCATCAGGTAGATTTCAGGCAGGTTGCGAAACTTCTGCGCAAAGTCAAGACCATAGCCTACGACAAAGCGATTAGGGATGCGAAATCCGACATAATCACAGCGATAATTGACCTTGGCGCTGCCTTCTTTGACAAGCAATGATACAAATTTAAGGGACTTTGGTTTCAATTCACCCATCTTTTTTTCAAGGTAAGTCACCGAAAGCCCGGAGTCGATGATATCTTCGACCACGAGCACGTCGCGACCTTCGATGTGACAGTCGATTTCCTTCCTCACTTTGACAACGCCGCTGGTTTCCATCGCATCGCCATAGCTGGATATTTTCACAAAATCCACTTCGCAATCGATGCGAATATGGCGCATCAAATCCGAAATGAACATATAGCTACCATTCAGCACGCCGATGAATACCGGGCACAATCCTTTATAGTCTCGAGAGATGTGCTCCCCCAGCTCCCGAACTTTTTGCTGAATCTGTTCGGCGGTGAGCAAAATAGGATACTCGCCCTTGTAAAACTTTTCGATTTCAGGATTCAAGCAGTCTCAAGACGATTTGATCAATTGCAAATGTAAAACGCTCTTTGTCGTTCCAGTCACTTTGAAGCGATCGTCAATCCGAAAACCGCACACCCACACGATACCGCTATCGCATTCAAGCAAAGGCGTCGTCGCTCTTCGACGAATCGGCACCTTGTTATCGGCAAAGAAATCGTGAACCTTCTTGGGTCGCCTCATGCCGAGCGGGTAAAAAGTATCTCCTGCACGCGGCCAACGAACTCTCAGCCGTCCTTCGATAGTCGCTGTATCAACATATTCAGAGAATTTGGAGCCGAATCCCGGTGTCCGAGCGCCATCCCATGCTTCATCGGCGACGAGCAACTGCCACGGTGTGCCCGCAATGGGGATTGGAACGCCGACCTCCACATCGCTTATCAGCGCCTTGGCGCTAAGTCGCTGCACGACAAGGCCGTCGCGATCACGCAGCACTTCCAGGCCCGCGCCAAGCGCAACGCGCGCGCCAATGCGCTTCTCCGAGATTAAGCTCAACGCACGCTCGATACGTCGATGATTCGGCATGTCGCCGGCGCCTGCAAGCCGCGTATACGCCTGCCGCAGGATGTATGAATGAATAAGTCGATTATACCTTTTAATTCGCTGAATATCAAGAACTATTCTTTCCGGGGATTGTTCTTTGACTAAATTTTGCAGAGCGGATTTGGCGCGCTGCTTCATGTAGTCGTGCGCGTCGCGGGCAATGCGCGCCGTTCGCGCCAGAGTCTCTTCAAGTTTTGGATTGAACCGGCTTGCCAATGCCGGCAAGCTTTCGTGGCGCAAGCGATTCCGCGCAATGCTCAAATCGAGGTTGCTTGCATCTTCGCGCCACGAAAGTTTGCGCTGCTTTGCATATTCTAAAATATTTTGCCGCGAAAAACCCAGCAAAGGCCGGAAAATCTTTCCCCGCATTTCAGCAATGCCGGCTAAGCCGGCCAATCCAGCGCCGCGCAGTAATCGCAAGATAACGGTTTCTGCTTGATCGGAGCGCGTATGAGCGGTTGCGATGAGATCAGCGCCCGCAGCCATGCGCAAACGCTCAAGAGCCGCATAACGCAACTCTCGCGCCGCCATTTCGATGGACAGCTTTTTTTCTCGAGCGAATGTTTTCGTCGAAACCTGCTCCGAGAAATAAGGAAGTTGGCGCTCGGCGCATAGCCCTTCTACGAATTTTGCGTCCTCTCCCGATGCAGTCCGTAACTGGTGGTCGACGTAGCCAACGCTCAAACGAATTTTCATCCGCTTCGCCAAATGGACAAATAACTCGAGCATAACCACCGAATCAACACCGCCGGAAACGGCGAGCAGGATATGAGCTTGCGGGGCGAAGAAATGGCTTTTCCTGCACTGGCGTGAGAATTTCGCGAACAGGTTCATCGGAGGATTGTGACTTCACGGCGATTCGATAAAAACGCAATCGCCACGGTGACCTCATTTCACCGAAAACAAAAAATGACCTCAACAAGGTCAAATTTTATTTTCGACGGCGATCCGGAAGACTTGTACAGGTCGGTTTTCGATTGAAGTTTTGAAAGACCTCTATTTTCCTTCTCTCTCTTTTGATCGTAGCGGTGCAGGGATTCGAACCCCGGACACGTGGATTATGATTCCACTGCTCTGACCACCTGAGCTACACCGCCAAAATTCGAAATTTAATTTAACAGAAATGGTCTCAGAGTCAAGTCAATTTTTGGCGCGCAATGGGCGCGCAAAGGGCAGGCAAATACGCGATTTAATCAAGCGGAGACGTCTGGCGACATTCGCGTATTAATCTTCCGCAACGGGGTCAAAGGTGGGCTTCATCAACGAAGACATTTCTACGCGTTGCGGCGGTTCTCGCATCATAACATGAGCCGCCTCTTCATCGGCAGATAGATCGCGAAGCTGTCTCTTGACAATGACGGCCCAAAACAAAAAAATCATGAGACCAACGGCAGCGAGAGCTATGCTTCCCAACAAATTCTCCGCTAACAAGATGGTGGCAATTGTCGCGATGATAATCGTCAAGGTGAGAATGAAGGGTGTTGCAAAAACCCACTTCAAGCTGAGCTTCAAATCGTCCGATAGAACCAACTGCTGCGGGATGTACGTGCCGACTCGGCGATAAAGTTCAATCCATTTAATCTTCAAAAAGGAAACTGCAAAGTCTGCGCCGGAGACGTCGTAGACGCGAGAAAGCGTAGCCGACATAATCATCAAACCTAAAATGCCGATGGCGATCCACAGGACGAGCGCCGATTGCCCGTGTTGGCGAATGACTTCCACCGCGAGCTTATTCATGTAGGGCGATGGCGGGTTCACCCCCACACTGCGAACGGCTGCTTGTTCGGCAATGCTGAATGCCGGCACAAAAGAAATGCTCGCCAAATGCTTGTCGCGGGTTTGCCAATGCCAGCATCCCCAAAAACTTTCCGAGGCCTTGCGCGACACCGTTACCACCAAATCTCGCGATTGTCCGGGAGCGAGGGTTATCGGGAAGTCTGCATAATGCGGCGTCACTTTTAACCAATCGGGAAATACGCTCCATTCGCCAAAGTAGGGCAGCGTGAGAGAAAGCTTACGCAAACGCGATCGCACCCGCACCGTCAACTTCGCGGTTGTTTGGCGGTCAGTGAATTTCAGGCGGCCAATCGGCTGCACCGACAGAACATTCCCGGCCAGTTCATTGGAAAGCTGCAAGCGCAACTTTCGCATGGGCAGCTCCGCGCGCCATCGCTCAAAAAACCCGCGCACGCTGACAACCGAAGTTTCGACAAAACGAATTTCCGGAAAGACCATGCGCGTAATTTGCAGCTCGGAGGGATCGCCGATGACCAGCCCGTAAATCTCGCCGATGCTCCGACCTTGCCATTCGGCGTGCAACGTAGACAGCGCTTCCCAGGAGAGTGAATCGGTAGTCGGGGCGGATCGCCGGCCCGCGGCAATTTTTCCATCGACCACCAAAAACAAAAACTGCAATGACGCGTGTCCCGTTCGATTGAGCGCACTCAATGCCGCGCCCAGCCCCTCGCGAAGGCTACCCGATGTTCTGCGCGGATCGCGCATTCTGAAGATGGCGCTTTGGTAAACTCGCGTGTTTTCGCCGACCGGACATGCAGAAACGATCGTCGTCGATTTCTCATTGAAGCCGATGAGCATGAAGTTGTCGCGAGGCGAAAGCGCATCCAACAGTTGCGGCATTTGCGTGCGCAACTCTGCGAAGACCCCGGCATCGCTCAAACCTGACGAGGTGTTGATCACGAAAATAAAATCCGCCGCCGTCGAATCGGTGTCGAAGCGCTCGCGCAGATTGTGCGAATCCGGAAGGCTGGCGCGCACCGGGACGTGTAATAATGACAAGAGGAAAACCGCAATTAACAGCCGGCAATGGCGAGTATGCTGCAGGGAACTTCCTAAAAATCTCATGGAAAAGACAACCTTCGACGCTGAGGTTATTCTTTGTAAATGCTTCACATTTGTTGAATTATTGTCATCGGTGAAGATAATATACCAGCGGTCGGCAATGGCGCGGAGGGAGTTTTGCGGAAGGGAATAATTTAGAGCCCCTTCGAAAGGGCGAGATTATTAAAAACGATCCTGCAACGGCTTGGCCTTTGCATTGATCTGAAATGATTTTGACCATCAAAATCTCGACTAAGCCGAGGACGGAGCATTCCTGGATGCACACTCATTGGAGCCGTTGGAATGATTCGACATTATCGGAAATGGTTTCTCAATTCAACACCTCATACATCGGCAAACGCACATTCCGCTGCGCGGCAGTGCTTTCGATTATCGGGATATGCTGGCCGCATTTAGGACAGCAACCATTCTCAAGATTGATCTCATGCACGGCATGCCAAGTGCGTCTTACCAGAAGCGTATGGCAATTTGGACAGTATGTATTGTTCCCTTCTTTAGTGTGAACGTTGCCGACATAACAATAATGAATACCCATATCGATAGCCAGTAAGCGCGCTTCTTCGAGAATATCGCCGCCGGTGTGAGGCAAGTGCATGAGCTTGAAGTCCGGATGAAATGCCGTAAAATGCAGCGGCACATCGGGGCCGAGATTGTCTAAAATCCATTTACTCATCTCGCGAATTTCTTCGAGCGCGTCATTGAGCGACGGAATGATGAGATTGGTGATTTCAAACCAGGTGGTGCCGCGCTGCTTCAAAGTCTTCAGTGTTTTTAATACCGGTTCAAGATGGGCAAGGCAGGTCTTGCGATAAAAATTTTCGGTAAAGCCCTTGAGATCGACGTTCGCCGCGTCCATGTGTTCATAAACAATCGGCAGCGCTTCTTCGGTAATGTATCCGGCAGTCACCATCACCGTCTTTAGCCCATGCGCATGCGCGACTTTGGCAATGTCAATCGCATACTCTGCCCAGATCACCGGATCATTATATGTGAAAGCAATACTCGGACATTCGTTTTCCAAAGCGGTTTGTACCGCCACTTCAGGGGTGAATGAATAGGCGCGCTCGTGATCGTACTTGGCTTTCGAGATGTCCCAGTTCTGGCAAAATTTGCAGCCGAGATTACAGCCTGCTGTACCGATGGAAAGAATTCTCGTGCCGGGGAGATAATGCGAGAGAGGTTTTTTTTCTATTGGGTCGATATGAACGGCGTAAGGGTTTGCGTAAGCCAGCGAATATAAAGTGCCGCCTTCGTTCTTGCGAACAAAACAAAAGCCGGTTTGCCCGTCGCCGATTTCGCAATAGCGCGGGCACAGATGGCAGAGAACTTTATTGCCGCCGGTTCGAGTGTAAAACTGCGCTTCGACCATGGCGAACCTCCTGCTCTTGCGTTTCGAGCGGATTCCTGAACCTTCAATTTGAGTAGTGTGAAATTGTAATGCTAATCGAAGTAAAAATCAAGTGGGGATTTATCGCGGTGAGATTTCACCAATTGGTTTGCATTCGCAGCTCGACGCCGGAGAACGGCTGCACCTGCAGACAATAGCCATGATCGCACGCATTGCCACCGCGGCGTTTGCCGCCGAAGAACTGCAAATCGATTTGCGAGGCCGGCCGCCAACCAATTCCAAAACCCGCCCAGGTTTTCTTTTTCTTCGCTGTGAGATCATCAGTCTCGAACGGATCGCTGCTGCGTTCCATTTGCATCGAGAGCGATAAATTTTTCCATCCACCAAGCCGCAGCGCTGAATAGTAGTTTGTGAATTCATAATCCAAGCGATGAATGCGTTGCGCTTGCTGATCGGCGCCGAGCGTCAAGCCATTGGCAAAATGATAGTCCGCGGCAGCGCCGGAAGTGAAACGATCTCTTTCGAACAAAAGATCATCTCGGCTGCTGTCGGCAAAAATCTTGGCGGTGAGGTTTTTGCCGAACCATTCGATAGCGAGCAGAGCTTCGTGATAATGTGTTGCCGGGCTATTCACATCCAAATCGTTTTTTGAGTTGCTGTAATTCGCCGTGATTCGCCAAGCTGGGGCTGGAGCAAAACTAATTTCCATTTGTATGCCTCGCTCCGCTTCTGCCAAGAGTACATGCGTGGCGCGATTGAGCAACACTTCTGCATTCTCGCGCACCAACGATGGCGGGTCGTTGATCCCGAAAGCAAAATCCCGATAGTCCTTATATTCGAAGCTCGCTCCCCACGCGCCGTGGGCAAGCGTTCCTGAGAAATAAAAAGCATGAGGATGATCCGCATCGAATTTGCCGAAACTGTTCTTGCCTTGAACAGTGGCATACTCTGCGTAGAAATCGGCGTCGAGATCGCGAATGCCGAGCGTTGATAAAACCGGTTTGAGGGAAAATTGTACAAACCGCGTTGCCAACGGTACGTTTTGTCTTTCACGAAATTCGAGATAAGCGCCGCCCACTCGCACATTTCCCGGCAGACGCACACTCGCCTGGCCGCCTCGCACCTCGCCGCCACGGCGATTCTCGTCATTCGGCGTGCGCAGCGGGTCAACCGGCCTGCCGGAGATCGCCATCACCTCGAATGGCCCGGGGCTGAGAGAAATTTTCCACCCATCGACATCGCGAATGACGCCGTGACGTTGGCGCAACTGCGGATCTTCATACAAAAAACCGGGCAGCTCGAAGCTGCGCAACACCATGCCGCGGCCGATGATCGCAAAAGAATTTCCGGCGCGAATATTCACCCAGCGCCAGCTCGCTTCGACATAACGCTGGCTGAATTTGTTATAACTCTCATCGCTGGTTGGAGAGTTAAGCTTGGGCGAAGAAAAGCTTTGCAGACGCGCGCCAGCCAGAAAGCTAAGCTCGTCGTTGAAAAAAGAATTTCGCCGATACTCTATCGAAAGGTGGTTATAGTAGGTCGGCAGATCGGCGCTGCGCGTCGCGCGCGGCAGCGTGCCGTAACTGATTTGCGAAAGCGATTGGACGGAGAATTGCGCAAAAGCGATTTGCGGAAGAAAGAAAAAAAGAATGCAGAGAAGCTTTTTTGACATGAGTCGATCTTGATGTACTTTCGCTGGTTGTGAATGCAGCAGCAATTCCGGCTTAGCAATCCAGTTGTCATTCAGTACGAATCTTTTTGAGATGCAAGACAATCGTCGGTAACAAAAAAGATTCTTACAGAATGACAACCCTATGAGGCTTTGTCCGGCTTACTCCTGTTTTTGAATTCTCGATTTATTAACCTTCGCCAGAAGCTCGACGATCTGTGCTTCGGTCGCTTTTGTGGTTTCTTCCGTGTACCCGGTATGCCGAGCGACGATCGAGCCGTCCGGCGCAATCAACAAGGATGTCGGCAAGTTCTGTACGCGCAACAGTCGCATGACGTCGCTGTTCTCGTCAAGCAAAACCGTGAAGCCGACTTTCAGGCTTCTGGTAAAAGGTTTGACTTTTGCCAAGCTGCGCGGACCGTCTTCGTTGATGGCAACGATCGTGAGGCCTGATGGACCGTACTTCTCATGCCAGCTTTGCAACACAGGAAAATATTTGACACACGGTTTGCACCAGGTCGCCCAGAAATCGACAAGCACCGGCCCTGTCTTTAAAAGAATTTTCAACTGCACCGGTTTATTATCAAGATCGGGAAGTTTGAAATCCGAGACGCTGTCGCCTGAAAAGCCGAGGACGAGTCCACAACAAAGCAAAAGGGAAAATTTCGCCAGAGTTCTTTTCATTGCAAAATCACCAACCGTTTCAACGCCACAAAATTTTTCGCTTCGAGTTTATAAAAATAAATTCCATTGACCACACGCTGTCCGGCTGCATCGCGGCCATCCCAGGCGGCGCGGTAAGTTCCGCCGGAGAAGCTTTGGTCGCTCAGCACGCGCACCTCTTGTCCGAGCACATTGTACACCGACAGCTTGATGCGCCAACTGTGCTGCGGCGGTACTTGAAATTGGATGAACGTCTCGTCGCGAAACGGATTCGGATAGTTTTGCGACAAGACAAACGACGAGGGCGCGTTGTCATCGACGCGATCGACGTCCGAAGTCATCAGCAATTGCTCGATGGTCGCAATGATGTCCGCCTTGGAAGCTTCATACCGTCCGGGATAACCGATACTGTTCTGGGAAATGTATCGAATGATGCCGATGCCATCGACCACGGCGAAGCTGTGGCGGTCCGAAAAAGCAAATCCCCATTGCAGGCCGTAAGCGCCTCCATTCATGCCGATGGGGTAGGTCACGCCCAGCGCGACGTAGCTCTGCACTGCGGCGGTATTGCCGTTCCAAATATCGATGCCAATCGCTTGCACGCCGCGATCTTTATATGTCTGCCAAATGTCTCGTTCGATGCTCCCGGCCCGGGCGCGGCATTCCGCTCAGGTGGAGCCGAAAAAATTGTAGAAGATGATCTTGCCGGCAAATTCTGTGTTCGTTAATGTGCCGCCGCCATAACGCGGCAGGCTAAAATCAGGAGCGTGCTGCCCGACGGTGAGAATTTGTGAGCGGGAAAAAACCGGGATGCTTAGAAGAAGAAAAATCAAACCGATTGTTTTTTTCATTGCCAATTCTCCGCATCAATGCTAATAGTTAGACAAAAAAATCTTACTTAAGAACATTGGCGGCGGGTGATTTATTTCAAGGTTGAGCGAGAAGTTCTATTAAATTCTTCATCGAATTTCAGACAAGCTAAATGCCGAAGCCCGGAAGGCGACTCCACGGATTGAAGAAGCCCGCTGATAAAGCCTTTCATCGGTGGGTTTCTTCAATTGGTGGGGGGTTTTTGGGGGAATTTGATTCATTAAAAGCCTCGCTACTGAAATCGGAAGTCGTCTTGATATGCACCACCGCATTATAATCCGGAATGCCGCAAACCGGCTCGCAGACGCCGCGGCGAATCAAGACGTTTCCTTCCGGCCAATGCACCTGCACGTTTCCCGGCTGTATCGGAGAAATCTTCGCACGCCCGCAAAATTCACCAATTTCGTTATGAAGAATGATTTCCTCGCCGTCACGAACTTGGATACGTTGCGCATCTTGTTCACTAATAAAAATGTCATCACGCCGCGCCCCGGTGAGTGGATCGCGCTCGGCCTGCACCATGCTGTTGAATTGCTTGCCGCGCCGGGTCGTCAAATAAAAAGCGCCGTTTTTTAATTGTCGAGACGGCGGATGGACCGGCGAAAAATGCGCTCGGCCATCGCTGGTGGGAAACTTGCCGCCATCGCAAAGCCGTTGCCCTCCCCACTGAATGGCATCACCCTTTTTTCTCATATTTTGAATGCCGTCATAAAACGAAACAGCGTTGGCGATTTCTTGACGAATGTGATCAGCTCCTGAAAAATGAATTTGATCGACGCGCTCTGGGAAAACCTGCTCGGCCAGCTCCATGAAAATTTCCCATTCACTCTTTGACTCGCCGACTCGACGTCCGGGAATCTCCGGAGAAAAATAAATCATGCGCTCGGTCGAAGTCTCGGTGCCCCCGCCACGTTGCTCGTAGCGCGTTTTCGCCGGAAGCAACACAACTGCTTCGGCAGGATCGAGCAACATCTGCGGCGAGAGCACGATGTCTTGATGCACGCGCAACGGCACGCGCAGCAACGCCTCGCGCACGAAGTCCGGCTCGGGCAAAGTTTCCAAAAAATTGCCGCCAACAGAAAAAAGTAAATCAATCTTGTCTTCATGCGCCGCATCGATCATTTCCACAGCCGAGAGGCCGCGCCAGCTTGGAACCGAAAAACCCCAGAGCTTCGAAAATTTTTTGGCGCTCTCTTCATTCACCGGGTCGCCGCCGGGAAATTGCCACGGTACGGCGCCAACTTCGGCGCCGGCCTGCACACCACTGTGGCCGCGAATCGCCATCAGCCCGCATTTCTCTCGGCCAATAAAACCGCGAGCAAGACAGAGGTTGATCAGCGCCTTCACATTATCAACGCCGAAAACATGCTGCGTCAATCCCATGCTCCAGATGAAGACGGCGCTTTTAGCCTCGGCCAACATTTTTGCAAAGCGCAGCATCTCGCTGCGCGGAGCGCCGGAATTCTGTTCAAGCATTTTCCACCTTTGTGATGAAAGATGCTTCGCCAGCTCACTGAAATCCGTACAATGTTCGCGGATGAATTTTTCATCGAGCCAATTCTGCTCGATCAAATGCTTGAGAACGCCATTGAAAAAAGCGATGTCGCCGCCGATGTGTACTTGGAAAAAAGCATCGGCGAGCTTGGTGCCGAACATGGCGCTCTCAAAAACCGAGGGCACCCAGTAGCGCTCCAGACCCGGCTCGCGATACGGATTGACCACGGCGATTTTTGTGCCGAGCTTCTTCGCGTAATACATGTACTTCGTGGTCACCGGCTGGTTATTCGGCGTATCGCTGCCGATGAAAACCAACAAGTCGGTGCCGAGCCAGTCTTTGTAAGAACAGGTTGAAGCCGCGACGCCAAGCATCTGCTTCAACGCCACGGTGCTGGGCGCGTGGCAAATACGCGCCGAGTTGTCGATATTGTTGGTGCCGAAAAAGCGCGCGGCTTTTTGCGCAACGTAATACGTCTCATTCGTCAAGCCGCGCGAGGTGAGATAAAAAGCCAGCCGGGGCGGATCGGTGACGCGAATTTTTTCTGCAATGATTTGATAAGCCTCATCCCAGCTCACGCGGTGAAATCCTGCCCAGCCTCTTTCGCGAGCCATCGGATAAGGCATTCGGCCAAGGTCGCGCAGCTCGCGAGCGTTCATCTTTTGAAGCGGCCCGACATTTTCGAGTCTGCGTATATCCAACGCCGGCGCGGTATTTAGGCGAAGTAAGTTGAGCCTCACCATGCAAAGATGCACGCCGTCCATCGTAAAGTCGCGCATGCCGGTGGTGCCGAGCGCGCAGCCGTCGCACACGCCGTCGCGCAAAATGCGCGAAGCGAACGGCAGTTGGTCGCGATTCTGCCAAGCGACTTTCAACATTTCCCAATAGTGATTGGGCTTCACATATCCGAGGCCGTTGGGTATTGGAGAAACCCACGACGAGGGAGAAAGGAAGCTGTTGCGCATAAGTCAGCGGCGAGTAGTTGATGAAAGAGCTGGTTGAAGGTAAACGGCTGCGTCGAAGCTGGGTATGGCGTTAGCTCAACATAGGAAACAAAAAAGCGAGAGTCAACCGCATTTCTGAAACTGTGAAGCCGGGCTTTCGCTCACGGTCGTTTGAATTTCTGAAAGCCCGCCTTCGATCTCTCTGAACAAAAAAGCCTCGACTGGTATCGAGGCTTTACGAGCGTCCCCTACGGGGTTCGAACCCGTGCTGCAGGATCGAAAATCCTGAGTCCTGACCACTAGACGAAGGGGACGAAAAACGTTCGTGGGTGAGTGATGGGATTTGAACCCACGGCCACCAGGGCCACAACCTGGTGCTCTAACCAACTGAGCTACACTCACCATTTCAAGAGCGACCGGGATGCCATCTCAGTGTACAGCCTTCAAGCGCGCCAGGCGGGAATCGAACCCACAACCTACGGCTTAGAAGGCCGTTGCTCTGTCCAGTTGAGCTACTGGCGCTTTACGAAAAAGCAAACAGCAAAAAGAAAACGGCAACCATCAACAAGAGATTAGAATTTATTATACAGAAATGCAGCCGCCCTGAGATTACTCCTACAACTTCTTGCTTTTTTCTTTTTGCCGTTTGCTTTTTGCTTCTTCTAACGACGGGCAATATACGCGATTTTATCGCAATAAATCAAGCGGAATTTGGGCGATAAGTGGCGCGCGCATAATTGACCGGTCGCCAGTTCCCAACGCTTATCGGACACGTCGCCGGAAGGTGGCTCGACCATTCGTAAAGTCGTTGCAGGCTACACAAGCAACCAGCGGCCAGCATGCAGCATCAAGTTCACTTTTCCTTATTTGACCAATGCCATTTTCATCGTCCTCGAAAAACTCGCGGCAATCAATTGGTAAAAATAAATTCCGCTGGCAACCGGGCGCCCAACAACATCCCGGCCATCCCAGTATCTTTGGTGCGGTCCAGCCTCAAGTCGTTCGTTCTCCACCAGCGCCATAACTTCACGGCCGTTGAGATCAAAAATCTTGAGCGTCACCGCGCTCTTTTCCGGCAGCCCAAAGCGAATGGCGGTCTCCGGATTGAATGGATTCGGAAAATTTTGGTACAGCACATAATCTTCGGGCACTCCGCCAAAGCCTTCGGTTGCATCGGCTATGTATTCCTGTTTCCCGACAACCAATGTCAGTTTCTTCGGATGTTCCAATCCGCGTGATTGAAATTGATACGTCGCGCGCTCACGAAGATTTTGTTTGTAATCAAGATCGCCATCGACCAAGAAAACCGACATCTCACCGTCCAGCTTTTGTATATTGTCAAAATATAAATCCACTGTTTCGCCTGCCAGGGCGCTTTCCACGACAAAATCCCATCGTTGATTCTCATCGTTCGAGGAACGAACGTCATCGCTGTAACGGCTTAAAACTTTTTGCCATTCGGGATGCGAGAAATACAAAGATACGTATTCTCCAATTGGAGGCGGCTCAACCAGATCATACTCGTCCCACCCATTTTCGCCGGCATGGGCAACGCCTGCAAAATTCTCAAGATCATTTGCAACGCCGCACCTCGCGCTGATTTGCAATCGCCATTCGCTTTCATAAATCCTATTCGCAGGCGATGCTGCGGCGCTCGATGAAACACTTGGGTTGATCAACAATGTCTGCTGCGTCTGATTACCGATATAATAACCTTCCCAACGAATCAACGAATCTACCGTGACCCAGCCGCTGCTGCCGTATCTGCGCAAAGTAACAGGCGCGCCGGATATGCTGAGCTTGCTGGCGTGCAGATTAAAATTAAAAGGGGAGCCGATGAAATTATGTCCGGGGTTCAACGTGATGCTAAAACTGCCGGCGGTGGAAACCGATGCGCCGGGGCCGGCGCTAATCTGCGGCGCGCCGCTGGCGACGATCAAAAACAGACTTCGGCCCGGTGAAAAATTTCCGGCATCGGGATATTCCTTGCCTTGATAAAAAGGTGGCTGAGCATTTGGCGTGCCGAATAGCCGCCACTTGGTGTTGTCATAGTCTCCCAACTCGTCTTGCAAGACCGATAGTGGATTTTCATTATCCAAATCAAACGGCACCGAGATGAGACGATAAGCGTTTTGCGCCGTGCCGCTGGGCTGCGCCGTGGGTTTGGTTTCGCTGGCGATGCGGACTTGAATCGAGAAAACGCCGATGGTCGGAGAGCGCGTCGTCGCATTATTCGCGTCGGTCGCAGTAAGGAAATACTCCACCCCGCGTGAAGTGACGGTGCCGCCTGGTATGCTCGCAGAATACGAACTGCCACTGCTCGCCATCGCTAGCGTTGTGAAGCCGGCCTCACCGCCGCGGCGATAATTCAACGCAGCGGTCGTACCTAAAGCATCGTCGATGATCGTAGCCGAAACCAGAACCGCCTGGCCGGCCGTGGGTGAGGTTGGCGTTGCATTGACGTTGCTGAATGTGGGAGCTTGATTGCCTGTGGGAAGATCGAGCGTGTTGATGTAGCCGCTGAATAAAGTAAATTGCCCGGCGCTCGCCTGACCCAGCGGCGCAGGCTGCCCCACCGTCGCGATAAGGGTAAAAGAGCCTGCTTGCGCCGAACCACCTGCTGTGCTTTGCTCGGAGACGATCACGGTTGTCTGTGCAAACGTACTGGTCGAGGCGATCGCAGCGAGCATGCAAAAAATTGGAATACGGCTTAACCTGGGGTTCATGTTTTGGTCTCCACTTTTTTCATTGCTGCTCATTTTGCGGCTGGGTTCTGCCGGCCCGCACTGCGCTCATTTCCGGCGGTTGACCATACACCTCGGGGTGCAAATAACGGCCACGCTCAAAACCATTCTTTTCTTTTTCGATGGGAATGCGATATTTCTCAGCATATGGATCGTGGCGAATGCCGGTCACCTGCCAGGAGACTTTCAACCCGCGCCGTCCCCCCGCAATCTTGAAGCGATTGTTCGACACCTCTTCAGCAACGTACACTTGCGCAAAACCGCCGAGGCAGGTCAATTGATAGCGAAAATCTTTGTTCAGGGTTTCAAACCAGTTGGGCAGCTCCACCACGGCTTCGCCGTTCTCGTCCAGCGCCACATTGCCGTTGTAGATGTTCATCATGTCCGGACTTTCGACGAAAGAGTGATAGAGATATTTGTTTGCCGGATCCAGAGGATGATCAATCTTGAAAGAGCCGCTGCCTTTGGTCAAGCTACCCTCAATGGAAACATCGCCACCAAAGACAGAAGTTGAGAAACCCGGGTCAGTATCGACCTCCAAAAACCCAGTAATTTTCACATCACCATTGACGTCTAACTTTCTATCCGGAGTGGTTGTCCCGATGCCAATGCTGCCGGTGGTGACGATATTCTGTGAGCCGAAGTTGGGGCTGATTTTCGTGCCGGCAATCGCCGCGGTTGCACTCACGTCCGCATTCGCCACCGTGCCGTCTAAAATCATGGTGCTGGTGATGCCGCCGGTGGCCACAGAAAGCGTCACGTCCCCGGTCGTTCCACCACCGGTCAAGCCGGCCCCGGCAGTGACCCCAGTGATGTCGCCGCTGGCGCCCGAAGCCGCGATGGTGATGGTATTGGTCACGTCATTCGGAGTGATGGTGATGTTGGCGCCGGCCACCAAATCGACATCAGCGCCGTCATTGCTGACCCCGTCGATGCTGGAAACAACGTTGGGAGAAATCTTCGCGGCCGTCACGGCATTATCCGCGAGCTTCAAGGTGGTGATGCCGCCATCAGCCACGCTCAGCGCCACGTCGCCACTCGTGCCTCCTCCAGTCAGGCTCGCGCCGGCAGTGACCCCGGTGATGTCGCCTGCGGAAAACCCTAAGTCCGCTGGCTGAACTGTGCCATCGGCAATCATGCTGCTGGTAATGCCGCTCGTGGCTACAGAGACCGTCACCTCACCGGAGATGCCCCCGCCGGTCAAACCGGCGCCGGCATTTACCGCGGTGATATCGCCACCGCCACTGCCGCCGGTTGCGGCTGTGGTTTGCAATGTGCCGTCCGGAAATTTTATGCCGTCCACCCCGGCAGTACCGCCGATGTGCAATTTGGCGGTCGGCGAGGCCGTCCCAATGCCGACGTTGCCGTTGGCTGCTCCCGTCAGAACACGATCCGGCCCGCGGTTAAAATAAAACGAACCATCGCTGTTAAGATCGAAGAGCTCGTAGGCATTATCCTTATCTTTGAGCGTTAGAATACTTGGGTATGTGCCCGTTCCAAAAGGAAAGCCTGCTTGGATCAACACTCCGTCACCAGTGCCGGTATTGTCGAAAACGTGGAGTTTCTGACTTGGCGAAGTAGCGCCAATGCCGACATTGCCATTGTCCGAACGGACGGTCATTCGTGTGGCACCGCCTGTATTGATCTTGAGATGTCCCGCATCCGTTCTGTCTACGAATAGTTCCGCGTTGTTTACACCCGACGCATCAAGATGAAGCTGAGGATTCCCAGACGCTCCTGTCGTGATTTGAACACGTGAATTGGCGCCCGTTCTTGTAACCTCGAGTGCTGCCGCCGGAGTCGTCGTTCCAATGCCAACGTTGCCCGAGGCGTCGATCAGCAACCTTGGGTTTCCGTCAAATGTCCCCACCGTGTCATAGGAAGTCGCTTGGAAGATTCCGAATTTGTCGAAATATTCTATGCCTGCCCCAAAAAATCCACCGCCGGCTGGACCTGCCTGACCCGCCCCGATGGCAGCCGCAACGGAATTCTCCGGATCGTCGAACCGTCCCACGGCGCCATCGGGAAATGAAACATGCAGCAAAGCCCTGGGTTGTGCAGTTCCGATGCCGGCGGGGCCAAAGGCGGGAAAAATATTAGACTCGGGAAGTCCGCCAGACACCGTAAATGCGTTCAAACTATACGCCACACTTGCCAACCGAAAGCGCGGGATCATTTCGGGGTCGTTTCCTACTTTTATGCCCAACCAGCGCTCACCGCTGTTGACAAATACATTTAGAAAAGTTGGATCTCCCAAAAGATCGTCTGGACCTATGAGCACATTAAAGATGCCGTTGGTGACCGTCACTCTTTGGGTTTCGCTGTAGAGTGCAGTAGCACTGGCTGGCGACGAATAAATGGAAAAGGTAATGTCAAACGCGCCGTTGGCGGGATTGCCGCCTTGATTCAATTTGCCCTGATAGTTGATGAGCTGGGGGGCCTGCGCGTGTAGCGATGCCACCGCCAAGCTTGCACTCAACAGTGCGATGAACGCGAACGATTTCTGTGTCTTCATGGTTTTTTCCTCCTTGTGCGAAGATTTTTTTCGAAAATTTCCGAACCCACCAACTCTGCAAGAAGTCTCTTGATGGATGGCAGTAAGCAAAGGATGTTGATGCAAAGGCCAAAATATTGCGCAAAGAAAAGCAGTTTCGCAAACCGTATGCCGCTAACATTGCGATAAATTCGAGTCAGACGTTTTGATGTGTAAAAAACAAAAGCTCGCGTGGTATTCATGCTACAACCCTCCTGACCCTGTGGTAGTTCATATTCCGTGTTTGATGAGCCGCATTATCAACTTACTGATTGGGCGGTGCCGGCGGTTCCGGAAGCAGCGCCGGGGGCGGAGTTCCTCCATCGCCGCCTTTTTTTCCTGCGGCCAACACTGCCACCAGCCCGACAGCAACGCCGCCGCCAATGTACAGCCAGGTTTTGCCGCCGCCTTTTTTTTCCGGCGGCACCTGCACCACCGGCTCTTTTGCGACAACCTGCTCTTTCGCTTGCTCCTGCTTTTTCTTCGCCTGCTCGAGCTTTTCTTTGATCTCCTTCACCATGTTGGTAAACGGCGGCGGATCCTGATCCGGATCAGGTTCATAAGTTGGAACCAATTCCAACAGCTTTTGCACCGCGCTTCTCGCCTGTTCCAGATAATCTTTGGCGATGTAAGACAGCCCGATGAGCTTGTAAGCGCGCAGCTTTTCGGCTTCGGTAATGCTGCTGCTGCTTAAGCAGCGGGTCGCCGTCTCGATGGCCTCGTCAAAGCGTCCGGAGTAATACTTCTGCTCCGCGTCGGACAATTGCTTCTCGCAAGCGTCCTGGGCAACGACGCTGAGCGCCGGATTCAGAATCAGCGCGTAGATGAGTACGAAGCTGATTGCCCGCGGCAAAACAACGAATTTGCTTGTGCGCATATTTCTTCTCCTCTTTTTTGCGTAACGCGATTTTCAAGCCACAACTATACCAACATCCCGCATCCTGTATCCCGCATCCCTCAATCATTTCTTCTTCAGGGTAAACCGCAACGGCTCCTCGACATTATCATCGAGATCAATCACTTGCTCTGCGGCAAGATAGCCGTCGCGGCGGACTTCGATGACATGCCGGCCGATTCTCAGCTTCAACTGCTTGGGCGTGAACTCCTTGTTGGACTGGTTATCAACAACAATCTCCCCCACCAGCGATTTCCCGGACTCGTCGAACGAGGTGATGGTGACGGATACGATTCTGTTGAAATCGACGGGGACCTCGATCTGACGGCTGGAATCGATTTCGACGGTTCTTTCCCACGCGCCAAATTTGGGATGCACGACGCGAAGCTGATGAGTTCCAGCCGGAAGCTCGGCATTATATTGCACCGCGGTGTCCTTTTTCTTGAGTGCGCCGTCGAGGTAAATTGACCCAAACGGTTTGACCAGAACGCTCAGCTTGCCGATCAACGCGGCAAGCTCCGCTTCGACCTTGCTGACTTGCCGCGGATTGACCATCACCGATGTGGAAAAATCCTCATGCCCCTTCTTGCGGAGCAACACCCTGTGCTCGCCTGCCCTTATCTTTTGATTTTCATAAGGCGTTGTTCCCGCCGGATTGCCATCCAAAAAAACCGAAGCGCCGTCGGGATTCGAGGTGATGGAAAGCTCGCCCAGTGGCGCGAGCGTCGCGGTCAACGGCGTGCTTTTGCCGGGCTTGACGGCGACGGTGGTTGAAAAATCTTCGTAACCTTCCAACCTGATCGAAACATTGTAGCTTCCCGGTTTTAGTTTGTCATCGGCAAAAGGCGTTTTGCCGCGCGGCTTGTCGGCAATCACCACGGAGGCACCGCCCGGCACGGAATTGACCTCGAGGCCGCCGACTTCCGGCGCCGGCGCGATCTCTTCCAGCTTCTTCAGGGCATAATGCAACGGCGGATTGGCGCCTTGCGTCAAGACAATTTTTTCTTCTTTAGGTTCATATCCTTGCCGGGAGATGCGTAGATCGTAATCTCCTGCCGGCCACTGCAAGCTGGCAAGGCGCGAGGTTTCTATCGTCCTTCCGTTCAAAGCCACTTCCGCGTCTGCCGGTTCCATGGTGATGGCCACCTGCGCGATTGGCTGCAGCGCAAATGAGAACGTCGAATCGCGGCCGCCGGTGATGACGACTGAGGTATCCATTGCAAAATAATCCTGCTTCTGAAAACGCATGGCGATGGTGTCACCGGCCTCCGCAGCAAGATTCAAAGGGGTGAGACCAGCGGAATCTCCATTTAGAAAAACCGCCGCGCCCTCAGGCGTCGTGGAAACGGACAACATGGCCTTTGCAGATGCTGAATGGCTTTTATCCGATTTTCCCCTGAACAAGCCTGGCAGAAACAGCGCCGCGGGAATGATCAAAGCAAGAGCAGCAATTGTGAAAAATGCCGATCGACCGTGCTGGCGAATAAAGATACTCGTCCGCGACAACGGCTTGGTCGCTGGTTGGAGGCGCGGCGTGAAGATGGTCACCGTCTCATGGCTCGAGGCCGCAGCCAAAGGCCGCTCTCTGCGCAAATCGACCACCAGGTCTTCAATACGCTGGTAACGGGATTTTCGATCCTTCTGCAACGCGTTGTCAACGATCGTTTGCAATCCCGCGGCGATGCCAGGTTTATGATGCGACAGCGGCAGCGGATTTTCATGCGTAATCGAATAAAGCACGGCCAATTGCTGCTCGCCACGAAAAGCCAGCTCGCCGGTCAGCAGCTCGTACAACACCACGCCAACGGAAAAAATATCCGAGCGTTGATCCAGTTTGTCGCCGCGCACCTGCTCCGGCGACATATAATGCGGCGTGCCCATCGTGGTGCCGGCCTGGGTGAGCTTGGTGCTGTCTTCGAGTTTGGCAAGGCCGAAGTCGACGATTTTTATTTGCGCTTCCTTGTCGATCAGAATGTTGGCCGGCTTGATGTCGCGATGCACGATGCCGGCGCGGTGCGCCTTGCCCAGCCCGGCGCAAATCTGCAGCGCGATGTCGACCGCCTCGCCAACCGCCACGCGTTGTCTGGAGATCAGGTCACCCAGCGATTCTCCCTCGACGTATTCCATCGCGATATAGGAATGATTCTGGTATTCTCCCACTTCGTAAATGGTGACGATGTTGGGGTGATTCAGTGCGGCGGCGGCCTTGGCCTCGCGCCGGAAGCGCGCCTTGAAGTCGGGATTGGCGGTGAATTGCGGCGGCAAAAATTTGAGCGCAACCTTGCGGTCCAGCTCCAAATCCTCGGCAAGGTAAACCTCGCCCATGCCGCCTTCACCGAGCTTCTTGATGATGCGATAGTGTGCAATCGTGGTGTTGATCATGGCAGCTTTACGCCATTAGAAAAATCGTTCTTCAACTTCACCATTGTTGGTGCGAAAAACGTAAACAAATCCAGATGTAAAGTCAAGGAATGACTTCCCTTTTCATTCCACCTTCACCACCATCACCGTTGCGTTATCCGCGCCGCCGCGGGCGTTGGCCAATTCAATCAAAACCTGGCAGGCCTGCTGCGGCGAATGTGACAAGACGATCCCTTGCATCTCACCAGCCTCGACTGCCGCCATACCATCGGTGCATAAGAGAAAGTTCATCCCGCTCGTCAATAAGATGCCGTCAATGACGTCAATCTCGATGGTGGACGCAATGCCCAACGCGCGATAGAGATGCGACTTGTCTGGATGGTTGCGCGCTTCTTCCTCGGTCAGAATGCCGAGGCGCTGCATCTCCGCGACTTTGGAGTGATCCTTTGTAAACTGCTCGATCTTCGATCGAGTAATACAATATGCCCGGCTGTCGCCGACATGCGCGACGTAAGCGCGATCATCTTTCAACACCAAGGCCGTGCTGGTCGTGCCCATGCCGCGAGACGCCGAGCTGCCGGCCGACTGCTCGAAGATGCGATAATTTGCCGTCTCCATTGCCAACCGCATGCCCTGTTGAATATCGTCGGATGGAAATGCAAAGTACGATTGCTGAATGAGATCGACGGCCATTTCGCTGGCTGTGCGGCCACCACGATGCCCGCCCAAGCCGTCGGCAACGATGAAAAGCTGGCCCTTGGGACTTGTTAAGTCGAGATCATCCCGTGGAAACTTGCCGTAGTAATCTTGATTGTCGGTGCGCTTCAAGCCACGATCCGAAGCGCCGTCATAAGAAACAGTCAATTCCTGTCGCATGGCAAAAGTTATAAACTAAAAACTACCAAAGCTAAAAAATCACATGGATTGCCAATTATTTCGCATCTCACCCCTTCACCACCTCCACCACCACCGGCCCTTTCGGTTTCGCTACACAGGCAAGACGATACTCGCCCGGCTGCAGGTTGCAAATGTCCTCCAGCGTGCCCCGCTCCTCGTCGCCAACGTCGTTCATGTTTTCGAGGCCGGAGAGAATGCGCACCGGATCGACGCCGCAACTGCCGATGTGGCATTCGGCTTTGAGATTCACGCCGTTCTTTTCTGCAACGTCGCAAATCGTTTGGCCGGGCTTGAACGGACACGTTTTGCCAAGATTTTTGAACACGATAATGTTGCCATCGGGCTTCGCTTCAGCGACCGGAACAGCAGGCTTTGGCAATGGCGCAGCTTTCGGCGGTGGCGCCGGCTGCGCTTGAGGCGCAGGCAACGGCGGCACCGTGGAAAACAAAACCGTACGGCGTATCGCCACTTCCTTCATACTAAATTTGAAAAGCTGCTGGCCAACTCGAAAAAGATCGCCGTCTTCAAGACGAAACTTGTCTTTGACTTTGAGATACGTGCCGTTCGCGCTGCCCAGGTCTTTCAGCATGATGCGCTTGTCCTTGAGCGTAATCGACAAGTGGCGGCGCGACAGGCTCATGTCTTTGTCGTCGAGTATGACATCCGGGGCCTCGCGGCCCACGACGATGGTTTTCTCCGCAATCGAATAACGCTTTATCGGTTTCCCATTGGCGTCATAATGGACGAACGTGTAATCGCCGTTCTCGACGCGAAAAAAGAGAAACTGCCGTCCGGCGCGCACGATGCTTCCATGAAAAACTTCCATGGCGCGGGTTTCTTTCAGCTTGAGAAAGACGCCGGTTGCGCTGCCGTCGTCGCGCAGGAAATATCCTTCGGGCCTTCGGGAAATCGACGCATGACGATCGGAGAGCGCCGTGTCGCTCGAGATGTTGATGTCGCAATCCTTGCGTCCGATTGTTGTGCTGCCGGCGCGATTCAAAGGATATTTTTCCAATTCCAAATCGCCGGCGCCCACGCGCATGAGGTACGCTGTTTCTTCACCAACTATCAGCGGCTCAACAGGTGGCGCGCCCTCCGGCTCAACTTCAATGGGCGGCATCTCCATCGGAGTCTGCTCTTTCGCAGCCCCATCTTCGTAGTAAGCGAGATCAACTTGAATGGAACTCTTGCCATCGAGCTTTTGCTTGATGACTTCGACGACGAAGACACCGTCGGTAATCGAAGCTTTGATGTTGCCGCCAAAGCGCTTCTCCCGGAACGTTGGCGGATCGGCGTTGAAGTCGTCGGTTTCAAAATAAACCTGCCCCAACATACTGCCGACGAGATACACATTCGGCTGTCGACTTTCCAGGAGCGGCGTAACGGCGACGCGCTTCTTTTTGCCCAGCCCGCCGGCGATGAGCGGGATGCCCAGCTCGTTCAAAAAACTTTCCGGAATTTCCTGGCCGATGCAGGCAACGCAAAACTCTTTTGAAAATTCCAAATGCGCGGTTTCATTTGGCCGGCCGGAAATGATGCGGCGGTCGGTGCGAATGGAGAGATATTCTTTTGTGTCATCAGCCGTCACCACCGCCACCGGCTCGCTGTTGGGACATTGGCGGATGTTGCCGTTTTCGGTGAGCGCCGCGAAGTATTCCTCAGCAAGCGCTTTGGAGACTTTTGGCAATTTACTGCTGCGGTACGACCAATAAACGCCGCTCGGATCATTGTTTTCGTTTTTTGCATTCGACACGGCGATCACCGCTTCTGCCGCCGAGGTGCCGCCGCCGATCACCAACACCGGCGCGCCGACGTACTTGGCGGCGTCGGAGAGGCGATAAGCGATGTCTTTAGTATTGCCGGGAATGTCGAACGATCGCGGCGCGCCGTTGCCCAAGCCGAGAACGACGTGCTTCGTCAGATACACCTGCTCCGACTTGGTATTGTAATTATAAATCTTCGCTTGCCAGATGCCGTCGTTGCGGCGTTCCAAGCCGATCAGCTCGACGCCGATTTGCGCCGGCATATTGTTCTGCCGGTAAAATCCCTTCCAGCGCTCGCAGAGATCGTCTTTGTCGATCGGCTCGAACGGCAGCAGCGCGATCAGCTCGCCGCATTTGGGAAACTTCATTTTGTCGCCGGCGCCATAGTTGGGAAGAATTTTTTTGTTCTTAGGATAATCGCGAATCTGCCTCATCAAGTCGTCGAAATCGATGACCAGCGCTGACAATCTCAATTCTTTCGCGCGAAACGCCGCGCCCGTGCCGGCCGGCCCGCCGCCGACGATGAGAATGTCCAAAATTTCCGGAAGCTTTGCAGGTTTATTCAAAACTAAAGTGCCGTCGGGCTTGATTTCATCTGAGGAATTCATCGTTGTTTCCTTGATTCAAGTTTGAAGCGCGTACGATCAGAAATGAGAATTGAGAAGTCAGAAGTGAGAAGTAAAAATTCTTTCTTATTACTTCTGACTTCTCACTTCTATCTTCTTTTAGTCCCACACTCAACGCTTCACGATCTGTGCCTCCACCGTCCCAAATTGAATTTTCATCTCCGTGCCCACTTCGACTTCAGAGGTAACGCGCTTCTTGTCAACATATGTATGATTTTTGCTTTCGAGATCGCGCAGTGTGGCTTTCTCGGCTCTGATCGTAAGCAGCGCATGTTGGCGCGACAAGGATGGATCGTCGATGCAAATCGGGCACTGCTGCGAGCGGCCGATGAGATTCTCGCCCTCTCTGAGCAAGAAGGTTTCCTTTTCCTTGCCAACGGCTTTGACTTCCAACACAAATGCGGCAGCGGCGCTTTTGTCAGATTGAAACTGCGGCGCGGCGATGGGCGCGTCGCCGGGGATAGTTTTGCCGGTTCTTTGATCCTGCTTGCCGGCGCGGCTCGACGTAAGCTCGCCGAACCGGCTTGCCGGCGACGGTTTTTCAAGGTCGGTCAAATTGGGAAAAGGAATGACTTCTTGATCAAGAATCGTTCGTCCGGTTGCCGGACCGAAGAGTCGATCTTTTTCGCCTTGCCCGGGAGCAATAGGTTCTGCATCCGAATTGGAAATCTTCTTCGCGCGACGGCTTTCGGCATCGGACGGAGGCGAAGCTTCTTTATTCTCTACGGCTCCGGCGTCGATCACCTGAAAGATGAAATCAAAATTATCGGGAAAAGTAATGACGTGCAAGGCGCCGAGTTTCTCTTTTTGCGTCATCTTCATGCCGTCGAGCTTGGTGCCGTTGCGGCTGCGCAAGTCTTCGAGAAAATAACAATTCTCTTTCTTGTCAAAAAAAATTCGCGCATGGCGGCTGGAAATAAACTGGGCATTCAGCTCGAGATCGTTTTCCGCGCCTTTGCCGATGGTTGCCGATTCGCCGATCTCGATGGACTTGCCGCTGAGAATCCCGGTTTTGCAGAAGAGTTTAGCTTTCATCGATAATGATCTCCTGAGGATGCTTTTATGCAATTACTGAAAGGTAATTACCCCAACCCAAACTGATCACGCGAACCAGTTTTGTTCAGCAGACACAACTGCGAGGGAGTTAAGCAATACCTGTCTGGCAAACATGCTGAAAGACCACTGAATTTATAAACCTGCCAATAGCGCAAAAATATGGCATCAGCAAAACTCAATCCAAATACAACAACAAATTCGAACGGTTCGTCTTGTTCGGGTGGAAATAATGGCACGTGACGCAGCGATTCGAGCTTTCTTTTGGATTATGGCAGTCGATGCAGTTTTCGATCTTGGGAATATTTTGGATCGCGGCGCGGTCTTGCGATGGCTTGACTGCGGTGGTATCGCCATCTGCACGCGCAATGGGAATCTCGACGTGGCATTCCAGGCAGCGGCGCTCGAGAATATGGGCGCGATGGTCGAACTCGGCGCGATTCAAAATCTGCTGATTTTTCTGAACGCGCTGAATGCCGGCGTCGGAAACGATATGACATTCCAAACACGGCTTTGCAATTTCCAGAGCAAAGGCTCTCACTTCTTCAATTTGCGCCATGCTCAATGCCGGGTTCATCATCATCGCCGGTTGTGTGGCAAAAGTGGTATCTCGAAGCGATGACGAAGCGCGCCGGACTCTGCTCTGGATGATTTTGAGCAGCGAATCAATCACCGCCAAGTCTTGCCGAACTTCAGGCTCAGGCCGGCCGCGCAGGCCGGTGGCATAACTCTGCAAAGTTTGCAGCGCTTCGTTGTAAATCGTCAATGAGGCAGTTTTAACATTTTGCGAAGCCGGCATGCCGGAGGTCTTCAGAAGATCAGCAAAGCCGAGATCGGGATAAATGGTGCGGCGGATCATTTTCAAATTTTCCATGATCCATGGGTCTTCGTGATAGATCGGCGATTTCACTATTTTCGCGCCGCCGGCTTTCACGGTGAATTCACTTGTGCTCATATAAAGCGCCCACATTGTTCCGGGGCCGCGTCGCTGGCGGATGCTTTCCAGCGTTTCGACGCCGGGCGACGACTGCTCTGCACTTTTTATTTTCAGCGCCGGCGTTTCAACGCTTGAAGTGAGGTGGCACGTATCGCAATGCAAATCAAATTCGATGGGATCGAAGTGTTTGCCATCCGGCTGAGGGTTGTGGCAATACAAACAGGCGCGCTCGATGTCTACCACGTTCTCGCGCTTCACCACTTCCTTGACGTGCTTGATGTGTGTGAACTTCATCGTCGAATCATCGGGAATTTTCTCGGCGACGAAATCGAATGGCGGATGCTTTTTATTAAACGAGCCGTAAGCGTGGCATTCGATGCAACGCGTATCCGGCACATTGGTAATCGCCGCGTCGCGTCCCAAATGCTCCTGATGGCACATATAACATGGCTCTTCCAGGCCTGCGGACTTTTTTGCGCTCGTCGAAACCCGGCTTACGTCACCCGAGCGGTAAACGTAGTGCCCGGCAAAAGTGTAAGTACCCAGATCGTCACCGGCTTTTTCATGGCACACCGAACATTTGGCATTGCTCACTTCGTCAAACTGCGCATGACATTTGGCGCAATCCTTTTCAAACGTCGCATGATACGAGGAGAGCGGGCCGGTGGTGGTGAAGCGATTGCCAAGCAGGAAGAAATCGATTGCAAAGTAAGCCCCCACTGCCAACGCCGCCAGCCCGCCGGCGATCATCATTAATTTGCGCCGATCGGGAAAAATGTATTTTCGAGAAACCGCCAGCCGCAGCGCGCCGAACTTTCCCTTCTTTTCCTCTTTCGTGGCCATGATTTTCCTCAATCAATAATACAGCACGGCGAACAAATGAATCGCCACCAACGCGAGCAGCACCAGCGACAGCGGCACGTGTGTATAAAGCCACCAGCGCAAAGCTCTTTGCAACGTGTAATGCGCATCGATCTCCAGCTTCGCCTTGTAATAGCCCTCAAGTTGCTTCAGTTTCTCTTTTTCCTCCGAGGAAAGAAAACTTCGCACGTACTCGAATTGTTTGATGCGCGACTGAATGCCACCGGTGATGTCAAGATAATAAATCATCCGCGGCTGCGGCGCGAGCAAAGCCATGGCGATGTTTTTCCGGTAAAAATCCTTCACCGGATCGGCGCAGGTCTGAACCAGCTCTTCTGCTTTGTTTTTGATTTCTTTGATCAGCTCAGGTATACGCTCATAGAGCGCTTCGTTTGCCAGGCCGGAAACCAAAATCTTCGGAAGCCAGCGTTGCAGCAATGAACCGAAGATGCCGCTAATCGTCACCCACACGCTCAAAATCCACATCGACCAATTCAACAAGCCGCGCGGCAGATGGAAGCCGCAGTGCATGAACACGAGAAGCAGGAACAGCGCGCCGCCATAAACGTGAAATTGCAGCCAGGGCTGTGCTCTGCCGAGGCCGCGCTTCAGGGCAAATTGTGTGATTCGCCGGCGCACGCCAAGCAAGGCCGCGCCAACCATGAGGACAGTCGCGAGCGTGCCGTAAGTCAATCCCCAGAGGTTGAAAGGTTTGATTTCCGAAAGTATAGCATTGGCAAGATACGCAAGCCCGCAGATTACCAAAGCGATGATGAACATGCGGAACCAGGCCGGCGACTCGACCCAGCGTTTCAGCTTCGCGCCCAATAAGTAATCGATCACGCTGCCCATCGAAAAGGATTTCTTCTCAGCCATCGTTAAGCCCTACGAGAGTTTTTCGACGCTTTTGATTTACTCAGCGGATTGAACGGATTTAAGCGGATAGGATTTCAAAACAATGCCTCAAGTTAATGGTGTAGAAGCTGTCATTCACGAGGCCTCTTTTTTGAATCCAGCGCGTGCTCGAAAATGAAAAAGATGCTTCCAGCATGACATGGAAGGCGGCCCAACAGCAACTTAGGCATTGCAAACAAAATAAATTGACGCAGCAAAAATGTTTTTGAAAGAAACTCCGTTTCATCCGCTCAATCCGTTTACAAAAAACTCACGCGCGCTTCGCCAACAAATCCTGAAACTGCTCCAAGCTGCCGATGCGCATCGCGCAGCCGTGCGGGCAGTTCATCACGCACGCCGGGTCGTGGCCTTTGTCGTAACAGAGATCGCACTTACTTGCCAGAAGCCGAGGATCGCCACGGAGCTTTTCAGGCACGGCATCATCCGGCCAGACCTCCCCTGTTTCATGCATGACGATGGCATCGTACGGACAATTTCTGGCGCAAGCCTGACAACCGATGCACAGATTGTCGGCGATTTCGACAACGTCACCTACCTTGGCGCGACGAATCGCCCCGGTGGGACAGCCTACCAAACACACCGGATCTTGGCAATGATAGCAGGCTTTGGTGATCAAAAGATTTTCGTAACGATCACCTTCGCGCACGAAGCGCGGCCTGCCGTCGTGGGTGTCGGCGCAGGCGCGCACGCAGTCATCGCAACGGGTGCAGGTCTCCATGTCGATGACCAGAATGCTCGTGCCTTGCATCAGGCCTTTTTCCAATGCGGCTTGCATGAACTCGCCGCGGCTGACGTCGCGCTTGTTCGCGCCCACTTCTTTGATCTGCGCAATCGCCGTTTTCCAAAGCTGCCGCTCAATCGCCGGGTATCTGTTGACGAGCATGTAGAAATCGTCGCGGGAGATTTTCACCAGCTCGGCGTATTCAACCGAGGTCGCGGTATAATACCATCCCGGCGTTCCTTCCATCAAAAGCTCGACCTCGCCGAGCGTCATGCCTTTGGAAAGATAGGTCACGACGATCTCGCCTTCGCCCAAGCGTTGCGAGAGTTTCAGAAATCCGGAGCGCACGAGATAAAGCGCATCTGCCGGTTCGCCCTCTGTGGTGACTACTTCCCCCGGCTCGCGCGAAATCAGCTCCACGGTTTTGGTCAGAGCTTCGAGGAAGGCGTCGTCGCATTGTTTTAGGAGCGGCGTGGTTTTGAGCTGAACCGGCAACGAGCGTACGCGATAGGTTTTGTCGGCGCGTTCCTTGAACTTCTTTGAGCTTCTTTTCATCAACCGCAATGCGCCGACGCGGATCTGCAACAATTCGCATTCAGTCGTGGTGCGCGCCGTGACCGATTGCGGCCAGCCGCTCATCGCGCCGATTTCGCCGAAAATTTCGCCCGGCCCAAGCTCCATCGAAGTGAGGCCAACAAAATCAAAATCCATCGACGACAAAAAAATCGAGCGAGAGCCGCTTTTCTCCTGCTTCTGCAACTGGCTTTGCAAAATCGACAACCCGGCCGATTCCCGGTTCGGCGGCTTGGCGCTCTCACCATCGTCCGCCATCAAGGTTCGCGGCACATCGAAAATTGGCCTGCTGAGCTGCGACTGTTCCTCTGCTTTTTTTAAATGGACCTCGACCGTTCCCTGAATCACATAGAAGGCCAGATCGAGATAAGTGCCTTCTTCAAAAAGAATGGAGCCGGCTTTCCATTTGACAACGGAAATATCTTGGCTAATCTTCTCGAGAAACTCATCTTTATAATCTTGGAAAATTTCGTATTTCTTCAATTCAGCAGCCGCCAGCCTTTCGGATATACCGAGAATATTCGGGTTGGCGCCGTAAGAAGTCCACCGATCTTTATAAAGCTCTTGGCGCTTGAAGATAGTTTTGCCGGTTGCGGGTTGTTCGCCTTTGGTCGCCATCTACCTACCTCCGGTTTTTTGATATAACAGCTCGAGCCGTTTCTTCAAAATCAATATGACTTCCTGAATGGACATGCTATCGCTCACGGCGGGAAACGGCGGCAGATCAAGGGGCCCGACATTTTCCGGAATCGCGATGGGATCAACGGGACACGGCGCAGGAGGGCCGACCGCGCGTGGCCGCGACGGACGCGGTGGAGGCGACGCATCCGTTTCAATTTGCGTTGGTGAAGGCGTGGAATCGACTTTTGGTTTTGCAGGCGAGTCGCGGACAATTTCGGCGATTTTTGCAATCGGCCCTTTTGCTTTTTTGGCATTATCAAAAGGCGCCTTGCCCAATTCATTCTGTCCAGGAACGCGCTTCCAATGTCCGGCAACTTTTTTTATGCCGCTTATGTAATTAAATTTCTCTCCGGTGGGATGGCCGGCAGCCAACACTTTTTGATCGGTGATATAATGACACCGCACGCAGGTTTTGGCGCGAATGTCGAGATTCTCATTTTTCACCAAACCCAATTTGAGCGCTTTCTCGTAACCGACGTCTTTTTCCGAATGCGGATCCTTGTAACCGCTGCCTGGCCCGTGGCAGCTTTCACAGCTCACGCCCTCGTCCGCCTCTTTGGCTTCCTTTCCGGAGACGATGGTGCCATGACACTCCATGCAGTTCGTGTTGCCCTTGAATAAATTCTTTGCGCCGATGCCCGCCAGCTCGGCATACTTTTCCGCATTCTCCATGTCGTCGTAAAGCGCTTCGACCGTCACCTTGTGCGCATCGTTGCGGTACCATCGCGTGTTTTCGCCGGCATGGCAATTATTTTGTCCGAGGCCGCAGCCGGCGGTGCCGAGCGTTTGGTATTTTTGCGCGGTGCTATTTTGCGGAACGAGTAACAAAACAAGCATGCAAAGAAAGATGCAGTAGACTTTGAAAACCAAATTCATGGTCATGGTCGATCACCCGTTTTAAGAGACTATCAAAAAACCAAATCCGGGTAGGTCTAAAGCCCCAAAAAGTGCGAAACAGATTTCACAGGTTTTCGCGGATTTAAAAACCCGCGTAATCCGTTTCCAAGTTTTTTGTTTTTCTGCTGAGATTTGACCTTAACAAAACTGAAGGCGCTATTTCGAACGCAAACCCGACTCAGGCTATTTACTTCCCATCGCCGTCCCCTTGGTCACGTCCGGCATGTTCACTTTGCCGTCATCGGTCACCGTCCAAATTTTGCCGTCGCGCAGATAGAGGCGTCGTTGTTCTTCCAACGTAAACGGCCGCGAGCCAAGCCGTCCGAAGATGCTAACTTGATTTCCACTCTCATCCACGGCGCGGTCGCGATCCATGCCTTTGGAAACGGCTATCGCCTCTCCGTCCGTTCGATGCGTGGCAATCAATCTGGGATTTGGTCTTGGGTTGAAGCCGAGATAAGCCGGATCTTCTGGAGACATCAATTGAATAACGCGCAAACCATTTTTGCCGTCGGCGAGATAAGCGAAAACGCTGGCATTCGTCGCTGCCACTTTGATTCCTCGCGCATCGTTGATTTTTCCGGCGGCGGTAAAAGTCTGGTCAAAGCGCATCGCCTCGGGATTTTCCGCGTCGATCATCATCAGCCCATCGGCCCCGGCCGCCACGTAAGCATAGGTGCGCGCCACGTAAATATCCTGCGCATCTCTGACCCGCACAAAACTCTTCTCGATGAATTTTGGCTGCTCGGGAAAAGTCACATCGACGACCTTCACGCCCTCCGCATCACACACGAAAGCATAACGGAACTGCACGCCAATCGCTTTCGGCATTTTAAGCTGCGGCGACTTTATGGAAGCGACGATCTGAGGTTGCAAAGGATTGGCGATGCTGACAATTTGCAAACCAGCATCGCACAGCACATAAACATAATTGCCGGCAATTGCCAAATTCACTGCGCCGTTCAAGGCGCCGCTCGGATTGAACGTGCCTGCCCGCTCGAGAAAATTATTTCTCGGATCGCCGTCGACAAGCGTCATCACATCGACGAGAATGAGGCCTTCGTATTTGTCCGCGATGTAAGCATAACTGTAAAGCGGATGAATCGGCCATTGCTCCTGATTTTCCGGGCGATAGACGCGACGCGTGTCAATCGGCATGTTCGTCGGCAGCGCCACCGCCGTCGCGAATTTTGTTTTGACCTGCGTATCTTGCCCCCACGGCGAGACCGGCGCAGAAACGATGCGCTCGGAGAAACCTTTATTATCGGCGTTCGCCACGTCATAAACACGAAAGCCGTCTTCGCCGTTGGCGGTGTAAAGATATTCGCCGCGCAGCGCCACGCTTTGGATATTCGTGCCGCCGTGATGATAGGCAGTTTGCAATTCGCTTTTGTTGGCAAGATGGTTTTTATAATAATCCGGAAACGCCAGCTTGTGGAGATAACTGCCGATAACCGCCTGCGGCTCCTCGCCTTCAGTCACTTGCACCGCCTCGAACCCGTGATCGCCTTGCGCGACATAAGCAAACTTGCCGATAAAATTAACAAAGTTCGTACCCTGAAGCAGCGTCTGCGCCATCCACGCGTTGTTGTCATTTTTCGAAGAAAGGTGGCAATCAGAGCAGACTCTTGTTTCTTTCGTGCGCACGGTGTGCGGGAAATGCGGATTGAACGCCTGGCTGCTGTACCCCGGCGCTGAGATCGGCGCTTGCTGATTATAAATCTGCTCGCGATTGGCGTTGCGCGAGCTGAGCATCAGCGCGCTGGAAGAACGTGCCGGCGCAACCTTGTTGCCCTTCGTCGTTCCATTGACGCACAGCATGAAGCCGTCGTCGCGCAACACCTGCGGATTGTAGGTCGTCCAATTGCGCGACTCTTCGCCTTCGAAGTGATTCATGTTTTTCTTCCAATTCGCCTGTTGCGGCAAATGGCAGCCGAAGCAGTTGGTAATCCACGAGGTGTGGCAGGTGTAGCATTCCATCTTGTCTTGAGAATGCGCGAGTTGCGATCGCTCCATTTGCGGCGTCCATTCGCCGCCGCCTTTGGCCATCAACTTTGCCGCGCGCGCTTTTGAATTATAATGCGCCGAGCTTGGATCGATGGTGTCCATGACTTGCTTGACTTCCCACTCCTGATCTTTGTGAAGCATCGAGCGTTGAAAAATACGATCGCCGCGCCGCACGAAGCGGCGTTCACCGAACGGCGTATATGCCTCAGTGAGTAAAGTTCCTCCCTCTGGCGCCGCCAACCCGGAACTCCGCAACGTGGCGCGCTCCGTAATCGCGCCGTGACAATCCTGGCATTGAATCTCGAGGGCGTTGTGAAATTCGCCGTAGAGCTTGCCATTGCCGTGGTTATCCTGCTCGAAGTGACAATCGACGCAGTGCATACCTTTTTCGGCGTGAATGTCTTTTAAATGAACCGCCTTTTGCGACTTGCGGCATTCTTCGTTGCAAATGTCCTTCTCGGGATTTTCAAGCGGCACCACGCCATGAAACTTGTGCTGTGATTCCGGAGAAATAATTTTTCCATCCTTATCAACAAGATTGCCTTTGCGATCCTTGTTGAACACCGCGCGAAACACCCAGCCGTGGCCGTGATAGTCGGAAAATTGCGTGCGCTGAAGTTTCGGATTGAGCACGCTCACGTCGTTCAGAAACTTGAGGTCGCTCCATTTGCCGCGCAGCGCCGCTTCCTCGGGGTTGGCATCCAAAATCTCAAATGCTTCTTGCGCGGAATTGTATTTGTGTTTCTCGGGATACATCGGCGCGCCGTCGCTCTCGTAATCCCACATCTGATACCCGAAGTAGGTATTCATGAACGCATTGGGCTGATGCATGTGACACACCATGCACTGGCTGGAGGGAATAGCGCGAGTGAATTGATGGATGATCGGATGCCCAGGCTCGGTTTTTGAAATCGTCGTATCCGCGGTTTGCGACAACCCTTGATTGCCGAATTTTGCATACGGCCCGGAATGCACCAGCGAACGATCGTTCGCATACACCACATGGCACGCCGTGCAGCCGCTGGATCGGTAATCGCCGGAGTGATCATTCGTGCCCAAAAACGAAAGATGCGGATCGTTCAATCGCGTCTTGTGAATGTTCAGCACCGGCGAGCTGATCAGCAGCTCGGTGCCCTTGCCGCGCATGCTGAGCTTGTTGTCCGGCTTACCCGGCTCTTCAAGAGGATTGGGAACGCCGATCTCCGAAGGATTGCCGCGGAAAACTTTGCCGCCGCGCTCGAAGCTTCGAAAGTAATCGCCAGGTTGAGTAATTTCCCAACGCGGCAGCGGCAGCATAAATGGCAGCACGCCTTTTTTCAAATCACTCGTGTCGGGCGATGGCACCGTATTGATTTTTTGTGGCAAACCATCCTTGCTGTAGCTTTCTCCCAAAATATAATTTTTAGTTGAAACGATGCCGTTGTTATAAGCCGCGCCGCCCCAAAACAACGCCGAAGTCGTCATCATGCTTTTCTTGACATTCAAAACCTCTTGTTGATGGCACGGCCCGCAGGCTTCATCGGCAACGCGAAGATCTCCGGGATTGACAAAGCGGATGAACTCCGGCTTCTCTTCATTTAATAATGTGTAAGAGCGGACCGGATTTGCCGAAGTTTTCCACTTGTTCGGGTAGCGTGGCTTGACGTGCGCGGCTTTGGTCGTCGTCGCTTGTGGATCGCCGAGATGGCAGTCGACGCAGCCCAGCTTCACCGCGGTCGACTTGTGCATGTTCTCGATGCCGCGATGGCAGGTCAAGCAGCCTCTGCTTTTTCTGTCCGCTTCTTCCTGGCTTTGACGAATGAGCTTGGGTTCTTGCGTTTGAGGCATCGCCGTGTTCCAGAAACCGCAAGCCAAGCTGATTGCCAACATTATTCTCAATTCGTGCCGCACGAAGTTTTGAAAAATTCTTTTCATTGAACTCCTCCGGTTGCCAATCTGCGCTCTATGCCCCTTGCCTTTCAATAGGTGAAGACAAGCGAAGCGAAAACTGAAAACAACGTTTGCGACGATTCATAGATGTCTTTGAAGCCGTCGAGCGGAGTCAAGGCCGTCGCGGAAAAAATAACAATCGCATTGTTGTTCAAGAACGGCCGGTAGATCAGGCCGAGGCCGTAATCGATGCCGATGTTTTTGCCGATCGCCAGCTGGTTCAAGAAACGCTGCAAGGAAGAAGTGTTCATAAAACGCAGATAGTTTGCATTGACCACGGCTTTGAGCTTCGGCGTGATCTCGGCATCGTACGCCGCGTTGAATAACAACAATCCGGGATTGACGAAGTTCGGCTGGCCTTCGGTTTTGCCGCTGCGCAGATTGGGCACCAAGCTCAGCTTGTTGACCAAATTCACGCCTTGCAGTTTTATCCCCTGCAAGTTCCAGAAGCTAAATGGCCCGCCGGCAAAAAACGGCAAGTCAACGATCGTATCAAAACCTTTAGCTCGATCATCAAAAGGATCATCATCGCCGGAAGAGTAAAATACAGAAACGCGGTAGCGCTGCCAGTCTTTGTCAAGCGACAGCTCCAGCGCCGCCATCTGCGCATTGATCGACACCCGCCGGTTGGCAAATTGATTGAACTCGTCATGGCCCAAGGCTTGATAAAACGCATGATTGATATTCAAGCGACCGAAATGACCGTCGCCGGTCCAGCCGAGATAGTAGGCGTTGACCTCATGAGGTTTCACCGTGCCAAGAACCGCAGGCCGCACCGGAAAACCGTTCTCGTCAAAATGCAGGCTGGCTTTGTCTCTATTATAATGAAAGCTCAATTGGCCGGTATAACCGAGTGTGAACAAATCCTGGCGGTACAGATTGGCGATGAAAACGTCTTGTTCGCGATCATCGAACACCGTGTTCAATTCGCTATTGGTGTCTTTCTCCAGCATCTTGAAATAGGCAAGATTGTATTGATAGCGATTGGAATTCAAGCTGCCAAACAATCGCGCGCCGAGATTGAAGTCGGCAAAAATAAAATCGCGGAAGTCGCTGCCGAATTTCTGGATACCGCCCTTGAAAGAGATGAAATCATAATTTGCGCTCAGATCAAACAAATGCTTTTCAAACGAGAGCTCTTGAAATGCGATGTGGCCGTCGGTGCGGTTCGAGCCTTTGCGGACGTTGATGTTTACCGCGTTGTTTTCGCGGAGATCGACGTAATTGAGATTGAACACCGGCGTGACGCGCAGCTCCCAATCGCGCGGGCGAAAGGCCACGTCGCCGTGATAAAGCTCGAATGTCAATTTCAAATTTTCGATCACCGCCAGGCGCTCGCCGCGTCCGAAGAAACCCTGGCTGCGCGGACGGGCCGCGCTCACGCCGCTCGGAGTCGGAAGTCGCGCGGCTTCCACGAAGTTGTCAACCGTTGCCGTGAACACAAAAAAAGTGTTCTGGCCAAAAATCGGATAATCGCCCTTGAGCGTGTTTTGATTGTAAGGATCATACCAACGGCCTTGCACATTCAGCTCGTAAGGCGGCGGCGTGATCTCGCGCCAGCGGTCGCGGATGATTTCAAAATCCGGTGACGCATTTTTCAGGGTGTCGGATTTTGCAGGCGTGGGTTGCTCCGCTTTCATCGCAGAGGTGTCTTGTTGAACCTGTGAGAAGGCGCGAACTGATAAAAGGCAGACAAGCACAAACGAGGGATGGATTCGGTTTATTTTCATTGGCATCGTCTCCACGATGTCATATAAAATTGAGCATCAAGTTCAATCGAGTTCCGGCTGCCGGGGGAATTTCACATAGGGCAGTTTTGCTCCTCGATAAGAAAATTGATCGCAGCGGAACGTCTCGGGCGGCTCGAAGCCGATCGAGCCGGCAAAACAAATGATGTCGTCCTGATCGACACCGTCGCCGCTGATGCCGATGCCGCCGGCGAGTTGCCCATTTTTATAAAGCGGTACACCGCCAGGGAAAATCGTGATGCCGTTTCCATACGGTTGCAACCCGAGACGGATTTGGAACTGGAACTCCGGACCTTCAAAGAGCGGCCCGGCCTCCACCGGGTTGTCGAGCGTTTCCAAATCGATTCCCGGTGGATAGAAATCCTGGCTCAAAAATCCGACGGCACGCGTGGTCATCGCCAAGCCTTGATCTTGCGCCAAGCCAAGTATGCCACGAACGCGCCCACCAAATAGATGATTGGGATCGCTGAACGCCAACGCGGTCCTGGCCTTTTGCGCCGATACGTCATAGCTGAACAAGGTCGCATCCGGGGTGCGCGAAATCCCAAGCACCTGACCATCGACATCAACGACTGAGATGAAAACCTGCGCCGGCGCGCCCAACGGGCGGCGGATGGCGGCGCGAGTTCTCGCGGCTTGCGCCGCTGCTTGGTTGATAATGGTTCGCACCTCGGCGGCCGACAACATCACGCCTGCACGAATTCTAAAATCGTGCAAGGGATCCAAATTGATTTCTCCCGAAAGCGGGAACTTGGGCGGAAGCGAAGCGCGGATGGGAAAATTCGCATGAACTGTTCCTCGGCTTGCCAAGCCTGAAAAGCTCAAAGTGAAATTTGCGGACGGCGTTTGCGCGTTGGCAAACAAAAAGCGAATCCCGTCGATGAAAATGCCGTCGCCGCGCTTATCTGCGGGAACGACATAGCCGCCTTGCACGGCGCCAAGCGCAATTATTTCGTCTTGCAACACCCCGCTGCAACAGCAGAGTATTTGATCGATGTCGGCCTGATCCAATTTGCCGCCGCTCACGCCCAAGCCGCCAGCCAACAACCCACCTTTAAAAATTGGCACACCGCCAGGAACACCGGTGAGTCCCGGCTGACCTGCGCCAGGCACTCCGGGCGCCGCGCCGCCATTCGGTTGAATGTCTCCTCCACCCAAGCTGGACAAGGGCACGCCAAAGAGTGGGCCCGCCGGCGTATTATCGATATCCGGCGGGAAATGTTTGCGCGTGATAAAACAAGCGGTGAGGGTGCTGAAGCCATGTTGGTTGCTGCTCAGATAGGATGCGGTGCGCGCTTTGGCAAGCGAGCCGGCAACCGGATCGACCGTCGAGCCGGCGCTGCCGTTCATGACGAACACGCCAAGCACGTTCGCCTCGCGATCAGTCACCGCAATATTTGCCTTGACGCCGAGACGCTCGGCTTGCTCGACGGCGTGGGTGATGAGCGTTTGGACGTCTTGAATTTCCAAAGTTGGAGAGCCGAGGGGAGTGGAGATCGTCGGAGATTTTTCGGAATCGCAACCAGCGATTAAAATCGCGAACATTGCAAATACGGCGACGATGAGACGAAGAACGTACCTTCTTGTCGTGCTTCGAAAGCTCCAGCCGTTAAAACGGAGCTCCGTAACGCGCCATGTAAGCATGGTCGTTCCTCCCTGTTGAATGGAGTGAAGTGTCTGCCTACTGCGTGATCAAAGATGAATCAGTCCTCAGCAATCCTGGAGACATGCATGAAAAGTTTGTTGATGAAGAAGAAACAGATTTGAGGCGGGAAGATATAAGCGCATCATGCTGCGAAGTGGGCATCATAGAAACCGTCCACCGGTCACAGAGGAAGGAAAACCAGAAAAATCCGTTCTCCCATATTAATCAAAAGAAAAATCTCTTCCTCGCCGCGTCGAAAAAAATACTTCGCCACCTCCACAATGGCATCAGAATAATGATTACAAAGTTTTTAGTGTTTCCCCTGCCGTGTATCGGTCACATGCTTAAAAGAGTTTGGCGGGACGAAGAGGAGCTGCGCACGAAGAATCAGAAAGACACTTTCAAAAAGCCCATCATCAAAGTTTAGGCGTCGAAGTCCCACCACTTCTTATCTTGTCATTGAAATAGCTCACTGCTCTCCGAAAAAAGATTGCACAGAATTGTAACAAGAAAAAAAAAGAATGTCAACACCTATCTCGAAAACAATCAGAATAAGTAGTCCGTGAACTAACTATTGGGATGACAGGTAAGGATGATTTAATGGGGTAAGGATAAGTCGGGGCAGCAGGATTTGAACCTGCGACCCCCTGCTCCCAAAGCAGGTGCGCTAACCGGACTGCGCTATGCCCCGAATACTTTCAAAAATCAACTTCGGCAATATAACAGGTATCGATGCTGAAAAGCAAGATGATTCTCTTTATGGAAATTGAATATCGACATTCGTCACCGTCTGCCCCGCAGCGACCCGCACACTATCTTCCCTGCCAACGCTGTCATTATTTGTGACGGGATCATCATAGAAACCCAACGCATCAGCGCCGCCGAGCAGGGTAGGCTGCAGGCTGGCATTGCCATCAACATCTTTTATTGCCGCCGGCCAGTAAGTTCCCGCCGACACGTTGTTGATCGAGTAAACACCGCTTTCATCCGTCACCACCGTCAACGCAGCTAAGTTTTGGCGCAAAACATCGAGCGGATCCTGGCCGCCGATAATCAATGTAACAACTTGCAGCAAATCAATTTTCAATAATGCAACCAGCGTGCCTTTGGGCGAAATGGCCTGGCCGTTGACGCGGGTGGGGCACAGACCCTGCACTTTGCCAGCCGGAAAAGCGCTGCCGGTTGTGAAGGTGAGTTGAAATGGCGAAGCCAGCGCGTTGCCGTTCTTATCTTTCGCAGTATAGATCACCGCCGTATAGGCCGTATTGGGTTGCAAGAGAGCGGCGACGATCGCGGTTTTGCCCTCGTTGCTCAACGTAAAATCTTCGGTAAATGAAGGTGGCACCGGCGCCATGAGAAAGCCGATAACCGAAGTATCGACCGCGGCGCTGAAGGTGACGCTGATCGTGATCGGCGAGCCGGCATTCACATTGGTGGCATTATTTGCCGGCGAGGAATTCACCACCGAGAAGCCCTGGTTTTCTGGCTCGTCCGGGCTGATTCTGCCGCTGCATGCAAGTAATACTCCCCACAGCGCTACGACAAGAATTCTTAGATGCTGCAACCACCGCTTCATTTCCTTCCTCCTGATTTCATCCTTTTCCAGCCTCATGTTCCAGCCATCGCGCCAGCAGTTCTCCGGCGGCGCGCAGGGCGCGACCACGATGGCTGATTTGATTTTTTTCCACCATGCTCATTTCTGCATAAGTTTTTCCAAGTCCATCAACGACGAAAACCGGATCATAGCCAAATTTTCCGGGGCCGTGTGGCGTTAAAGCAATTCTTCCATCACATTCTCCTCGAACGCATTCGATTTTATTTTCGTGCGCAAAGGCAATAACACAGCAGAAACGCGCCTTGCGTTCGATGAGGTCATAGCCTTCCAATTCACGCAAAAGTTTTTGAAGATTCTCAGCGTAGGTGGCATGCGGCCCGGCATAGCGGTTCGAGTAAACTCCCGGCGCCCCGTCGAGCGCATCAACCATGAGGCCGGTGTCATCGGCGAGGGCGGGTAAACCCGTCGCGTGGTAAATCTCCCGTGCTTTCTTGATCGCGTTCTCTTCCAGCGTTTCCCCGTCTTCGATGACGTCTGGAGCATTTGGAAAATCATCGAGCGTCAAAAAACGCAGCTTGCCATTCACATGCGACAAGGCGGCGAGTATCTCCGCGACTTTATCTTTATTTCTTGTTGCCAGAACCAAGTCGTGCGGAGTGAAGATCATGTGTAGGTCTCGATGGTATCAACGATGCCGACGATGGAGGCGTCGATGGGGGCCATGGAGCGAAAGTAAGGCAAAACGGCCTCGCGCGCGGTGATATAAAAAACGGTCTCGCCGGGCCCAGCGCCGATCATGTCGATGGCAATAATCGGCTCGCCGATTTTTTTTTGATGATGGTCGAGCGGCTGGAGAATTTGCATCTTGGCGCCGGAGAGATTCTCATCCTTGCGGGTGGCCCAAATGGTGCCGATGACTCGCCCGAGGTTCATTTCTCGCTCACGTCCAGTTTATCGACGATGGCCATGATCGTGGCATCCACCGGCTTGCTTTCGGTGGCGGCGGTTTGCCGCGCCGAGCTGCCTTGCACGACGAGGACGATTTCACCGACTCCCGCGCCCACGGCATCGACTGCGACCAGATGGCCGTCCTTGTCTTTCAAATCCAAACTAACCGGGCGGACGATTTGCATTTTGAGCCCGTGCATGCGCTCATCTTTGCGCGTTGCCCAGACCGTGCCGATTACCCGAGCAAGAATCACATAACCTCTTTTCGCTTACCAAATAGAAATTTGTTTTGCCTAAAGTTCATTCATGCATGATGAAGTGGCGCAATATGGCTAAGATGTGCTTGCACCACCTTACTTAGCAAAGTCGCGTTTCACTCCTACAAAAGCAGCTTCCTCTAATTCAATCCGCTCTTGGATAATGTGAGTAAGCCATTCATCTACACTGTGCTTCCGATGCAATCGAGCCAGGAAAGCAGCGCGTGCGGCAAGATCAGCGGGAATGGACAAAGAGGCTGGCTTCGCTCGACGCAC
>Ga0247727_10000515_pt1 | contig 94174 bp, 85 predicted proteins | sample WisWelCaveWW1625_FD_202498 | JGI IMG/M metagenome (GOLD analysis project Ga0247727, IMG submission 202498) | Biofilm microbial communities from Wishing Well Cave, Virginia, United States - WW16-25 | ecosystem: Environmental > Aquatic > Deep subsurface > Groundwater > Cave microbial mat | place...
GGAGAATCCAGCATCGCCACCGCTTCACGCTTGTACTCCACTGAAAACCTCCGCCTTTGTACCATGACACCCCTCCTGGCCCATTATGAGCCTTAACAAGGTGTCCGTAAAAGTGGGGCAGAACCCACTGCTCCACCAACTGCTGGAAGCCGTTCGATCCATAGTGGATCCACAGCCGACCTTCGTCGGCCCTTTTCCGTCAGCTGATGCTACCCCGCAAGGTTCACGACTAAAACCCGGCGGCAGCGCGCTGCGAGGATACACAAACGAGGCCTATTCTCGGGGAGCAGTAGACAACTCAAAGTGGGGCGCAAACCATCTTGAAAGATGATGTTTACCTTTGCAAGGGCTGGCAAGGGTAAACAGTCTGTGATTCACAACATAGCCGTGACTCACTAAAACAGATGACTACCGGTCTAGACAACATACCCGAATCGATTCTTCATCTTGGCATTCATTTCAGATTTTCTTTGTTCCGTGATATTACCGCGGATTGTGTACTCTATTCCAATGACAGGCGAGGAGGCCATCTCCGCACTTCGTCGTTCTAGAAATTCAGCGAGAGGACAAAGCACCCTGGCCGGATTCCCGGCAGCGACTATGCCATCTGGAATGTCCTCCGCGACTATGGTTCCCGTCTCCAATGATGGCGTCTGATCCTATCGTTACCCCGGAAGGATGATGGTCGATGTCCCCACGAAAACCCGGTCTCCGATTGTGACTTTTCCTATGCGTGTCCAGCCCAGATGTCGCTTGGTACTTGCGTCATGCGCCAAAATTTGCACACGTGGTGCTAACGTTACATCATTGCCGATTACAATATGCCATAGGTGACTAGGATCAATGACAACATCCTCTAACATTGCAAATTGCGACCGACGACAAGGCCCTGCTTCACTAACCAAGAGACCTGATCTCGTCGATGACACTTTGCCAGAATCCTCGCCAGTAGTTCTCGCATACTTTTCACCCTAGCAAGAATAGAGACAATGTCCCAAGTTGCTACGAGAACGCGGTGCCAACGGCGCGTGAACCACTCACCTTCATATACGCCTGGTGCCAGAGAACGAAAACCAGTAATGCCCAAAGTTGCGTTTCATAGTTTCTCACACCACGATCGTGGTCATCGAGCATTCGCTCAATCGCCTGCAAGTTAAACAACCCAAGATCTCGCAACGCATTGCCAGACAGGCTCGTCCGTACCAGGTCACGTAGCGGCCCACGCAACCAGGCGCCAAGTGGAATTGAAAAACCCTGTTTCCGACGACGCAAGATCGAGTCCGGAAGAATCCCTTCAAGGGACTTGACCAAAATATGCTTTTTCTCCCACCCCTTCAGTTTTAGTTGAGAAGGAATCGTCGCGACGAATTCGACAAGCTTGTGATCCAAGAAAGGGACCCGCACTTCCAACGAGTGCCACATGCTCAGGCGATCAGCCTTGCGCAATTCGTCGTCTGGCAAGTATGTTTCCATGTCGGTGAGCAAAATCCATTCGAGCGGATCCTGGCAATGCTCGACCTTTTGCATGGCAAGCGCCACAGTCCCTCTCCCATCTTTCTGGAGTTGATTCAGGAAGTCCTGACTGAAAAGCCTCAATTTGTCGGGCTCAGTAAAGGCCGACAGATACTGTTGGTACCGTTCAGGTAATGGGAGCGCGGCTCCATCCGCAAATCGCTTCAGCCGGTCGATCCACAGCCCGCCGAATTCCCATTGAGGCAGCGATGTAATACCCGTGTTAATGCCGTTTCTTAAGAGCTTCGGCAACCGCTGATACGAATCAGCCGCGAGCGCACCGCGATACCGCTCATACCCCGCGAACAGTTCATCTCCTCCGATCCCCGAGAGGGCCACGGTCACCCATTGCCGAGCTGCCTGGCAAACCAGATAATTTGGAATCATCGAAGAATCTCCGAACGGTTCGTCAAAGGCTTGAATCATTAAAGGAAGAATCGACTCCACCTGAGTCTGGGGATCGTCGTAGACACATTCCGAGTGGTCTGTCTTGAACATCTGGGCAATGATATTCGCATAGGGGCGTTCATCTGCTCCTGGCTGTCCATCGCCAAACCCCACTGTGAAGGTTTTCACATTTCCAGGGCAAATCTTGGCCATCAACGCCACTATGGCGCTGGAATCGATACCGCCGCTCAGAAACGAACCGAGCGGCACTTCGCTCACCAAATGCAACCGCACCGCTTCTTCCAGATTATGGAGGAGGCCTTCACGATAGTAATCGACCGATTTACTATGATCCGGAGCAAATTTGAGCTGCCAGTATCTCCGCACAGTTAACTCTCCGCTCCTCCACACCGCGGTATGCCCAGGAGGCAACTCCGCTATTCCCCTGTAGATCGTTCGCGGACCAGGCACATACTTGAACGTGAAGAATTCGGAGACCGACTGGATATCCATCTGTCTCTTGTACCGATCGACAGACAGCAGACACTTCAGCTCAGATCCAAAATAGAGATCTCGACCATCCTGCCAATAATAGAGAGGCTTGATACCGAATCGATCTCTGGCGAGCAAGAGCTTCTTTTGGCATACATCCCAAATAGCAATCGCAAACATGCCACGCAAATGAGTGACATAATCTTCGCCGAAATCTTCGTACAGATGGGCGATACACTCGGTATCAGAGTGAGTGGTAAGGAGGTGCCCTCGTTTCAAGAGTGCTTCGCGAAGTTCCTTATAGTTGTAAATCTCTCCGTTGAAGACGACAGCCACTGTCCGATCTTCGTTGTAGACCGGCTGGCGTCCGCTATTCACGTCGATGATGGCCAAGCGGCGCATGCCTAAACCGACCTGCCCATCGAAGAAAAATCCGTCGTCATCGGGGCCTCGCCGGGCAATTAGCGCACACATCTTCCGCACTACTTCTTGATTGACGCTCCCAAGCTCAGAATGTACCGTTCCGACGATTCCACACATAGCAGGCCCAATTCCTTATTAGTAACTTTATTTGGTTCCCCTTCGACTCTTATATGCAATGTCGTACGCATCCATCAGGATCCGCCCAACAACGGTCCACGAATACACCTGGTTGACTCGCTCGGCTCCGACACTCGCCAAGCGAGATCGCAAGGACAGATCGCTGAGCAGATGCAGTGTGTACTTGGCGAATTGTTCCTCAGTATCCGCCAGCAGCAGATGTTTGTCATGTTCCAACGAGAGTCCAGAAACAGCAAAGGAGGTCGCCACCACAGGAACCCCCATAGCAAGACTATCCAGAATCTTGAGTCGAGTTCCTCCACCACTCAGGATGGGACAGATACAGACGGCCGCTTTCTGGAAATACGGACGGACATCGTCTACAAACCCAGTGACCTGAATTCGACAGTCCGTATTAGCCACCTCTTTCAACCACTCAGGCGGTTTGCGACCCACCACTTGCAGATTGACATCTGGCGCTTGAGCGACAACGCGTGGCCAGATCCGTCGAAGGAAGTACTCCATGGCTTCCTGATTGGGGTGCATGTCCATGCTGCCACAGAATAGGATGGTGCGTGTCCCAGGATCAGCCCTTGGCGTGAAATACTCCGTGTCGACACCATTCGGCACCACACGCACCGTGAGGTCAGGACAAGCTCGCGACAACACGGCGCCCTCCTCTTCTGACACGACCGCATTCACATTAAACTGAGGGCACCATTTTCGCTCCGCGGCTGCAAGCTTTCTTGCTTCCAATCCAAAATATGATCGCAATAACAAATTATGTTCTTTCTTGGCACGCAGTTCTATTTTGCACGACTCGATATCGTGATGATTCAGCACGCTTCCGGACGAACCAATCGCCGGTAGATATTGGGCCAATCCCAAGGCATCGATATGGACGACATCCGGCGACACCTTCTCCACCATTTTCCTCATCTTGTTGGCCATCTCGGCTGATCGAAGCCAGGCCAAATCATAGGGTTCTCCCGTCATCAGCCCCGTGAGTGCGAGCCCGTATCGCGTTCGCCTCAGAGACGAAGAGGAGAGGTTCACCCAGTCGACAGATGCACAGAACCTCAAAAGGGCCTGAATGCAATCCTGTGGGGTGACGTTAGCAGGGCGAGTGACCGGTTGATCGAACGCCAATACGTGCATTTCACACTTTCGCGCAATTTCGCGAAGCAGATTATAGTTCCGCTGGAGCGCTCCTCCCTTAGGCGGATAGGCAAGGTTATGCCCGAGCCACATAACTTTCATCGAGGCTCTTTTCCCCAAGGCATGAGAGAAAGCCAGGAGGAGCTGATATTGTTTTTATTTCTGGCTATCGACATTCTTGGCGAGTATGGCGATCGCTGAGGTGTCATAGGGCAGGACACTGAATACTTTGGCCACATTTATGGCCGGCTTACCGGGACGAAGAACCTTCTGCAGGATAGTCGCCAGCCATGACAGCGGCACGAGCACAAAGGTCGGGAGCCAGAGAACTGTGAGATCGGGATTGGCTTTTCGAAGATGATCCAGCAATTCACGTTTGGTCGGCGAGACAGGGTCGAGTAGATTCAACGGACTCGGTACGCTATCCCAGGTGTCAACCATCCATGCCAAGAACCGGCCGGCGAATCCCACATCCACAACGCCCAGCCTATCGCTTGACGAACCGACCGCCACAAAGAAATTTCCCAGGCGCTTCCCGAGACGGCCTGGAGGATCGAAATCCCGGTAGTCCACCAAGGCTCCCGGACGAATCACCTTGACCGACAGGCCGAGTTCTTGTCCCAAATCGACCGCACGCCGTTCCGACTCGAGCTTACCCCAGACGTAAGGCCCTGACCCTTTACTGTCAGGCTCCAATGGATGATGGTCGCCGATCGATCCTCCACGTCCCTGAGCCAACACAGCCAGACTGCTCACATGAATGAAATGCGTGATGCCGGCGGCGGCTGCTCCCCTGACCATGTATGTAGTGGCATCGAGCGAATTGCGCTGGTGCTCTGGCCACCCGCCCGCAGTTTCAGCTGCCGCATGAATGACCGTATCGACTCCCTTGAACAGATGCGTACCTACGCCTGTCGCCACATCCGCCACAACATATTCCGCACCGGCAATCCGTTCCCAGGGCGAGGGCTCGCGACGCGCCACGACACGAACGGGACGATCGCGCCTCAACAACGCACGCACAATCTCTTTTCCCAGAAATCCTGTTCCACCTGACACAAGCACACCCCGGCTTTCGACAGGTCTCGGCGCCGCGGAGGCTAAGGCCTTTGACTCGCCAATTTTGAGAGCCTCCGCCACCCGCTCACAAATTCGGACGGTTTCAAGCAAACTTTCAGGCGACAGCGGAGAAGGGGATTTTGTCCGCACAGACTCGTAGAAGGCAGAGAAGAGTTCTGCCAGCCCTGGGTAGCTGCGCTGGCTCTTGAGAAAACGGCGCGCCATCGCCGACGTGGTTCCAGTCAGGAGTTGCCACGCCTGCCGATAGGGGGCCAATAACTTGTCGATGCCGGACGAACCTGGGCCGATAGCTCGCTGCGTGGTGCTCCGGACGTAATCGGCGAAGAGCGACCCGTTTTTCCCGATCACCCGTAGATAGCTTTCGACTGGGCGGCCCTCGAGTGTCACAACCAACGTCCCGGTCACTCCACCTCGCCGCACGAGTGCGTGCACCGTTCCCGCTTGACTCACTTCGAGCGATACCAGCTCGATGCGCCCCTCCGCCGCCTGTTCAAGGACCTGCAGCAATAAATAGACTGGGTGCGGCAGGATATCGAGCAGTTGATGGTCGGCTCGAAGCACCGTGCGTCCCCCTGGCGCGTGCCGAACTGTACGGAAAGAAAAGTAGCTCTCGACATGGACCACCCGACCGATTGAGGGCAGGTACTGGGCGAGCACCCGAGTTGGCGACTCATAGAGCAGCTGGTGACCGGCACAGACCAGGAGATTCTTCGTGTGAGCCTCATCAAGGATCTGTTTCGCGTCTTCGACTCGTTCCGTAAAAGGCTTTTCGACGTAGATATGACTTCCCGCTTTTAACGCCGCTCGCGCGAGAGGCGCATGGGAAGCCGGAGGGGTGCAGATGTGCACGACATCGGGTCGTTCAGCAGCCAGCAGTTCTTCGGGAGTGCCGTAGCTCTTGATCCCCCGCACAATACTTAGCATGGCAGCCTGAGCGATATCAGAGGGATCTGCCACCGCGACCAGCTCGGCGCCGGCGCATCGCAAGATTGCACGGGCATGGTGCTGGGCATGGCGGCCGGCGCCGAAAAGCGCAATGCGAAGAGGACTCGTTTGTGAGACTATTGGGCTAGAGGTTGTCACAAGCTGTATCTATAGCGAGAAGATAGAGCACGCTTACTTTCCGGCGTGGATCCGCGCGATATCCACACGCTAGAAAGTTTGCACTATGCATTGCCCTCACCGAGGCATCAACAGTTCTTTGTAGACTGATGCGACCCGATCAGCCATGGCCGTCGCTGAGAAATCCTGTTCGACTCGCTTTCTGCCCTGCTCACCCATCTTTCTGGCGACATCCGGAGATTCGATCAATAATCGGCATCTCTCCGCAAGACCGTCCACATCCATCGGCTCAACCAGAAACCCCTCGAATCCATCCTCAACAATCTCAGGAATCCCTCCCACTCGACTTGCCACGACAACTCGAGAGGCCGCCATTGCTTCGAGAACCGCCATGGGAATCCCCTCGCTCAAGGAAGGAAGTAGAAAAATGTCCAGCGCTTGCAGTAGTGCATCAGTATCCTCTCGGTGCCCTAAAAACACAACGTTTTCGCTGATTCCCAGGTCATGTGTTTGCGTCATGAGATCCAGCCGAATACTGCCGTCTCCCACTACCAACACTTTCACATTCGCCCCCTGGCGCAAGAGAATCCTTGCTGCCTGTAACAAGTATGGGATGCCTTTCACCGGAGTGAGCCGGCCAACAGTCCCGATCAGACAGGTCCCCGAATCTATGCCCAAATCCTTGCGCGTGCGCCATCTGTCGGTCTGAACCGACTTCCCTTCGAGATCGATGCCGTTTCGGATGCAGATTACTCTGGAGACCTCTCCTTCGGCCTTGTACTTGCGTTCGATTTGCGATGACACACCGATGATGGAATCAACACAATATCGATGTACGGTGCGCTCAATCCCTTCGTAGAGACTCATTTTGAACGCCTGCAGGCCTTCAAAAGGTTCGCGGAGCCCGTGCACCGTCCGCACGACATGAGAGATGCCGCACAACTTTGCAGCCGGAGCTGCCAGAATGGTGTCTTTGTACTTGTGCGTGTGAATAATCCTGACGTTCGACTTCTTGAACTCACGGACTAGCTCAAGAAAAATCTTGCCACTTCCCCACCGACTTTCAGGGAACACCCTAACCGGAATACCCAGCGCGTCGATTTCCTTTTCCAATCTACCTTCATTAAACAGAATCACCGACAGATTAATCTCGGCCTTGCGTACCAGCTTCGACAGCAAGACTTTGAGTTGCACCTCCGCTCCAGCCCATAGGTCTCCTACAGCTATATGACAGATTGAAATGGCTTTGCCAGGAAGAGCATTCGATGTCCGTGAATACAACTACCCCACTCCTTGCTAAAATCTGAGCATGGGATATTGCCGAATCCGTATCTTGTTCGATCGCAACCTGACGTTCCTCGAACCCGACGTTTTTTCTTATGGGATGCGGGAGCCTTTGAATGCCATCACTAAAGACGAGAAACCGGCCTCTTACCAAGACGTGGGAGCGGAACGCCCCAGAGATGTTTTGTCTGTACCGCCGCAGGCTGAGATTCCCCGTTCTGCGTCTCAGAAATGTTGCGGAGAGCCACCACAAAAGCTATCATGACCCACAGAGCGGGGTACCACAGAATGGTAATAAAGACCCCGCTAACTATGAAGCCAATCAAACTCCCCTCCATGGCTCTTGCAAGATACACACGCACATCTTCTCCAACTTGTACCGTCTGACCGTGTTTATGCCTTGACTCCGCAGGCGCAAATCTCCTCCTTATCCACTTAAGATCCCTGTAACATTGAAACAGCATCGCTCCGATGATGATGATTCCCGCTAAGCCTAACTCAGCGATTAGGGTAACCCAGGCAGAATGAGCCGACCGACCCCCGAATGATCTTTCGTGAAACGTTCCGCCGGCCTCATAGATGTCTAATGTCCAGGGGAAGTTATTCTGTCCGATCCCGATGATAGGATTAGCAAAAAACATCTTCATTCCAATGCCCCAGGTATAGAGTCTCGCGCCTCCTGTGCCCTCCTCACTCATCGTTTCATCACTGGTAGAAGAGGCAATTTCGTTCCAGTATGTTGCTGGAGCAAGCACGAGCATGAACAACACCGCCACAACAACCACTATTAAAGCATTCAGCTTCTTGGGCGAGCGGTACCAACAATAGGCTCCGACCGCGGCCAACCCGATGAAGCCTCCTCGTGAAAGACTTGCCATAGCAGCGAGAATGAATGCTCCTAGGAATCCAAGATACTTCAGCTTCTGCACGACACCGGTAGCAGAAAACAATAGGAAATAGCCGAAGGGGACGGCCATATTCATCACCATGCAGAAGTCGTTCTCGTCCCCCATCCAGGCGCCGATACCGTGCCCACCTTTGGCTACCCCCATCACCGCCAAGAAACCAAGGATACCAATCCACACCTTTATCAACATCATCATCTTTTCGAAAGAGTCGATGAAGGTCACGATGCCAAGATAGACACAGTACAACAGAAACATGTCTTTGAACGTCATGAGGGCATGAAAGTTGTTCACTGCAATCGGCACATGAATCGCCATGACCGCAAATAGAGGGAGCCATAATTTGGTCTGGAGTCTTGAAAAGTCCAACTTCCCTGACATGAGCACTTTCAGAAGGATCAATACAGATAAGCCCGTGCCAAATGGAATAACCCTGATACCGGGGATCAATTCCTGCGGACGCCCAAACTCAAATAGGAGGTACGCCAATACAAGATAAAGCCCCACTTTACCCTCTTGAGCCTGGCGTGGCTGCCCGATAGCCCAAGCCTTCAACTCAGGCGTTGTTATTGGCTTTGCGTCACTATGCATCGAGCACCGTGGAGCTTTTCGCCCTGCGCACTCTCCGTTTCACTCTTTGCTCATCCCAGAGTTATGGACCGTCAACGATCTTGCGTACAGGTCCCTGTACCGATCGACCATCTGCCCCATACTAAAGTGTTGCCGGACTCGCTCTGCAGCCTGTCGGCCAAATTGTTGCATCATCCCAGGACCGCTCAGCAGTTTCAGAAGATTGGCCGCAAGATCTCTTGGATCTTCCGGCTGGACCAGAAAGCCTGTCTTGCCGTGATCGATCAGTTCCGGATTCCCCCCAACCTGCGTGGCCACCACTGGTTTTCCAGATGCCATCGCTTCGAGGAGCGCCAAGGACAACCCTTCGGACAACGACGGCAAGACAAATGCGTCCAGCAGGGACAAAAGCCTTGGAACATCCTGCCGCATCCCCAAGAAATGCACATTGGCCGCGATGGCCAGTTGTTCCACTTGCTCCTTCAGTGCAACCTCGAGTTCTCCTCTCCCGATCACGAGCAACTGCGTCTTCGGCCATCGTCGAAGAATCTCCGGCATCGCCTCAAGAAGATATTTGTGGCCTTTGACCGGATAGAGACTGCCTACAACCCCCAGCACGGGATAGCACCCTGAGATCCCAAGCTCAGCCTTGTATTTCTGAGCCTCTTCATCTGTGACCATCTGTGGTGGAGCAACACCGTTATAGATAACCTCCACTCGCTTTTCTGCGACGCCGACCTTATCGCACACGAACCGTTTCAAGTCTTGCGATACTACGACCATCATGCCATGCCGGCTGACAAGGCGATAGGCAACTCTCCGGCGTAGTTTTTCCCAAAAGTAATTCTTGCCATGCACGGTCGCAACAAACGGAACCCCCGCCAACTTCGCCACGATCCAGCCGCACAGAATCGCGCTAAACTCGTGCGCGTGAATGAGCGCCACCCGTTCCCTGCGGAGAAGTCGCAAACAGGCATGGAACCACTGGAGATTGAAGCGCCCTGCGAGGGGCATCACAGACGTCCTGACCCCGAGAGCTTCGCATTCTGCCTGCAGCCATCCAGGCCGAAACAGTCCTACAATGATTCGAAATTGGCCCTGGTTAAGTGCCGCAGCCAGCGTACTGATCATCCGCTCCGCCCCGCCAGGTCCACTGCTGGTCGACAAGTGCAGGACTGTCGTTTTCTCTTCCCCGGAAGTCATGAGTTCTCCGGATTGACCGGCAAGACTTGGCTCATGGCCGGCTCACTAGTCTTCACACCCAATCTGGCAGCCAGGAGGTCGCAGCATCGACTCACTTGCTGAAAGCAAGACTGGAAATCTTCACTAGTTCCACTGTACGGGTCCGCTATTTCAAGAGACCCTACAGAATCAAATCGTCCCAATAACACAACCTTCCCCTTCGTATTCGGGTACAGGCTATAAATACGATTTTTCTGCACGATTTCCATCACGATAATCAGATCCGATTGGTCGATCAATTCCTTGTGAACCTGCGTGGTCGCATGTGTGTCGAGCGAAAGACCCTGTTCCAGGGCGACGACCCTTGCGTTCACATGAGCGGGTTTCCCCGGGGTTGTTTCAAGGCCCGCTGAGCGTACCGTCATTTGCCGCCCCTCTTTCTCGACAAGGGATTGAAAATAGACCTCCGCCAAAGGACTACGACAGATATTGCCTTTGCAGACAAAAAGAACGGATTGCACAGAGTCCGGCAACCGAACCGTCGCCCAACCTTCATACCGAGGTCGAACAACATTCATCCGTCTGACGAGATACCGCGCCGCCTCTCGCAGACCGCACAAGAAGGTCCAGCAGTGCTCCGCCGGGCTTAGGGGTCTATCTACGTTCATGATCGACTTACCCCGAGATGCCTGAACCAGGCTCGATACTCCGCGAGCGCAGGACCCGGATCGCTCAACGATTCAACTTCGTAGTGAAGATCATGTTGAAACAGTTTGCAAAATTCTGCCAGGCAACGGCCTCTGGATGGCGCATGAGAATCGAGATGAAGTTCCGAGTTCGACTTAGTCAGCCTCAAGAGCAGGTGATCTAGATCGCCGAGCAACCAACGGGACCTCGTCCCGACACGATAGGCGTTATTCGGCACGGCAACAGGCAAACCATTCATCGCCTGGTAGAGCAGATAGGGAAAGTTGAGCTCTGCATCGATGGCCAATTGTAACGACCCCCAGAACCGTCCGTTGATTTCCATCAGCATCGGAACTTTCGAATGTCGATCCACCTTGAACTCTACCATGGCCACCCCATGCCATTTCACCCGCTCCAATAGTCTTACGGCATAGTCGACCATAGGTTTGGGCAACTCGATGCTTTCTCGAAACACACTCACACCCCCAGCAGGTGGCTTCTCTCGGATTCGCCTGTGAGCAAAGAGCGCGCATGGCCTCCCGTGATCGAAGAGCCCGAATACCCCTTGGCCCTCGCCCTCTATTCGTTGCTGGATCAGAGAGGGGTTTCGCAGATAGGGAGTCCTGCGATACAGGTTCGTCAGTTCCTCGACACTTGAAACAAAATGCACGCTGGTCTTGATCCAACTTTCATCGACCCTCAGGAGCGATTGCCCCGGCTTCACGACGACTGGATATGCCCTCACCTGATCAAGCACCGCAGCGATATTCCCATCCGGAACAAAGACCGTCGTTGGAACCGGTATTCCCAATTCATGGGCTAGCTTCATCAAACGGTACTTATCAGATACCATTTCATAGCTTTCCAGAGATGGAATCATTGCGGTGACGGGAGGCCGAAACTGATCTCTCTGCCCTGCAACCGCCTGCATGGAAGAATCAGTGGGTGGGATGATAGCTGTGACATCAAATCGCCTGACAGCCTCAACAAGACTGGAAATAAACTGCGCCGGGTGTTGGAGCGGTGAGGGGTACCGCCACCTCGCGACACAATATCGGGATGCTCCGGCCAATGATCGAGCGGTTTCAGCCCCGACAATCACTGGAATACCTGACTGACCTAATCCTCTGGTGATAGCCAGTGCCGCACGTTCTTGACCATCGGTGACCAACACACAAGCCTTTGGCTCCATGACCGTTACACCTCGAGCCCGCTTTTCAATGTTCGACTGATATCGAGACTATCGAAAACCAGAGAGTGCGAACGCCAAGAGGGGCACTGACGCCGAACTATCCTCGTGTAGACTGATCCGCTTCAGTGCGAACAGATCGCTGGGCTTGTCCCCTTCCAATCCGACTTCGCATCCGACTGCTGCAAGATATCCGCTTTCCCTGACGAGATCCTGGATATTCCGATCGAAGTTCCCGTTAGGATAACAGAAAACCGGTACCGGCTTGATGCCTTGTTCTAGCATCGTCTTCCTGGAATCGATCAATTCCGTCTTCACCTCAGACAGTGGAATCTGCGTCATGATCCGGTGCGAACCGGAATGTGAGCCAAACGTCACCCCTTTTCCAGCCATTTCTCGTACTTCATCCCAGGTGAGGAGTACTCGCTGAGTCGGGAGATCCATGTGAAGCGCGCAACTGAGCCGATCAATAATCTGGTGGATCCTGTCCACCTCAACCCCTTTGCAGAATTCGATGATGGCATCGGGATCGATCGGGTCTCCCGATTCGACGCGTCTAAAACTCCCGTCTGCCGCTGACAGCGTGACTCCGATCGTCTCCGCTAATACCGTTGAGACGGCCTTTCGTTCAGCCGCGCCGGTTGTATGCTGCCTGCCCTTTTCCAACAGAAGCATCATTTGGTCCGGCCAAAACCATCGAGCGGTTCCGATAAAATCGGTGGCGAGGAAGATCGTAGCCGGGACCCGGTATTTCAAGAGTACAGGGAACGCGAACTGATAATTATCCTTCCATCCATCGTCGAACGTAATGACACAGTAGGATTGGTCACTCTTCAGCCGACTCGTCTGCCACAAGTCGAGCAGCTCGTCTAAGGAAATGATAGTAAATCGCTTCCGAAGATAGGTAATGTGGGCTTCGAACGACTGCCCTCGCACATACATGCCAGGCTGGATGTGCTCATCCCGCACCATGTGATCCGACACAACCCTGTGATAGGTCAGAATTACGACTCGCCCACGGTGTCGAATCCAACCCATGCCCGAAGCAACATATAGCCCTGCTAAGATTCGCCAGACCGTTGCCTTGAGATTGTCTACCACGCATGCACCTTTAGGAACCAACCGAGGCTAGAACAACGTGTAGATAAAAGGTGCCACGGCTGACCCTTGCGTTAGGACGATCAGAGTGCCCAGGAGGACCAGTACCAGAATAATCGGCAAGAGCCAGAACTTCTTCCGCTCTTTCATAAATGCCCACAGCTCTTGAAGAAAATCTCCCATATCGCTTCCTCCGGAAATTAGTACCCGCTTTTCCAGCACTCAAAACATGTTCTTCATATGAGAAGCGGGCCTTGGCTGACGAAGCACACGGTACGTCTGCGCGTCAGGCTTGAACTCTCTTCGCATGGGATCACGGCCGGTCAATTTCATGACCAACCCCATCGGCGTCACAACGCCATAAAACAGGACCCCCAAAATAATACGGGTGTTAACCCATCCCATCACATGCCCGACCCACATCCATCCTTGGTACACCTGTTTCAATAGGCCCGGCATCATGAGCCCGGCAACCGCCAGGAGCGAACCCAGTACCACCGCCCAGATGCGCACAGCCTCTTGCCGCCAGACAAACGGCCACAGTCCGATCAGCAGGAAAATCCCGCCGACCATGAGGCCGAACTGGCGTAGCGTCCTCTTAGTTACTTCCACATGTTCCATCGCTTCACCTTTCCTGTACAGAGAAAACAACCTACCGCTTAGACGGACTCCACGACACGATGCGTTCACCACGAAAGTAGCGGAACCAGGCATCGAGAATCGATACATTCACCATTACGAAAAACGATGGGAGGCGTAAGATCCCAAACTTCGGCAACCGCTTAGTCGCAAGATAGAGCAAAGCCAGCGCATAAAATGCCACTTGCCCGACTAGCATCCCTTGGTAAAACAGAGAGGCAGATGCAAGTACACCATTGGCCACCAACGCCACGATCATAGCGATAGGAACGAGCCACCGACACAATTTATGACTGATCAATTGCCAGGCAAAGAGGTGGTAGCGGAAAGGGTTGAGCAAGGACAAGCTTCGCATGAACACCGAGATACCCCGGACGATCGTTCGCACCTTGCGCTCGTATTCTTTTTTCTGATCTGAGAGGTTCTTGTAAAATCCCACACTCTCCGGATCGGCCACGCCACGAAGCCCGGCCCGTACGCTATTCAGGAGGGTATTGAAATCGCTCTGCAGGTCCGGAGCCCAGTCTTGACAGACCGATCGCCGGGCGGCAAAAAATGACCCGCTGAGTCCGACCAAGGTATTCACTCGCGTTTCAAGATGCCGCAGCAACATTTCATAGCGGACATAGGCCCCTTCTCCGCTGACCGTCCCATCGGTATCAATGAAGCGATCGACACTACTGACACAGCCGACTGTCGGATCTGAAAAATTCCTGACGATCGTGGTGATGGCCGTCGGCTCAAGCATGGTGGCCGTATCTGAAAACACCAGGATTTCTCCCGCTGTCGATTCGACGGCCTGCTTCTGCGCCGCCTCTTTCCCTCCCTTCGTATTCAATCGCACCAACCGCACATCTGACGACGCAAACGATCGCACGAGATCATCGGTCCCGTCCGTCGAACAATCGGACGCCACAACCACGTCAAGAGATTCACGAGGATAATCCTGCTGGAGTGTGTTGAGCAGCTTTTCACGAATCCGCTGTTCCTCGTTATAGGCTGTGATGATGAACGAGACCGTCGGCTGGAACGGTGCTTTCTTGATCGGCCGATTCCGAACCAACCCGATCAGCATCAACAGCAGTGGATACCCCGCGTAGGCATAGGAAACGAATCCTATCGACACCCAGAATACTGCTTCGATGCAGCCAGACACATTCATGGCGATGTTCCGAAGTCGACGCTAGTAGCTCCGAGGGTGTGGCCAGCGAATCTGCCCGCGCCGGAGGAGCTAAACCGAACCCTGCCGCCTGAGTTTGTCCTGCGCCTCAAAGACGCCTTCTTCGCGTAGTGGCCGTGACACCGCGCGGCTTGCCGGAGATCGTCAGTTGAGCAGACGCGAGCGCTGAATTTCCTTGGTGAGGATTTCCGCGATCCGCGCGTTTCCAAATTCATCGAGATGCACATCATCCATGAAATGCTCTGGCGTGAAAACGTCTCTCAATTGAGGCTCATTGAGGTCCAGGCAGGTGTGGCCTTCCTTCTCTAACTCCGCCTTCGCAGCATTGCGAAACGCGAGATATGTGTCCATCCGGCTGCGGACTGGCTGCATTACGCATATAAACTTCGATCCATACGCAGCGGAGACGGCTCTCATTTTTGCGAGGTTATTGGCGTATACTTGCGCCCCCACTTCCAGAGAGTCGTGCCTCTGACCATCTGGTTGCAGGCCTCCACTGCCGACCTCTACGGATCGCCTAAGGACCCAATCCATTAAGCCATACCGGCTTATCCACCGGTAAGAATGCGGGAATATCGTGCGAAAGACGGTGCGCACTGTGCCCACGTTGAATCCTGTGGGCGTCGATTCTTTCAATTGCTCTTCGAGTTGATCGAATCCGTTGACCCCATACACGTCGTAGAACTTTGTACTACGGTCCCAATCGTTCAACCCGTCGAAGGCTATGACGAGGTCGGGTTTGAAATCCACGAGCTCGGTCAACAGAACCACGAGTTCCTGGCCGGACTGATGTCCGATGACGGCGGCATTGATGACTTCGGCATTCAAAAGTCTTTCGAGCCCCGATTCAAACGTGTCTGCGTCGCTGGCTAAGCCGGTTCCGAACGCGCTCGAGCCTCCTACGACAGCAAGGCGCTTCTTGCCGTTCTTGTCGCGAGATACTTCAGGCCCTCTGAAACCATGGCTGTCGATTGAGAAATGCTCGGTCGATTGATTCGGAAGATTGACGTAACCGGCGAACGGATGAAGAGCAAGCTTCAGTTTGCCGCTGTGGCCTCCGAGGAAGATGCCGTTGTGCGTGTAGGTCGACCACGAATAGTACGGTCTTACCTGTTCGTACATCTCGTCGCTTGAGCGAACGCTGTCCCATTCCAGTTTGAATTCGAGCCCGATCAGGAATAGGCCCACTGTCAAGCCGGTAGAACAGGTGATCAATGCAATGATGGCAACAATTCTCTTGCCCGATCCCATGTGGGTTCTCCTGGTCAATTTTCGCTAGGGTGTTTCAGCCGGGATTTCCATTTTAGTGCCAGATCGCGTGACAGCATAAATACGACGGCCTCGCTTTACAACGATTCGAGCCCAGATTTCAGTCCACTCTGTGTCCATCTGCCCCCGGAAAGGACCCCTTCTCCCCTCCTGAGAACCCCAACACCCAGAACTGCCACTGTTCCACCCGATTCCTCACACACGTCTCCTCCTCCTGCCTCCATTATCACTGGAATCTGCTCCGATCCACGGGTTCGCCTACCCCGCTGGCACCGGCAGCGCGGCAATCCTCCGCAGCATGCTTCCAACGAGGTGCCGCGTCAGATGGCTCTCTGCAAGCAGCAGACAGTAGTACCGTGCGTGCTTGACCACACGGCCACCCGTTTTCACCAGCCGCCGCCAGAGGTTGCCAAGCTTGTAGGCAATCAGACTCAGCTACAGCACACCTCGTTGGAGCGGAAGCGGTGGTAGCTGAGCCGCATCATCTTCACCGCCTGTTTGCCTTCTTTGATCCATTGCTCTGCGGTTCCCCGCCTGTTGGAGAACCGCACCACCGCCGAGCTATTCGCCTCCTGGTTGGTCACCATGAATCCCTCACGAGGAAACAACTCTCCGAAGTGGAACTCGACCTTGGCTACCACCCGCCGCGCCGTGTTCCAACTAGCCGCCTAGTAGAGAAAACACTTGTACCAAACCACCGTCTTGTGGCTGGGCCTTCCCACAGACCGCGTCAGCAATTCGGCAATGTCCCGCTCCTAAGGTGTCGTTGGCCGACAGGCGGATGGCGTACTGCCCGCCCCGCTTTTCCAACGCGTCGTAGATCTCCGGCTTGGCAAAGGCCGCGTCAGCGCAGAACACCACCTCCTTGCCCAGCTGCTGCTGGCGCTTGATCTCCGGCAACAGTAGCTCTTTCCAACCCTCTGAGCTATGCAGGTTGCCAGGCCGCAGTCTTTCCGCCAGACAGTTACCCTCCTGATTGAACAGCCGCAGCTGGTGATAGCAGATGGACTTAAAGTGGCCGTTGTAGGCGCTCTGCTCCTGCTGGCCGTAGACCGGGATCTCGGTGCTATCCATGTCCAACACCACCCGCTACGGCGAATCAATCTCTTCCGTCCGGACGATCAGCTCCCGGTTGATCGCTGCCAGCCCCCTGATGTTCGTTTTCTGGGTCAACAGACCCATTTCGAAGGATTGCAAACGAAAAGTCGTGGCTACCCCACGCTCCCAGATCTTCTCTGAGCCAATCAGCCGGAACGTCGGATCGTGGGAGACCCGTTCCGCGTCGTTCATGTCTTCGTAACCCGCCAGACGGCTGTACCCGGATTGCCGCAGCAGGTCCTCCAGCGGCAGTTGACTGTTTTTCCCCGAGAGTCGGCCAAGTGCCCTTCGATGAGTGCACTGAATCCCAAACGTTCGTCCGACTCCCGCACGAGGATCAAGCCAGCGTCGGAGGTAACCCGCGATCCTTGGAAATTGGCCTTCAACGAGATATTGAACGAGAGCTGAAAGGGCTGCTTTTGTCTCTCACCCATTTTCACCCATTGGGTTATGGACCTCCTCACAGCCTCCTTGGGCTTGATTCCAGCAAGCATACAGGCGATGAGTATCTTGTATACCTGTATCACGGATTTTCAAATCGGAAATCCGGGTTCATATCGTGTGGATCATCTATTTTCCAGATAGAGCGGGCCGATGATCGGAAGCATGGCCTGAAGTCTTCGTGTCCCCTGGTACCGTCGGAACCGACCGGCTCCCCTGGACTTCCAGCACCCGATCAATCTTCAGACGGTCCCGTTCCTTCACAAAGTGATGAGTCGGCAACGTGACCAACCGATCGACAACCTCCTGAGCCCCGGCGCATTCCCGGATGGCCAACCGGCTCGCCAGTTCCGGAATCTCTTGGATCGTGGCCGGATAATTTTGGCTCACTCCTGCCCCTTCCTCGCAGCTCTTCCGGCATACCGCCTCTTTCGTCCCTCGATCTCGTAACAGCACAGGAAGCCTGAGATAGATAGCCTCTTTCCCAGTAATCGGCCTTATGCCTCTGCGATGAAGATCCAATCCGTCGATTAGCCAGCCGGCACGAGCTGCCCGCTGTTGATTAGCCCGATCCAATAGCCGTTCCCACCCCTGAAGCTGATGCGCACGCACCTCATCCATGCGAAAAATCGGGAAATCCGTGTAGAACTTCGTCTCCCCTAGCCGTAGAAAGGAAATTCCTGCGGGGAGCCAGTACAGCAGCGGATGAATAAAGAACCGCATGACCACCATCTCAAGCCAATTCTGAACGACTTCGCCGTGAGGGGCTTCCGGCAAGGTCGCATACTCGGCCTTGATCTTCTCAGCGATGGATAATGATCTCGTAAGAATAATTCCCCCTGTGCCACAGGTGAGATTCTTCCCGCGTCCCAGACTAAAGAAGGCTACGTCCCCTAGCGTTCCGAGAAGGCGCCCCCCAGACTGTCCTCCCATTGCCTGAGCCGCATCTTCAACCACCACGATGCCCTTCCCCTCGCATAGTCGCTTCACACGGTCTACATCCGCCGGACGACCAAAGAGATGGGTCGGCACGACACAGAGAACGTCCTCGTTGATTAAGCCCTCAAGCTCTGCGAAATTGAAATCGAGCGTCTCCGGTTCGACGTCACAAAGCACCACTTCCAAACCGGCCTTGACGATCGCGGACGGCACGGAAAAACAGGTATAGGCAGGAACGATCACTCGCCTTCTTCCGCTCGACGCCGCAAGCGCCTTGAGAATCACCGTCAACGCCGCCTTTCCAGACGACACCAGGAACACCTCTCTGGCCGAAAATTTTTCCTTCAGTTCTTGTATCAAGCGCGCGCGATGTTTAACACCACCCCAAAGGCTGCTCGCTGCGCCAATGAGATCCCGGAAAGAGATCGGAGCGGCAGTTGGAGAGAGAGTTCGCTGCGGTATCATGGCAAATACTTCACAATATGCGGACCAATCAGATTGGTCACAGGCAAGGGAAGGTGTTGCCAAACGGAAATGGCGGCCTTGAACTTGGGATTGTCCGGGTTCAACTCCGGGATACTCTGTCCTCCGGCCAGCCAATAATACCAGTATAACTGACGAGGGTAAGCCCCCCATTGTTGCTTGAATCGGTACGTTCCGCTATCCACTGACGATCGGCCAAAATCAAACTCCTTGAATCCTTCGCGGCAGGCGAGCTCTAGCGCCGCGCTGTACAAGAGCATGTTGGGAGCCAGCCGACTAAATCGCTTGTCTGACGCTGCCCAAGGGATTTCCAATGTGCTGCGAAAACCGTACAGAAGCCCCGAAGCAAGGGGTATTCCCTTCAGCGAGACTACACACAGGCGCACTTCTTTGGGAAAGGTCTCGACAATCGAGTGAAAGAACCCTTTCTCGTACACAGGCGTGCCCAAATCCCGCATGCATCGAGCAAACACATGATAATAATCTTCGAGCAGCTCCTCGCCGCCGACGCGGACGTCCATCCCCTCTTTCTGCGCCCGACGGATTTGGCTCCGCAACTTGGAGGGATAGGCCTTCAGCAAGGTCTCGTAGTCCGGAGGGAGCGCGAGTCTCATCGAGACTTTGCGGGAGCGAACCAGCCAGTCGGTTTCAATAGGTTCAGCCTGTCTCAATTCGATGTGAGCCGCTCCGACATCCTTAGCCGTTTCCGCCGCCGCCGCCAGAAGGGCAAGACGGACATCGGCGCGATCAGCCAGTATTCCGCCATAATTAAAGAATGCCATGGATGTGAGGAAACATCCGAACATCGGACTCTTCGTCAAGACTAGGGGAAGGACCCCTTGGACCATCCCTCCTTCGTCCATAGCCATCAGATAATACGTGCGATGCCCAAATGCTTTGCTGATGACCCCCCGCCAAGCCAGCGTATGGTAGCCGGAGGCCTGTGGGTGACCCAGCACGAAATGGTTCCACATGGCTTCGTCATGAGGATCCTTCAGGAGTACGACGTTCACTGTGTCCTCATTACGGCACAATGGCGTGGACGTGGACGCATATCATCTCAACTGATGGGCGCGCCCATTGCGAGAAGCCATCACAGACTGAATGGCAGTCTCCAACTCCTTGCCCATTGCAGCCCAGGAATACTGACCTTGAACTCGGGCCAGTCCGTTGATGCCCAACTGCTGCGCGGCCTTCTGATCCGTGAGTAATCGTACGACCTTTTCCGCAAAAGCCTGCGGTTCATCTGCCAGCGACACCTCACGGCCGTCTGCCAGATCCAGCCCATCGATACTCATCGAGGTTGCGACGGTCGCTTTCTGCATGGCCATGGCAGCCAGAATCTTGTTTTTCACGCCGGAGCCTACGCGCAATGGGCACACGAAGACCGCAGCACTCCGCACATATGGACGAATGTCATCGACTTTCCCGGTGACATGGACCCCGGAAATGCGAGTCAGGGCCTTGACTCTCTCGGATGGCCCGCTCCCGACGATCCAAAACTGGACCTGCGGGCGCTTCGCTTTCACCAACGGGAAAATATCTTCAACAAAATGCAGCGCGGCATCTTCATTGGGGCCATAACCCATGACGCCGGTAAAGACAAGCTTATCCGCCTCCGGCAAGATGGAGTCCGGCGCAAAGTACTCCATATCCACCCCATTAGTAATGGTAAGCGTCTTCGGTTTCGTGGAAAGTCCTCTAATAACCTGTTCGTCGACGGTAGAGTTGGTAACGATTAGGTCAAATGTCCTCCCCAATCTCCCTTCAATTCGTTTGGCGGTGATCAGAGCCGAATAGGCGGAAAGGCGTTTACGCCAATCTCGCTCTGCATTCAGCATTCTCCGCCACAGAAGAGTCTGGGAATCGTGTACATCGACGATAGCCGGAATATTCATCTGTGGATCGACATACTGGGTCATGGCAAGAAGATCCACATAAATCAAATCAATGCGCTCGTGGATACAAAGATCCCGAATCTGGCCACGAACCGACCGGTAGTATTCAGTCTGCCGATAGCGGGTCTCGAAATGGCCGGCGAGGTGCACCCGGTGCCGTTGTTGCCCCCACCAGCGCACAGCTGGAGGGTCTGGCAACACCTCGATCCGCGTGAACACTTGCGCTGTTGTGGGATCGTTCAGAAAAGCTTGGTGCCGTTCTTGAGATGAACGATGGGTGAGGAGGAGGAGTTCATGACGCCGGGAAAGCTCCCGGCTTAGGTTGAAGAGTCGAGGAGACCCAGGCATTCGGGAAGTTGCTGGAACATCTGGAGCCAAGACTAAAATTTTCATCGTGAATGTTTCGTTCTGAATCGAGCCGTCCTAGTTCCATCACCAACAAATACCATCGTAGGATGCGGTAAAATTTTCACGCCCCTCAATCCTGGCCAGATCGATGATCAACTGGTCGGCACGCATGCTCTTGAGAGCAGGTACGAACTCCGCTGAGGCATACCCGACGACTACCACTTGGGCCGTATCCACTACATCCTCAACGCGCTCGACGAGCAACGATGAGAGGTGAGGGATATGTTCTTCAACAAATCTCTTGTTCGCTCCGATCAGGCGGCTGGTTGCCACATTCCTGTCATAGATTTTCACTTGAAAGCCTTTTCCTAGGAGCGTCTCGATCACTTCCACGAGAGGACTTTCTCGCAGGTCATCCGTATCGGGTTTGAATGTCATCCCAAGAAATCCCACTCGTTTCTTGCCCAACCCAACAATCCGCTGGATGACACCCTTGATATGAGATGCGTTGCTCTGAAGAATGGCATTCAAGACCGGCACGTCAACATCCGTCCGCTTTGCCTGGTACGACAAGGCGCGAAGATCCTTGGGCAAACATGATCCACCGAAGGCAAACCCCGGCTTCAGATAGACCTTCGACAGATTCAACTTTGTATCTTGGCAAAAAATGTCCATCACCGCATGACTATCGATCCCGAGCCTCTTGCACATGTTCCCGATCTCATTGGCAAACGTCACTTTGAGCGCATGAAACGCATTGTCCGTATACTTGACCATCTCGGCTGCCCTGATCGAGGTCCGAATCGTAGGCGCCTTGATACCGGCATAGATCTCTTCCACAGCATCTCCCTCGCCGGCATTCCGTTCACCGATTACGATCTTCGGCGGATGGTAATAGTCTTTCACCGAGGTCCCCTCACGGAGGAACTCGGGGTTGTAGCAGACATAGAGGCCATTCCCGATGGTTTTTCCGGAATGTTTCTCAAGGATCGGGATCGCCACATCTTCTGTCGTCCCCGGCAACGTCGTGCTTCGAAAGACGATTGTGTGCGAGTTCTTCTTATTCTGCAACGCTACGCCTATATCTTCACACACTCGCTCCAGATGAGTCAGATCGAGGCTTCCGTTGGCATGACTCGGCGTTCCGACGCAGATGAAAGAGACATCCGTGTTGAGGATCCCTTCCGCCGACGATACCGTGGCTTTCAACAAGCCCTGTTTCTGTGCCTTGGCGATGAAACCAGAGATGTCCGGCTCGACAATCGGGGCCGCACCCGAATTAATAGATGCCACCTTATCAGCATTCACATCCACGCCCCACACAGTGTGGCCGCTGGCAGCGAGACACCCTGCCGAGACGGTCCCGACGTATCCCAATCCAAATACACTGATTTTCATCGTGGTCACCCTCTTTCGATTGGTTCAACCTTCCACTCAGCGACTACTGAGGCCACATCAGATAACCTGCCGAAAGTACTCGATAGTTTTCCTCAGACCGTCCTCCAACTCGACTTGCGGCTCCCATCCCAGCAGTTGCTTGGCACGGCGAATGTCAGGACGCCTTACCTTTGGATCGTCGGCCGGCAAGGGCCTATGCTCGATCTTGCTATTTGACCCAGTGAGCTTGAGTACCAACTCCGCTATCTGTTTGACGGTCAGTTCTCGCGGATTCCCGATGTTCACGGGATCGTGCATCGTTTCTGGCAGCGGCTGCTCAGACTTCGTTAAAAAACTCGCTCTGTTGGTACGTTCTGCAACTGACTTATCAGAATCGATTAATAACAGTTGTACGATACCACGAACGAGGTCATCAGCATAACAGAAGCTGCGAGTCTGGTTGCCATCGCCAAAGACGGTAAGCGGTTTACCTTGGAGCGCTTGGACTACGAAATTTGAAACCACCCGCCCATCGTGCGGGCGCATCCGAGGACCGTAGGTATTAAAGATTCGCACGATACGCGTGTCGACCCCGTGATAGCGGTGGTAGGCCATCGTCATCGCTTCGGCAAAGCGTTTTGCTTCATCATAGACACCTCGCGGACTGATCGGATTCACGTTCCCCCAATAAGACTCAGGCTGCGGATTGACCAAAGGATCACCGTAGACCTCAGACGTGCTGGCTAATAGCAGCCGAGCCCCTTTTGCCTTTGCCAGGCCCAGCACTTTGTGAGTACCCAGAGCCCCGACTTTGAGCGTGGCAATCGGCATCTCCAGATAGTCTTGCGGACTCGCCGGTGAGGCAAAATGGAGAATCGCGTCCAGCTGCCCGTCCACATGAATATAGTCGCAGACATTGTACTTCACGAAACTGAATCGTGGATTTCCAATTAAGTGCGAGATGTTCTCCACGCGACCCGTAATCAGGTTGTCCATCACGACAACCTCGTGTTCTTTTCCTACCAATAAATCACTCAGGTGGCTGCCTAAGAAGCCTGCTCCTCCGGTGATCAGTATGCGCATCAGTCCTTACTCCTTCCGCTACAACCGTATTCTCTCTCGACGAACTGCAACGAAGCGTTCAGCCGCAGGAATTAATCGCCACCTCAACCAATTTACACCTCACAGTATCGGATGCACACTGTATTCCTGTTTTGGGAGTTGGCGCAATTCCTTAATATTTTTTCGCGTAACTCTGAATGATGAACTGCCCGAGTACAAAGGCAGAGGAGTAGAAAGATGCCGCTTCCAGCGCGCTGCTTGTTGAAACAGTTTGGCCAAGAGCCGGATTGGAATTTCGACTTCTAGCACCAGACCACAACCCATACAGAAGTTACAACTAGTCCAGCTCGAATTCTTTCTTCCAATCGGAATCCCCTTCAAGCGGCTTCTGATCCGTCTTATACAGCACACAGTTCTCGAGCACAAGGACATCCATCTCGGTCCGCATAAAACACCGATACGCATCTTCCGGCGTACAGACAATCGGCTCTCCTCGCACATTGAACGAGGTATTGACCAACACCGCATAGCCTGTTTGCGCTTCGAACGCCTTCAGCAAAGCATGGTAACGAGGGTTCGTCTCCTCATGGACCGTTTGTACTCTCGCAGAGTAGTCCAGGTGGGTTACGGACGGAATGTCAGACCTTGGCACATTCAAAAGCTCTATACCCCAAAGGCCTTTTTGCGCTGTCGTCATGGGGCAGCGGCGATTCTTAAGCACCGGAGCCACAATCAACATGTATGGGCTGTCAGAATTCAGGTCAAAGTAGTCCGACACTCGCTCCCGGAGAACCGAGGGGGCAAACGGTCTAAACGACTCACGATACTTGATCTTCAGGTTCATAATGGACTGCATTTTTGTGCTGCGGGCGTCGCCGAGAATGCTTCGCCCGCCGAGCGATCGTGGACCAAATTCCATGCGGCCTTGCAGCCATCCTACGACTTTTTCTTCCGCAAGATCCTTGGCAACTTGTTCGAAGAGGGCTGGCTCGGCCAGCCTCACGTAGGGAGCACCATTCGATTTGAGAAACGTTTCAATCTCTTCATTCGAGGAGCTAGGTCCAAGATAGGCTCCCTTCATCTTGTCCTGCTTCCCGTTCAAGATTCGCGGCTTATTCTCGTACTGATGCCATACGGCCAAGGCCGCGCCGAGCGCTCCTCCAGCATCGCCGGCTGCCGGCTGAATCCAAACTCCTTTATGTGGTCCCTCCCGCAAGATTCGACCGTTCCCGACGCAGTTGAGGGCAACCCCTCCGGCCAAGCATAGATTTTCCACACCCGTTTCATGGTGGAGGGTTCGAGCCAAACGAAGCATCACCTCTTCAGTGACCTCCTGAATCGACCGCGCCAAATCCATTTCTCGCTGACCTAGCTTTGATTCTGGCTTGCGTGGTGGGCCACCGAACACCTCATCGAACTTCCGTCCCGTCATCGTGAGGCCTGTACAATAATTGAAGAACTCCATGTTCAATCGAAACGTTCCATCAGGCTTCAGATCGATCAAATGTTCGAATATTGCCTTCGTATACTTAGGTTCGCCATAGGGCGCAAGACCCATGACTTTGTACTCACCGGAATTGACCTTAAATCCCGTGTAATACGTGAACGCTGAGTACAGAAGGCCAAGCGAGTGGGGAAAAGGGATTTCCCACAAAGGGGTGAGCTTATTGCCCTCACCCAGCCAGGCAGAGGTTGTCGCCCACTCGCCGACTCCATCCATGCAGAGGACCACTGCAGAGTCGTAGGGCGATGGATAGAAAGCGGACGCAGCATGTGCCTCGTGGTGCTCAGAGAACAACATGGGAGGCAATTCCTTCTTCGTCATTCCCTCTCCATGCTTGAGGAATTCGTCTCGCAGAAGGCTCTTCAGGAAGAGTTTCTCTTTCATCCATACAGGCATCGCCGCGAGAAACGACTGCAAGCCAGTTGGGGCGAATGCCAAGTAGGTTTCCAAAAGACGCTCGAACTTCACGAGAGGCTTGTCATAGAACACGAGCTGCTCGACATCACGGAGTCGAATCCCTCCTGCCGCGAGGCAATACTCGACTGCGCGATGTGGAAACCCTGGATCGTGCTTCTTCCTGGTAAATCGTTCCTCCTGTACCGCAGCCACAATGTCGCCGTCCCGCACTAGACAGGCCGCACTATCGTGGTAGTAAGATGAGACACCGAGAATGTACACTGGTTTCGCCTCCTGGTGCAGTCGGGCTTAATCAGGCTACCCACCTAGACATTGCTACATACGACCACGGAGTTTCGCGTGACGTTCAAGGGCAAGACGGTAACGCTTCGAAACCTCATGTACCACAACCTCTTTGCTGAAGTGGTCCACGATATACTGGTGCTGCTTCTGCGGATCGAAGTTGCCCAAGCGGCTTACAACGTCACGGATTCCCTGCACTAATTCCTCAACGGAGTTCGGCTCTACTACCGCTCCGCGATCACGGGTGACGTAGGATTCCGGACCCCCGCAGCGAGTCACAACTACCGCAAGGCCGACGCTCATCGCCTCAATAACCGCAACGCCAAACGATTCTGTCAGGCTCGAGCAAACATAGATGTGACACGATCGAAGCAACTCACGAATCTCTTGCTGAGACTTCTCGCCATGAAAACGAACCCGCCCAGCAATGCCCAGAGACATGGCTATATTATCGAGCTCCTGCCTACAGGGGCCCCGGCCCACAACTTCAAGCTGGAGGTGAAGTCCTTCGCTGGTTCCAAGTCGTGCGATAGCTTCCAGAAGAAGATGCATTCCCTTGCGGGGGATGAGGTTCCCGACGACAATCAGTCGAGGCGAGCGTAGAGGCATTGATGGCCCAGGGCTGAAAAACTCGGTGTCAATCAGGGGCGGAACAACATCGATCTCCCGTTGAACTCCCGCCTTATAGAGCAAATCGCGCTGCATAGGGCTAATTGACATCACACATTCAGGAGCGTGCATTGCATACTGGAAACATTTGCGGTCGCGCGGCGTTTTCAGCAGGAGCTCTGGCCGGCTAATGTATTCAGTCAACACGAGCGGACGGTCATACTTTTGAGCAAGGCGGGATGCAAAATAGCCAGCCTCAACAGCTACCTGAGCATGGATAAGATCTGGTAGATTGCCGAAGAATCGGGTTGCTTCATGAAAACAACGCCGGTAGAGCCTCCAGAGACTCCTCTCATACGCGTTCGGACACTTAGGGGTATAGTTTGGCCCCCTGACATACAACTCGAAGATTCCGGCAGGAATAGATCGCAACTCCTGGCGATCAACCCAGTTCCGTGGTGAACCGAGCAACGACAGAACTCGTGGAACAGGGACGACGAGGAGTTCATGCTGTCTCGCCAACGCTTGAGCTTGCACCTGGATAAAAATGGCGTAAGTGGGATGCTCCGGGTGAGGATACCAGGACGTTAAGTAAAGGATACGAAGCCGTGGAGGATCGGCGTCGTGGCATTGCCCTGAGATCAGTGATGATTCGATGGTGGCCATGGAGGTAGATTTCCTTAATGATCAGGTCGTTTTTATCTGGGTTGTAGTGAAACGCCTGGTATTAATTGCCTGCGAGAAGCCTCAGGTGCCGTCTCCCAGCTTGACCATAGCTTCTCTTTTTGATCTGTTCATGTTGCCGTTCACCGTAATGAGCCGTCGAACCAGAACTGCATTCCCGTTGCGATCTCCCGTTCGCCCAAATTCTTGCGACTGAATGTTGTAAAGAACCCCGCCCTCCCGGGCGGGGCATGAAAAATGCCGTTTTTGTAAATGTAGAATTGCCGGTCGGTTAAATTCTAAGCAACGTTGCCCACGACCGACGCCACACCTCCATACTCTTGATCCCAGGGAACCACAATGAGCACATTCATTGGGGTTGTCCATGATCGTACGAGAGAGACGGTTGCACTCGCGCTATTGTTGCTTCCCACCGCGAGATCATCACGTCCAAGCTAAATTCCTTTTGTGCGACTTCTTGCCCGCGCAAAGCGATTTCACTCAGCTCTGCTGGGTTAGTCACAAGTTCAGATAGTAGGTTGCTTAATGCCACAGGATCGGCTTTGGGAATAAGGAGTAGGTTGGCGAGTTTGACGACTTCGATTGCCTCACCGCTTCCCGTCGTGAGAACCGCACAGCCGCCAGCATTGCCTCAACCTTCACCAACGGGAGTCCTTCCTCTCTGATGCTGAGGAAGACCAGGATGTCATGTTCCTTATACATATCCGGCATGCGGCCGTGCGGGACTTTGCCAACCCATTCCGGTAACAGGGGGGTCAAGATGTCCGCACCTTTTGAGGAAATCTACGCCCAACCATAGGATCAGCGGGGCGCCGCTTGTGGTGGGTTGCTGATCACACTCCCGACTTCTCGCAGGTAGCAATCGAGCGTTCTCGCCCACACCCAATCTCGTCGGACATATTCGATTGCCTGCAGGCCCAAACGATCCCGTAATTCCTCACTGTGGATGAGCCGCTCGATAGCCTTGCCGACATCATCGACATTTCGATCCACTAGGATACCGGTGACACCATCCACGACTGACTCCCGAACCCCTCCTTCCCGGACACCAATCACTGCGGTCCCACAGGCCATTGCCTCCAATGCCACAAGACCAAATGGCTCCATACGAGGCATGAACACGAGAGCCATCACTTCATTGTACAGTCGTACAAGTTCCAGCTCAGATGGGTTCCTCCGTACTTCGAGCGTCACTCGCAAATCCTTGGCCAGCTGCTCTAGCCGATGGAAGTAGTCCGGAGCTTCCTGTCTCCCCAGCGCCTCAGGCGTCGCGATGATGACACCAGGCCTATGAGCCTCGGCAATGGTCGCAACCGCTTCGATGACAACATGGTGTTGTTTCTTCTCCACGATGCGACCGGCACTCAATACTGTCTTTGCCCTCGACAATCCCAACGGCTTGAAAGTGCCAACATCCACACCATACCTACACACGGATGAAGACAGATGGTTCCGCTGAAACAGCGCCTCTTTCGAATAGCATGAATTGGTGAGGACCCGACTTGCACCACGAAGCCCGGCCAGGTCACGCTGTCGTCGTATCGAGGCCACCTTATTGATCGCTCTGTTACACAACGCCGCATACTTACGATACCACCACGGCGCATTGCTCGGTGGGGCGATCAGGCCTTGGCCCTGGAATCGAGCATCTGTTGCTTCATGACTATAGATGATCGACGGCAAGGAGAGGTGTTCAGTCAATTGAACCGTGTAACTCGGAAAACAGTGGTCTATGTGGACATAATCATAGCCTCGAGCTTTCAACTTTGTGCCGAGGTCACGGAATTGACAGGCCAACGCGCGCACTTGCCGTCGTTCCTGCAAGACGGCCATCCACGCCGCCAGTAAATACGGGCGATAGCGATTTACAATTGGGGGGACACTCACCAGATAACTGTTTCGTATAAACGGGGTCAATGGCCAGTGTTGGAGATTCGGCTCCCCGATTCGAAGAATATACTCATCCACCACGTGCCCTCGTTTGGCTAGTTCCCGCACCATCTCAAACGCTGCTCTCTTAGATCCACCCGCATCGGCCGTATGGCACCAGGCAATCGTCCACTGTTGTCGTGAGGAACCCATTTGCCCCTTCTCATCCTGGATCGCGATTGTCCTGCGGTCGGTATTGTAAAGGCTCATTTAATTAATTCCTAAGTAGCACGGTCGCGAGGAGAGCTGCGCCAGGCGTCTCTCAAGCGACAAAAGAAGATTCCAGTCGATACATCGCCTGATCGATGTCGAAATGTTAATCAATGCAGAGTTCGGACTCCGTCCCCTGGGCGATCACTTCCCATGATCACTGCATTAAGGGAAATCCGGTGGATGCCGCAAAGAAACGATACGACTTTCCATCAGTTTCCCTGAGCAATCCCATGGTCCCATCGGGCCACGAGTATGGCTTTCTCTCAGACACCAATATTGGTTCAGCTGGGCCAACGGAAACGATTGAATTCTGCTGCGCTCCCCGTCCTGCCGCCATCTTCGCTTCATGCAGAGAGAGACATCCAGCGAGTGGCAGACTTAGAAGCAAGAGGAGACTCGTAAACGCCACGAGGGGTTTGACCTCAGGGCGAACTGATAGGACGGCAATTATTTCCAAGGTCTCCTGTATCAATTTCTGGAGCACGATTCAGCTGCCCTCGCTCAGGTTCTTTTCAGTTAATTTCAGTTCTAGTATAAATTCTGAAGCAGCTCCGATGTGATGTTCATGCCACGGCGTACCTGATGGCCAGCTCCCTACAGAAAGTGTAGCGGTTACAGATTTTTCACAATCAGGATTTTAATGAGTCTCTCAAGCAGCTGGGGTTGGACGCGCCCAAGTGTTAAGCGCCTTCCGAACTTCCTCTTCATAGCGCTTAACCGTACAATCCCATGTCCAATGGGCACGAACATGTTCAACCGCTTGCCTACTCATTTCAGCGCGCACCTCTTTATGTTGTTGGAGTCGAGTGATCGCCGCTGCGATCTGCTCAGCATCTCGATCGACGAGGATTCCCGTAACCCCATCAATGACAGACTCTCTAATGGCTGCCTCCTTGATCCCGATGACCGGGGTTCCGCTCGCCATCGCTTCAATCGCGACAAGTCCGAATGGTTCCATGATGGGAACAAAGACCAACGCGAGAGTCTGGCTGTACAAGCTGGCTAATTCCAGCTCGCTAGGCCTGTACTTCACCGTTAGATCGACATCGCGGTCTTTTGCCAATCGGACCAGCTCTTCGCTATAGCGTGGATCCACCGAGCGCTCGATGTGTTCTGGTGTAGCAATAACGACGCGCGGCCGTTGAGTCCGCTCAATCAGCGCAACCGCCTCAATCACCAAATGATGTTGCTTTAATCTGATGATTCGCCCTGCGGATAACACCATCGGCTCGACCGGTGATATCGCCAGCCCAAAGGCCGAGCAATCGACCCCCGGGTAGCAAACCTTCGAATGGCACCCGTAGCGCTGGAATAATACCTCTTTTGAAAAGTATGAATTCGCGAGGATTATGTGAGCGAGCTTTGTCTGAATAATGTCGCGTCTGTTGAGCATAGGGGTGGAAAGCTTTGAGGCGACATCACAGAGAGATGTATAGAAGCCTTTGCGGGCCGAGTTCTGGCCGAGACTCCTGCCACGTGAAGACTCTTCGTACCGAACCACTGACGGCTCATGGCTAAAGACAACGGTCGGCCGCCGAAGGTACGGGAGGATGCCGACCGTTCGGCAAGTTGGGTATTGGTCAATGTGTACAAAGTCATATTCTGTGGCGTTGATGACGTTTGCGAGCCTCTCAAATTCCTGCTTGACCTTGCGCATCGTCCAAAGGGTAGCGCCCAGATGGGCATATGAACTCAAGATATGCGGCCGCAGCCACGAAAGATCAGTCCCCCGTATGATTAACTCCGAAGAGGTGCGAACAAAAGGCTTGAGCGATAGGTAATCTACGTTTGACACGCCGCCACGGACAATGAACTCGTCAATGACATGGCCACGCTCAGACAGGTTACGAACCATTTCGAAGGCAAAGCGCTTCGATCCGCCCATGTCGCCATTATGGACCCAGGCGATCCGCCATTTCTCTCGCATAGGCTCCTTGGAACTCATACTGGCCTCTTGCATAATCTCATGCGTGCTGAAACGCCCCCGCTTCGTGATCGTCGAAGTCTAGACTTGGGATCCTCTCGATGCCTCCCCAAAGATCGTAGGTCTCCCTTTGTTTGCGCCCTTCACAGAATGGAGGTCTCGATACAGCGTTTCTACGCGGTCAACCATCTTGTTCTATGTGTAGCTCGCGAGGGGGGGTGAGTACCCAGTCATCCTCATCATCCCCGCTTGTCGCGGTCGCAGGGTAGCTCGACGATTTTGCCAGCGATGTATTGAGGGTCCATTGGATCACCGAGTAATCCATCGACGCCATCCTCGATTACGGATGTTCATTGGATCGGTGACCGACAAGAATGAGTCGAACATCAGGATTCCAGCACACCATTCTCATCGCTTCAGTAGTACTGAGCAGACGCCGATCACGCATCTCTTACGGAGCGGCGCTCCTTCTGAAACGCTCTGATCGTTCGCGCAACAGCCTTATCCCAGGAAAACCAATCTTCGGCGAGCTGACGAGCACCATTTCTAAGATCCTGAATAAGCTTTGGATTCTTCATGCATGAGAAAATAGCCAGTGCCAGCGCTTCAGGATCCTTCGGACGGCACAAGAACACGTTTTCCTGGTCTCGGAATGGACTCTCCAAATGCTCGCCCCGAGTCGTGATGATGGGAAGTCCGTGCGCAGCTGCGGTGGCCAGGGAACTTCGGCTCAGTATAACTCCCTCGTCAAACGGCAACACACAGACATCAGCCGCATAAAGATACATAGACGCTTCTTGACTGCCTGAGCTATATCCCGGCAACCACGTCACCTTGTCAGCAATGCCCAGACGTGACGGAAGAGACTGCATCTTCTCCGCATAGCTGGCAACAGATTCTCCACGCTGGTTTAATGGAATCTTCGCGGTCCCACGCCCTCCACCGATCATGACGAGCCGCACATTACCCGCCTGCTTGGTCACAAGCTGAACCGCCTGGAACAGCGTTTCGACTCCCTTCCAACGGTCGACGTAGCCAAAGTATGCGAGAAGAAAATGGTCCTGGTCCAGCGCCAGCTGTGCGCGCCCATGATTCCTGGCGGCTTGTGCATCGGCACACATCGAGATGAGTGGAGGTGGCGGAATCACTTCGGTCTTCGAAGCCACGTCAGGCAGTAGAGCAGACAGTTGTATCAAGTGACGCTCGCTCAAGACGATAAGCCCATCACTATCTCGATACAACGTTCCCATCAGATAGTCCACACCGGCACTACCCACTCCGTACTTGGCAAGCTTACGGATTGCCCTCATTGTAAAAGTTCGCAGCCCATCTTCTTCCTTCTCTTCCTTGATTGTCTCGAGCAGTGTCACGAAGGACACCTTCCCCAGCACTCGCTTCACGATTGTCGGTGCAAAGGTAATCATGGGGTGCCATTGATAAATCCACGCAGCGTAGATCAATAGTACATGGTCGGGCTGGATCTTCCTGAGCATGGCCACGAGTGTGGGGACATCCGACCATAACCAGCTTTTCATCACGGCATGAATATGAAATGAAACTGACCCTGAAGCACTTTGACCCTTTGTGGTCAAGAGATGCACTTCCGTGCCTCGAGAAGCAAGATGCGTGCACAAATGTAACGCATGTTCTGCGTCTCCCGCGCGCATTGGTGGGAAAGCGCCTGAGATGATGAGCATCTTCATGATAGTGTTCTCGCAGTAATCACATGCAACTCCTGATGGCCTATTCTATACGGGTCGAAGATCTGTCATCCGCTTCTCGAACGCAGAACCTGTGCGAGGGCATCGCTTGAGACGACTCAACTCAGCTGCTTGAGCTGTCCTTCATACTCAACAAACATCGAGCATCGACCGTCTGAAACTGCACACCATTTTTCGCCACCCGCAACCAGTAATCCACCACATCAAGAGCAATATTGGCAAAATCTTTCAAACGTCAATTCCCCCGCTTTTCTGAAATAGATTTCCTTGCCTGCCGTATCTACTATCCTCCCATGACCAACAAACGCGCCCACATTTCGGATATTGACGAACCTGGTCGGCAATCAAATGCAGCGCTCCGAGCTCCAGACAATCATACGAATTTCGTCAAGTCAACACATCACCTGAAGCCTTATGAAATCCTTCGTTGATCGCGTGGCTTTGCCCACGATCTTTCTCGCTTGCCCAATGAGCAAGTTGCTTTTCATAGCGTTTGATGATATCCGCACTACCATCAGTGCTTCCACCATCCATGATGATGAATTCAAGGTCGTTAATCTTGCGCCAGAACCGAGAGGATGGTTTTCTCCAAAAATTCGGCGTGATTGAAGCACGGGGTTACTATGCTGATCTTCGGTAACGATTCCATATTCGTCCTATGACTCCAGGCTAAGAATTGAGAAACAACCTTCTGGAACAAGTGTTAGGATACGGAAGCTCATTTCCACCCACTTTGCCAATAGTGTACTGCCCCGCTTAATTGTGGACAGGTCATGTCTTGTTTTTGACTAACCACGCCTCATAGCACTCGGCTGATTTTGCCGTTTGCCTCTGGCACCTCGTTCATCGGAAATTCTGTCTCGAAGTTTTTGAACAGCCATAGTGAATTACGGGTGATCCTTTTTCAATTCGTATACAGCTACTGTTTTGTACATTGTGTGCGTTATATTTTTGCTCGTTATACCTTTGATAGTTACGCTGGTACTCCAGATTTTCGAGTACGTTCTATCGGCTTCTGTAATCTGGCTTGGCCTTTCTTCCGCCGCCACGACCACGAGAGCACAGGGAACAAAGTTATTCACACCTCCATGCAGAGAAGCCCTGGCAGATTCATTACTTACGCGAACGTGCTCAACTCGTAAGCTATCGGCTCCCACCACGTTTAGCAAGATCCACAGAGGATATTCATAGGTGTTTCCCTCCAACCACAACCCTATCTCAGCGCATCCCTTGTCCTGGACCAGAGCGGCAGCGTATGTGTATGGGGCCTGATGGTCAGGCTTGTTACGGAAGTACTGCTCTAATCTCGGCACCGTAAGTATGCTTCTTGCCCCGAGTAAAGGTCGTGTCTCGTTATAGAAAAGCGCGAACTGGGATGTGACAACGAGGAGAACGATAACATACGTTCGCGCTCGAGCTAAGACGGTGCCGCTCAGAGTGGTTGCAATAGCAGCAGCCCAAAGTACAAAGAGAGGCAAGTGGAATCTCGTGATCCAAACGTTCCACTGAAGGTAGAAGCAGAGCACGAGATAGCCGGTGAAAAGTGACAGAACATAATATTGTATGATCGACGCACGTCCCCGCTTTGCTGCACCTAACAACGCTGCCCCACACAGAACGATCAGAAGAAGATGAATCGGGTTTCCAGCAAAGTCTTCATGATTTTGAAACGGCGATAATCTAAAGTTTCGATCATCCCCCTCCAGGCGAAGCATTATTTCTGATTTCTCAACCGCTACCTCTACGATTCGATTGCCGTAATAAAACGGCGTGGCCATTTCTAAGGCGGTGTTTCTGATGACGTTGGAAATAAATTGTGGCGCAAGAAACGTGCGGTCAGGTGAGGCATTGGTCCAACGTGATGTGTTGGATGTAGGAGACATAGGGGATCCAAACACTTCGAGGTTTCGGATATAGTGGCCAAGATTAATCGACACCGCTATCACTGATATGGCGAGCACGATCTTGACGGATCTAACTCCCCACCTCCGAGCCAAGGAGAGAGAAAGCCAAGCCAAGAACGGGGCAGCAAAAAGGTAGGCCGTTGGCTTTGTGAGGAGCGCCAGGCCAAGACTGAGTCCGGCCAAGCTCGATTCGGCCCAAATGGGCAATTGCCTCTCCGACACTTCCAAGAGCCGAAGCACGTAGTGAGCAAAGCACACCAACCACAGAGTGACCACGTAGTCAGTTTGGGTACTGGATGCCTGCAGGATACCCATGGGAAGACACGCAGCGACAAGCGCGGCAAGTATTTGACTTTCCTTGCTCCCACCAAGCTGCTTCGCAATTAGTGACACGCCCGTAAGACTGCCCAACATACTGAACCATTGAACACCATTAGACAGGCGGTCCCCTCCACTTAAAACATAGAAATGGGTTATGGCAAACTCCGCCCACGGGGGCATGAAAAGCTGCCGATCGATGCTGGTGGGATAGTGCTGCACACTATGATTTTGAATCCAATGCACAACTCGGCTCAAGTGATACGTCATAGAGTCATAATTATTCGGAGGAGCAACGAAGGCGATGAACCCCGTGAGAGAGACGATGAAACCAATCGGCAACACAAATAGGAGCGGCGCGCTGGCCACGGAACGAACGCTCACGGAAATGAGCCCTTTGTCGATGAAGAACCACAGGTAAAGAACCGCCAGTGCCGCACCACTCAAAAGCCAGGAGGCGAGAACCGTCGGATAGGACAGTGCTCCCAAGGCGGACAAGGCTTCCGTGATGATTGTCAGCAAGAATCCCCAAATAACGGCCGCCGCCAGAATTGACTCTCTCCAAGACAAACTGAATGCGCGACCAATCAGAAGAATTAAAACAAATGAGATGCATGGTGAAAGAGCTGACATCACGGCTAATTCTACCTATTTCCCTTCAGGGGCTTTGTATAGATGGCGAGCAGGCTTTGTCCCAATACTGGCTCCCATATGCGTTCGCATCTTCGAATCCATCTCATGAACAATCAGTCGTAAAGTCAGACGCTGCATGGATTAAACGATTTACACTTGAAGATCTTCCCGAAGACAAACCAACTAAGAATGTCTGGAAGATTAAAGTACCGAAGGCAACCGATCTGAAATCTCACCTTCGTCAGCAATGAACCCAACTCGCCCTTCCGATATCTCCGGATGTGTCCGAATTCTTCGTCGAGAGACCCATAAAGCCCTGGCAATGCCTGCACAAACAGCAACACAGTTCCTCCTGGCTTGAGAACCTGATGAATCGTACTCAAGAGTTCTTCGTCATTTTCAACAGGCTCCAGCACATTATCAACACAACCGAATCACACGAGAGGGAACCGGCAACGCTTTGCAAGTTCCCGTTCACGAACCATACTTTCGGATTTCAGGAGAGCTTCTTGCGCAGTATCGGAAACAAGTTCTTAGCAGGCTCGACACGGGTGAGTGTCGTAATCCGGGGAAGGCTCAAGAGGCATTGCGAGAACGTTCCGATCCCAGCATCCACCTCTACGACCTAGCCACCGAGGTAAGAAGCAAAACATTTCAAGATCGCTGTATACTGTATAATAATTGGGTGCATCGCCAAATGCTGGCAGTTCAGTACTGAGATATCCCTCTTCCTCAATCGGCATAGCTCTAATGTGCGTTGGCGATGCAGCAGAGCAGAACCACTCAATCACCAATTCGGTACCGCACCATACACCACAACGCCGTGATGCCATCTTTCCATGTAATCTTCTTGCCTTCGGCATAAGTCCTACCGTAGTAAGAAATCGGAACTTCAAAGAGACGGCAGCCAAGCTTTGCCACCTTCGCCGTAACCTCCGGCTCAAACCCAAAGCGATCGGACCATAAGCGCATCCGGCAAATAACATCCGCGCGGAACGCCTTGTACGCAACTTCCATGTCGCTCAAGTCATTCTATTGTGTCGTCAACGGAACAGCACTGACTTCCGAGCGCCGAAGTTCCAGATCAGTACAATGCCGGCGCTGATCGCTTTGGCGATCATGTAATGGAAGTGCATTTTCTCCCGCACGAACCAGATGATGACTTCGTTCAATCCGAGGCCCACGATGCCAATTGCAGTGAAGATAGCAAACTCCATTGCGACGCTTTCCATGGTTCTCCTGTCGAACACCCAGAGCAGGCTCAGACAGTAATTAGTTAGTAAACCGCACATGAAGGCAATCGCGGCTGAGACCAAGTAGTGGAGCCCAGCGAATTCGGTAAGCAGATATAGCATGCCGAAGTCGACCACGAAGGCCAGACCTCCCACAACTGAGTAACGAGCAAACTGTTGGAGCAGGCTCCCGGTCGCTACAAACAATAGAGCCTGCAACGTGCGCCGCGCAGGTGGGCTGCCTGAGCTGACGGTCGGGACGCCGGTGGACTCGCGCGCTAGGAAAGTCCCTCGAATCCTCATTTTTCCTCGTGATAGTCCATCTCGGTATTGACGTCCCAGAGGCCGGTCTTGTCCGTCTTGCCGGCGATGATGTTGTCCACCGCCATCATGGCAGTCAGCATGGAGTGGTCCTGGTTATTGTAGCGATGCATGCCATTGCGGCCAATTAGGAACATGTTCCCATACCGATCCACATGCTCGCGAATCTCGGCGAACCGGTCGTAGGTGCCAAAATACGCGGGATAGGTCTTTTCCATCCGTAGGACTGTTGAATCAAGCACCTCAGCGACGTCGATGATACCGATCTTGCTAAGTTCCTCCGTCGCGAGCGCGACCATGCGATCGTCGGAAAGGTTCCAGATTTCGTCCGATTCCTTACAGAAATACTCGAGGCCCACCCAGACATTCGCGGGATCTGCCACCATGAACGGGCTCCAATTATTAAAGATCTGGAGTCTGCCGAGCAATACGTCGGGTTCCTGAATGTAGATCCAGTTGTCGCGGATCAACTGCTTCCCCTGCGGCGTTTCGTCATTGATCAGAAGCGAGCGAAGCAGGAGGCCGACAGTGATGAAGTCCCTGTAAACTAGCCCATCTGACACTTCCAAGACGTTTTTCGGCGGCGCAACGTCGAACGACCGCATGATCTCCTGCACCGGGGCTGTGGAGAAGAAATAATCGCCCTCGAAGGTCCTACGGTCTCCAGTACAGTTGGTGGTCTCCAGCGCCTTGACCTGCCTGCCATCCGTGATGAGCCGGTCGGCCCGGCAGTCGGTGTGGATCTCTCCACCCTTTTCGATGATGCGGCGAGCGACCTCTTCCCACATTTGCCCAGGACCGAACTTGGGGTACGGAAACTGTTCGATCAGCGAGGTCTCGGTGCCCTTCTGGCCAATGTCGCCGCCGCCACTCTTGAACACCTTCCGCAAGGCATGCATCAGAGTCGACCAGACAGAAAGGCCCTTAATGCGCTGGGCTCCCCACTCGGCGCTGATCCGGTTGCACGGCATGCCCCAGACCTTTTCCGTGTAGGACTTGAAAAACGTGCCGTATAGTTCCCGGCCGAAACGGTTGATGAAGAACTGCTCCAGGGTTTCCTCTTTTTGATTCATACAGATCAACCCGGAAACCCCTTTGTCAGGTTTCAAACCAGGGAGTTCCATTTTTCCTTCCCGGCCACGATGAGGAGTATACGGCTCAAGATTCTGACCGCCTTCTTGCCTCGGAAATGAGGACCATTCACCCACACGAATCTGCATTGAACCAGTTAAGATTAGTCAATATGTTGCATGCCAAAGTCAGCAATCCATTCCCGACAGAGTGCCAGAAGAACAAAACTCGAGCGCCTCTCCATGGAAGCGATTTCCATGTACTACGTCGGCCTTCCCACTAGCAATCGGGCGAATCAGACGCGGGAGGTCTTCCGGATCGTACTCCAGGTCGGCATCCTGAATGACGACAATATCTCCGGTCACATGCGCAAGCGCGGTTCTGATCGCCGCGCCTTTCCCACGGTTCCGTTCATGAAATATCACGCACACATTTTGCCTCTCACGAAAAGCCTTCAAATCATCTCTCGTTCCGTCGACGGACGCATCGTCCACAATGATGATCTCTTTCGAAAACCCCAGATCCACAGCCTGAACTTTGCTGATCATCTCGGCAACGGTAGCTGCTTCATTGAATGCAGGCATGATGATTGAGATTTTCATCTTCATACCCGAGGTGTAAGATCTGACAGCAGATTTCCCCCAAAAGATTGTCTAGCTTGGCTGAGCGCACACTGTCCATTTAGATGTCGCACATCTTCAGCATGATGTGAAAGCACCCATCCCACCGACCGATTTACTGAACTTCTGTTGTCCGGCAAACTCGGAGGCGAGGGTACCACCTGGGCCAGCCGACTCTCGAATCAACCGCACCCCCTCCGTCTTGAACGCCTCTGTATACCGAAGTCGTCTGATCTCTGTAGTGATCATCTCCCATTATCCCATTATCCCATTATCCCTTTCTCCCCTCTTACTGGTATGTCTGGAAAATCGGGGGGCAGGGTATACCCTCTTTTCGAGCTATGATCAGCTTCTGAATTATTGAGTAGACTGATCGGCCAATCGGGGGAGAGTGTATCGGGCCTAGTTGAAAATTGACGAAGCGGCCCCGGTGTGGTGCAGGGATCCTTGCTCTGGCAATCACCACCTCACACCAAAGGAAAGGAGCGTCCCATTTTTTCGCGTCGTGCTTCAGATAAGGGTCTTGTAAAGTTCGCTGTACCGGCGCGCTTGTAATGCAAGCGAGTATTCTTCAACGGCAATCCGACGACAATCGACAGCCATCTCTGCCCGTTTGCTCACATTCCTGACCAACCCCATGATAGCGGTCTTCAGCGCGGCAACATCGCCGGGCGGAACTAAGAAACCCGTTGTTCCGTGACGCACCATGTCAGGGACTCCACCGGTCTCAAATCCCACGACCGGTATCCCGCAGGCCATAGCTTCCAACACAGTGTTAGGCGAATTGTCTTGCAAGGACGGGACAACAAACAGATCTGCAGCATTGTAGATCAGCGTGAGTAAATGATCATCGTTGATGTGTCCTAGATGCGCATGGGGGATCCCAAGGTTCAACACCGGCTTTGTTCCTACGGATATCAGGAGAAGATTGTCCTGTCCCTTCAGACCCGACAACGCTTCGGTCAGCGGCAGAAAACCCTTATAACGAATCAGAACGTTAGCAGCGACAAACAAGATAATCGTGGCATCTTGGGGAAGTCCAAGAATCTCTCGAGCGAACTTGCGATTCCGGGGGGCAAACACGTCCGTATCCAGACCATTGGGAATAATCGTGACTGGGAACCTGTTGAGAAACGGGTGCTGCGCCAGATTGGATGCCATCCATCTGTTGAGGGCGACAAAATGCAACCGGCGAGGTTCAACGCCGCCAAAGGTCTCATGCTTTCGTTTCCACACTTGCCGAGAAAGATCGTTGACATCATCCGAGCCTAATTGTGGGCACGAGCCGCAGCCATCGAGGTATTTCCCGCAACCTTCGTCGTAATGACAACCTCCGGTTATCGGATTCATATCGGCGATGCGCCAGACCACGGGAATCCGTTTCGGCACGGCTGAAAAAAACGCCTCATAGTCGACATAGCGCGCAATCCAATGAAGATTGATGACATCGCAGGGAGGTAAGTGTTTCACCAAGTCATCACCATGCTCACTGCGATCGTCGCTGAAGATTTCGAACCCGGCGGGCCGCGAAGTGCCATACCGCGCAAAGTCGCGGGCGATTCGTTCACGGCGGAGGCGGCGGCTGATTCGGCTGGTCCAATCCATTGACGCGTCAAAGGCGGTCACATGCGGATCTTTGCTGCGACGATTGACCACATACATCGAAGAATCATAGCCCAGCCGCCGGAGACCGGTATGGAGACGATATGCGGCCCGGGCGGCGCCACCAGTGATATCCTCTGTGCTGACATGAACAATTCTCATAGTTCGACAGCCACGACCACATCAACCCAAGTGGCATGATTTCAGAGAAGCACTACAAAGACTCAACGATAAAACGGCAAGTCAATGGGCGGGAGATGGCATAGCAGATTCGTGTCAGAAAGTCAGTGCAGCTTGAGGCCTTCGATGCCCTCTTCTATAAGCAGCCGAACGATCCGATTCATTTATGCAACCTTGGCCCCTTGTTTCGCATTAATGAGATCAATCAGGTTACCCACGTTGTTCATATGCAAGATTTCACGCAGCTTAAATTTGATCCCGAAGACGTTTTCCACTTCGCTGATCAGTTGAATATGGCGCAACGAATCCCACTTTTCTACATCCTGGGCGGTCATTTCCCGAGTAATAGTAATGTCCTTTTCCTCGAGAACTTTCTGGAACACAGTCTTCAACCTTACTGTAATTTCTTCATTGTTCATTGATGTTTCACCTTTCGCGAACAGAAAGCAATCGTCCGAGTTCTCCGTTTTTAGAATTGTTTCAACCTTAGAGCAACCCACTTTCTTGAAAGCCGCTTATGTGTGTGACTTGGCTCTTTCGCGCTGAGGAGCACCTTGTAAACTTTGCAGATAGTTCTTCATGACGGCCTTGCGGTCTGTTTTACCATTGCTATTGAGTGGGAAAAGACTTACCGTGATGATCTCCTTAGGAATCATGTAGGCTGGAAGATGTTTTTTCAAATGTTCCTCCAAGCCATTTTTCAGTTCCTTTTCACTCTCAATAAAAAGGAGGATATAAAGAGTGCCCGCTTCGCTCGCGTTCACGGCAGCAATCACCTGTTTGTCCCCACAAAATGATCGAGTATGGAATTCGATTTCTTCGAGTTCTACCCGGTGACCGTCAATTTTTACCTGGTTGTCTATCCGCCCCAGATACAGAATATTGCCGGCCTGGTCGATTTTACATAAGTCGCCGGTCCGGTAGTATTTCTTGCCGGTTTTTGTCGTTCCAAATACTTCCGATGTTTTTGATGGATTGTTCCAGTAGCCAAGCGTGACCTGTTCGCCATTGAGGCAGAGCTCCCCCTCTTCATCCACACTGTGGTCATTTATTTTGAACGCATCCATTCCTTCCATAGGCCTCCCGATAGGAACAATTCCTTTGCCTTGTGGATGCGGCGGCTCTCCGCGTTGCCATTCATAGCGCAGGCAGAAAACTGTCGCCTCAGTGGGCCCGTATAGATTTTCGATTTTTGCATAGGGAACACATTTGGACCAACTGGAAAGGGTTTCGTGGTACAGCGCTTCACCACAAAATAGGCTGTATTTCATTTTGGGAAGATTAATCTCTCCGAAATAGGGCTTAAGGTAGTTGATGACAGAGGGAACCATCAGGGCAACGGTGATCTCCCTGTTCTCAAGGATGTCGGCTACTTCCAAGTACGCTATTCCCTTCCGGGGAATAGGACAAAAACTCGCGCCTACTGACAGGGGAACAAGGAATGAAAAAACCGAAAGATCAAACGTCAGCTCAAACATTTGAAGGAAACGGTCATTCCTGTTGAAATCATACCTCCCACTTTCCAGCATCATGTCAAGAAATGCGGAAAGATTACGATGATAAATCGGAACTCCCTTGGGCTTGCCAGTGGTACCGGAAGTGAAAAGCAAATAACAAAGGTCATCGGGCATTTGGTCTACTGGGTCCAATATGCCAGGGCTGGGAGTAACCCGGTTGTTTAGCGGCCGACAATCCGTACCAGGAGAAACGCAAAGCTCACGAGCCTTCTTTCCCTTGTCTGTGTATAACAGTACTTTAATGCCGGCATCGGCGATAACTCCCATGTTTCGATCAACCGGATTGTTATCATTCAGCGGAACATAACAGGCTCCGCAGGACAAAATTCCGAGAAGAGAGGCATAGGTATACACATTGTCTTCTATGAAAATCCCTACCCGGTCTCCCTTTTGAATGTTATGGGCTTTTAACAGTGTGCACATGGCAAGACAAAGGCCATTGAATTCGCCATAGCTGTATGACCTCTCGTCAACAACAATTGCCGGATTATCCGGAAACTGCCTTGAACATTCAATAAATCTGGAAAGAATGGACGTTCCCATCGTAGAAATCCGGTTCTGATCACCCATCATTTACTCCTTCTTACCACACAAAGAGTTGGACGATACTCTTTCTCGAAATCTGCATGGTCGCGCCGACCTTCGTGCCGCAAAATCGTCCAGCAATCATGTCCGGCATGGTTTTCCTTATCCAAGGCGCAATACATCGAAGCCCCATGTCAAAACAAGGTGTAGATGAACGGCGTTACAGCAATGACGGCTTCCCGTGTATAGATCACCAAACCGGCCATAGCCGCTAAAATAGAAAGGGCTGGCGCATACCACCACCACAATCTCCCAGTGAAGAAATCGATCACGGCGCCTACGATCAATGTAAAATTAGCCACGGGTACCGGCCTACCCTCAGGGATCTCTCTACGTTCGCTCATTGCCTCCCTGTAGCGTGCTCTCCAGGAGAGCAACAATGAATGTCCAGCTGAGACAACAAAATAGCCGACTGCAACGGCGGACGTGAGAATATAAAAGCTAACCGGCATGGCGAAATGCCCGTAAGCGGCAGGCGTAAATGCAGCTTTCAACATCGTCCAAGCCTGAGTCAAATCATTAGCGCGAAAAAAGATAAACCCTACTGCAAGCAGCAAAAACGTCGTTCCCCACGATAGAAAAGCTCCCAAATAGCGTGGCAGGCGGACTGTGAATTGTCGTTTTATCTGCTGGCCCACACGGTGCAGGACTAATACCACACCATGATAGAAACCATATACAATGTACGTCCATTTTGGCCCATGCCATAACCCGAATATCGTCATAGAAATAATGAACACCACATATGGCCACCAACTATAGCGCCGCCCGGCGGCAGCAAGAGGGTAGAACACATAGTCGCGAATCCAGAATGAAAGTGACATATGCCAGCGCGTCCAGAAAATAGAAGGGGTTGTCGAAAGAAGGGGGCGATCAAAGTTTTCCTGCAGACGTATGCCGAAAATTCTGGCGGTTCCAATGACCATATGCGAGTAGCCTGCGAAGTCAAAAAATAACAGGAATCCAAATCCTATCCCCAATAACCACACATCTATACCGCCCCATCCGCCCTTCATCTGATCGAAGCCGGCAGTTATGCCTTCACCGGGCTGCCATCCGGATTCCATGATGTGGGCGAGCACAAACTTCATCATGACACCCTGGACAATACGGAGACTGCCCGTCGACAGATCGTCCCAGTTGAAGAGAGCAAGTTGACGGAATTGCGGCAACATGCGGGGCAGGCGGCAAACAGGACCGGAGATCACCGTTGGCCAGAACGCCATATAAAGGCAAAACTCGAGTAAAGAAGGGTCCAACTCCTCCTCGTAGTAAATGTCAAACAAATACGAGAGTCCTTGAAAGGCCCAAAAGGACATTCCTATCGGCATGAGGATCTGATGCCCAAGATCATATTCCCAGGAACCTACTGGCCCTAAGTCTAGTAACGCAGGCAAGTACTTGAAAAAAGCCAGCGGCAGAAGGTTTAGTGTGACACCGAGCCACAAGCGCGTCGCAGTTACTTTGCGGCGCAATGCCCAGCCGCAGGCATAATTCATCAACGAACTGATGATTAAGATGGCCAGAAAGGCTATTCCCCAATTCGCATACAAGAGATAACTGGCAGCGAGGAAAAGCAGCTGCCGTCCCTTGACTGACGGCAGCTGCCATCCCACCACCATGAGAAGGAGAACAACAACTATAGAGGCTGCGGTCTGAATCATCGCAACCCTTCAGCTCCGGCAATACCCCGTGAAACTGTTGGCACAACGAGTTCTCGAATTAGTAGAGACATGAGAAAGTCTGAATTAATCGAACATTGTGGATTACTTTTCACCAGAGGACCGCGCTTGGATTACGGCCAGCATTTTCTCGGTGATCACTTGATTCCCGATTGGCGTGGCATGGCCGCCGTCAATCCACATGAGTGAATCGTATTGATCAAAGATATGAACCATTGAGTAGAGGTTCTGATGTTTCGATGATTCCCCTTCGACAAGGCGATACACAGCGGTGGAAAGCTTGTAAAGCGCCGTTTCGCGCTCCTCCTTATTTTTCATTTCTCGCTCTTCGGGTGTGAGCGGTTTGTTGCCCAATGCGATCGTGGGCGGCAAAAAAAAGAAGTACTTGAAACCATACTCTTGGGCGAGCGCACTCACAATCTTGTAGCTTCCCAAATACTCCCGCGCGATCGAATCACTCAACGTTGCGACGTCAACCCCCATGCTCTCGTATGTGACCAGCTTGCCGACAGTTGGTTCATCCTTCTGTTGTGGATTGGCGATCGTCAGTTTGCCCATAAGCTGGTCGATCAATGCGTATGAATATGTGCTTTGTAGCCGATCTACAAACGTAAACTTAGGTTGCTCCTGGCGCCCCTCGAACCTCGCAGCAATTTGATCGAGGTTCTCAATAACGCCGGGTCGACCGGATTGGTATGCGGAATAGATGTCATCGGCAAGGGTATAAAACAGAACCACATCCGGCACGTTGCCGGACCGCAGTTGCATCAGAAGCATAATCACGTTTTGCATTGAAACATACGCCGACTCAGCAAAATTCGTCACACATACCGGCCCCGGTCTCAGCTTTTCAAGACCCTTCTGCAAGTGAGCGGGTATCGTACCCCAGCTCGGCGACCCCGTCCCCCACATTTCGGATGCGCCAAATGTAAACACTTTTAAAGATTTGGGGCTGCAGTCCGCGCCGGGCGTCAATCTGACGCCATTCTGATCGACTTCTATGGTTTGGCCTTTGAAAGGAGCTCTCCTCCAGCCAACGTAAGGATAAAACTGTTGCTTGCGGCTCAGCCGAAACTCATGCCAAAACCGTTCAGCCCAGTCTTGAGAGGAATAATACGAGACTTTCTCCCTCGGATTTCCCTCCCCTACGAGTACCAGCGGTTCAGTTGATTTTGAAATCACACTCAGAGTCTTTACCTTGGTTAAACCCATCGCTGCCAGCTCGAAACATGCGAATACAATAATGGCGTTCAGCGTAAGAATGGCGACCGCTCTATATATGCCCCTACTCAATGTCGACACCATTGATCTGGCTCCTTGCGTCATATCAGCTCTTGCTACGAACATCTTTCCCACGCCCACACTCCACATTCAATACCCTTGCTGATAAAGATAGGTCACCAAATGATGCCCTATCATGCTTCCAGCTCCTGTAACTAGGAATCTTGTTTTTGGTTTATATCCAAGACGGGACGGCAGAACGGCGGGTGCTGGCTGACCTTTCGAACCGGCACCGTATTACATACCAGACAGTTGATAGCCCAGGAACATTTCCTCTTATCGCCCAATACCATCACGCTCAAGCCGTTCGACGACCGCACGAGCGAACGTATCGTATCCGGCTTCTACCGGATGGATGTCACCATCCTCCGGATACGGATTAACGTCGGAATCGATCAGCTCCTCCAGGAATGGCAGTGTATCGATCGTCGCAATGTGTTCGCGAGCAAAAAACGCACTCGCGTTTGCGCGAGCACGTTCTTCGGCATTCCATAGATCGACCATATACGGTTTGTCCCCCAGGGATGATTCTATCCGCACACGAAATGCAGTCTCTTTTGTTGGAATCATCATCACGTAAAAGAAACAATGAGGTGGTCTGCAGCTCTGGGCGATGAATCGATACGCCAGCAAGGCGATGCGTTCTCCTTCCACTATGCGTGGGTCTGTGTCGTCGAGAACCAATTTCCGATACCCTGAACTGAAGAGAGTCGTCAGTTTTTGATCACGGTATCTGTGGCACAATTTCGGCCAGACATCCTCCGCATTTGAGTGAGCCTCTGCTGTGGTAAAGAGGCGCTTTCTTAACACTTTTATCAGCGTCGAGTGGCCTGTCAGAAATGCCGATGCGCGCTGCAACATCCCTTCATCCCCGAGCGGAGCGAGCGGAGGAGATGCGAGAATGTCATGCACAACCTGGAGGCGAGGGTCTGGAACTTCAACAAGATTCTTGCAGTTGAGATATTTACGGCGCAAGAACTCAGGATCTATGGTCTCTGCTCGTGTGAGTGCCTGGTGAGACTTCGCGTTCGTCAAGGCGAACGATGAATCGAACACCGTGTCCAGAGTGGTGCGCTTGAAATTTCCTATCCTATAGACGAACCGGTACGAGTCGTAGATGTCATCCCCGTAATCATAGGTCGCGATGATAACCTTAGGCTCAAACGCCAGTGCTTCATCTAGGAGAAGAGCGTATTGCGCTGGCCCGTACCCGTTGGCGCCCATCTGGTAGACAGTGTGGTGAAGACGCGCCCCGACCTTTTGCGGCCAGGCAGAACCATATACGTGAGAATCTCCGATAACAACAATGTCTGCGCGCTCCAGTGGTGAAGCATTGCGCCATCCTCGCGAATCATGCCCGCGGAAGTTGGGATTAGGACGGTAGCCCAGCCGCTCATCGGGAACAATCTGGGGTACGGTCTCAACCTGAGACACTGTAGATGGATTGACGAGTCGATCTCGTAGCTGGAGCGCACCTTCAAGCAACAGGAACAGGATCAGGGCGCCAAGACAGACTAACCCTAACTTGCCGAGAATAGACCGAAGGTGAGGCACTGCGTCAAGTTCCCCCTAGAATACCTGTTCAATTTCCATCAAACTTTCATGAACCCTTACTTCATCCCGTAAGCTTCCTCGTCAAGGAGGCACTTATAAAGGAGAAGTTCTAGCTTCATGGATAGGCGAAACTGGCTCCCGAATGCCAGAGAATTTCCTTAAGACGAATCTTGATCCCCTGTCTCTCATTACGCTGCGCTGTGTAACCCAGGGCGTTTAGAACGCGGGGTGTTCGACGAGGCGCTCTTGCGCCCACACCCCTTAATGCCGTTCCCCCCCCACTCAACCTGAATCTCGGACAACCTTGCCTCCTCAAACCAGGACCGAACTTCATCGAGAGAGTGTGTGTGCTCATACTGCGGTGCCAGCACATTGAACGTATCCAAGATAGCCCATTCTCTCAGTTGATCCTCCGTGAGAGGATGGATGCCTTTATAATTAAAGCATGGCACTATTCCTCTGATATACTTGGCAAACCGCCAGAAGAACCGCGCTTCGTCGAGCCCGTTGTCAACGGGTAACCAACGTGGCACATACCACTTGACCATGTGAAACAGCACCGCCTGGGGTATTCTCTTGGTGATCGGCCGCCACAATTGCCGACTGGCCCAGCGAGACGGCCATTTATCTATTCGATAGGTGTCCATCGCGAACTTGCCTTCCGGCCGAAGAAATTTCATCAAACCCATGAAGGCCGGTTTAGGGTCTGGCACATATTGCAGAACCCCAAAGCACAGGATTTTATCAAAATAATCGGCCTTGAACGGTAGAGAATAGATATCAGCCTGAAAGATGTTGAGCTTGGGATGAGGGCCGTTGTTCGCCCGGCAGGCGTCTACCGCACTGCTGTAGTCGAACGACCACACCTCCGCACCGGCATCAAGCATGACTTGGGTGAATCGACCTGCGCCACAGCCCACTTCAAGAATTCGCTGCCCACGCAACTCATCAGGCGACCAACCTGTTACGGCATAGAATCGCTTGGCAGAGATGGTTGTCCCGTTAAATCGGTCGAATTGCGTACGCCGAAAGAGATTCCATTCCATGCCAAAGCATGCGTTATAGGAATCGCTCTCTACGAACCGTGGGATAAAGTTTCGAATCGGTATGACCGCGTTGGTTGAGGATTCGACGAGAGTGCCTTCTTTGATCTCACCATCGGCTTCAACATCCACTTTGCCAACTTTCAAGCTCAACCCCGTAGCGGGATGAACCAATGAATCAAGAACTTCGTAGCGCATGGAGAATACCACCTCCTTTTAATATGGAACTTTCTGGGACAATGAAGGTTTTTCAGTGACTCTTTCGTCTATGAAGCCCACGACAACGCGCCAGTGGAAAGTTTCTTCAGTTCACTCAAGAATGGATTGGTGCGGCATCGGCAATTTCAGAATCAGGCCGAGGCCCGCTATGCCATCGAGGAGTATATCGAGCGCTTCTATAACCGCCAGCGGTTGCATCAAGCGCTCGGCTATCGGTGTCCCGAGGAGTTCGAGCAGCGGGTCGGTGAGTCTTAATCCAGGTGTCTGTAAAAGTGGGGCAGAACCCGCAACAGATTTGTGATTGTTGCGCAAACCGCAGTTAAGGGATACCAATATGCAAGTCTAATCTTGCTCTCGCGGAGACTAGACTTGCAGCAACAAATATCAAAACCAAAAGCGCGCCTACAATCATACTTGACAAGTCCCGCGACGCAAACACAATCGGGTCATCATGCATCTGCCCACGATGTGCCTGAATCCAAATCCAACTCACCCAAAACAGCATTAGCGGCACAGCAGCCCAGAGAAACTCAGGTGATGAATAGTGTTGCCTGACACTTTCACTGTGTAAGTAAAGCGCAAGCAAGAGTACTGAAGCATTGCCTGCGGTAATGCCAAGCATCTGCACAAGCGGCAAATCTGTTGTGTAGTAGCTCCGTCCATGTGTGCGAGCTTTGCTATCTGATTCATGTAGCTTTAGCTCTGCATAGCGCTTCACAAACGCGAGCGACAGGAAGATGAAGATGGAAAAAGCGAGTAACCAAAATGACAACTCCACAGTCACCGCAACCGCCCCCGCCATGATGCGCAGGGTATAAAGACTAGCAAGCGTTAAGCAGTCAATCAGCACCAGCCGCTTAAGCCATAGGGAATAGGCGCAGGTCAACGCTAAGTAAACTAGTAGCCATGCCAAAAACATCATCCCCACCGTAGTAGCAATGCCAATACTCGCAATGGCTAATACAGACGCTAAAACAACGCCCTTCCACACAGCGACACTGCCCGCTGCGAATGGACGAGACTTTTTACGTGGGTGGCGCCTATCGCTTTCTAAGTCAAGCAAGTCGTTCGCAATGTAAACAGAAGAAGCGCATAGACTGAAGGACAAGAATGCCAATGCGAGTAGAGACAAAGACTGTGTATTGGCGAACTGATGAGCCGCAAGCAGGGGCATAAACAGTAATAGGTTCTTTACCCACTGATGCAGTCGAAACACTTTTACCCAAGTTTTGATGGTTGCGCCATTCCCACCAATAACTTTTTCTACGTTGCACACGCTCTTTGCCTGTCTTATAACCGCCTGACTCGCATTTACCACAATCCCATTGCGTGCAACGCTCCATACCTCTATGTCTGCAGCAGAGTTGCCCACATAGTCAAAGCCGCCGTGACCATACTTCTGCGCAAGAAGCTCTGCTTTGTGTTTGCCCGCTAGGTTTTTCCCATCGCTTGTTGAAAGCACCGTGTCGAATAGATCTAAATGCCTTGCCACTGCCTGTGCTAGTTTCTCATTGGTAGCTGTGCACAACACAAGCTCTCTGCCCTGCTTTTTCTTCTCTTTAAGCCATTCAATTAATACGTGGTTATATGGCAGAGTTGCGGGATAAAAACCTGTTAATGAAGACAATCGAGCTTTAAGTGCTGCCTTGCCGTCCATTAACCAAGCAGGGATAAGCAGCGTATGAAATGGCTTTTCTCGTAGTAGCGCAATAGCAGATTCGTGTAGCGTGTCTGTGTAGATTAGCGTGCCGTCAAGATCAACAACTAGCGGACGGCAAGCAGCGGTTTGCCTGCTATCATTCGTTACCTCAGCTATCATCTCTTGCTCACTCATAACCGCACCCTCAACTCGTCGCTCCATGACCTACCTCCGGTTTCATTCATACACCTCACTCGGTGTCGTTGAAACCGGCAGCTGCCAAAACTATTTCAGAAGATACACGCCTGTGGCATACCCTTTGCTGTCCCCGGAAAAAGGAAATACCTGAATTGCCTCAAACTGCTTCATCTCTTCTGATAGTTTTTTAAAGCTCCCATGATTATGCCCATATAGTATCAACGCTGGTTTTTTGATAGCGGTCTCACCGATAGTAAACGGAATAGCAGAGAGACGACCCCCACTCTCTTTTCTGAGATAGAAATTACAAATCATTTCGCGCCACAATTCACTTTCTTCATCTGCAACCCACAAACGATAATCTTCTTTCACAAAATATAAATTTTCCCCGCGAAAGTTCTTCACAATGAATTGAGAGGCTCCCTTCCAGTCCTCCTGGGGATTTGCCTTATCATTTAACTTGCCAAAAGAAGCGAAAAGAGCCAGTGAGCCATACACACACACCAAGACAAGAAGTGGGATTTTAAATATTGGGAAATTTTGTGAAACTATTTGAACCATGCCGGCTATTAGTAGCGTGACTAACGGAAGTATCACAATATAGTATCGACTTCTTGACCATGGAGAGTAAAGATCGATAGTTGCAACAAGACACAAGAAACAGCTAAGAGCCAAAGCCAGTCTGAGAGTAATCAGGTTGAGGTCACCGTCAGTCATTGCTGTTCTCACTCTTCCATAGAGAACAATTAGTATCGCCCCAACGATCCCTCCCATCAGCAAATATGCACCAGAACGGGAGCTGTAAGATTTTCCGAACGGCAACATAAAACTCGTTGCTGCAATTCCAAAACTGTCTGTAAACCCGTTTACTTTTATCGAAAAGTTTCCACCCGTCTTTGATAAGATTGCACCGTTCAGCGCATGATGCAGAGGCCACAGCCCAGCTAATACGCCGGTACCAAGAATTTTAAAAGCATCATCCCTATTGGTTCTACTTTCGAATAAACGAAACCCTAAAATAACCCCAACTAAAACCAAGCCAAAGTAGTGCGAGAGAGATAACGCCACGCAAGCGATTAAAAACTTCAGGGAAACCCGTTCGTTAATTTCTGCAAAGTAATACGTAGAGACAAGAGTGGCGAAGAAGAGCTCCATGGCATAAGGTCTTGCTTCATTTGCATAGTATGTGAAAAGCACGTTTGTTGAAAACACGACAAGGCTACTTACAAAAAACACGACACCATAACTTTTAGAGAACTTCCATAAGGGATAAATGGATGCGACTACAAAGAGCCAGCTGAGAGATCTGCTGGAAAACTCACTGTCGCCGAAAACGATAATCCAACCTTTCAGTAACAATTGATAGAGCGGCGGATGCAGGTCGCTCAATAGGATTCGATGCAGGGTCATCAAGCTTTCATTACTTGCAGTAACAGAGTAGAGCTCGTCTACCCAATAGGAATAGGGGTTTGGAAGTTTCAAGGCCGATAAAACAACGCCTGCCAATAGAAACAGCAGTGCTGCATATGCCCATCTCGACTGAAGCGGGTGCATGAAACTCACATCGTCAGTTTTGGTACTCATGGTGAATCTCTATAAAAATGTGTCTGTGGGAGCGAGCGATCGCTGACCCTGATCCAGGCCAAAGGCAGAGGGCTGATCGGCGTCAGACGGCACAACGTCCTGAAACGGACCTAGCGCTTCAGCGAAGCCAGCAATACCGCTTTGGCGTCTAAGACATAGAGAGGCGCGATAGAACTGCTGGTGAGGATCGCTGGACCATCCACGGTCCGGCCAGTTCACGCTTTCGCATCTGGAACAACCTTCGCCACGCATGCCGTGTCGATTTCGTATATTGCAGCTGAGGGCAGAGAGCAGCAGGTAGTACCGATTCAGCTGCCTGATCATCAGCCCGCGGGTGGACATTGCTGTCGATCAGCGATCAATTATGGACTAGCCCGCACAATTCATTCATGAAGCTTCATGAATAATGCGGGCTAGATACCGAGATCTCACAACAGGTAGGTAGTGAGCTTCCTCGGCCCAACGAATCGCCCACACAACGTGCAGCGCCAAAAACTTGCCCTAATTCCAGCCTAATGTGAAATGCGAATTACTGGTACTTCCTGACAATATCGAGTAATTCTCGTGTGCGTTCGTAGCATGTATGCTCCTTGATCGTGCGCTCCTGTCCGGCGCGTGCGATCGCTTGCCCCTCGTCCTCGTGTTCCAAATAGTATTGGACTAGTTCGACACACTCTTCGGGAGTACGGTAGGCCACGACTTCCTTGCCCGGGTTGAACATCTCATGTAAATCCTTCTTCGCATCGGTTATCAAGAATGCTCCCACTCCAGTTGCTTCATAGAGGCGTCGGTTGTTCGCATATGGGGCAATATTGCCATGATGGTTGAGAGTAATTCGGGAACGAGAAAGAATTTTATACATCTCCAAACCCCATGCCGGCCCGACATAGCACTTTCGGATTGGCGAGGAGGGAGAAAGCTCGTTAAAATCTTGCTCTGGCCCCCACACCTTCATTTGATGAAACCGCGAACAAAGAGTCTCCAGCCAGGAACCCCGGTTATTGTGGATCTTATGGGAACTGCCGAAACTGCCAACGTAGGTGAGGTCGAAGGTTTTCGTTCCGGATCCGAGGCGAGTGAGGATACTTGGCTCAAAACCCAACCGGTTCAACTCAGCAGGGATGCCCTTCTGACGAAAGTATTCAACCGTGGGCGGAAAAGACGAAATTGCAAGGTCATAGCAACTAAAATCCTCAGAATCGGCCAAAGGCATGGAGGCATGTTGCCCCATCAACAGACGTACATCCGGCTTCATCTCATGCAAGAAGCGCTTACTTATGCCTGGCATCCAAAGGTTCAGTAAGACATCGGGCTTATAGTGTCTGATCTGAGCTGCCAGAATTTCGTCAAACCAGCGGCGCGGTCGATGAACGCGGGAGGCCCATGGTACTATTCCACGTCTCAATCGGAACTCCCAGCGCCAATCCGAACTCACTTTCAACCCATGCTCCCGCGCCCATTGTTTTTGCATGAACTCATTGTTCACATGAATGTCGTACGCCTCGTGCCCGAGCGCCCGGAGGTTGCTGGTCCAAAAGCCCACCTGCCCAAAGCAGACCTCCGTAATGACCCGCAATTGCTCATCGTATGGCTTTTCATGTAACGCTGGATTTTCAGCGTACAGCCAATCAAGAAATGCGGGATAATCAAAGTCCAGCAACAGGAAACGCATAAGTCACGACAGCCGGATTGGGCCTATGGTATCGATTGAGGTTGTAACACGAAGTCTCTGTCGCGTGGGATTAGGGAATATTCAGTGACCCGACGTTGATAGTCGCCGCATCAGCGGCCAGGCGCTCGTTGCTAGAATCACCCTGCAATCATCTGAGCCTTTGAGCAGTTAGCCCGCACTATTCACGAGAGTTTCTGCTGCTTGGCTCCGCACGCCGGTCTTGCACCCCTCCCCCGTAATATGGGGGAGCGTAGGGTGGGGGACGACGAACCGTCATGAATAACGCGGGTTAGGAGGGTGGGTTAACAGTCCACTTGTGTTTGACTAGAAATCCTTCCTTATGGGTCTTCAATTGGCCTGTGCCAAAGTAGTCACCGCTAGCGACAGTGAGCGAGCCTGCCTGTTGTACCCAATCCGCCTCCTCACCCCTAACAGTCGAGTACAAGTTGAAATTGTATCGGCCTGGCGAGAGTGGTAACTCAGGAATGTGGCAGAAGACCTGTCCCTGCGGCGGCAGAACATCGAACGGATGCCCGCTGGCCTCGCTCGAGCAGTTAAACATGAACTGGCCACCGGTCGTGTAAAACGTGATGTGCACGTCAAGCCGAGAAATGGGTTTGTCGTTGCGTGACCGATACGACACAGCGAAGGAGATATTTTGACCGCAGAGGGCATTGTCGATCGGCCGGCCCTGCGCATCGCAAATGGTGACCTCCTCAAACCGGATCTCACCAGTTCCTTGACGATCCTTCCGCTGTCCTAATTCGACTACTTCGCCGGACGCGGTGCCCGCCATGTACTGTTCGATCACCGCGCGTGGCGCCCCTTCCGCAACCAGTCGGCCCCCCTTCAACAGGTAACACTTGGAGCAGAGTCCCTGCATCGCAGCCATATTGTGGCTGACTAATATCACCGTTCGCCCGGCCTTCGCCACATCTCCCATTTTGCCCAAGCACTTTTGTTGAAAGCCTGCATCGCCGACCGCAAGTACCTCGTCCACCACCAGAATGTCGGGCTCGAGATGGGCAGCCACCGAGAAACCGAGACGGACGTGCATCCCACTTGAGTAACGCTTGACAGGCGTGTCGATGAACTCCTCTACTCCCGAGAAGTCAACGATCTCGTCGAACCTCCGATCAATTTCCGATTTTTTCATCCCTAAGATGGCGCCGCTGAGATAGACGTTCTCGCGCCCGCTCAAGTCCCCCACAAAGCCGGTGCCAACCTCGAGAAGGGAGCTCATCCGGCCAAAAATCTCTGCCTTACCCTCGGTCGGCCCCGTGATGCGGGAGAGGATCTTGAGCAATGTGCTCTTGCCTGCCCCGTTACCTCCGATGAGGCCAATGACCTCGCCCTGCTTGACGTCAAAGCAGATATCTTTCAATGCCCAGAAACTACTCTGACTCAGGTGCGGTTGGTGGACACGCCCAAAGAGCGACCTCAGGCCATCCCCAAGTTTATCGCCCAACTTATCGTGCCGTTCGTTAGCCGATTGAATATGATATTGCTTGGAAAGATGTTCCACTCGAATGGCGATATCGCTCATATGCTCTGAATCCTCAACTCAAATTTTATGGTTTTTATCCAACGCCGGATGCGCTAGCCTTTACTGATTCTTCTTTCCACGCATGGACCTAGTATGCACGAATAAAGCTGGCGTTGCAGCCATCAACAGCTATGCATCGCATCCCCGCTTGCTCAAGAACCTCAACATGGTGTTTGATCCTTGTGCCGGCTTCACTGTCCATCGGTGTGTGAGCCTCGTCAAACTCTACGAGCAGCATACGGGGCAAGAGCTTCATGGCCACCAGATCCCTGATCACCGCATACTCGGCCCCCTCGATATCCATCTTGAGCAGGTCGATGGACGTATCACCCAGCTGCTGCATGAGGCTCGATACGCGAAAACACTGCGCCGTAAAATAGTCGTCTGTTTTTTGCAAGTTCACTGTTGAGCATGAGACATAGGCCGGGTTTTTTGGCAGATAAAATTTCAACTCGGTGTCCCTGTCAGCCAGTCCGACCGGCACAAATCGAAGTCTTCCGAAATCTTCTGTCGTGACACGGTAATACTCTTCCCTACTGTTGTTAATAGAACACCGCTGGCCGGACCTCACCGCCGTTTCTAAGTTCGTGAAGTGTTGGATGGCCCGTGGCGTCGGGTCGATGACACGCACTTGACAATGGAAGCGTTCGACCAAGGCGCAGTCGAAACTGATATCTTCGCCCGCACCGGCGCAGTAACATATGCTGTCGGTGGTGAGGCCGGCATCCACTGGTATAATCCACCCGCCGTACGTTGTCCCGAGACGGAGGAGCTTGGGGGAGGCAAGCAACGCCGTACGGTCCACTGGAAGCGAAGGCGACGCGCCCGCTCCAGGACTATGCGCGGGCTTGAAGAGCTGCTTAATGTACCGTCCGAACATCGCGTTAGTCGAATCCTTTTGTGACCATGATCCCTGTCGATATTTCTCGATAATCTGTGCCGCTTACACTCTAGGGCTGCCAGAAAATGAACGTGGGCCTTGAGCCTGTGTTTCAGGACACCCCGCCAGCCTCGGGAGCATGGACGAGCCCTGGAGCTAGTATGTTTCTCGTCTCTCTTTCTTCGCAGCAGTGGAGACTGGCGCAATTTCCACGACAATGCGGTCCGTCACTTTCCCATGCTCAGGATCAGATGGGTTAGAACGGAAGTTCCAGACCCATTCCTGGATCTCCAAATGAGTAATCTTTCGGTCAGGGGGAGACTTCTTATTGTAAACGGAACCGCTCACCGCGAGGAACTTCTGGCAGGTACCGAGGTCCTTCGTCACCAATCCGCCTCTCTCATCACGTAGGCCATTGAAGCATTGCTTTAGTACACGGGTGTCCCGACCATCCCAGCGGAGCGCGCCAACAGAATCCCCCACACGCACCGGGACAGTCGCCCCTGATGCCTGATGCCCGAGCGCCTTTAAATAGCTAATCTCTCCTGACGTATTTAAGCCCGCATACAGGTGCCATGAGGTCATCACCGGGTAAAACTCGACCCTGTAGAAAAAGGAGATGGCCATTATCACGCAGAAACCAGAGATGAACCATGCATAGCGTAAAGGTTGCGGCCCATTGCTAATTTGGGAGATTGCCCGAGAGTCGCGGTTTCCAGAATGCGTGGGTTGACAATGAGAGTCGCAATGAAGAAGAGCAAGACGATTGCGCGCGATATAGCCATAGACCCGCTCGCCGACCCACGAGACTCCGGGAAAATAAAGCAGCGGGATCAGCGGCCAGAACGCGGGCAATGCCAATGCCAGGACTCTATAGCCGTAATATCCAATGTGGGCCTGCCCATGGCTGATGACATACATTTCCCTATCAAGGCCCTGGATGGTAAGAGCCAATTTATGGCTGCGGTTATACTCAGCGAGGTCCAGGCGACGAAAGTCGAGACATTCAAGCCGAGTGAACAGGTCAAAGAGCCCCAGCACGCGAACTGTTCGATTGCAGAGCGGGCACAGTCCATCGAAAAGGATTTGTATCCGCCCATAGCTAGCCTCCAGCCGCTGTCCGATCCCTTTCCTGAGCCCGGTAAAATCGTAGAAGACCGCCTGCAGGAGTATGAGGTCAAGGAACAGGATTTTTTGAAATATCAAGACCCCCGTATGGAACATAGCCGTCAGGACAGGCCAGATCTTACGAAAGGTACTGGAGAAGGGAACCATGATCCATAATGACTCATAAAATAGAATGAATACGGCTAGAAAAATAAACAGAGAATCGGGAGCCTGGATAAGAGACAGAGACCAGGACCAATCGTATTCCCTGGGGGCGAGGGTGTCTTGATAAAAGGTTGCCCGTAAACTATCCGAGTGCCCCCAGGATAGCCCGTCCAAACGGAGCTTACATAACCCTGTCTCCCAATACGTCACCGCTATCGCAACCCAGCATGTATACCGAGACCAGCCATAGACGGGCATGGCATGCGCTGGGTCCAGGACGGGACGGCCTCGAACTACCCTCAGCAAACGGTCCACCGACCACCCGTCGCCGCAAGGCGTGAAGGAAAGGATTGTCATGACATAGAGCGGGACCCACCCCTGGTGCCAGTTGAAGCTATAGTCGCGTAAGATGCCGCCCAGCAAGGTGAAACAGACGGCTCCGAGTGGGATCACTAGCCGCGTCCCCCAACCGATCATTCCCAAGAACAACAGCAGTTCCGTTAGCAACTGAAACACGTGCAGCCCTGCCTCACTGGCAACCAACCTGTCAAAACCGAACGGGAGGGCATATAACCATCTCATCACACCTAATGGCTGCCGCGCCTCGACAGGAAGCCATGCGATGCTGGGCAGATCCTCCAGGAGTGTCCAGAGCAGAAGGATCCCGCATGTCCATGCTCTAATCGCACCAAGTGTCCCGGGTGTCGCTTCTCCCACGAATTTGCGGAAGAATGTTTGGCTGCCTGTCACCACGAATAACACCAGACCAAGCAGTCCGAATGTTGTGGAAGCCACCGTAATTCGCCATGCGAGTTGCTCCCAGTCCCCCAGATATTCGTCCACCGAGTGGGTCGCATGCCCCGCCATGAGGCTATTGAGGATCGGAAGACTCTCGCCTCGGTACGCGCTCTCGATCACCGCGGGCACCACCAGCTTGGCAAATGCGATCCATAGCCCCAACAAGACGCACAGAAGAACGAGGAGAAAGCGGTTGCGTCTCATCTCCATAATCAGATCACCGTCGGAACTCATCGGTGCCATCCTCCTTTTTTGTCGGCCTCCGCAAGAACTTGAGTCAGCGTCTCGACGAAATGTGGGGCTTCGCGTACTTCACGCGTACGCGCCACACCGAGTCGCTCGAATGAATCTGCTTGACTCCACACCAAAGACCGTTCCGCACCGATCGATCTCCCTCAAATAGGCACGCTCCTGCGACCATACTCTATTGCCAATTGAAAGATCGTCCGGCTCTTCCCAGGTCCGCATTCATTATCGAATCAGATTACATCAGCGAGGGTCCGTTCCATTCGCTTGAAGAAAACAATCCCGCCTGCCAGAAGCACAAGAACCACCGCAACACTCACCAGCATAGACCCGAAATCCGGGTTCCCTTTTCCCAGCAGGGCCCACCGAAAGCCCTCGATCACACCGACCATAGGGTTCAGGCTATAGAGCAATCGCCAAGATTCCGGGATCATACTCACCGGGTACACGACCGGCGAGGCGAACATCCAGAACTGAGTCAAGAAAGGAATCGTGTGGCCCACGTCCCGGTATCTCGCATTGAGGGGCGAGAGCCAGAGCCCTATCGCCAGCGCGGTGGTCATGGCCAAGAGAAAAAAGAACGGCAAAACCAATATGCCCCAGGTTGGCGCGATCCCGAACCAGGCCATCAGCCCGAGCAGAACCAAGAACGCGAACAAGAAATCCACGGCCGGCGCGATCACACTCGCTAGAGGAATAATCAACCGAGGGAAATAGACCTTCGTGATCAAGTTGGCATTATTTACGAGGCCGGTCCCGCTGCGAGCGAGGGCGCTGCTGAAGTAGGTCCAGGGTAACAAGGCCGTATAGGCAAACACAGCGTAGGGCAGGCCATCCGAAGGAATTTTAGCAAAATTCCCAAAAATCACGGTGAAGATCGCCATCGTCATCACGGGCTGGATGATGGCCCAGCCAGCGCCGATGAAACTTTGCTTATAGCGCACTTTGATATCCCGCCAAGCGAGAAAGTAGAGCAGTTCCCGATATTCCCAGAGTGCTGCAACGCCAAGGCTATCAAGTCCACTTGGGGGCTGAATCACGAATGTGGGTAGCGGCATCTCACGAATTTTCGCAGACCATTCACTGTCGGCCTTCGTTCGGCTCAGAGTCATTCCAAAGATCCTTCCTTAGGTTCTCCAGGCGCGATCACGATTGTCCATACGTCCTTCGACACTCATAAGACAGATGTCCGCGACAACACGGATATTGTCCTCTCACTTGAGTCCGTGCTGAGCTTCAGCCAATTTCCCAATTCAGAAACCGGTAGACTCGTTGGTGAGCTTCGTCTCGGGAGACTAGATTGACTGGCAGAAAGTAAAGCTCAACGGCTGCACCTGAGCCATGACTGGCGAGAGCCTGCATAATGATGCGAAGTTACCAAGAGGTGTGCTTGGTCAAATTGTTCTCTGGTCAATTCTCAGCTCGTATTGGTTTACTTGTGAGAGGCACATACAGTATGTCCTTATCGAACAGTTGAGATCATTAAATCCCTAGCCGAATGCTCTCAATGTGATCTTCTAGTGCCAGAGGCCTTGCCTGGTCCACTCCATCTCGGCCCTGGCGCAGGCTTGGCTCACTGGTTCAAGGGCTTCTCGAATTGAGGTAAAACTAAAATCCTCGAGAAGAGAGCATAATCGGTCTTCGGTCTTGTGGAGGTTGATGTAATGCCTAAACATAGATAGACATGAACCTTGCATCTTGGGCTGATCGGGATCCAACTCCCAAGGGTGCAGATACATCACCAACGGGTGTCCGGCTCTTTCTATCCGTTTCAATAGTTGCCGCAATATGGGATAGGGAAATAAGCGGAAATACCCCCCTCCAGCCACCGGCAATCGTGTCCCGAGAATATATGCCGTGGAAGGCGGAACCTCCCATATGCAGCCTGCCTCGCCACGAAGGAGATGAATCGTGGGAGTGGCATCCGGTATTCCATATCGATCGTGAAGGACCGGAAAGATGCTGGAGTCATACAGGTATCCTTCCTCGGTGAGAACGGGAATGGCCCACTTCGTATCCTTGGTAATTGAAAAGCTCGGTGCACGGTAGCCATACACTCGTTTCCCGCAAATATCTTCAAGTATCCCCTTGGCTCTCCGCACATCGTCGCGAAACATTCCCGGAGTCTGACTCGTGATCAATTCGTGTCCATAGCCATGCGAGGCAATCTCGTGCCCCTGTCCCACCAGCATCTTGACCAGACCTGGGTATCGTTCAGCGACCCACCCAAGGACAAAAAACGTGGCTTTCGTGTCGTGCTTGGCCAACAGTTCTACAAGTTTGCTGGTATTGTTCTCGACCCGGCTCTCATACTTGTCCCATTGCTGTCTTCTTCCTTCAGACCAAAACGCCGAAACCTGGAAGTGCTCTTCCACATCAAAAGAGAGACAATGGACAGGTCTTCGTTCGGTGCTCGTCATCGAGCACCCTCACCACGAAGAATCACCCGAATCGTTTCAAGGAAGATGCGCAAGTCCAACTGTATCGACAGGTACTTGACATAGTACAGATCGTACTGCAGCTTCACATGCGAATCTTTTGTCGAAGCCGCGTAACGAAACTGGGTTTGTGCCCAGCCCGTGATTCCAGGTCTGACCGCATGTCGAAGATCGTAGAATGGGATGATTCCCCTGAGTTCCTGAACAAACACCGGACGCTCAGGCCGAGGACCAACTAAGCTCATTTCTCCTCGCACCACATTAATGAGCTGTGGGATTTCATCAAGCCGCCATTTTCGCAAAAACCGACCCACACGCGAGATTCGAGGATCTTTTTCCGAAGTCCATCTGGCTCCCCCCTTCTCGGCGTCGGTGAACATCGAGCGGAACTTCCAAATCATGTATGGCCGGGCACGAAGTCCGACACGTATCTGCTGATAGAACACGGGCCCCGGGGAATCAAGCTTGATGAGAATTCCGATCGCCGCCATGAGAGGCAGTGCCACAGCAAGCCCTATGAGAGAGATACTGAGATCCATAGAACGCTTGATCGTCCTCACAACAATCCCCTGTCTGAACTCTCTTGAAAATATGATCGCACTTGGCTTGAAGTCGTCGATGGGTAGACGTCCAGATTCTTCTTCATATAGGTGGTGTCCATCCCAGATGTCGATACCCATACCCTTCAAATCAAGTAACGTTTGAACGGGCAACACCGAACGCCGGTCCTCCAAACACACCGCGAGGGTATCAACACGGTCTCGCTCAACAACGGAGAAGAGTTGATCAATGGTCCCCACAATCTTCGTTCCGACCAATTCATCGCCTACTTGTGCATTGTTCTGGGCGATGAGGCCTACAAGATCCGTAAATATCTTGCTGCGGGAAAGAAGGACCTGAGACAGCCCCTGAGCCAGGGAGCCAACCCCTAGGATCAAGATGCGCCTTCGCGGACCCGGCATGCGAAGGATCGCCTTGGGTGCCTGATCAATCGTAAATGGTACTGTGCTGATAGGCACAGTACTATCGGAGTTGTTTATGCTGGGATTCATAAGCCCTGTTGCTGTAGTTATAGTACGAGTACGGAGTATCCTGCGCTTCAACACCATTGAGAACCACGGCCACGGCTCTTTCTTGCCCGATCATCTTGATTGCGCTGGCTACCGCATCGCGGGGAGTAGAACGTGCACGAATGACATGCACCGCGACATCTGCTATGCGCACGATCAGCATGGCCTCTGCAACAGACAACAACGGCGGAGAATCGAGCAGGATATACTCAAACCGCTCGCGAAGCCCCTGAATAAGTTCTGACAGTCGATCTACATGAGCAAGCGCGGCAGTTCCGGATGCCTCAATTCCAGCAGGGAGAACCCAAATCCCCAACTGTTCGTGGTATTCAAGGCATTCGTCCATAGTCTTGTGTCCGAGCAAGATCTCAGTCAATCCCGTAGTTGACTCCATCCCGGCATAGGCACGGACCATCGGCCTCTTCAAATCACAATCTACGAGGACCGTTTTCCTATTGAGGTCTCGAGAAAGCACATACGCCATATTGAGGGCCGTGGATGTTTTCCCCTCGCCCATCAGCGCACTGGCCATGCAGACAACGGTGCTCTTCTGTTTACCCCCAACCAGACCCAGTCGTGTGGCTGCAACCCGATACTGTTCTGCCACAGCGGACCTGGGATACCACATCGCAACCAATTCCGGGCCTACAGCAACCAGCGCCTCCTTAAGCACGGACGACCCTTCCTTCATTAACCCCGGCAAAGCCAACAGCCGTCCCTGACGGCGAGACTCCCATGCCGGCGTCTTCGCTGAATCGGGCCAAGCGGATTCAAACTGGGAAATCGAGGCTAGGACCGGAAGCCCCAAAGCAATCTCTATTTCCTCTGCGGACACATACCCTCGCCGCATTATTTCAATGCCGAACGCACTTCCAAAGCCTAGAATGCAGCCTATAGCCAATCCGCCGAACATGATCATGGACACTTGGGGAGTTTCCGGCCATGGAGGTACCCTGGCCGGATCGATGATGCGCATCTGGGTTCCTTGCTGCTGCTTCTCCAAATTTCCTGCTATGTTCACTGAGAGTTTCTTCTCTAAAAGCGCATGATAGTTCTTTTGAAGATCCTCGTAATCTCGTTGTACGGCAATCCATTCTTGTTGATGTATCGTTGTCCCATCGATTCTTGCTTCATATTTCTTGGTATCCGCAGCAATGCGGGCACTCCGGTGATGAACCAACTCCAGTTCACGAAGTATGTCCTCCCGTTGCTTCAGCAATTCTCTCTTGTAGGGATCAACGTGTTTGCGTCTTTCCTTCCTTTCACCCTCGACCTCAGCCGGCTCCTGTTCTATATATTGCGCGATATAATCTTCGGTTGTCATCGCCTGTAATTGCCTGATCTCATTTCTGACCCTGGCGACGTCGGGATATGTCTCTTTGTACAGCGACTGCAATCCTGCCAAGTTCCGTTCTAGTGCTTTGATTTTCCCCAATCTTGGGTCTTTCGCCGCGCGCTGTGGGCTTGCCTCGTCCTCGTACTCCCTGATGGCATTGTCAACAGATCCCAGGCGAAGATTGAGCGCCTTCTCTACTTCCTGTTGGGCTGCCGTTTCTGATTCCAGCCTATCTAACGCGTGGAGATTCGATGTCATTTGCTCAGGCAACTCCCCTAGATGAGTCTGCTTGAATTGAGCAAGCGCACGCTCTTTTTCTTCTAGCTGCCCTTTGAGTTTATCCAACTCATGTTGGATAAACTCAGAAGAAGCTGTGGTGATGACTTCGCGATTTTGCGTGAATTCTTGGATAAAGAGCTCGGCTATTCTCGTTGTCACGGCTTTTGCAACTGCAGGTTCAGGATCGGCAAAAGATACTCGGATGAAAGGAGCCTCCTTGGAATCAAATCGTACTAGCGACCTCATGCCCGCGGTCACGGCATCATCTCCGGCTTCAGTTGCTTTCGCCTTTTCGTACCCATACAGATGGAACTCCTGTGCTACCTGCGTTAGAAGCTCCTGCTTATACAGAAACTCTCTCATCAAATTAATTCGAGACTGCATGACATCAGCCGCCTCCCTTCCCCCACCAGAGGGCTCAGCGACGCCCTTGATAAACTGCACTTTTTGCACTTCAAAATTGAGCAAAGTCGTTGCGCGATAGCTTTTTGGAAGCCATTGATATACCCCCCACGCAAGTCCAACAGACAGCAGGATGGGCCAAATAATCAACCAGCGATGATTTTTTATTACCCTGAGAAAGTCTTCAGGGGTATTCAGACCGGTAAACAATCCCCCTACTCCTTCCTCTGAATTCCAGATCCATCTCCTGAGGGGCTACTTCCAGTTCCAGGACCCGATGGAGTAGAAACACCCTCGCCAGTACCTTGTGTTCCTGTACTTCCAAATTCACCCATTCTAAAGAATGACAGGCTCGGGCTCGTAAACGCATAGGAAAACGACAGCATTACCATCTTTTTTGAGAACTCGTACTCGCTGCTTTGGCTAAGTTGATCGTCAGAAGAACGTGAGACAAACAACCAATTGTACGTTAAGGTCGCTAATACGGGCCCTATAAGGTAGCGGGCCCCAACGGTTAACCCGAGGGTATCGGATGTCGAGGAGGGTAAGCTCCTAGTACTATGTGCATAGTTCATTCCCACTTGGCCTGCGAGCTTGGTCGTGATCCCCCCATTTGCATTTACGCCTACCACATGCGTCTTCATAGGCCCACCTCCGAACGCGTAGCTGGGGAATATGCTGTAGGTATACCTCATCGACGCAGTGTACGCCCCGGGTGCCATGACTCCCCCTGGATTTAGGCTGCCGGCCAATGACGGCAAACCATCAAACGGGCTCGTGGAGGAGCCTGCATCCCTCAGCGCTTCCGAGAAAGAACTGTAGGTCAGTATAGCCGTCGCAGTCGGCGTAAACTGCGACTTGACAGATTGTCCAGGGATTGCTGATCCTACAGGAAGTTTAAGAATCCCACCGCCCGTCAGGGTAGTGCTTAATTCCTGTGTCCACACCCTGCGCCAGTTCAGCGTCTCTGTAATGGTCGTAAAGGAACCTTGCCCGCTACCGCCGCTGCTTTGCTCCTGAATAAAATGAGACATGGTCGCAGTCGCTCCCACCGTATCTCTCGCCGAAATCAGTGTGCTGATACCCGTCGATCCTTGGTGGCCAGTCGTACCGAACAGTGGATTGTTTACGCCTCCCGATTGATCGCCGAACGAAATCTTGGTGTAGTTGTAAGTTGCATTCAGAGTCGTGAGCCCTGTGAGTTGATACCTGCCTTCCACCCCTAGGGTGTAAATCTGCCTCGACGCCCGATTCGTCACTAGCCCTGAATCCAATACTCCTCCCGAGGTCGATCCAAAGCCTGTTCCTAGCCCGCCACCAGCTGCTCCAAACCCAGTCGTGGAAGGCGTAGATTGATATGTACCCCTCACGCTTAACGACGTAATCCGCTGTGACACTTGGTGGGCCGCATCTGTTAGGTTCAACTGACCACCAGAGTTCCAACCGGTAAAGTCACGACTGGGATTGTGTAGGTATCTGGTAGCTAATCCAGTCCCGAAAAGGCGACCGCTAATTAGCGAGTTTTTATGGGCAATGTTGATTTGAGGCGTCACAATGGTGATGAAATCCTCTGGCTTGCTGTCTGGGCTCAAGAGAGACTTTGGAGCATTGAAGATGTTCGAGTCATATCTTTCCGATACCGAAAGAGCCGGAATGATGATCGTCTGCGCAGATACAAGGGTACTTAATACCCACTGGGCGAAAATGAGGACCAGTAAAGCAACGACGCCTTGTCTCCCCAAGGTGACATCACGGTACCACAATGACGTCACCAGCCTTCAGGATAATATTGGCTTCCAGATTCTTTCCTTGCACAATGTCTTGATAGGGAACGGGAATCATCACCTGCTTCGTTTCTCCTTGCCCGTTTTTGATGTTGCGAAGAACATGGACTTTATTACGGGAGGCGAAGAGCGTAAAACCGCCCGCATAGGATATGCCCTGGACAATACTGGTAAACGACTTGAGAACAATCTTCCCGGGCCTTCCGACTTCGCCGACTACAAAGATATGGTAACTATTGATCTCTTTGACTTGAACTGACACGGTCGGGCTCGACATGAATTCGGCCAGTCCATCAGCTACATGCTTCGAAAGAGCCTGAGCTGTGAGGCCAGCGGCCGTAATATCTCCCACAAGAGGCAGCGAAATCTTCCCATCTGGCCTGACGATGACCTCCCTGGACAATTCCTGATTGCGCCAAACTGTCACTACCAAGACATCCTCTGGACCGATGAGAAACTCCGTGGGGACGACAGCCGACCCAAAGTACTGCGCCTCCTGCTGAAGGCAGCCTCCTGCCACGGCTAGCACGGCCACCAGGAATGCGGCTACCAGAACATTCCCACCCATCTTATCGATGTTTTCTCTCATCGTCTTCTTGCCTCTCCCAAACATCGCAGCTTATTCCCTAGCCCACCGTAGTCATGGGCCTTGCAACTTTCGAAATTGAGTTTGGCTCTCGTTAACGGCTGGGCAATACCACCATCGTTTCAGATGGAACGACAATCTGATCCCCAGGTTTCAATTCCATGTTTTGGCTCGATCCATCGCGGACTACAATGTCATCGTAGCTTGCCTTGAGCTTCGTCAAACCTTCGCCATCTTTAGAAAAACGGAAGATTACGATCTTGTTTCTCGCAGCCATAGCCGTAAATCCACCAGCCACGGTAATTCCTTGCAAGAGGGTTGTTTTACTCTTCAAGGGATATTTCCCGGGTTTATTGACCTCTCCAAGCACGTATATTTGGTAGCTGTTAACCTCTTTAACCATGATGGAAATTGTGGGACTTTCCATATACGCTCTGAGCCCAGTCGAGATCTCCTCTGTCAACTGAACTGGAGTTTTCGCAACCGCAGAAATATCTCCCAACAGCGGAAGAGAGATTCTTCCATCCGGCCTTACCTGTACCTGCTTGGAGAGATCCGCATTCTTCCATACCGTGATTTCCAAGATATCCTCAGGGCCAATAATATATTCCGGCGTGACTGTCAAGAGAGCTTTGTCCGCTGCACCCGAAGCTGCTTTCGATGAAACAGAGAGAGGCCTCTTAGTATCCATTTCCTGCGCAATAGCTGAAGCCGATGCCATTAAGATACCTAACCCAAATCCAAGAATCAAAGCCAAAAGCTTGATGAATATCATACTAATCATTCCTCTAGTAGGTAGTGACGTACAAGATAGGCTACCGCCCTTCAGAGGCCATACCTCTTAGACGATACCGTGGAAATGAATCGACTATCACCTTATACAGCTTCTGAAAACCGTTCGATATCAGAAAGCTTTAATACCACTCGGCTCTGATAGGAAAGGGCCCGCAATAACACGACGACTCGTTCTCTCCCTGACAGACAAGAATCGAACACCCCCTCGACACCAGTTAAAGGTCCATGGCTAATGCGAACAACTTCTCCATGCATTAGCCTAGGTATAGGGATTATGTCTTTCCGCTTCAACCCTCTACGTATATCATCGAGCACACATGACTCAACTTCTGCTGAGACTTGACCGAACGTAACGATCTTCCGCACACCTCTGGAATAGGATACCGTCCGATACTGCTTGTCGTGGTCAAACCTCGCAAAGAAGTAGCCAGGAAAGAGGCCAGCACGACGCACGCATCGTCTTCCCCTGACGCTAAAGCAATCATTAATTTCCGGATAATAGGTCTCAATACCCGCTTGCTCTAAGAAAGAGGTAGCGGTCCGCTCCTGCCGAGGTTTCGCCATTACTGCATACCACTTTTGCATTTTCCTTCTTCCTTAGCTGGTCCCTGAAACTACTGCACAGAAATCACCTTCTTCCATCATAGTCTGCATCTCGCCTTACTGCGAAACAATAACACTCCGGCCTTACCTTCACCTGATTACTTCAGAACATGAATTTGAGCCCCACCAAGTAAGGCCCATCTCCAGTTCCATTTCCAAAAGGAACGCACCTTGCCCACCGAACCTCGGCCAGCGTGGGTGTTTCCGCAACGGTCACGGGTGTCGGCACATAAACCTTCAGTACTTGATTAACATCAGGAGCCTGCTCCATGAGAACAAGCATTCCTCCACTACTAATGTTTAGTGAAAGAGCCTTTCCTCCGCAAGCTGACATCGTTGGCCCGTCTACCGGCTTCGTTAATTCATAAGGAATAGGTCGCAGCAATGCAACCCGTTCTCGGTGATTCTCCTGACAATCTCTCATCGGCCACTCCCACTCTATCTGTGCCACATTGCGCCTCCTCTGTTATGGAAAATATCTCCGTCTTCAGCCTCGTGATAGATCAGAATTTTCTGTTGGGTAGCACGCCATCTTTTCTCTCAAAACACCGAACCCAACAAGGCAACCCCCTTCCCTCCTATTCCTTCCCCGTTCCTTTCTCGTGCACTATAGGCGGGACGAACAACAGGAACAATACCGACGATGTAGGCTTCATTGCTCCAAAGATGGGTGTTGACTCCCCCATAAGGGTTAGGTAGTATTTTCACGTGGAGATACGTTCATCATATCTGTGTGCTACCTTAGCAGAAGACATTGGAATGTCTAGCATAATTCTTGTGACGACTTAGAAAGTGTCCTTCCATCCATGAGTGATTCGTCGCTCCCTATAGAGCCAACAGACACTCTCGCGGATCAGCGCGTGGGCTCGGGGATTGTCGTCCTCTCAGCTTCCATGCAACTCCTCCATATGAATCGTCAAGCCTCAGAGTTGTCAAAGCAGATTAACGCGGCAGAACATGGTGGAGGAAGCCTAAAATCTGCCTACGGAGTCCTGCCGACTGCGCTAACAGAACTCTGCGGAGAAATCATCAAGGCGCTCCATGTTCGTACCGAAGCAAAAGACTGGGAACAGTTTGAGATCAAGCGTGTGGCAGGTAATCCCGAAAAACCAATCCTGTTGCGGGGGTTTGGCCTACCGGATCGAGGGGGGGTCCAGTATGCGAGACTCGTGGTCACACTGGAAGAGTTAGCTCGGCGACAACAGCTCAATACCGATCAAGCCAAGGAAAAGTTTCAATTGACCAATCGCGAACAATCCGTCATTGAGCACCTGGCAAAGGGGTGGACCAACAAAGAGATCGCAAACGCTCTTCAGATTACCGAACAGACCGTGAAAGAACACATCAAGCACATCATGAGAAAAACCAATTCCACGACCAGGACAGGAATCCTCGTTCACATCTTCAATTCGTGATTTGCCACAATATCCGTATCAAAAATACCATGGTGCGTTATCTGCAACACAGGGATTATTTCGGAATGGTCAGTTTAGTCTTTGCGAATCAATAACTTGTGTGAGAAAACTCTGGTCTATTGATTGCATTACACCATCAGTGAAGCTGAATTGATTGGTGTGGATAAGAGCAAGTTTAGGACAAGATTAAGCCTGAGGTAGCGTGAAGAACCTTCACTTGATATTGGTGAGTATCCTGGTTTCAGTGGCTGGGTTCCAGACTGGTCAACCTGTACAAGCAGCCGCCATCGATAACGGAAGCTTCATGAGCCTGTGGAGTATCTACTCCCATTGTCAAGCCAATACCGATATCGACCAGCTGAGAGAGGACGCGTTGACCCTGACAAACGCGGCTAATCGCTCGCTCACCCAGGAATCCTTTGTTCTCCCCCTACCAGGCAAGCTTAAAAATTTCGTATCAACTCCTGTAGCAAGATTTGCGGTGGACGTGAAAGCGATGGCTGCAGCCTGTTCCTTGCGGGCCGGCTCCGCTGCTGTGGAAACAGGAAAACTGGACATTGCCAAAGACCTCCTCCAGGCCGTCCTCAGCTACCAGCCCCAATCCGAGTATACCTACTACGCCCTACAGGCAAAAGCTTTGCTTTCGGAGCTCGAAACGAACGTCATTGAGGTTACGCTCAACCTCCCTTAGGAACCTCGCTTCTCCTTTCTATCTCGTCCCTATCGAACTGTTCGTGAGCCATTACGACACGTGCGACTGCCCTCCTCTCATGAACAATACAAACAGCTGGTCGTAGGCGTTCGCTGAACGAGCCCAGGACACATCTGTGGTCATCCCTGCCTCAACCAGTTGATCCCACATCGATCGATCCTGATACAGCGTCACAGCTCGGCGCAATACAGCCAGAAGAGCGTCTGCCGTATCCGCTTCAACATGAAACCCAGTCGCCCGTCCCTCCGACCGAGCCTGCGCCGTCAGCGGCAGGACCGTATCTGCCAACCCACCGGTTTTTCTCACCACGGGAACCGTACCATAGCGGAGGCTGTAGAGCTGGCTCAGGCCACATGGCTCATACCGCGACGGCATCACAAACACATCTGCTCCGCCTTCGATGCGATGGGCGAGTCCTTCGTCGAAGCCGATACGGAGTCCCATGCGGTATGGATAGCGTGCCTGAAGCATTTTAAACTTGGCTTCGAGTTCCAGCTCGCCAGTTCCCAATATCACCAGTTGCAGATCCATCGCCATCAGTTGCGGAATAATGGTCGCCACAAGATCCAAGCCTTTCTGCGACGTCAGCCGTGCAATTACGCCAAGAAGCGGAACCGATGATTCTGGCAACTGAAACTCTCGTTGAAGCGCCTGCTTGCACACTTGCTTCCCGGAGCGATCGTTCACTGAGTAGTTGGCTTGCAGATAGGAATCGGTTTCTGGATTCCATCGATCGATATCGATACCATTTAGAATGCCCATAGGTTGGTTCGCACGATCGCGCAGCACGCCCTCAAGCCCAAAACCGAATTCTGGCGTGAGGATTTCTCGCGCATAGGTGGGGCTGACCGTCGTCACATAATTGGCAAACACAATTCCCCCCTTGAGCAGATTCACCAAGCCGTAATACTCAAGGCCCACAGGGGTAAACAGCGATTGGGGCAGACCAGTTTTTTCGAATTGCTCTCCAGGGAAGAGACCTTGATACCCGACATTGTGCAGTGTCAGTACGGTGCATACCCCCTGTACCTCCGGTCGATCTCGATCAACGGTATTAAGATAGACCGCGCACAACGCTGTTTGCCAATCATGGAGATGAAGGATATGGGTATTCCATCGGTACGCGGTTCGGAGATGGGCGATCACCTCGATCGTCGCGCGGCAGAAGAATGAGAACCGGTCGAGATTATCAGGATAGTCGATACCGCGATCTTGATACAGCCCCGGCCGGTCAAAGAAGGCTTCGTTCCGAATCGTCCACACCCGCGCTTGGCAACCACCTTCGCCGACGGGAATGACATCTTCTTCAATTTGTGTGTCGACAAGCCCCCGAGGTGTCGATACTCGTAGTCGACAGACGGAACGGAAGGATCGCTCTGACTCATTCAGGCAACGATAGCGTGGGAGCAGGAGAATGACGTCATGGCCCAGTTTCGCCAACTCAAGAGGCAACGCGCCAGCGACATCGGCGAGCCCACCGGTCTTAGCATAGGGGACCGCTTCGGAGGAGACCATGAGCAGATTCAGGGGATGCTGGGTCACGGAAGGCCTAACCCACATTATTCACGAGGGTTCGTGACGAAACCGCCGAGACACCAAGCGAGACGGGCGCGCGGAGCCGCAAGGAAAGGAGGCATACTTGAAACAGTATGTTGACCGGCCGAGCGGCGAGCCCGCCCGCCGTCAGGCTTGTTGCAGCGGTGTATCGGCAGCTGCAGTAGAAGCCTTCGTGAATTATGCGGGCTAGTAGACGCATCACATTACGGAGTGGACGGCACTTCAAACCTGGAGCGAAACTTGTCTTCGTGTTGCCAACTGCGCCCCAACGCATGCAGTTGCGCCGCGGTCAGCGCTTCGCGATAAACAAGCCGTTCCTCAAAAAACACCACCAGCCACCCGTGATCAGGGTAAGCCAAAAACAGCGCATCGCCGGCCTCAATACGGACCTCCCACCCTCGCGGTGGTTCTCCGATCGCCAACCTCGACCGTGGAATCAGCGAGTCGTCTTTCATGCCGAAAAACTCCATGAACTCAGCATGCTGATACGTCGGTATTCCCCATGCCCCGACAAACGCGCGTGGGGTCAACTGATGGAGCACCAATTCGTTGCCTCGCACGTGGCGCTCTTGTTCTTCCAACGAAGGCATCCCGCTGCAACTGAGAACCGACCCGATCGCGACCACGACGAACACACCGGCCCATCCAAATCGCCTCAGTAAATCCAGGCCCTGGAACTGCTGTGCACCGCACCAGGTCGGTCTGATCGTGCCAGAGAGTTTCCTCACAATAGGCGCCGGCTCCGTGGTTCAACGGGTTTCACAGGCTGACAGACATCGCACTGACAGAGCCGCCGGAGTAGGGCATAGGAGTAAATACCGGTATCGTGGCCATCGCTCCAGGTGAATTGCAGCGCATACCGTCCGACCGGCTGCACATCCTGCAACATGATCAAGAGGGGCACATCATCCGGTTGCAGACGCCGTGCACCAGACCACTCGTCCACGCAGGCTGCGCAGGGACATTGCTGGCGGAGATACCTAACGGGATAAACAGCTTTGTGCCCATCGTTCCATTCGATGCCCAACACACCCTTTTCAATCCAGGCCATGTCTCTCGGTTCATACAGGGTCTCTGTCATGTTCACGGATTCCCTCTTACGACTGACAAACTTTTCACCCTCACGATGGATACGACAGAAAATTCACAGGAGGCAGTTGTCTGCCTGCCACAACGGTGACATACCCTTCAATCGCATTTTCCACCTCGTGCCGAACTTGACCAGCGGCCTTCAAACGATCGACCACAGCGGGCGAGAGCCGCAACGCTTGATGCAGAAATGCCAGGCTCCCTCGCGAGAGCGGCAAACAGCGGAAGGCTTGGCGCGCAGCACAGACCGCACAGACCAGGCCCCCGGACAGAGGCGAGAACTGCGGTTCTCCCATCAACCGGCCCTTGCCACAGGCGGCACAGTGATCGGTCTGAGGGCGAAACCCGGTAAGGCCCAGCAGCCGAATCTGAAACAGCAGCGCCGTCAACGCCGGATCCTGGCTTGTGACTAATGCGCGCAAACCCTGTTCAAGCGTCTCGAAGAGCTGCGGGTCCGGGTCCCCGTCCGGCGTCACCGCACTCACCACATTGACCATCCGCGCGGCAGTGGTCATCAGCGTCAAGTCTTCGCGAAACCGCATAAACGGCTCCACGAGATCGACTTGAGATACTCGATAGAGCGAATCGCCTGACTTTTCGAACAGGTTCAGATGGCAGATGGTGAGCGGTTCGAGTGATGCGCCGAGTCGGCTCTTCATCCGACGAGCCCCCCGCGCCACACCGCGAACCTTTCCCATCTCCTTGGTATAGAAGGTCACGATACGATCCGCATCGCCCCACTTCCGACTTTTCAGCGTGATGGCCGCGGTCTTGATCAGCGTCATGGAAGAAATCCCCATTGAGGCAGAAGACAGGCCCTGCTGCAAGACCGCATGGTCTTTCCCATAAGGAGCCTGTCCGACGTTGCTGTTCGTGACGAGGCGAAGGAGGTGCGGTCAGATGCGAGGCCGCAGGCCTGGAAAAACCGGAGGCGTATTCGCTGGAATACGTTGAGGATTTTTTCGGGCCGAGAACGACACAGATGGTCGCGGATCGTTTGCCGCAGTAGAAAGGTCAATGTCGGACAGGCTCCTAACGAAGGTATTCCATGAACACGGTGGCCAAGGAGAGATAGATGGTAATGCCTGTGATGTCATTGGCCGTTGTCACAAAGGGGCCGGCCGCAACGGCAGGATCCACCCTCATTCGCTTCAGCAAGATGGGCATGAACGTCGCCATACTGGTTGAAACCATGAACGCGATAATCAGCGATAGCCCCACGACCATGCCCAGAAACGCTTGATGCCAAATCCAGCCGACGAGCGTGAGAATCACGCCACAGGCGAGCCCCATTAGCAGTCCGACTTTGATTTCCCTGAAAAACACGGTGCGCACATCCGTCAGCTCGATCAGCCCTGTTGCCAATCCTCGAATAATGAGGGTCGAGGACTGGAGGCCCACGTTTCCACCCATGGCGGCGATGACCGGAATAAAACTTACGATAGCCACCACTTCCTGAATCGTATACCGGAACTCCCACAGAATCGCGCCCGACAACAGACTGCCGACTAGATTCGTAAAGAGCCACGGGAGCCGGTGCTTCGCCGACGCCACACTGGAGGATTTCGAGACCGAGTCCTCTTCGATCGCGCCGGCCATCTTGAGCATGTCTTCGGTCGCTTCTTCCCGGATCACGTCCACGACGTCGTCAACCGTGATAATGCCGACCAATTTGTTGTCGTTGTCGATGACCGGAATCGCGAGCAAGTTGTAACTCGCCACCTGGCGGGCGACTTCTTCCTGGTCCATGTCGACCGTCACGCTGATCACGTCGCGCGTGGCGATATTTTTCAGCGGCGTCGTGGGAGGGACCGTCAGCAACTGCCGAAGAGAGAGCACCCCGACCAAGCGTTCATCCTTGTCGGTCACGTAAATATAGAACACCATTTCCGCATCCGTCGCCAGCTGGAGACGTCGGATGGCATCTTGCGCCGTCGCATCTTCCGGGAGCGCGAAGAACTCCGTCGTCATGATGCCGCCAGCCGTGCCCTTCGGATACTTCAGCAGGTCGGCGACTTCCGTGGAGTCCTCCGTCCGCATTAGGGAGAGAATCTCTTTCGCTCGTTCTTCCGGCAGAGCCCCGAGGAGGTAGGCTACGTCGTCAGGGCCGAGGTCTTTAATCAGCCAGGCGATATCCGAATGCAGCAGGTCCGCCAGCACCTGATTGATACTGTCGCTGTCGAGTTCGCTCAGCACTTGGCCGCGCTTCGACTCCCCTCGAACCAGTTCGAAGACTTCCCGCTTTTCTTTGGGGGACGACAGATGCACAATCACTTTCGCCACATCGGCCTGATGCATCCGGCCCAGCATCTTCGCGAGATTGGTGATCGCACCTCGGTGCAACAGCCGTTGCACCGACAACAGCACGATGTCGGACTTGGTCCGGCCTCGATCGGCCTGGTCACGCAGCGCGTCGCGGAGGAGATCTTTATCCCCTGGACGAGGGCGCGGATCCACTGGATTCGATTCTGTCACGCGTTCTGTCGGCTGCATCGTCACACCCGGTCTAAAAATCAGAATGTCGAAAGTCATCAAGTCTTGGACCTAGACGTGATGACATTATGAACTTGACGACTATCTAATATCCCAACTCGGTGAGGGCGTGCTCATCTTCTCGCCACGCCTCCCGCACTTTCACCCACAGCTGCAGAAACACTTTCATCCCAAAGATCTGCTCCATGTCACGTCGTGCATCGGTCCCGACCTCCTTGAGTCTCTCTCCGTGCTTCCCGATCACGATCGCCTTATGAGACTCTCGCTCGACCAGCACCGTCGCGCTGATGCGGGACAGCTTCCCCTCCTCGACAAATTCGTCGATCTCCACGGCAACCGAGTAGGGCACTTCTTCATATGTCTGATGCAAAATCTTTTCGCGAATTATCTCCGCCGCCAAGGTCCGCATGGACTGGTCGGTAACGGTGTCTGCATCATAGGCCACCTCCCCTTCCGAAAGATGGGCCACGGTCACGGACAGCAATCGATCGACATTATCGCCGGTTTGAGCCGACACCGGCACCACGTCCGTCCAACCGAATAACCTGGCGTACGCTTCCATCACCGGCAGCAACTTGAGCTTATTGACCAGATCCACCTTGTTCAATACTAGAATTACCGGGCACGGACGCTTCCTGAGCGCCCCTTTCACATGATCGAGGACCAATAAATCGCCGGGACCAGGCAAACTCGTCGTGTCCATCAACACGTATAAGATATCCGCCTCCTCCAGCGTGTCGACCGCGGTGCGGACCATGCGACGATTGAGCAGATGTTGCGGCTTATGCAACCCTGGCGTATCGAGCAAGGCAATCTGCGCACCCGGTGCATGCACGACCCCCAGAATTCTCGTCCTCGTCGTTTGCGGCTTGTCCGAGACGATCGCAACCTTCTGCTCAAGCAATCGATTGAGCAATGTCGACTTGCCGACGTTCGGTCGTCCAATAATCGCGACGGTGCCAAACTTCATGGCGCTACGGGCGTGGCCGCTCCTGCGATGGTGATGGAACCAATTGATACACGGTTTCACCTTTGCGAACGTAGCCAAGCTGTTCTCGCGCCAGCTGTTCGATTTTCGCGGGATCGTGTTCCAGACGATCGATGTCCCCCCGAAGCGTGCGAGTCGTCCGTTGCAGCGCTTGAAGATCAAGGTCCAGCTGTTGGGCGTGCTCGCGCATGGAGAAGTAGCGCGGTAGACCCATGTCGCCAAAGACCAAGACGATCAGCAGCAGCAGGCACACGGCGACTCCAACATAGTACGCGCCCGTCACCATGCGACGCTGCCAATCGAGCCACTGCCGTCCCCGATTTCGCTTAATGATCATCGTCGGTTGCTCATGATCAGCATCGCCCCGGCATCGCCTCACGACCCCGATAGACTGCGTTCGAACCCAGCTCTTCCTCGATCCGAAGCAACTGATTGTACTTGGCCACGCGATCCGTTCGGGACAGCGACCCGGTCTTGATGAGCCCGCTATTGGTCGCAACCGCCACGTCCGCAATCGTCGTATCCTCCGTTTCCCCTGATCGATGCGAAATGATCGCCGTGTAGCCTGATCGTTTCGCCAACTCAATCGCCTCCAGCGTTTCTGTCAACGTGCCGATCTGGTTGAGCTTGATCAGAATGGAATTCGCGATCCCTTCCTTGATCCCTTTGGCAAAGATCTCCACATTGGTCACAAAGATATCGTCTCCAACCAATTGAACCCGCTTGCCCAACTTCTCCGTCATCAACTTCCAGCCCTTCCAATCCAACTCGCTCAACCCATCCTCGATGGAGAGAATCGGGTATCGATCCACGAGCTTCCTATAGTAATTGATCATCTCCTCGGAGGAGCGCTCAGGACTCGTTTCGGCTTCAAGGAGGTACCGGCCCTTCTCATAAAATTCACTGGCCGCACAGTCCAATGCGAGGGCGATATCGCGCCCCGGTTTGTAGCCGGCCTCCTCGATCGCCTGCATGATCAGGCTGAGCGCCTCTTCATTCGATTGCAGATCCGGAGCAAAACCACCTTCATCGCCCACCGCCGTGTTGAGGCCCTTCTTCTTCAACAGCGCCTTCAACGTATGAAACACCTCCGTCGCCATCCGGAACGCCTCGCTGAAACATGTCGCCCCCACCGGCATGATCATGAACTCTTGCAAGTCCAACCGATTGTCGGCGTGGGCTCCGCCGTTGATGATGTTCATGAGCGGCACCGGTAACACTCGCGCATTCGTCCCACCAAGATATCGATAGAGCGGCTGGCCTGTTTCCACCGCCGCCGCCTTCGCCACAGCCAGCGACACACCGAGAATGGCGTTGGCACCGAGTTTGTCCTTCGTTTTCGTGCCATCCAGATCGATCATCGTCTGGTCGATGCCGACTTGATCGAACGCTTCTTTCCCTAACAGCTCCGGTGCGATCAGCTTGCTGATGTTGGCAACGGCCTTCGAGACGCCTTTCCCCATCCAGCGTTTTTTGTCGCCATCACGCAGTTCGACCGCTTCCTTCTCGCCGGTGGAAGCCCCGGACGGCACCGCCGCCCGCCCACGCGCTCCACTCTCCAGCGTGACTTCCGCCTCAATCGTCGGATTCCCCCGTGAATCCAAAATCTGCCGTCCCTTGATCTCTCGAATCGCGCTCATGCTCTCATCTCCCACTTATGCAAATCACCAATTTCACGTGCTACATGAATAAACTTGTACTCATATAATTTACGAGCCTTAGTAGTTCGAGGTGGTCGATGAATTATCTCGGTCATCAGGCGTCGCAAACATTCCTCTAGCTTTCCCATTCTCTTGTAACGAGGCATTCGGCCGTTTCGCGCAATTTTTGTAATCTCTTTATATGTCATACTCTCCATCTTGGGCGCGGGTGGCGCCGACCTGGGAGCCCGTCCGCCCGCAGCGGGGCCCCTACACCGGGCGGGATGCAAGGACGGACGGGCTGGTCGGCGACAGGACCCGCGCTCATCCCAACCTCTTCTTCAGCAACTCATTCACCTTCCCCGGATTCGCCTTTCCACCTGATGCCTTCATCACCTGCCCGACTAAGAATCCGAGCACTTGCTGTTTTCCCTCTTTGAACTGCGCCACCTGCGTCGGATTCTTCGCAAGCACTTCGTCGATGATCTTATCGAGCGCCCCTTCGTCGGATACTTGAATGAGCCCCTTCTCTTGAACAATCTGTTCCGGAGTCTTCCCACTGCTGTAGACTTCCGGGAAGATCTCGCGCGCGACTTTCAAACTGATCGTCCCTTGCTCGACCAACTGAAGAAGACTGACAAGCCGTTCGGGCGAGACCGGGAAGGCGCTCGCGTCGATCCCTGAGTGATTCAGCTCTCTGGTGAGCTCGCCCATGACCCAGTTGCTCACCGTCTTGGGCTGGTTGAACAACTTCACACAGGATTCGAAGTAGTCGGCCACCGCCTTCGATGCAGTCAACACTCCGGCATCGTACTCAGATAGCGCAAACTCGCTGACAAATCGCTTCAGCCGGGCAGCCGGCAATTCGGTCACCTGCTTGCGACACCCCTCGATCCATTCCTCCTCCAACTTGAGCGGTACCAGATCGGGATCGGGGAAGTAGCGATAGTCGTGCGCCTCCTCTTTGGAGCGCATCACCACCGTCTCGCCGCGGTCGAGATTCCAGAGGCGGGTCTCCTGGTTGATCTTGCCGCCCTCGCTCAATACCCTCGTCTGGCGCTTGATCTCGTATTCGATGGCATCTTTGACGAACTTGAACGAATTGATGTTCTTGAGCTCAACCTTGGTTCCAAACTCCTTCTGGCCCAACGGACGGAGCGAGAGATTCGGCTCGCAGCGGAAACTCCCTTCATCCATATTGCCGTCGCAGACCTCGAGATACATGAGCACATCGCGGAGGCCCTTCAAATAGGCCACGACTTCATCGGCCGACCGCAAGTCCGGCTCCGTCACAATTTCCAACAGCGGTGTTCCCGCCCGATTCAAATCGACGCGGCTCCCGTTGGTACCGGCAACGTGGACACTCTTCCCCGCATCTTCCTCCAGATGGGCACGACGGATACGGACGCGCCTTTTGCCTTCACTCGCCGCAATCTCGATCCAGCCATGCTCGCAAATCGGCGCCTCGTATTGCGAAATCTGATAGCCCTTGGGCAGATCCGGATAGAAGTAGTTCTTACGTGCAAATAGATTGTTCGCCGCAATGGTGCAATTCAGAGCCAGCCCCGCACGCACCGCCATCTCGACCGCCGCCTGGTTGAGCACCGGCAACGTGCCGGGGAGCCCCAAACACAGGGGACAGGTCTGACTATTGGCCGTGAGCCCGAACATCGTCCCGCAGCCGCAAAACAGCTTGGACTTCGTCCGCAGCTGCGCATGCACTTCCACCCCAATGACGACTTCGTAAATCATCGTTTAGCCGCGGTCGTCTCCACGCAACCGATCACGCTCGCGTCGCATCGCCTCACGACCGGCGTCAAACGCCTCATGCAGAACCGTCTTCTTCGAATCCACAGATTCCTTCTCCTCCTCCACGACCTCTTCGAACGCTTCGCCCGCGCAGCCTGCCAAATCCCGCAGATCGCCTTCTGCACGACGGGCATAGCCACGCAACTGCTCGCGCGACTCGCGTCCGGTCTGTGGAGCCAGCAATAATGCCGCCACTGCGCCTAGCGCCGCGCCGCTCAAGAATGCGAGCAAAACCCCTGCTGATGAGGAACCTCGATCATCTGCCATTGTGATGTCCTCCTTCTTCTCGAAACCGTTCCTTCATAACTTTAGTTGCAGCTTTAAATCCGGCTATCACGCTCGCCACATTGGTCAACATCGATCCGCTTGAGCCTCGAACGACATTATGAACTTGTTGTACCGATTCCCCCACTTCCCCGACCGCATGCAAGAGGATGGCAGCATGCTCGACTCCCATGCGGGCTTGCTCGGTCAGATCGTTCACGTTGTGACTCATCGCCCGAAGTTCGCCGATCAGTGGCGGCAGGTCATTATTCATTTTGGCCAGAAGCTGTTCGGACTCCGCTACGGTCTTGCGAACCTGAATCAGCACGGGCACGAGATAGCCCACCAGCAGCGCAAACGCGACAGCCACAAGAATCGCAGCCATTTCGACGATTGTCATATTTCCTCCGTTAGGCGATAGACGTCAGGCGTGAGGGGATATGAAGCTTCGTGTTTCCAATTCGCCTTACCCCTAACGCTTCACGCCTCACGGTTCACCGTATATTCGGTTTCTTCGCCCGCCATTGTGTACTCTGTTCATAGGCATAGGCCGCTCGCAGGAGCGTCTCTTCTTCGAAAGGGCGACCGATCAGCTGCAACCCGATGGGAAGCCCGGCCTGACTGAAACCACAGGGTAATGCGATCGCCGGCACACCGGCGAGGTTCGCCGAAATGGTAAAAATGTCCGACAAATACATTTGGAGCGGGTCGTCGCCCTTCGCTCCAAACTTGAATGCCGGCGTGGGTGTCACAGGCGTCACGATAAGATCGACATCCTGAAACGCGGCCTCGAAATCTTGGCGAATCAATGTTCGTACCGCCTGCGCCTTGCCATAATAGGCGTCGTAATACCCGGCACTGAGGACGTAGGTCCCCAGCATGATCCGGCGCTTCACTTCCGGCCCAAAGCCTTCCTGCCGCGTCTTCATATACAACTCGAGCAGATCTTTGGTCCCTTTGGCACGAAGTCCGAACTTCACCCCGTCATATCGGGCCAGATTCGAGCTGGCTTCGGCTGTGGCAATCACATAGTAGATGGCTATTGCTGCGTCTGTCCGCGGCAACTGAATTTCCTTGATCTCTCCGCCGAGCTCTTTCAGTTCCTGGATCGCCGCCCGCACAACCTGCCCCACTTCAGGGTCCAGCCCCTCCGCAAAAAACTCGACCGGCACACCGACCTTCAGCTTTTTGATATCTTTCTTCTTGAGCGCCTTCAGATAGTCCGGCACCGGAACATCGGCTGATGTCGAATCCAACGGATCGCGACCGGCAATGGCTCCCAGGAGAAAGGCGGCATCCTTCACATCTTTTGTAATCGGCCCGATTTGATCAAGCGAGGAGGCAAAGGCGACCAACCCATACCGAGAGACCCGCCCATAGGTCGGCTTGAGACCCACCACCCCACAGAACGCCGCAGGCTGACGGATCGACCCGCCGGTATCAGACCCCAACGCCGCAGCACATTCGTCGGCCGCTACAGCCGCTGCGGATCCTCCGCTGGATCCACCCGGCACACACTGCAGATTCCATGGATTGCGGCTGGGTCCAACAGCGGAATTCTCGGTTGATGAACCCATCGCAAATTCATCGAGGTTTGTCTTTCCGAGTAGCAAATAACCCTGCGCGCGCAGCTTGGCAATCACGGTCGCATCGTATGGCGGAACGAAGTTCCCGAGCATATGGGACGCGCAGGTGGTGAGCACACCCTCAGTACAGATATTGTCTTTGATCGCCAGTGGCATGCCCATCATCGGCGACGTCTTGCGCCATCCTTTCAATGAGGCATCGAGCGCGCCGGCTTGCGCAACCGCCGCGTCTTTGACCTGCGTAACGTAGGCTTTCACCTTGGACTCCACCTGGCCGATCCGCAATCCATAAGCATGAACGATCTCTGTGGCTGTGACTTCGCCGGCAGTGAACTTTTCATGGAGCTCGTAGAGCGAGAGTTTATGAATCGACATCAGCGCTTCGTCTTCCCGGCAATAATCCTGTTCTTCTCGTTGACTTGGATGATCTTGGGAACATGCCGTTTGATTTCCTCTTCTGCGTAATACTCGTAACAAAAGATGATAATCTGATCGCGAACCGCGCCTTTCCGTGCCGTCGGTCCATTGAGGATAATCTCACCCGCGCCCCGTTTGCCCGCCATGGCATAGGTCATGAAGCGCTCGCCGTTATTCAGATTGGAACAGACAATCGCCTCATAGGGCAGAATCCCCGCTGCCTCCATCAGATCTTCATCGATCGTCAGACTGCCTTCGTAGTCGAGGCAGGACTCCGTCACCGTGGCCCGATGAATTTTCGACCGCAACATTTGCCTGAACATGTCTTGTCCTCGTGATGGGTGATCAGTGATGGGGGACGTGTGTTCAGGCTTGAGATGCCCTCATGTATTCCAACTCATCACACATCATTCATCACCGTTTACTTTCCTCAATAATTTTTGGAACCACAAAGAACCCGTCGGCTGACTCCGGCGCATTGGCCACCGCACGATCGGCTGACAGGGACGGCCGCGCATCATCGGGACGAAACACATTGACTTGCCCTAGCACCGTAGCCGTCGGTTCGATGCCTGCGGTGTCGTACTGCTTCAATGTCTCCACATGCGTGAGAATTTGGCTCAACTGCTTCGCAAACGCCACTTTCTCACTATCCGTCAACTCCAGCCGGGCCAACTTGGCAACCTTCTCAACTTCTTGCTTCGTTATCTCCACGTTTCTCTATCCTTCCCTCTCCTCAAGGATGTTCAAAATGGTCTTCCACAAGGCCGCAGGGAGACGGACGACCGAGAACGCCGCTGGGAGCAATTTTCAACATCCTACTCATTCTACCGTCACGCTTTTGGCCAAGTTCCGTGGCTGATCCACATCCGCGCCGCGCAGCACTGCAATATGATACGCCAAGAGCTGCAGTGGAATCGTAAACAAAATCGGCGAGAGCAGGGGGTGCGTGTCAGGAATCGTGAATACCGCATTGGTGATCTTCCCCAATTCTCGCTCACCTTCCGCGACCAAGGCAATGACCGGTGCGCGCCGGGCCTTCACTTCCATTAGATTGCTCACGGTCTTTTCGTACAACCGGTCCTTCGGTGCCAACACGACCACCGGCATGTCCTTATCGATGAGCGCGATCGGGCCGTGTTTCATCTCTCCCGCGGCATAGCCTTCGGCATGGATATAGGAAACTTCCTTCAGCTTCAATGCTCCTTCGAGCGCGATCGGATAGTTGATGCCGCGACCGAGGAACAAGAAGTTCCGCTTCTTGTAATACCGCTTGGCAATGGCGACAATCTCCGCCTCGCGACCGAGCACCTGCTCGACCAACACCGGAAGTCGGACCAGACGATCGAGCCAGGCCTTGCCGTCCGCGACAGACAAGATTCCGCGCACGCGGCCTAAATGCAACGCCAGCATGTAGAGCGCCGTGAGCTGCGCGGTGAAGGCTTTAGTCGAGGCAACGCCGATTTCAGGCCCACAATGCGTATAGAGCACGCCGTCCGATTCACGGGCCAAGGTACTGCCCACCACGTTCACGACCGAGACAACACGCGCTCCCTTCTCCTTCGCTTCACGCGCGGCAGCCAACGTGTCCGCCGTCTCGCCGGACTGCGAGATCGTGATAAAGAGATCGTCTTTACCGACCAGCGGATCGCGGTAGCGAAATTCGCTGCCGATATCGACCTGCACCGGTGTACGGACCATCTCCTCCAAAAGATACTTCCCCACCAGCCCCGCGTGCCATGAGGTACCACAGGCGACGATCCAGATCCGTCCCACTGCGGCGAACTGTTTCGGCGTCAATCCGATATCCGGCAAATCCGCCTCGCCGGTATCGTAGGAATAGCGCCCGCGCATGGTGTCGAGAATTGTCTGCGGCTGTTCGTGAATCTCCTTCAGCATGAAGTGTGGGAATCCGCTCTTTTCCGCAGCGGAGGCATCCCAGGTGATCTTCGTCAATTTCCGTTTAACAGGCCGGCCCTCGATATCGGTGAAATGGATATCAGTCGCGGTCACGACCGCCACATCGCCCTCTTCGAGGTAGGTCACATCACGGGTATGGGCGAGCATAGCCATGACGTCGGACGCGACAAAGGACGCCTTGGCGGTTGTGCCCACGACCAGCGGACATCCTGAGCGCGCCGCGATCATCGTCCCCGGTTCCCGCTCCGAAATGACGGCGAGCGCATAACTCCCGCTCACATCCTTCGTGGCGGCTCGTACCGCCTCGACCAGCTTCATGCCCTGCTGGAGATATCTATCGATCAGATGTGCCACGACTTCCGTATCCGTTTCAGAATGAAACTTGTAGCCTGCTTTTTCTATTTGCTGTTTCAAAGGCTGATAGTTTTCGATGATGCCGTTGTGTACAAGCACGCAGCCTTTCGAGCGGTGCGGGTGGGCGTTTTGCTCCGAGGGCTTCCCGTGCGTCGCCCACCGCGTATGGCCGATCCCCACAGTACCCTTGAGCTCTTTCTCCTTGAGCGACTTCTGAAGATTGGCGAGTTTGCCGACCGCGCGCCGAATTTCGATTTTGCCGCCTTGCAGTACCGCGACGCCGGCTGAATCGTAGCCTCGATATTCCAGCTTGGCGAGGCCGCCGATCAGAATCGGCACCGCTTCCTGATCGCCTACATATCCGACAATTCCACACATACTTAACCCCTACTGCGTTTCTTCACTTGCCTACCTTTTGAAGCCAGCGGTCGTTTGTTCGTGAGACGTGAGGCGTGAGGCGTGAGGCGAGTGGACTTCGTTTCACGTTTGACGTTTGACGTTTCATGATTCACGCCAGTTTGCAGCGCCCGCCGGCGCGCAGCCCATCCTGCACGATTCACTTGAGGCACCCGCCCAATCACCAAGGCATCTGCCGGCACATCCTCCGTGACCGTGGTACCGGCTGCGATGATGGCTCCCGCCCCCACTGTCACCGGTGCGATCAACTGCGTATCGCTGCCGACAAAGACCCCATCCCCGATCACCGTCTGATACTTCCGCAGACCATCGTAGTTACAGGTGATGGTGCCGGCGCCAATGTTGACCCCTTTCCCAATCTTTGTGTCCCCCAGGTAACTCAGATGGTTCGCCTTCGATCCTTCACCCAGATCGGTTTTTTTCATCTCGACAAAGTTCCCGACCTTGGCCTTCTTTCGCACCACCACACCGGGACGCAGATGGGCGAACGGACCCAAGTGCGCGTCGTCCTCGATGTGAGAATCGGCGAATACGCAGTGATCGAGAATCTCAACGCCATTGCCGACGGTGCAATCCGTCAGTCGTGTATAGGAACGCAGCACACAATCCTCCCCAATGACCGTTGTCCCTTCGAGCGTCACGTTGGGATACAGCACCGTGTCTTTCCCGATCGTGACCGCCGCGTCAATCCAGGTTGAGGCCGGATCGATCATCGTCACCCCGGCATCCAGCCATCGGTCCCGAATCTGCTGCCGCACCACCTGTTCGGCTTCAGCCAGCTGTCGGCGCGTATTCACTCCAAGTCCTTCGTCGGGATTGTCGAGCACTACAGCTGCCACACGACACCCCTGCTCCACCGCGAGATGGATGATATCCGTCAAATAATATTCCCCTTGGGCGTTGCTGGGATCGAGTTTTTCCAAGGCGCTGAAGAGAAACTCACCGTCGACCACATAGGTGCCCACGTTGATTTCACGGATTGCCTGCTCCTCTGCATTGGCGTCACGATCCTCGACAATGCAAGAGACAGCCCGCTCGGCTGAGTGCGCACGCACGACCCGTCCGTATCCGCTTGCGTCTGCGAGCACCGCGGTAAGCATGGTTACGGTCGCACGTTCCGCCTCGTGGACACGAAGGAGTTCGCGCACGGTCGCTTCCTGGAGTAACGGTGTATCGCCGTTCAGAATCAGATAACTGGATGGGGCACCCCGCTTGCCCACCGCAAACACCGGGCGGCTCTGCAAGACTGCATGGCCTGTGCCCAACTGCTCCCGTTGTTCAACAATCGCAACTGGAGAGCCGCCGCTCTTTCCTGACGTCGCGCGGCCGATCACCTGGCGAACCAGATCGGCTTGATGTCCCACTACGACAGCCACACGATCCCCGGCGACGCGCAATCCGAGCCCAACCGAATAGAGCACCATTGCCTGGCCGGCCACCGGATGCAGCACCTTCACCTGCTTTGAGCGCATGCGCTTCCCGAGCCCGGCAGCCATTACAACCACCGCAAGGCCGGCAATCTTCCCCTGCTGGTCGGGGCCGACCGGCTTCTTCACCGTCGAAACTTCAGTGGCTCGTGGACGCCTCATCCGATCGGCACCCCCGTTTCAGGCTGTTTGACCGTACCCCACTTCGTCGCGGCAGTCACGGCCGATGCCAGGGACGTGGACGGCGAGCAGAGCCCGCCCGAGACGATGAGCTTCATCGCCTCTTCAACGCTCATGTCGACGGACGTGACTTCATGTTCCGGCACCAACAGGAAATAGCCCGACGTCGGGTTCGGTGACGTCGGCACATACACGTGGATCAGCGGCTCCTGCGCGAGATCTTGCATCTCCCCTTTGGTCACGCCCGTCACGAAGGCAATACAATAGTGGCCATTCTTGGGAAATTGAATCATCACGACGCGGTTGTATGACGCATGCTCCGAGAATGACAAAATATCCATCATGGATTTCAGCGTCGAGTAGATCCCCCGCACGAGCGGCACACGATTCAATAATTTCTCCCACCACTTCACGATTCGCCAGCCCATAAAATTGGTGGCAAACAACCCGGCCGCAAAGACCAAGGCGATCAACGCCAAAATCCCTAGCCCCGGCACATAATGGCGCGGCACCAACCGGACCAGGAGGTCCCCGAGAATCCCATCGACAACCACGAAAAGGGCCTTCAAAATAAGGACGGTTCCCCAGATGGGGATAATCACGAGCAAGCCCGTCAGAAAGTAGCGTTTTAGCAAGGTTTTCAGCATAAATATGAACTGACAGAAGTAGATCGCTATCATACAGAGAATTACGAGGGCCCCGCAAGCCTTTTCTTGCTATTTTCAACAACTTGGAATACCATCCCGCCCGTTTTCTTTACCGACGAGGGTGCCCGAGCGATGGGGACAAAAAAGCAACAGACTCGTGGTCTGTTTATTACCCTGGAGGGGGTCGAAGGCGGTGGAAAAAGCGCCCAGATTCGCCACCTCGCGGAGGCGCTGACTCAGGCAGGGTACCGCGTGCTACAAACCAGAGAACCGGGTGGCACTGCTACAGCCGAAGCGATCCGCCACATCCTCCTCACGGCGTCGTCTCACGAACCGGTCACGCCTCAGGCCGAAGCCCTGCTGATCCTCGCTGCGAGATGTCAGCACGTCACACATCTCATCATGCCGGCACTGCGGCGCGGCACCGTGGTGTTATGCGACCGCTTTTCCGATTCCACGTTTGCCTATCAGGGATTCGCGCGCGGTCTTGATCTTCCGTGGTTGAGGGCGGCCAACGAGGTCGCGACCGGCGGGCTCACGCCGGATCTTACCATCGTACTCGACCTCCCAGTTTCAGTGGGCTTGGCCAGGAGGCGAGCTGATCGTGGACAACAAAATAGGCTGGACCGTGAGACAGAACGTTTTCATCGAAAGGTGCGCCGGGGGTTTCTGGCGCTCGCCGCCGAAGAGCCTGGCCGCATGACGATCGTGAATGCGAATCGGCCCGCGCAAGAAGTGCGGGACGAGCTTACTGAGATCGTGATAGGCTGGCTACGTCGACCCCGTCGCCCTCCACGCCGCCGGAGTTAGCATGCCCTTTCGCGACTGTATCGGCCATCAACAATCCATCGCATTCTTACAATCCGCCGTCACCCATGAACGCCTGGCTCACGCCTATCTGTTCCACGGAGAGGAGGCGATTGGGAAACGATTAACGGCCATTCGCCTCGCGCAGGCGCTCAACTGCGAACAGCCTCCCGAGGCGGACGGGCTCGACAGTTGTGGTGCGTGCCGGTCCTGCCAACAGATCGAAGCCCGCACGCATCCGGACTTTTTCGTCATCGAGCCGGACCCGGAACAGGCCACCCAGCAAATCAAGATTGAGCAAGTCCGCGAGATCGAGCACCAGATCATGTACCGTCCGCTCATCGGTGAGCGAAAAATCTGTCTGATCAACGACGCCGACCGCATGACGATCGGCGCGTCCAACGCCCTGTTAAAAACCTTGGAAGAACCACCTGCGCATAGTCTCTTCCTCGTCATCTCGAGTCGCCCCGCTGCCCTCCCTGCGACTATCCGGTCACGCTGTCAGGCCCTTCGCTTTACGACACCGGTTCGCACACAGGTGGAAGCGGCGCTCATCCTGACACGTGAAATTTCTCCCGCAGACGCGCGGTTCCTTGCCATCATCAGCGAAGGCCGTATCGGGGAAGCCCTCACCGCCGATGTGCCAGACACGCTCGCGCGCCAACAGGAACTCGTGGACTTGGTCCGTCCCCCATCCTTGCAATCGATCGGGTCCATCCTGTCCTCGGCGGAAGCGATTGCGAAGGCCGACCGTGCACAGGACATGCTCGCCTGGCTGGCTCGTTGGATCCGCGACCTCGTCTTGATTCAGGTCGGAGGAGACCGTGACCAGTTGCTCTACCTTGACGATCTCACAACGCTCGAATCCTACGCGCGACAGGCCAACACCGATGTGCTGTTGGACCTGCTCCGTGAGATTGAGATGACCGAGCAGCACGCCACGCGGCACCTCAATCTCCACATGGCGCTGGAAATGATCTTGCTCCGCCTGCGCGATACGCTCGCACTCTCACCAGCTGGAGCCCCTGCCTTGGAGCCTGTCCGACATTGACCATTCTACTGTGGCGAACGATCCGCAACCATCTGCATCGTTCTCGTCCCGAAAAAATCCTCAACGTATTCCGGCGAATACGCCTCCGGTTTTTCCGGGCCTGCGGCCTCGCATCTGGCCGCATCTCCTTCGCCTCGTCACGAAGGCAATGTCGGACAGGCTCCTAGAATCCTCTCCGTCAACCTGGTATCTTTTCGTTCGACCATGAGTGCACCGAATACCTTTTACATCACGACGCCGATTTATTACGTGAACGACGTGCCGCATATCGGACACGCCTATACCACCGTGGCTGCCGACGTCCTTGCTCGCTACTGGCGCCTGCGAGGACGCGACGTCTTCTTTCTCACCGGGCTCGATGAACATGGACAAAAAGTTCAGCAGGCCGCGGCGAAAGCCGGGATCGATCCGCAAGCACATTGCGACAAGCTGGCTCCTCAGTTTGAAAAGCTATGGCTACGACTCAACATTTTGAACAACGCCTTTATCAGAACCTCTGACAGTGGGCACAAATCAGTGGTTCAACGATACCTTCAACAGCTCTATGACAAGCAACTGATTTATAAAGATGAATATATTGGATGGTATTGCACTTTTGACGAGCGATTCTGGACAGAAAAAAACGTCGAGAACGGCCTCTGCCCCGACTGCAAACGTCCTGTTGAGAAACTCAGCGAGCACAATTACTTTTTCAAGATGGGGCAGTACCAGGACAGACTGATCGAACACATCAAGCAGCATCCAAACTTCATCCGCCCAGAGTCGCGCCGCAATGAAGTCCTGGGATTCTTGACCAGTCAGAAGCTCGGCGACCTTTCCATCTCTAGACCAAAGTCTCGGCTCTCGTGGGGCATCGAGTTGCCGTTTGACAAAGACTACGTCACCTATGTCTGGTTCGACGCGCTCGTGAATTATGTTTCTGCCCTCGAATACCTTCCGAAAAAACCGGCGTTCGATCAGTTCTGGCCCGCGAATGTCCACCTGGTCGGCAAAGACATCCTCACCACCCATGCCGTCTATTGGTCCACAATGCTCATGGCCTTGGACATGAAACTTCCTGAAACCATCTTCGCTCACGGCTGGTGGACCGTCGATGGCGAAAAGATGTCGAAGAGCCGCGGCAATGCCGTTGATCCCAATAAGCTGGTTGATGAATTCGGAGCCGACGCCTTTCGATATTTCCTCCTGCGGGAAGTCCCCTTTGGTCAAGATGGAGATTTCTCTCAGCAGGCAGTGATCTCCCGAATTAACAGCGATCTCGCGAATGACCTTGGCAACCTGCTCAGCCGAACTTTGACCCTGATAGAGCGCTGCACAGAAGGGAAAATACCGAACCCCGCTTTGCCCAATTATCCTGAAGAGATTGAGGTCAAGAAAATCGCTATGGGGCTTTTCGACAAAGTCGAGAATGCCTTCAACGCATTCCAGCTTCATCATGCTTTGGCAGAAATCTGGAAACTCATAGACCGAACAAATCTCTACCTTGAGCAAATGGCTCCGTGGAATCTAGCCAAGAAGGAACGAGAAAAAGAAAAGCTGGCCACTGTTCTTTACACTGCAGCTGAGTCTTTGCGGCATATCGCCCGCTATCTTTACCCATTCCTGCCAAGTACCGCTGAGGTCATATATCGACAACTTGGGCTTGGTGCTATGCCGTTGGATGCTTTGAAAGACGGAAGTACATCCGAGCGTTGGGGCGGGAATCTCCAAATTGGGAACCCCATCAACAAAGAACAATCTCTCTTCCCTAGAATTAATATAGATACGATTGGGGAACTGGGGTTCGAAAAATCCTTTGAAGCTAAATTGATAAAAAAAGGAGAAACTCGCGTGACTGAACAATCTCAACCAGCTTCAGCACCACCGCAAGGTACAGCAACTCCGGCACCACCAACTCCGGCACCGGCCTCACCAGCTCAGATTACTATCGACGAGTTCCAGAAAATCCAGCTCAAGACCGCGAAAGTCCTCACAGCCGAACGTGTCCCAAAGTCGGAGAAGTTGCTCAAGCTGCAAGTCAGTCTTGGAGAGGGGACGGAGCCACGACAGATCGTTGCCGGCATCGGCAAGAAATACACACCGGAATCCTTGATCGGCAAGACAATCATCATTGTCACCAACCTCAAGCCCGCAAAGCTCATGGGCATCGAATCGCAAGGCATGGTCCTGGCCGCAGGGGACAGCGAAGTCTGTGGCCTGGCCACTATCTTCGAAGAAGTTGACCCCGGCACCAAAGTGAAATGAGCCTGGCGGTTGGCACAGCCCGGCTGCTGCTTCTCTGTGGTGCTGCGCTGACCCCTCTTTCCTGCCTCGCGATCCCGACTGAAAACGAATCCCCTTCCGATCTCCGTCTGAACGATTCACAACCGACAACCATCTTAGTCCGCGTCGTGAGCCATGGCGCGATGGTCCTCGGTCGAGAGGTCGGAAGCGCCCGCGTCACGATCACCGACGTGGCCACCAAACAGATCCTTGCCACCGGCATTCAGCAGGGCGAAGCCGGCGACCAGAATCAAATCATGCGGACGCCGCGCCTCATGGAAGAGCCGCACTATAGTTCCCGGCCGGCCGCCGCGTTTACCGCGACATTCGACTTGCTCCATCCCACGCTGGTTGAAGTGACCGCCGAAGGCCCACTCGCCTACCCCGAGTCGTCCCAGCGCGCCTCGACGACCGTGTGGCTCGTTCCCGGGCAGGACACGACCAACGACGGGATTGTCCTTCATCTCTACGGGTACATCGTCCAGATCGAACATCCACCATCCGGTGAGCCGTTGATCGCTAAAGACGATGTGATCCTGCGTGCATCAGTCCGAACATTGTCCGGAGCGCTGGTTCGTCCGCACGGGGACTGGGACTCCCGAAAGATCCACATCTACGGTGAGCTGATGATTGGAGAGCAGGTTCTCGAACGACTCCAGTTGTTTTACAACAATGAACGAGCGCGCTTCGAAGCACCGTTCTTTGTTCCCCGTCCGAACGATGCGCCGGACGGAATCACCCTCCGCGTCGTGGCAGCCGACCCCTCCAGCGGAAACTTTGGTGTGGGGAAGGCGAAATATCCCGTGCTTAGCGAGCGGTTGCCACCAAAAAAACCATGATGATCGGTCAAGGGAAGAAGGCCATGACCCTATTTGCGATGTTCTCCATCTACCCTGAAAGCTTGCCGTGATGCGAGGGCCGTGCGACACTATAACTAATGTCTACCCTTGCCTCGTACCAACATCTCCGCTCCCGGCTGTCTCTTGCTCTCGCACTGAACGCGGCGATCATTGTCGCTGAGTTCATCGGCGGATGGATCCTCGACAGCATCGGGCTCATGAGCGATGCGGGTCATAACCTCGTCGACCAGGGCGCGCTCTTTCTTGCCCTCTATGCCCACCTCCTAACGGCCAGGCCTGCCACAGAAGCCAGAACATTTGGATATCACCGAGCCGGCATCATTGCGGCTTTCTTGAATTCGTTCGTCCTGTTACTCACGGCCATCGGCATCACACTCGTTGGACTCAAACGGCTGCTGCAGCCCATACCGGTGGACGGCGGCTGGGTCATGGCGATCGCCGCTTTGAGTTTCGCTGCCAATCTGAGTATCGCGCTCCTGTTGCAGCACGGAGCCAAGGATGATCTCAATATCCGTAGCGCCTTTTGGCACATGCTAGGTGATGCCTGGGCGTCACTGGGCGTCGTGATCAGCGGCGGAGCCATATTAATCACCGGATGGACCATTCTCGATCCGCTGGTCAGCTTGCTGGTCGTCGTGGCCATTGCAAAAGGGGCCTGGCCGCTATTTAAGGAATCGCTGGACGTCCTATTGGAATCGACCCCGCCGAAGATCAGCGCCTCACACGTGGCTGCGACCATTGAGGCGATCCCCGGCGTGAAAAACGTCCACGACCTCCATATCTGGGCGGTCGAACCTCGGTTAATTATGATGACCTGTCATATACTCGTCGATGGAGATGATTCGGCGCTGACCAATGACCTGCTGAATGCCATCCGCGCCAAAGTCAGCGCCGATTTCGGCATCAAACATCTGACGGTTCAGATGGGAACCGCCTGTTGCCACCCGGACGAGATCCACTGCGATCTGACTACGTTGGCAAAGCAGCACCAGGATGAGGGGCTCTTACATGTGCACCACTGATCAAGCCGGCATAGCACAGACGCATGATCCTATTTTTTATATCTCACACCCATTGAGACGATGACCGAGACCCCGATCCCCTTTTATGTCCTTTGCGGCTCCCTCGGCGCGGGGAAAACCACGCTCCTGATGCGGCTGCTTGAACATTGGAAGAGCCAGGGCAAGCGGGCCGGCGTGCTGATGAACGAAGCCGGCGAGGTAAGCATCGACGGCCCCCGCGCGGGCACCATCGCGGAACAAGTATTGAACCTCGCCGGCGGGTGCGTCTGTTGCGATACGAAGGAAGATCTCTCCTGGGGAATCGCCCAACTGGTGCGGGACTATGAGTCGGATGTGATCATTCTGGAATGCTCAGGCATGGCCGATCCGGCTGAAGTCATCGATGGCGTCACCGATCTCTACACCGCGCGACTCACGCACTTAGAAAAAGTTATCGCCTTACTGCATCCGATCCCGACAGACAGGGAGAGTATGGGGGGATTCGTGACCAGGCAGGCGATTCGCTGCGCCGACGAGTTGATTCTCAACAAGAAAGATCTCTATATCGCCGGCCATTGGGAGCAATTCAAAGCGGCGACTGTCGACCAGAATCGCTATGCGCGGGTCTGGGAAACCAGCCATGCTCGGGTCGACCCCTCATCGCTGCTCGAACTAATGACACGCATGGCGCCGGCGCCGACGGTGAATGTGGAATTCGGAGTGCCGAGATTCTCCGCGAGGAGGACACGGGCATCGTACCATCCAATCGCCACGACGGTTCGGCTGCCCGGCCCATTGAACTTTGAACGATTCCTGGGCTGGATGAAAACCCTGCCCCCTGAACTTGAACGGGCAAAAGGCTTCTTCCGCTTCGCCAAGGGACCGGAACTCCAAGAATTTCAATACGCCCCGCCAAGCAACGCAACTATTACGCCTATCACGTTGCTCGACGAACCGACCCACGCGATCGTGTTGATCGGACGAGGCTACGACCAGGAGCGCTGCCAAGCAGAACTGTTATGCTGTCTTGAAAGCCACGAGAGCACAGGGGGCTAGGAGCCTGTCCGGCATTGCCTTCGTGACGAGGCGAAGGAGGTGCGGCCAGATGCAAGGCCGCAAGCCCGGAAAAACCGGAGGCGTATTCGCTGCTTGGTTTCAAACTTTTAACGCAACGAGGTGATTAATGACCTCGATAGGTTTCTTCCAATGTAGCACAGCGCGGGGG
>Ga0247727_10000516_pt1 | contig 94065 bp, 88 predicted proteins | sample WisWelCaveWW1625_FD_202498 | JGI IMG/M metagenome (GOLD analysis project Ga0247727, IMG submission 202498) | Biofilm microbial communities from Wishing Well Cave, Virginia, United States - WW16-25 | ecosystem: Environmental > Aquatic > Deep subsurface > Groundwater > Cave microbial mat | place...
AAAATTCAGTTAGCCAAACGACGTGCTCGTGGTTATCGCAACCTTGAAAACTTCATCAATATGATCTACTTCATCGCCGGCAAACTCAAATTCAACTACCCACACTTTTCAACATAGAACCAAAAAAATTCTTCCCTCCTTCTCATTCTTCTCAAGTCTCAATCCCACCGCTGACTTCAGGTCTTTTCCAACTTCGCTCATCGCGAGAGCGAGAGCGAGAGCGGAGTCTCAATCCCACCGCTGACTTCAGGTCTTTTCCAACTAATGCTGCTCATCGCCGTGATGCCGCTGGCGAAACTGTGTCTCAATCCCACCGCTGACTTCAGGTCTTTTCCAACACGGTCTGTTTTGGTGGTCGACACCATTGCCCACTGGCCAAGTCTCAATCCCACCGCTGACTTCAGGTCTTTTCCAACTGAGGTAAAGGCGGCGATGGCTGCCTCTATCGGCAATGGTCTCAATCCCACCGCTGACTTCAGGTCTTTTCCAACCAGTGGGAAGTTGGATCGCCAGAAAAGTGGTCAAAAAAGTCTCAATCCCACCGCTGACTTCAGGTCTTTTCCAACCAAGATCAGCAAGCTCTCGGTGTGGTGAACGGCACGAGTCTCAATCCCACCGCTGACTTCAGGTCTTTTCCAACCTGACGACGTTGAAGAATGTCGCCACTGTTGCCGAAAGTCTCAATCCCACCGCTGACTTCAGGTCTTTTCCAACGCATGGTGGAGATTGAAGGAACCACCGCCGTCAATGAAGTCTCAATCCCACCGCTGACTTCAGGTCTTTTCCAACCCGATACGGCTCAAGCAAAACGCGTGCAGTTTGTAGGTCTCAATCCCACCGCTGACTTCAGGTCTTTTCCAACTGATCCTGTACCTCGTACACTTGCCGTGGGAGGCGTTATGTCTCAATCCCACCGCTGACTTCAGGTCTTTTCCAACGAAGCGCGGAAGCTCGTTGGACAACACCATCTGGTGAGCGTCTCAATCCCACCGCTGACTTCAGGTCTTTTCCAACATGACGATGAATGCAAGTGTTGTGACGGTATGTATGCAAAGTCTCAATCCCACCGCTGACTTCAGGTCTTTTCCAACAGCCGCCTTTGCAAGCCTCTGTTTTGATGCAACCTGCAAAGCCCAAAAGTGTAACCCCCTTTTTTCAAAAATTTTTTCTGCTCCAAAAGTCTCACCTCCTGACATTACGGTTAAATTAAAAACTTGTTTTTGATTAGCGACAACTGACAGTGTAACCTCTGGCGAATTTCATCCAGTTTTTTGCGGTACTACCTTTGCCAAAGTAGACAGCTGGCCCCCTCAATTGATATAATACTCCTCATCTTTGGTGATCTTGCCCCGGCCCCAAATGCGAATTTTGGTTACGCATTCGGCGCAGAGTTGATAAAGCCGAATGCTGTCTTCCTTGCCAAGCTTGACTTTGCCCAGCTTGGTGAGAAGTTTCTCCAATTCTTTGGCGGAGACGTCGGCTTCGAAAACCGATTTTTGCACGCGGGGGCCGAAGTCTTTCAACGTGTGCGCGAGCGCATTGCGGGTGCGGTCGTTTTCAAGGTCGTATGAGATGAGAAGGAACATAAGATTTTTCGGTAGAATGTCAAGGGTTGTTTGACGGTTTGAAGGTTGAACGGTCGAACCGTCAAACGGCCAAACGGAACGGGACATAATCGCCTTGATCTTGCAAGGCGCGCATAAGCGCGTGGACTTGTTGCTGAAATAGGGCGCGAAAACCTATCGGCTTGTTGGGCGCGGCATCGGCAGCGACAAGCTCGCCGAGCATACGTTCGTATTGCACGAAGAATTTTTTCTTGCCGGCGTCGCCCAGATAGATGCCGCCTTCGGCTTGCGGGGCAAAGTCGGTTTGCGCCAATACGCCGAGGTTGAAGAGATTGAGCGCGAGGCGATCGACAAGGGCGTGGCGAAACTCTTCAAGCAAATCCAGCGCGAGCCCGGGGCGGCCATACTCGATGCTATGATAGAAGCCGAGATAAGGATCGAGACCGAGTCCGTCGAGCAAGGCTTGCAGCTCGGCGCCAACAACGACGTAGCCGAAGGAGAGCACAGCGTTGACCGGGTCTTTAGGCGGCCGGCGCGTGCGGGTGGTGAAAGTCCACGGAGGATTGAGCATTTTGCCGAAGAGCTTGAAGTATGCGGCGGTGGCTGCGCCTTCATAGCCGAGCAGGGTATCGAGCGCGGTGGCATGCTCGACTTGCGCGAGGCGGTCTTGTAAAGTTTGCAGCTCGTCATCGTTAAAGCAGTCCGGATGGTTTTTGCGGTGCTGGCGGAGCATGGCGAGAGCGTTGGCGATTTTGTTGTGTACGAGGGCTTTGGCCAAACGCAGACAGAAAGCCGAGTCGCCGTGCTTTTGAAACTGCGCGATGCGCAGGGGAATGTTTTTGCCGTGCGGCGGGGTGAGCTGGCCGAGCAAAACGCCGGAGTAGCTGAAGAGCGCGGTCTCGATGCCGTGATGCAAAAGCTCTTGCAAGGCTTGCGTGGTGATTTGGATGTTGCCGAAGAGCATGACGTGGTCGATATCGCCGCAGGGGAATTCGCGCAGAATTTCGTCGGCGCGGGGTGGCCCGCCCTTTTTGCCGCGCGGCGGTTTGGAGCAGAGCAGCAGGCGGTCTCCGGTTTTACGGAGGACGGTGTTTTGTTCGATGAGGTAGAGGGTGGGCATGGAGGTTCCTTGTTGGTCGGTTGGACGGTTGGACGGTTCAACGGTTTAACAGTTCAACGGTTTAACGGTTCAACCGTCCAACCGTCTAACCGTCCAACCGTTCCGTCTAACGCATTATCCTTCTAGCCCTTCCAAGTATTTCTTCAGATTGGTGGTTTTCTGCGCGATGTGCTTGGTCTGCTCATACAGCTCGTCAAAACGCGCCTGCTCGAGGTACGCGTTGTCGAGCGCGACGTAGAGCAGGGATTGTACTTCGGCTGAGGAGCGAATCGAAAACGTTAAAAAGCGGGCGAACTCTTTGTGTGTTTGCGCGAGAAAGCCTTCGGCGATGTTGCTCATAATGGAGACCGCAGCGCTTTGGATTTGGGAGCAATAGCGCCAATCGCGCCGTATGGGGAGTTTGCGTGTTTCTTGATAGATTTTTTGAGTCAATTGCCGAGCGAGCTGCCAAGCTTCGATTTCTTCGAAACGTTTGAAGGTCATGGGGGGCTCCTTTTGGTTGGACGGTTGGATGGTTTGACGGTTCAACGGTTCAACGGTCAAACGGTTTAACGGTCCAACCGTCTAACGATTTTTCAACTCCAAGTATCTTCGCAGCGTCAGGGGTTCGGGCAATTTCAGCGGCGGCTGCTCTTTGGAACGTTTCTGCGGGAAGGGCTGATAGATGCCGTCGCCCATGAAGATAGCGCCGAGGAATTTGAAGCCGTGATCGAAGCTGACGATTTTGGTTTTGAGCGGGTTGAGGTCGATCTGCATGTCGTCGAGCAGCATGTCGGTGATTTCGACGGCTTCTTCCGCGGCTTTTTCGGTTTTGGTGAGAATGAGGAAGTCGTCGGCAAAGCGCACGAGCTTCATGCCGAAGCCGAGGAGGGTTTCGTCGAGCTCGTCGAGAAATAAGTTGGCGAGCGCGGGCGAGACGACGGAGCCTTGGGGAATGCCTTTGTCGAGCGTCCAAATTTTTGCGCCGTCGTAGATTTCGGCTTTGATCCACTTTTCGAAGAGGCGCAGCAGGTCGGAGTCGCCGAAGAGTTTTTTGAGTTTCACGGTCAAGAGGTCGTGCGGCACGTTGTCGAAGTAGGAAGTGATGTCGGCATCGACGGCAAAGCGATAGCCTTTGTCGCGCCATTCTTTGATGTCCCACACCGCGGTTTTGACGCCGCGGCCTTCGCGATAGGCATGGGAGACGTCTTCAAACTCGGCTTCGAAGATTTCGCGGGTGACGAGGAAGGCGGCGGTTTGGGCGATGCGGTCACGGACGGTGGGGACGGAGAGATAACGGTTAGACGGTTTAACGGTTGGACTGTTGGGCGGTTTATCAGTTTGACGGTTGGATGGTTGAACAGTTGAGCGGTTAACGGTGGAACCGTCAAACGGTCCAACCGTCGAACGCTTTGGAATCGCGAACCGCAACAACGGATAGGGATGATATTCCTCTTTGACGAGGCTGTTGCTGAGGTCGCGCAGATTGGTTTCGAGCGAAGCCGCGAAGCGCGGGACCGTGATGCCATCGGAGCCGCGACAGCCGGCGTTGAGCTGCACGCGCTGGAAGGCGGCGTGGAGGTTGTCGTAGGCGGCGAGTTGTTGGAGGAGGGTGTTCATGGTTTTATTGTTGGACGGTTGACGGTTGGGCGGTTAGACGGTTTAACGGGTGAACCGGCCAACGGTCCAACCGTCAAACGGTCCAACCATGCAACCGTCCAAACTAAACATAAACCGTTTCGTGCGTCATGGTGCCGATGCGGCGATAGACACCGCCGAAGAAGTGATGGACGATGACTTCCGGGCCGTTGTCGAGCAAGGCGCCGAGAAAAACGCCCATCACGACGGGGACATTGGTGTAGAGATAAACGCGGGTGACGCCGTCTTCACGAATTTTTTTGACTTCATTTTTGATGCGATGCACGAACGCCATCCAGTCGGTTTCCTGGTCCGTGAAGTTTCCGTCTTTGTGGACTTTGTAGAGCGGCAGACCGGCGCGTTCATCGCGGGCGAGCTGCGCTTGCACGGCTTCGGTAATGTCTTCGCGCGCAGAGATGAGCAGGGCGATTTCGCGCGTGCCGCGCTGGGTCTCGAATACCGCCAAACGCTCCCGCAATTGGCGTATTTTGCGTTGCTGCCAGAGCCACGCCGCGGCGCCGACGAGAACGGCATATATGAAATTTGGAATGACGCCGATGAGAATGTCGATCATGATTGTTCTCCGGTTTGAGGGTTGGACGGTTTTCCGGTTTGACGGTTTGACGGTTTGACGGCTCAACGGTCCAACCGTCAAACCGTTCAACCGTCAAACCGTTTCATCTTCGCGTTCTGGCTTGCTCGCGCAGCTCTTGCAGATTGAGAATTTCCGCGACTTCGAATTGCGGGGGCAAGCTGTCTTTGACGGGCCGCAAGCGCAGGCATGGCGGAAAATAACCCATGCGGCCGTGCAGCTCCGCGAGTAGCGCGACCGCGATGAAGTTGAATGAGGGCGGATTGAGCACGAGCGCTTCGCTTTGCCATTGTTGCGGCGTAAGGTTGATGTTATCGACGAACGCGACGATTTGCTCGGCATAGGGTAGGGCGGCGTCGAAGTGGACGGGAAGGTTTTTGACCTCGGCGATTTTTTTGCCGCTCAGGGCTTCGATGCGTTCGAGTTGCACGGCGGTGAGGGGATGGGAGAAGTTGAGGAGGATCATGAGTGTACCTCCTGCAAAGCGGTATCGCGCAACTTTTGAAGCGCAAGAATCTCCGCGATTTCATAGGTTACACGTTCCGGGTCAGCGGGCCGCATCCGCAAGATATGTGGAAAGTGCCCCATGCGGCCGTGCAAATCTGCAATGATCGCTGCTGCGGCTTGCGCCAATCCCGGGAGATTGACATAGATTTGCAATGTCTGCCATTCTTCGGCAGTCAAACCGAGGGCATTCAGAAAACGCATGGTTTGGGAGTGGTAAGATTCCTCCTCGCCAAAATGAATCGGCGCATGGATTTCGTCGATTTGCGCTTGCGTTAGCGTTTTGAGCTGCTGCATTTGATCCGGCGACAACGGCCTTCCAAAGTTGAGCAGGATGATGACGCCTTTGCTGGCGATCATCTCCTGCAATTCTTCGCGGCTGGCCGAAAAGGTTTCAGCGCCGCGTCGAATAAAGATGCCGCGCTTGACGTCCCCGCTTTCGCGAGTGATTTCATGCGGACGACGAGTCGAGCGCAAGACGAGAACGACGCCGATTTTTGCGCTGAGTGCCGGAGGCGAGGCCAGCTCGAAATCAATTTCCGGCGGCGGGTTGCAGAAATTGTCGAGCGCTTGCTGCATCTGGCGTTGGAAAGCGTCGGCATCGGCGCATTCAAATCCTGGAATGAATGATGCCGGCTCCAGGCTTGTGCGTTCTTTTGCATCGAGCACGCCGACGACGATATAACCGACGCCGCCGGCCGTGTTCGCCATCGCCGCAACGTCCTTGGCAAATTTTGCTTGTTGAACTTTGTCATTCAAATTGAGCTCGCGCTTGAGATCGATCTTGCGCGTCTCGCGACCGGAAACGATTACCGGTTCAAGGCTTTTCCAAAGTGAGGGCATGGGGGCTCCTAGTTTGAGATTCATCCCGCAACAATCAATTTGTCAAACGCAATTTTGGCGACGCGCGCGCCGTTGTCCACTACCGTTTCCACGCGCACCTTGATGAGGCTGCCGGCATTGAGTGAGAGCATGGTTGAACACGTTAGTTTGCGCCCGGAATCTTTTTCTATTAGCTCAACTTCATAGCGGTCTTTACCCACGGTCTGAATGACTTTGGCGCGAATTTTATCGCCCCCACGAATCGCCGTTGTCGACGTGGTGCGTGCCGGCGGAGGTGGAGGCAGCGGCGGCTCCTGGATTCGAGGAGGAAGAGGAGGCGCTTGCGTTGGTCTCTCGGGTTTATAAGGCGGCGGTGTGGAATACGGAAACGGTTCCAGGGTCTTCTTCTGCGGTTGTTCATGCCGGAAAACCACCCAGCCAAAAGGATAGCACGGTTGGTCTGCCTCCAGCGCAATCTTTCGGGTTTTGGGAAAGATTGGAAACATGACTTTTTTTACATTAGGCGCCGGAAAAGATTTCTTGCAATGAAAGCAAAACCCCGAAGCCTTGTTATATTTGTCGATGTCGATCTGTGTTGAGTGACAGTTCGGACATTCGTTCGGGAGTCCCGCTGTAGTGAACTTTCCAAGATCGAAACGACGTCGGATTTTTTCCATGTCATTTGCTTCTTCGAACAGTTCGCCGGTCATGCTTTGCCAACCGCTGCCCCACGCGAGGCGCAGCAAAAAGTCCTGTGGCCCTAAGCTCGCACGCAACGTTCCAAGCTTCTCCGAGTAGAAATTGGCGAGTGCAGTGAGGTTATATTTTGCGAAGAACCGTTGTTGCTTGTCAATTTGCCGCGCCGCACAATGATTACAGATTTCAGGCAAGGTTTCGAAGAGACCGGCATGCTCTGCAAACCGCGCTTCTTTTTTTGCGAAAGAAGATTTTAAGAGAAATTCGTCGAAAGAAATTTCAACCTCAGCCACGGCGCCAATGCGCAAGGCTTCGGCGGCAAGCTGTGTGGCCTTGTGCGCCTCGGCCTCGTTTGGGTTTTGCCCGCGCCGCGGAGAAAGATTTTTCCAGCCTGCGCGATTTTCATCGAGCACGTTGAAAATGCGGGCATCGGCCAATTCCACCTCTTCCGGTTTGAAGTGCGCATCGCCGACATGCAAAGCGCGCATGAGATCGCGATTGGCATCGTTGGGACGCCGGTTGTGTTGCGCGGCAATATTGAAAGCTTTTTCCACGATCACATTGCCGGCGCTGCGCTCGCTGGGAGCTTGCAAAATCCTTTCGAGACGCTGGTCGCGATCTGCCTGCCATTCCTTAGCTTGGCTAAGCTTCCACAAAATGACCGTGCGTAGCGCGCCTTTGATGGAACTGCCCGGCAAGTAGGGCAAGCCGGTTCCGGTGCGCACAAACTCGAACATATCCTGCGCCGTAACTTTGCCGCGATAGCACACCGGCGCAACGCGTTCCGGGAACTTATAGCGCGTCGCCAACTCGTGAATATTCGGCTTCTTCTCCGGGTCCGCGAAATCCTCCAAAGCCAAAGGATTGTCTTTTAAAATCTCAGCCAGCGCCTGCTGATCGATCAACCATGTTTTTCCTCCGGCGGAAAAGAAATCCACTCCCGGCTGCAAACGCGCGCCGCTGCCCACATGCACCGGCGAAACGATTTCGAGATAATAACGCAACACGCGATTTTTAAGCTTGTCCATAGTCTTTCTCCTCAGCGATGCCGACGGGAAAAGCATAGCCATAACGATAAACGTCGTTACGCAGATTTTTGACGGCAGGATTTTTTTTCAACACCAGCGGCATATCGCCGTAACGTTGCGCCAGCGAACCGGTAAAGACCGAGCCTTCGGCAAACATGGTGAGCGTTTGGCGGCGATACGGCGTGGCGCGCCCGGGCGTGGTGACCCATCCGCTCCGCTGCACCAGCTCGTAACTCGCCGCGTCGAGCAACGCGGATTTGACCTCGTCGTCAGTGGGATGAAAAAGCGAAAGGGTTGCAAAGCGCGTTGCTGTCTCCGGCTCCGGTATGATGAAAGGGTCGGCTTTTGCAACCTCGAATAATCCCTTGCCGCTGCTGCGATCAAGCCCAAGGCCTTCGTCGCCAAGAAGGCGCAAGGCCGCGAGGAATTTGTTTTTCCAAATCTCTTGTTCTTGCAGAAAGCGGGCGAGGAAGAATAAGCCGCCGTGCTCGTCTTTTCCGCGATCTTCGAAGTGCAATTCGCTGACGAAGTATTGATTCGCGGCGTTGGTGTAGCGATCGATCACCACGCGCGGCATTTCCTCCTGCCGCAAGATGAAATAATCGGAATCCGGCGGCGGTTGTGCGAGCCAAAACTTGCTGTCTGCGAGCGTATGCTCGGGATGAAATTGCAACTGCTCCGGCGCTTTGATGAAATCGAAGAACACCCGGCTCTCCAAAAATTGCACGCGCTTGAACTTTTTGAAAAGATCGGGAGGGCTTGCAACTCGCTTCTCCGGCTTCGTTTCCGCCGTCAGTCGCAGCGACAACGGCCGCGGAAAGAACTCCCAATCTTTGAAATACGGAAATGCGGAAGAAAGCAGAAACGGCGGCCCGTTGCTCGCTTCTGTGAAGAACGCCGGAACGTCCTCGGGGTAGAGCAAGCTCCACGCATTCACCAGCGCGCCGAACAGCGTGTCGGAATGTATGATTTGGCTCACCTGCTCAAACTGCACGCCGCGCGCGGAAATGTGCAAAGGCGAGAGAAATTTGAGACGGATTTTGAGCGTTGACATGTCTCTCTCCTATTTCGACGTTTCCGACGTGTTGACCACATTCTCAACTACTGGGGCAGCGCCTGCTGTGGGATGAGTTAGAAATTTCAACTCGTCAGGGATGATGATGTCCGCGCGCTCAATCTCTGCCTCGCCGTTTTGGTAATAGGCGAGGTTGCGTTCCTTCAGTGGATGCAAACGCACTTTGACCCGGCCGCTGCCGCGCGAGCCGTGGCCGCCGAGATAATCGTCCTGCAACAGCTTTAGCCCATCGAAAATGGCTTTGATGAACTCGGCTTCACGAGTTTTGTCTTCCTCCCAAATATTGAGCACCATATTCAACGAGAAGCGCGCGCCGGCTGGAACACGCTCAAGTGGGCGCGGCATCGCAGCGGAGGTGACGCGATCGATGACGACTTCGGTCTTCACTTCGGTGAAGGGCATGTCCGTGTTCTTGGCATTTTTCAGCCATTCCACGCTGCCTGGCTCGGACTCCGGTCCGGGCATGAGATGACCATCGCGCACCAGCAAACGTGAGGGCGGAATATCATACTTCTGCGCTTCATCTGCCGGAACCCCGAAGACTTTGCAGATATAATGGTCAATGCCCTTGCCGTCTTCACCGCCGACATAAGGCCCGCGTTTGATGGCTTCACTCATGGGCTTGTGGCCGAAACGCCCTTGGAAGCGCTCGATCAAGCTGCGCATTTTGCCGCGCAACGAAGAGCCGGGAATGTAGGGCTCCTGAGTGACCGGGTGGCGAATCACGGTATTGTCCGTGCTGCCGATGGAAAGCCCGATGTTCTTGCTGCCAATGTGCAAACCGGTGAGGGCCTCAATTTCGCCAGAGATAAAAACTTTCTTGATTAGTTTTATGGTTTTCATGATTGGGTTCTCCTTTTTTTTCAGTCTTTGCCGCCGCTGGCTTTGTGATAAGCCAAAACCGCTTCGAAAAAATCCGCAAAGTTTTGGAAGCGGCGTTTTTTGTCTTGCTCGTTTGCGCCTTCCGAGACGGCTTTGAGGCCTTCGGAGAGAACGGCGTTGAGCTTGTCCGCAACATGGATTTCGTTTCGACCGGCCTTGGCACTAGCGCGTTTTGCCGAATACGCCAACTTCGGACGCAAAAGCAGAACTGATGATTCCACCGTCTCCCAATTATCCATCATCTTCATTTGGATGCGCCGCACCTCGCCAAAGACGTTGCGGATTTGTGAGGCAGTAAGAGGCTTGTCGGCAGTCGCGAGGTCTTTACCGAATTCCTCGGCATATCCCACGGCATGCGCATTCAATTTTTCGCTTACCCATTTTCCAATTTTGTCGACGCCATCGATTTTCTCGATTGATTTGCCGTCGACTTTAACGTCATACTCTACCTTGAGGACCTTTGACATCGCTACTTCTCCTTTCTGATTAGAAATTCAACCCAACGCGCGGGAACGTCGATAAAGCTGACAATCGAAACGCCATCACTAGCTTTCATGGAATCTCCATTTTGGTTTTGCCAACCATTGCCTTGCCAAACACAAGGCTGCCACTCGTTATCAATCAAAGCGTGCTGCAAATTCTCGATCAAAACTTCGTGCTCTTTGTGATGGTCTTTGAAACGTCGCAAGGCGTAAACCAGGCGCCAGCGCCATTTGTTGTAAGCCATCAAATCCATGTATTGCTTCAAGTCGATAGCATGTGTGCGCCTCAACTTTTTGAGCTCCGGTCGCGGCATCTCATACAGCGCGTAAATTTGGCGGAGCCGAGTGACGATGCCGTTATCCAAGCGCAGCGCCGCCGGCTCCAAAGTCAAAGCCGTGTGCAGCGCATTTTTGATGGAAACCGTAATTTCGAAATCATGCCAGCGCAGAGATTTGTCAAGGAAGGTGATGCCATCCTTGCGCGAATCCAGGTCTGGCGGGGAGGCTTGCGCGTTTGCAGCGCGCACATTGTTTTGGGCATGGTGCAAGCGGCGCAAAACGCCGTCAATCTCTTTGGCGGCGTCTTCAGCCTTGCCGGAGAGAATAGCAGATTTGTGAATAGGAAATTTTTCGGGAACCATCACCATGCCGCCGGAAATGGTGAGTTGGGGATTTTTCGTGTACGCGCCAAAATCCTTGTGAATCTCCTGCGCCAGTTCGATCACTTGATCCCACGCGCCGACAATGAAAAGATCGTCCCCACCGGAATAGACAATAAGCGTTTCATTGAAGGCCGGGTTTTCGCGCAGCTTGTTCAAGCGGCCGGAGAAGTAATAATTGAGATGCCAACTCAAAGTCAACACGCGCGCGGCGTTATTGTGCGGCTTCAAACCCTCTGCGAAAATCCGGCCGAGGAAATCAACGTCCATGCGCAGCACGCCGAGACGTTTGAGGCCTCGACTCGCCTCCGCCAGCTTATCATAGTCCAACGGCTCACCCTCTTCGCCTCGAGGAATTTGATTACCGCCATAAAAACGAAAGGCACAATTGACTTGCCGATTGTCGAGCTTGAGCATGAGAAATTTTTCATCGGGATACTCATGAATGTTCAGGTTGTAAAAAGTAACCGGCCGGTCGGGCAGCTCGAATTTTTCGGAGAGATTGAAAATATAATATGAGAACTCGCGCCCGAGCGGATTGAGCATCTGAACGTTTTGAGACGCCGTGTTTCCCGTTACGATGACTTCCGCAATCAAATTGGCTTTAGCAAGGGCTTTGCCGAGATCCTCGGTTTCTTTGCAAAACGGACAAAGGTCCCGCTCTTCAGCGGTATTGGGGCGGCGGACTTTAATCAAGCGAACGTCCTTGCTTTCTTCAAGTCCGCAAACCTCGCAAGTTTTGGCTTCGCCGCCTTCGCCGTGTGCCCCGAAAATTTCGTGATAATGCTGCGGCATGAGCCGACGAAATTTCGCACGCTTGGGCGCTTCGCATTGCTTGCTCACTTCCTGCCACTTGTCGCCAAAACTGTTTGCCATGAAATCATTGCCGCAAAGCCGAACTGCACCGAGACCGAGAAACAACTCGCCGCGATATTTTTCCCAGAACTGTTGCGCGAGTTTACAACTCAATGAACCGGGTTCTTTTTCATTCAGCAAGTCTGCCGCCCAATCCGGCGTGAGCAGATAAAACTTGCCGCCGCTGCTATAAATGAGATTCGCCGCCGTTAACGGGAACCGGTGCTGTACGGAGATTTCATGCAGCAACGACTTGGCAATGGCATCCGCAAGTATGGCTAACTCAAACGAACGCGCTTTGAGACCCTTCGCAACGCCTTTTGCGGAGGAGATGCGGTAAATATACTTTTGAATGCCGCTAATATCGCCGCAGATCAAAGCATAAGTTTGTTCTTCGGGAGCAGGGATCCGCTCGAGTTCTTCGTCACGACGCGGCCAGCACGCTATAATCGCCGTGGATATTTTTGCCAACGCATACAAAGGCACATCCGTCTCGTGCTGCAAATCCCAAGGCGCCAAGCACCAGAAGTATTTCTCGACGAGCGCCAAAACGGTTTCGAGTTTGTCGCTGCTACGGTTTTGATGCAAAAACTGCAATTCTGCGGTGAAGCGAAGTAAGTGCGCCTGCATGGCTTTGTTGCTGACGGCGTTACTTCTTTGCAATTCGGGCTTGCGGTGCAATGGTTGAATCGGCAGATACCATTGTTCTATTTCATCTTCGCGCAGCCGGAGCGATGAAAATATCGAACGCAAGGACTTGGGCGCATAGCTAACGCGCGCGGTGCTTATTTCTTGTCCCAAAGCCAATGCTCGTGCTGTGAGAATAGCGGCAATCTCTTGCGGCGGATTGGTTAGTCCTGCTTGATCTTGCTTTTGCAAGGCTGGAATTTCGTTATAAAGTGAGGCAAACAGGCTAATCTGCTCGTTGGTGCCGTAATGCTTTAAGTATCGGGCAATATCCCAAAATAACGGGCCGAGTAACCACAAGGGAGTTTTCATAATGCTCCTCAATGATTTATTCCGTTCAAACATTAGTTGCAACTTTCGGGCGACGTGTTTATGGCAAAACAATGTCGCGAATGCTTTTTACTTCCGCCTGAGTCATATGACTCATTTTCAGCTCGAATCCTCACGAAATAAAAACACCGACGCGAGCTCGGCAATGACTACCGCGCGATCCGTGGGCACGTCGTCGCGGAAGCCGAGGAACTCGTGCAGCTTGTCGTAAACGTGGCTGAGGTGATTACCGACGGTGCGCACGCTGCGGTGTAAGCGCTCGGCAATGGTCTCATTGCTCAAGCCTTCGCGCACGAGAAGCTCGACGACTTCGCGTTCGGCGCGAGTGAGCTTGCGCTCGACAAATTCTTTCTTGCGTTGCCATTCGATGCGCATGCGAAGCTGTCGCTGTTCTTGCAAAGCTTCCCAGGGATCATCATGCCGGGCCAAGTCCGTGAGCACCGGCGAAACCGCGCTCCAACGCAACACGGGAATGGCGATGAGCTTCACCTCGTCGCCGGGCTGCAACTGCATGCGCTTCTCCTCCAAAATTTTTCCGGTGGAAAGCAGATGCCAGAGACGATCGTGATCGTCAAACAGCATTTGCGCCACGGTCATGCCATAAACCGCCATGGTCTTGCGGCCGCCGGCAATGGAGAGGTGCACGGTTTTGCCCGCGCGTTTTGCCGCGAGCACTTCGCCATACAGCGTCCGGAACAACGCAGCAACCTGCTCTTCGGTCACGATGTCCGAAAGCGGCTCGGGATTGCTGATCACGGTCGTTCTCAAAAGATTGGCATGCTGGGAAGGAGACGCGAAGTACGTTTGTAAGCGCGCCAAAGCTGAACGCACCGGTTCCCGTTCCGCGGAAGTATGAATGACCGAGACTTCGCGCACGTCGTAACCTTGCGCGACGAGCAGCTCCAGTGTCAACGGCACCACTTGCGCTTCGGAGCCGAGCGTGGCGATCAGAATGGCACCGGGTGAAGAAGCAGGAGCATGGTTGTTCCGGGCGGCCATAAAAAGGGCTTGTCTTTTTCTCTCGAAAGTTTATCTTTTGTACCACAATGAGCGGTAAGACCGCTGCAGATCGTCCAGGGTGTTTTCTGCCATCGGTGGTTAAGAGCCCTGGCATACCCGTCTGCAGGGCGCGCTCATTTTTTATTTAAGGGATATTCTTTGTCATACTGTACCCTGCTGCTATACTCATCAAACCATTCACAATCCCCGTTTTCGTATTTTCGAAAAATCCCCCAAGAAAAGATGTCCGCCGCTTGCAGCCCATATTCTTCGACTGAGGATCGATGATGAATGTCGATGGGAATTTGGGGATTCACTCTTCCTTGTAGCTGATTAATCACGGAGGAATTGAATTCCTCGATTTGTGGAACGTTTTTGCTTTTATCAATGATCAATTTGACGCGAGCCTGCGCATTTTCAAGTGGAATGGCATCGAAAACCAGCCTAGAAATATAGTTGTAGATGCGATGTTTTTCTTTCGTCAATTCATCGAATGTCTGCTGTTTATTGAGCGTGACGGAAAAGAGGCTAAAAGGTGTTTTCACCGCATGCTTGTAAAAATATTTTTTGACCGCTATCGGCGTTCCATATCCTTTGAGTTCTGCGATCGTGACACTGCTCCTACTTTTGGGATGAAGCTTTCGAGCGATGGTTTTCTTGACGCTATTGATGATGGCTCTATTGTTCTCAGTTCCTTCAACAACTAGGATCGTAATGGTGAAAAACTTCGACGGCGCCTTGTTGACGAAGTCAAATCCCAAATCGCCGCTCTCATCAAGATAGAGGTACCACATAGTTTCATCCCTGCTTGTTACCGCCTTCACTTGCCGTTTTCTTTTTGCTCTTTGCTTTTTGCTTCAATCTTGCCGTTCCCAAACACTGCGCCCTTGCCGACGTGCACCACCTCACACAGGCGCAACAAATGGAGAAACGGCGAAAGATCACCCTCCAACTGCATGGCCCCGACGAATCCGCCCATACTCATTTTGGTTTGTTGTCTATTGCTGCGACGCTCCCAATCCACCCAGCGCAGGTCACGAGATGCGATGTTGATCCCATCCGCCGCGACCAGTACTGGATGAAATTCCCAATCGAGTGCCGCATCCGGCACGTGAAAATGCGCGAGCTCCAGAACCCGGCGCAGCATCTTGAAGACCAGCATGCGAAGCGTGAAGTCAATGGTGAGATCGTTTTTAAACTTGAGGCGGGTTGGTGTGAGGAAGGAGAGGGTGAGTTGATGTATCTGCCGGCCGACTTCTCGCGACAGAAGGCTTGGCGAAGGAGATTCCAGAAGGCGCTTGCTTGCCCCTTCATAGAGTAGACGCCATTCGTTTTCGTTTTTGTCGCTCTCGGGTTGCAGTTGGCTATGACTACTTTTTGACGTTCCATCCGAGGTGTGCCAGTGGACTCTTTCCAAGCGAAAGGGAAAGCGTCTATCGCCCAAACCCTGTTCCGCCATTTGAGAGACGGCAAAAATGGCGTAAGGATGCAATTCGATAGCCTGGCCGAGGAGGATCAGATCAAACTGCAGAGGATTTCCCGGCTGAAAGTTTTGCGTGGTGTCAAAAGGCTCAAAAACATAAGGCCGCGGCGCCGTATCCAAGCCCCGCAAAAACCTCGGGGCATCTCCTTCGATAAAGGTCTCGAATAAGCGTGGATACACGCATTGGCGGCGCAGCATGCATGACTCGCAGGGTTGCTGCGGGCCCATGACGCAAACCGTGCGACGCAAAGCGTGACCAAAGGCGCCGCGCAGCAGCGAACCTTTGTAGGAAGGTAAAAACGCAGATTGGCGCGCGGACAACTCGAACCGAAGCCGCAAGTAGGGAAGCGTGGGTAAACGGTAAAGCATGAGGCGACTCCCCGATTGGAATGAGAGTTCTTTGCAAGCAAAGATAATGGGGAATTTTTGAAAAACAAGAGTTGATTACAGGCTTTTTCGTGAAAACGTGCATGGACACAACGAATGTCACCCAATGAACTCCAAATAATTTTCCCGATGCGCGGTTTGAAAGCTCGCGTTGGAATAAGCCGCCAGCCAATCTTTGGGTGGCTTGGCTTCTTGGGGTTGCCATTTCATTTCATAGCCAAAGAGCCGGCCTTCACGCTCTTCGATTAGATCAAAACTACGCGCAGATTATCTGCAACTCACATGCGCGCCGCGATTCCCCCAAACAACTCCGAGAAAAAATCCACAAACGGACCGATGAGGGTCCATAGAATTGAAACGCCGGTGAAGCGGCCGAGCAGGATCAATCCCAAGAGCACGAAGGGGCCGTATTGTTCGAAACGGAGGAAAGCTTCGAGCATGCTATCGGGCAGGAGGCTGCGGAGAATTTTGCTGCCATCGAGCGGCGGGATGGGTATGAGGTTGAAAAAAGCGAGCACGAGGTTGATGAACAAACTATAGCGCACCATTAACTTGAACAGCGCGAAAGCGCCTTCAGATGGAGAAGCATCAATGCTGAGGGCGCGCAGCGTTATTCCCGCAATGAAAGCGAGAATGATATTCGAGACCGGTCCGGCGAGCGCGACGAGCAACATGTCGCGTTTGGGATCGCGAAAGTATTGCGGATTGACCGGCACGGGCTTGGCCCAGCCAAAGTTCACGAGGAACAACAACAGCGTGCCGAGCGGGTCGAGATGTTTGAGAGGATTGAGCGTGAGCCGCCCCATCATTTTGGCGGTGGGATCGCCGAGGCGATTCGCAATATAGGCGTGAGCAAATTCGTGAACGGTAAGCGCGATGAGAATCGGCGGGGCGAGGAGTAAGAGCTGTTCTAGGGTTGGCAACTTTTGCTATTCCGGTTTGATTTGCAACAGAGGCGCGCCTTTTTCAACGGTCATGCGACTTTCAACCATCGTTTCCATAATCAAGCCGGAAAGAGGCGATTTGATTTCGTTCTCCATTTTCATGGCTTCGATCACGAGCAGGCTTTGCCCCTTTTTAACGCTCTCCCCTTTCTGCGCTTCCACGCGCACGATCAAACCCGGCATGGGAGCTTTGATTGTGGTGATGCCCGTTTCGGATTGCGCCCCGCTCTGAAATTTCTTCAGGGCTGCGCTGCGCTCATCTTCGACTTGCGCTTCAAAAACATGAGGGCCAAGGCGGACTTCGTTTTTCTTCGCCTCGATTTGAACGGAAAAGACTTCCGCGTTCCAGCGTAGGTAATAAAGATTGCCGCGAACGTGACGCAACTCCACCTGCTCCGGCATGCCGTTCAGTTCTACCGTGCCGGTCTGCACATTTTTAATCACAAAAATTTCGTCGCCGACTCGAACGCTGTAATTCATGCCTGCTCGCGGTGGCTTTGCTGAAAGGCTTTGCGTTTTTCAAACACGATGACGCCAAAAACATGAGAGGGGTTAATTCCACTCTTCCCGTTCGTCCCAATCCATGCTTTCGTCTTCTTCATCAAAATCTTCTTCCTCTTCATCCCATTCTTCATCTTCCCAATCTTCTTCTTCTTCTTCGGCGGCGTCATCTTCTTCGTCCTCCTCCTCTTCGTCTTCCCAATCCTCTTCCTCTTCCCAATCTTCTTCGTCTTCCTCTTCCCAATCTTCCAAATCATCTAACTCTTCTTCTTCACCGGCTTCTTCTTCGTCCCAATCTTCGTTTTCTTCTTCGCTTCCTTCCTCGCTTTTTGCTTCGCCTTCGCCTTCAACTTCTTCTTCCGTCTCATCATCTTCGTCGTCGTCTTCCTCTTCTTCTTCTTCCTCTTCCGGATCTGTTTTGCGACGAGGAGAAGCCTCTATTGCATGAGGCCCGTCTTCCAACTCTTCCGCGTCGGATAGAAAAGCGCGACCAGCTTCGCCGAGGGGCGCTTCCACCTCAGTTTCGGATTGCGCCTCCGAGCGAAGTTCTTCAGTCTGAAAAGTAATCTCCATATTTCTTCTCCTTGAATTTTGGCCGAGTTGCCATTCGATATGAGCCGCACCCGCTTCATGCGCGAGCGGCAGCGTAAGCTTTATCTTCAACCGCCGTTTTGAAACCGGTTTGAAATTGCAATTGATAATAAGTAGACTCGATTTGATCGAGCATACGTTGCACGGAAAATTTTTGCAGCGCCAGCTTGCGGCCGGCCTCGCCCATTTTCCGGCGCAAGCTTTCATCTTCCAAGAGCCGCAAGCAGGCTTGCACCAAAGCTTCCACGTTGCGCGGCGGAATCAAAATCCCGGTTTGCACGTCTTGCACGATATCCAGCACGCCATCATTATTAGAGGCGATCACGGCTTTGCCAGCAGCCATTGCTTCGATGAGCGCAAGCCCGAAGGCTTCTGCATGCGAAGGAAAAACGAATATGTCCATCGCCGCAAGCACGACCGTCACGTCTTTGCGAAAGCCCAAAAATTTTACGGTTTCTTCAAGCTGCAACGCTTTGCGTTTTTGCAAAATAATTTCGGCATCCCGCGGCTCGCCGCGTGTGGCTTCACCAACGATCAGAAACTTCGTGTTCGGCCGCAAGCGCCGGAGCCGCGCCGCCATTTCCAAAAACTCCAAATAGCCCTTGCTGATTTGCAGCCGTCCTACCATACCCACAACCACATCCTCGTGCGAAAATCCGAGCTCTTGCCGCAACGTGCGATCAGAAATTTTGGCCAGGGAGAATTGTTCCGGATCGACACCATGATGAATGACCCCGACTTTTTCTGACGAGATGGGATGCGTGGCAATCAGGTTTTGTCGGATGACCTCGGATATGGCGATGAGAAAATGAACGTGTCGATAGAGCCAACGATGGAGAGGATCGCGCTTGGGTTTGCCGGTTCCAATGTGTTTGGTCAGCAGCAATGGTATTTTTCGTCCAATCTTGCTGAATGACAGAGCGGGCACGATCGTCCATAAATCCCGTGAAAAATGCGCGTGTATGATTTCCACCGGCTGCGCTTTCAACCAGCGCGCCAAACGTATAACGCGGCGAGGATGAAAGTAACCGGAAAGATCGAGCAGGTAAGGCTCGAACCCGGACTCGCGCAGATCGTGCGCCAGCGGCGTGTTTGGCGCGCATGCGGTGAGAACGTGATGACCACGACGCGCAAGCTGCCGCGCTAGAAACCCGACGTGCATTTCCATACCTCCCCACGAGCGTGAGGTGCAGATCAGCAGAATGTGCGACATTCTGAGCCTGTGTTAGATACTTGAAGAGGCCGAACCTGCAAAAATTCGGTGCGCAAAATAAACCATCGGTTTTCAAAAAGCAAGATTTTTTTAGGCAGGTTTTGGATAGATAAGTGGCAAAATTACAAAGGCGCGCGCACGGAAGAGCATCCCGTTAAACATAGAGCTTATTCGCCTCGAGATAACCTCGCACGCTCTCCGGCGCTAAGTAGCGAATCGACTTTTGCTCGTTCATGCGCCGGCGAATATCTTTGGAGGAGAGATCGATCATCGGCGCCTCTAAGTTGAGATAGCTGCCTTGCAACTCGGGCGCAATGGCTCGTGACTGCAATTCCAAACGCGGATAAACCGCCAAGGTCGCAAGCTGCAAGATCGCTTCGGGTTCGCGCCACGTATGAAAATTTACCAAGCTATCTTGCCCGATGATGAGATAAAATTGCGCGTGACTATACTCGGGAAATTGTTTGAATGCGCGGAGTGTGTCCACCGTATAGGAAGGGCCGGAGCGTTGCAGCTCGAGCGTGGAGATCGCAAAGCTCGGATGATCGGCGAGCGCCAATTCCAACATGGCGAGGCGATGCTGCGAGGGCGTGATTTCTTGCGTCTGTTTGTGCGGCGGCTGCGGCGCGAGCACGAACAACACGCGCTCCAATTGCAAAACTTCGCGCGCGGTTTCTGCGACGATCAAATGCCCGAGATGAATCGGATCGAACGTGCCGCCGAAAATTCCAAGTTGCATGCAAGCGACCCTTGAGATAAAACGTAATAAAAGAAAACCGTCCCCTGAAAAAAAGAACTCCCACGAAAAGAGCAGGCATTTCGTGGGAGTTCCATTTTCACGGGAGAAAGCCTTTAGTTTCTTTCGAATTAAAACCGCGCTTTTCCGTCAAACATTTTTTAACCGCGAATACACGCCAATGCCCGCTCATATTTCTTTATTCGCGTTAATTTGCGCTCATTCGCGGTTCCCTTGTTTGGTTGCGGCTTATCCGCTGTGTTATTGTCATTACTTTTTCGCGCTGCCGTTCGTGCTGAGCCGCTCTTCAACGAGCTTGAGCAATGCTGCGGCGCGCTCTTGAAACTTTGGCTTGGCGGCCGCGGCTCCGGTTTCGCTTGGGCTGGCGTCGCGGCGATATTTGTCCATCAACAAATGAATCGCGTCGCGGGACTCGTCGTACTTGGCGATTTTGTATAAAATTTCGGCTTTATAAAACAGCGTCGCCTCGGCATATTTCGTGTCATAGAAGCGCGCCAGCACCTCGTCAAAATAAACCAGCGCCGACTCGTAATAAGCGAGCTTGCGATACAAGTCCGCAGTGTCGAAATCTTTTTTCGCAAGCTTGTTGCGAACTTGCTGGAAGTAGTTCTGCACCTCCTCTTTCAGTGCGCTCTCAGGATAATCTTCCATGAACTGCTGAAATTCTTCGATCGCCTGCCACGTGTATTTTTGATCGAGGTCGGATTTCGGCGAGAGCTTGTAATAAGCCAAGCCGATTTTGAATTGCGCGTCGTCGAGATATTCGCTTTGGGGATAAAGGCGAATCAGTTTTTTATATTCTTCGCCGGCGATGATGTACTCCTCCATGTGAAAATGGCATTCCGCCAAATAGAACTGCGCTTTGTCCACGATCGCGCTGCCCGGCGCGTTCAGCGTGATAATGCGAAACTGCGTGCGCGCTTCAAAGTAATCGTGCTTCTCAAAGAGCTTCAGGGCGTGCTCGAGCCGCTCATCGGTGGTCAAATTCGCGCGCAGCTTGCCGCCGCCGCAGGCCGATAACGTGGCGCAAACTCCGAACGCGAGCAAAATCCGCGTCATGAGCGAAAGGCGAGCGCCGAGTTTTTTTGCAAGAAGGTTCATCTGTAGCATTGTCAAAATCCCTATTGACTTCGTAAGGAATAAAAAGCGTAAATGATCGCGCCGGTGGCTGCGGTCAACAGCGCCGGTTCCAGCCATGAGCGGCGATTTTCGTTTGCTTGCCAAACACCGGCCGTAAAAGGCAGGCTCGGCGTTTCTAATTTCTCCACGCTGACTTTCAGCGTGTCATCGTGTTTTTCCTCCAGCGCTCCTTGAAAATGACTCCGGCTTGATTGCATGTCGCGCACGTCAAAATCAACCGCGACTCGAGCTTCACGCCGCAACGGAGAACGGCGGAACCAGCCCGGCTTTGGGAGCTTGCGATAGCGCAATTCAAACGCGATGATTTTGAATTGCGCGGCGATGCCTTCGTTCTTCTTCAAACCTGTATCGGAGCGCGCGTACACGAGCCGAGATTTGCGCGCGAACGCTTCGACCAAGCTTGTATACAACATGCGCTCCGGCGATTGCGCTTCCAAAGAGCGATGTTCGAGATAAACGACGGTTGCGCCGGTCTTGTCGATAATCGAATCCGCGCGTAGGGCGATTATTGCAAAGAGCCGTTGCAGCGTTTCCAAGTTGCTCGCGTTCGTTTGCGCGCGGGCTTCCTGCGCACAAGCAAACAACCGGATTAGAACTAGAATTAAAACAGTCTTATGCACGGTCGCAATCGTTAGCCGACGAAATAAAAGTTAGCACTTCACCGTGAAGCAGCGCTCCCACCTCGCAATGTCATTTGAAGAAGAACCTTCCCTCGCACTGGGCACAAATCTCAAAACCGGCTTTGTTCCATGCACTAGGGAGGGTTCTTACAGAATGACATTGCGAGGCGCGGCTCATCTCCACTTGTTCCAAACAGAGTTTGAAAAAGAGACCCCGGCGTTTCCTCAAATCCGAAACGCGACGGTCAAAGCGTGAATGAAACGGCGATCTCCCTGCATTGTTCGCTCTGCCACGACGCCGTAGTTGATGGCCCAATGCGAGTATTGCGCGTGGCTCGCGCGTGAGCGCGGCCAGTTGAGATCGAGCAAACCGATACCCGCGCTCACCGCAGCCTGCTCATCTTCGAGTTTATAAAAAGAGCCGAGCCGCAATGCCAAAAGAGAAAACAGGCCATATTCAAAGCCCAAGTGCGGTTCGCGTCGCACCATGTCGCCGCCGTCTTCCACAACATTGCGCAGATCGAAGCTCACGGTCGTGCTCGGATGCGGACGATAACTCAACCCCAAATTGACGCTGCTATCGACGATGCGCTCGGGATAATCGCGTTGATTGGCCATCTCGCGCGCGGGCACCGTGAGATAACTCACGCCCAACAACACAGCTCGGCTCGGCGCGAGCGTGATGCCATACGAAGCGAGGACTTTCCAAATTCTCTGTTCGGCGCCGCGCGGCTTGAGATAATATAAACCCACGCTGCCGCCGACGCTCACACGTTCCGCGAGGCGCATGCGCAACGCCAAGACGTTGTATTGATTATCCAAGTAGCCCGTCGTCTCCCACATCTTCTCGGATAACAGCGCATCGCTCGTGGCTTGCTCGCCTAAAATCGCCGACAAATCAAACGGGCCGGCGCGCAGTGTGAAACCTTTCAACAGCAATCCAATCGTTGCCAACGTTTGCGCAAAGCTCTTCTCTTCTTTATCAAAAAAAGAAGAGCTTTGTGAAAATGCCAACGCCGGCGTCAAAGGATTGAGAAAGAGCTGAAAGCGAGCATGGCGATCGAGGTGATAGCCGCCGGCGTTCGCGGGATTATATAAACCCGCTGCCAGCGCATCTTCAACGGCAACGTATGCTCCGCCCAAAGCCAACGGCCGCGCCACCAATGTATTCGTGGTGAGATAGAGATGCTGATCTTGGCAGAAAGCTTTGGCACTGAACAGAGAAAAAAGCAGCGCGGCGATATTGTACTTCACATGCGAAAACTTGCGACAGCTATAAACACACATTCGAGCATTCATATCTTAGACGATGATCATCTCTCAAAGGCTTTATCATCTTCAATTCCCTCTCGAGGGGGGAATATAAAATTTTACGGCGCACTTCAATCGCTCTCTCTTCCCAGCCATCCGAACGTTGCTGCACGAGCTTGCTATAAAGATACGGCAGGGCAAAGAAGAAGAGCAGCAGCGCGGCGAGGCCGAGGCATGCGGATAAATTTTCACGCGTGCGCCACATGGCCAGCAACAGCGCATTGATCGACACGACCCAGAACGACACGGCATAAACACTGGCGCTGGGCGCATATTGCAAAAGCTGCAGAAAATACTCTTGGGTGTAACCCAGCTTAAGCGAGGGCGCGGCCGGCTCGCTGAAGGAGCGCGCATATTCCAACAACGCCCAGAGGAACGGCGCAAGCAGCAAATATCCCGTAGGCCAAAGCTTGCGCAGCGGCGCCAACGCTACCGCGAACAGCGCGAAATACGCGGGCTGAATGAGCACAAACGAAATCATGCTCGGCAAGTTGAGCCACAAATTCGAAGCGATCACGGTGACGCTTGCAACCATGCCGACGCCGTAGCCCCAACGCAGTGACGACCCGAAGGTTTTGTCTTCGAGCAACAGCAGAAACGGAATAAACGCCCAATAAGCCAGGAAGCCGTAGCGAAACGGAGGGTACGCCAACGCCAATGGGATTGCGGCCAAAAGATAGAGCAGCAGGTCGCGCGGCATCAGAGTTTGACCTCTTTGCCGAGCTGCGCGGATTGATACATGGCTTCGATCACGCGCATGCGTTCGAGGCTTTCCGCGCCGCCGGAGAGCATGGGTTGGTCTCCGCGCAAACACTGCACGAAATGGCGCAGCTCGTCTTTGTAGGAAAGCTTGTAGCGATACGAGGGCGTTTCATCCAATTGCGGCGTGATGTTGACGAGGCCTTCATTCATGGCTTTGATGACGCGCAGCGGATTGAGCACCGCGCCGCCTTTCGTGCCGAACACGTCGAGATATAATTTGTCTTGCGTGGTGAGCAGGGTCCATCCCACTTCCAATGCGATCGTGCTGCCGTCTTCAAGCTGGATGAATGCGACGGCCGCGTCTTCCACGTCGAGCTTCGCGACGTGATTGTACGTCGCGGCTTTGACGCTCTTCACTTTTTTATTGCCGAACAACCACAGCGTCATGTCGAGAATTTGAATGCCCAAATCCATGAGCACGCCGCCGCCGGAATATTTTTTATTGAAGAGCCATGCGCGCTCGTTCCACTTTTCCTGCCGCCGCAGCCAGCCGCACTTGGCGTAAAAAATCTCGCCCAACTCGCCGTTCTCGATGAATTGCCGGAGATTGATCACGTCGCGCCAAAAGCGCACGTTCATCGCGACCATGAGTTTGCGCTTGTGTTGCTTGGCCGCGCGCACCATCTGCTCCGCTTCTTCCACCGTGCGGCTCATCGGTTTTTCGACGAGCACGTGTTTGCCCGCGGCGAGCGCGCTGAGCGCGATCGTTTTGTGCATGTTGGTCGGCGCGCAAATATCAACGGCATCGACGTCATCCATTTTATAGATCGCGGCGTCGTCCGTAAAATATTGCGGAATGCCGAAACGTTCCGCCACGCCTTTCGCGCGCGCTTTGTGCGTATCGCACACCGCGACCAACTCGACGCCCGGTATCGTTTTCCAATTCGGAATGTGCGCCACCTGTGCGATGCCGCCTGCTCCAATCACCGCCAGCCGAATGTTCTTCATGTGCTTTGATTTCTTTGCGTCGCCAAGCTGTCCAAATAATTTTGTAAGATGAACACTGCCGCCAATTGATCGACGACTTGCCGTTGCTCGCGCGCGGACTTGCCCAAATCCGTGAGCGTGCGCTGCGCTTGCCGGCTCGAAAGACGCTCATCCCACGCCACCACGGGCAATTGCACTTGCTGCGTGAGCACATCGATGAAGGCGCGAACTTTTTGCGACATTTCGCCTTCGGCCCCGTTCATATTGCGCGGCAAGCCGACGACAATTAAGCCGACGCTTTCCTGTTTAATGAGCGCGCGCAAACGCTCCAGCAGTTCACGCTGCGAGCGACACTGCAACGTCTCGCGGCCGTGGGCCATGAGCAACAACGTATCGCTCACGGCAACGCCGATACGCTTTTGCCCGTAGTCCAACGCGAGCACGCGCGCGCCCGAAGGCACTAGTGGGTTATTCATGAAAACAAAAATATTTGGCGGAGTTATTTGATGACAAAATTATTCCCAGCAACTTCCGCGATGCCTGCAGAGCGCATGGAGCTTCTTTTAATAATCTTGTCATGAGATCATTTTTGCCTGCGGCTCGACTTCAATTGCTCGCAGCTTCCGGAGCCGGGTTATTTTTTTTATCCAACGCTTCATCGTTCCAATTTTCCCAGCCGGAGCCTAAACGCTCGCGCGGCGTGATTTCCGTGAGCGGTTGTTTGAGCACTTCTTTGAGCAGCTTGCCGGCTTTGAAATGCGTTTTGCGGCGCGCGGGCACGTAGATGATCTCGCCGGTTTTGGGATTGCGCGCTTTGGGCTTGGGCTTCGTGGTCTTCACTTCGAACACGCCGAAATCGCGCACTTCGATGCGAACCTCAGGATTCGCTTCTTCCATAAACTCGCGCAACGCGGTGAAAACGCCGTCAACGATTTTTTCGGTGAGATAGATTTTTTCGCCGATGATTTTGGCGGTGCGTTTGGCCACATCTTTTTTGGTGATCGTGTTTTTCATGAGAGCATACTCCTCAGTTTGCGTTTATCCCTTCCTCACGAAGAGAGATTATCCCGCTTCCGCCTCAACCATCGACTCGGCGGCGTTGTCCATGCGCTCGATGCTGAACACGCCGCTCACTTTGCCGATCTTGCTGATGACTTGCGTGAGATGGTGCAGGTTCTTGACCTCGACAATGATATTGCTGTGTACTAGAGAATTTTCCGCGCGCATCTCGATGCGCACAATGTTGGTATCCGAATGCGCGATCGCCTCGCTCACGTCGCGCAGGAAATTTTTGCGGTCTTCGCCCATCAAGTGCAAGCACACCATGAAATGCTTGTCCGGCTCGACGTCCCAATTCACTTCGATGACGCGCTCCGCGTTTTGCATGAGCTGCAGCGTGTTCTTGCAGTCGGTGCGATGCACCACCACGCCGCGGCCGTGCGTAAGAAAACCCATGATGCGGTCGCCCGGCACGGGTTGACAACACTTCCCGAACGTGATGAGCAGATTATCCAAGCCCTGCACGCGCACGCCCTTCGATGCCCCTCGCGCCTTGCTGAGAAACTTCTTCAGTATGCTTTCGTTTTCGGGCTGCGCTTGGTGCTCGGGCACGAGCTTGCGCAGCACGCTTTGCGCGGAAATATCGCCGCGCCCCACGGCGCTATAGAGGTGAAGCTCGTCGCTCAATCCGAACGTGCGCGCAATCTCGGCCAACTCATGCGGCGATTTGTTGAGGCGCATGCGCTTGAATGAGCGCTGTAAAATTTCCTCGCCGAGCTTCTGGCTCTGCTCCACCATCGACTCTTTTACCCACCGCTTGATTTTGGAGCGCGCTTTCGAGGTGCGCACCGAGCGCATCCAATCGGGATTCGGCTTTTGATTCCCGCTGGTGATGATCTCCACCGCGTCGCCGCTTTTCAATTTGTGATTGAGCGGCACGATGCGGCCGTTGATCTTTGCGCCGATGCAATGATAGCCGATGTCGGTGTGCACCGCGAACGCGAAATCCACCGGCGTGCTGCCCACCGGCAATTTGATCAAATCCCCTTTCGGCGTGAACACGAACACTTCGTCTTGGAACAAATCGATCCGCAAATTCTCCATGAACTCTTGCGGGTCCTTGATGTCGTGCTGCCACTCCAGCATTTGCCGCAGCCAGACGAGTTGCTTATCAAGCTCGTCGTCTTTGGCCTTGCCTTCTTTGTAACGCCAGTGCGCGGCCACGCCCACTTCCGCCATGTGGTGCATTTCTTCGGTGCGGATTTGAATCTCGATCATCTTCCCGCCCTCGCTGATCACCGTCGTGTGCAGCGATTGATACATGTTCGTTTTGGGCGTTGCAATGTAGTCTTTGAAACGCTCTTGCACGGGCGTGAAGAGGCTATGCACGATGCCCAGCGTGAAATAACACTCTTCCATGCGGCGCACGATGATACGAATCGCGAGCAGATCGAACACCTCTTCGAACGGCTTGTCACGGCCGTTCATTTTTTGATGGATGCTGTAAAAATGTTTGGGACGCCCGGTGATCTTGGCAATTACGCCTGCGGCTTTCAGCTCGCGGCGAATCGGCGCGGTGATGCGGCGAATATAGGCCTCGCGCTCAGTGCGTTTCTCCGTGATCTTTTGCACGAGCTCCCAATAATCATTCGCAGACAGCGTTTTGAATGCCAGGTCTTCCAATTCCCATTTCATTTTGGCGACGCCCAAACGGTGCGCGAGCGGCGCATAAATTTCGCGCGTTTCCACGGCGATGCGTTGCCGCTTTTTTTCGGGCAGAAACTCGAGCGTGCGCATGTTGTGCAAGCGGTCCGCGAACTTGATCAAGATCACGCGAATGTCTTTCACCATCGAAAGCAACATCTTGCGAAAGTTTTCCGCTTGCTGCTCTTCCACGCTGTCGAACTTCAGCTCGGAAATTTTTGTGACGCCGTCGACCAGGCCCGCGATCTCCGGCCCGAATTTCTCCTGCACCTCTTCAATGCTCACGCCCGTGTCTTCGACCACGTCGTGCAGCAAGCCGCCCGCGATCGTCGCGTAATCGAGGCGCAAATCGCACAGAATTTTGGCGACTTCGACGCAGTGCTCGAAATAAGGCGCGCCGGATTTGCGCAATTGATTTCGGTGCGCTTCCTGGCTGAAATAAAACGCGCGCGTCAACAATTCCGTATTGATCGGATAACGGCTATAGCGCTTCAGTTTCCGCAGAATACGCTGAAACGTCTTTTCGAAGTCAATGGTTGTAGTGCTCATGGTGCAGCTTTCTCAGCGGCAAGCTCGCGGCAGTCTGCGCTATACCGTCACGCTGATGTTGGTCGTTGCGAATGTTGGCAATAGCCTCATGATTTGATGATCGTTCCTCCTTAGCCTGTCATTCAGGAGGAATCCTTTTGAAAACTTGGCACAATCCCAGTGCTCAAAAAGTTTCCTCCTGAATGACAGCGAGAGACGGCGCAAATGCCGAATCCGATCATCAAATCATGAGAAACAAAATTCTATTCAAAGCCCTACAAAAAAATCTAATCCTTCAACGGCTGCCCTTTCGCATCCGTAGTGATCGAGGAGCCGACTAAGATAAGAATGCCTTCGATCAATCCCCAAATCGCGCCGATGCCGCAGGTCACGATTGTAACGGCAATCTGAGCGATGCCAATGCCGGTGTATCCCAGGTAAAAGCGATGCACCCCAAATCCACCCAAAAAGATTCCGAGCAAGCCGGCCGCCAATTTGGATTTGGCGTCAAACGGCATTGCGGTGGCGAGCTGCACGCCGCACTTGACGCAGATCGTTGCTGCAGGGTTGGTTTCAGCGCCGCAATTCTGGCAAAACTTCGCGCCGCTCTTCGGCGGGCAGCCGCATGATACGCACATCACCGCTTGTATAGGAACTTCCTTACCGCAATTTCGGCAAAACATGCTTCCTCCTCACTTTGAGTTGGTCTACTTCTTATTCAAAAAAATAATCATGACTACGAAGCTTTGATTGAAAATTTTCAATTGCAAATTTTCAATTTAAAATTTGCAATGCTTTTGCTTTTGATCGCTAAGAGCCTTTAAAACGGCGATTGCCCCACTGGCGCCTCCTGATGGAAGCGATCGAGATTCGCGAACTGCACGTTGTCTTTGATGAACATCAAATTCACGGTGCCGGTCGGACCATTGCGTTGCTTGCCGATGATGATCTCCGCCGAGTTGTCGTTCAGCTCGCGCGCGTACATATCCGGGCGATAGATGAACATCACCACGTCCGCGTCCTGCTCGATGGCGCCGGACTCGCGCAAATCCGAAAGCTGCGGGCGTTTATCGCCGCCGCGTTGCTCGACCGCGCGCGACAACTGGGAAAGCGCGACGACCGGCACGTCCAACTCTTTTGCCAGCGCTTTGAGCGCTTGCGAGATCAGCGAAATTTCAACCTGCCGGCTTTCCGAGCCGCGCGGGCCGCGTACGAGCTGAAGATAATCGACAACGAACATGCCGACTTTCTTTTCCGCGGCCAAGCGTCGCGCTTTGGCGCGAATCTCCATCACCGAAAGTGCAGGCGTGTCGTCGATATAAATCGGCGCTTCGGCGAGACGGCCGACGCCGCGCACGAGCCGTGAAAAATGCTCGCGCGGCAATTTGCCCGTGCGCACCAAATGCGAATTGACGCGCGCTTCGCTGCACAACAAACGCAGCGCAAGCTGATAGTTCGCCATTTCCAGCGAAAAAAATCCCACTCCAATCTTAGCGTCAACCGCCACGTTACGCGCAATGTTCAAACAAAAAGCGGTTTTGCCCATGGAAGGCCGGCCTGCAACGATGATGAGATCGGAAGGCTGAAAGCCGGAAGTCATTTCATCCAAATCACGAAAGCCGGTAGGCACGCCGGTCACGCCGCCGCCGCGCGCATGATACGATTCAATGGTCTCGAACGTGCGGTGCAAAATCGGATTGATGGACTCGAATCCGCGCCGGAGGCCGCGCTCGGAAAGCGCGAAGATGCGCTGCTCCGCGCGATCAAGCAGATCGTCAACCTGCTCTTTGCCGTCGAATGCTTCCGTCGTAATTTCCGTGGCGATGCCGATGAGGCGGCGCAAGATCGCTTTTTCGAGCACGAGACGCGCGTGATATTCGACGTTCGCCGCCGAGGCTACGCGCGCAACCAGCTCGGTGAGATAATAATTGCCACCGACGGCGTCCAATTCTTGCCGGCGTTGCAACTCTGCGCCGACAGTGAGCACGTCAACCGGGTGATTGCGTTCGAAGAGGTGATGAATCGCGCCGTAAATTTTTTGATGGTCGCTGTTATAGAAACACCAATCTTCGAGCACCTCGAACGCTTTGCTCACGGCATCGGCCTCTTGCAGCATCGCGCCGAGCACGGCTTTTTCGGCATTGAGATCTTGCGGCGGCAAACGATCGATCACTTGATCGACGTTCAGCTTCTCAAAATTTCCGCTGCGATTTTCTTTGGGCTCGTTCACAGGTTATCTTGCGCCAATTTTAAAAGCAAAACTATTTCTGGCAAAACGATTAAAGCTTTTTTTAATTCCCCCCTCGATGGGGGTCAGGGGGGGTGTTCTTCGGATATAGACGAACTCAATCAAACTCGTATTCAAAAGTAAAGGGATGCTGCTGCGCATGCCCCGTCGCATAACTGCCCTCGCCGCGCAAGCCACGCAGTTCGTTGGTGCCGGAGCCGGGCATGACTCTCAAAGTTGACTTCGCAATACCGCCTTCGAAAACGCCTTTGTCTTCCAACACGAAACTGCCGGAGCGAGTGCCGATCTTTCCAACGACGCGCTCATATCCGAAATAGTTGGCAGAGCCGTCGGCATTGTAAATCATCAAATACTCCAACGTGCCTTCGCCCTCAATCTCACCGTGATAAGCTTTGTGTACGCTCGCGCGCACCAGCTTCGGCGCGCCTTCAAGCTCGTTGAAGGGGTTCTCTTTCCAGCTTTTTATTTCGAAGGCGGCGGTGGCGCGGGGTTTCATAATCGCTCCTTGACTGCTTCACTGTTGATGTGTAATGCCCACCCTCGAACTGTCATCCTGTAAGGATCTTCCCTCGCACTTGGCACATCTTTCAAAACGGAAGTTCTGCCGAGCACGAGGAACGGTTCTTACCAGAATGACACGTTAAGGGGAAATTGCAAACCAACTTGTGTCAATCATGTTGATTAAAAACTCGCTTGAAGATTTGAAACCCCACCTCCGCCTTCGACAGCAACGGCAACGTCTCAACATTCCCCTTTGCATCCAATATCGCAACTTGATTCGTATCCGTTCCAAAACCTGCGCCCGCATCGCGGGGGTTGTTCACAACGATGAAGTCTAAATTTTTTCGGCGCAGTTTGGCGCGCGCGTTTTCTATTTCATCAAACGTTTCGAGCGCGAAGCCGACGTGTATGGCTTTCGTTTTGCGTTGACCGAGGCCGTGCAAAATATCTTCGGTCGGTTCCAACTCCATTTTGAGCAAGCCGGGCAGCTTTTTTATCTTCTCTGAAGAAACAGCAGCCGGGCGATAATCCGAAACTGCGGCGGACATCACGAGAATATCCGTGCCTTCGTAATGTTGCAGCGCGACTCGATACATATCCGCAGCAGAGACGACCGGCGCCATTTGAACTTTATACGGCGCGGGCAGAGTCGTTGGGCCATGCACGAGCACGACTTTTTCTGCGCCGAGCGCAACGGCTGCCTCAGACAAAGCAAAACCCATCTTGCCGGTGGATGGGTTTGTCAACATGCGCACGGGATCGAAGTATTCTTCGGTTCGGCCCGCGGTGATTAAAATTTTTTTGCCTTTGAGCGGCTGCTCGTTTTGCAAAGCTGCAAGTAGCGCAGACAAAATCCATTCGAGGCGCGCGAGCCGGCCCCAACCTTCCCCTTCTGAACTCGTGGCGAGTGCGCCGTGCTCGGGTTCGACGATGTGATAATCCGCTTCGTGCAGCAAGGCCACGTTGCGCTGCACGAGCCGGTCTTCCCACATCGCGGAGTTCATGGCCGGACAAATCACAATCGGCACCCGCGCCGCGCGAATCGTGGCGCTCACGGGTTCATCGGCAAAACCATTGGCAATGCGCGCAATCGTATTCGCCGTCGCGGGGCATACGACGATCGCATCCGCCCAGCGCGACCATTTGATGTGCTCGATCTCCGCGTTCTCACTCAATGCGAATGCGTCGGTAAGCACGGGGTGCTCACTAAGCGCCGCGAACGTCAACGGTGAAATGAACTCACGACTGCCCGAGGTCATCATCACGCGAACACTCGCCCCTTTGCGCCGCAACTCGCGCAGAAGCTCGCAGCTTTTGTAGGCTGCGATGCCTCCGCTAATCGCCAACACAATTTTTTTGCCGTCGAATATCAAGGAACTCACGCTTCCAAATTATCCCTCTTGAGGGGTGTTGGTCTCACATGCAAATAGAGGGGTAGAGACGAGCCGGCGACTCGTCTCTACTTACCGATCTTCGTCCGTCTTTTCGGCGTAATGGAAATCGAGCTTGCCGGTCAACATTTCATCCAGCGAAATCGTCGTGGGCTTGGGCATGCGAATGTATTTCACCGGCGCGGCTTGGCGCTCTTCGCGGCCCTCTTCGCTTTCGGGATCCAAATCATCCGAAGAAGAATTTTCCAGCGAGCTATCGTAGCCGATTTCTTGTTCGATATAACGCTTCTGATCGTCGTTGATTTGGCGCGCGCGCTTCGCCACCACCACGATGGCTTCATAAACGTTGGCTGCGTGCTTTTCCAATTCTTCCAGTGGAACTGTGCTGACCATGACACCTCCAGATTGTGTCCGATTTTATTGGGACAAGGTTCGAAGTTGCGTTCGTAGTGAGCGTTTACTACAAACTTATTTGCGATGTTGATTGATGATTTTCATGACCCCTTGCACAGTGTGCTCAAGGTCGCGATTTTCTAAAACGTAGTCGTAATGTTCGGCCATCTCCATTTCCTGCGCTGCGCTTTGCAAACGCAGATCGATTTCTTCGGACCGGTCCGTGTTGCGAGCCGCGAGCCGATTGCGCAAGGATTCCATCGAGGGCGGTTTGATGAAGATCAAAACGGCGCGCTCGCCCATTTGCTCTTTGACGTTCAGACCGCCTTGCACGTCCAAATCCATCAACACGATTTTGCCTTCGGCCATCCACCCTTCCACTACTTCGCGCAGCGTGCCGTAGTAGTTCCCGTGCACGAGCGCGTGTTCGAGAAATTCTCCGCGCGCCGCTTTGTTTTTAAACTCTTCCAGGCCGAAGAAGAAATAATCCTGCCCGTGTTTTTCGCAGGCTCGAGGCGGCCGCGTGGTTGCAGAGACCGAGTAACGAAACGCGGCGTCTCTATAGTCCATCAATCTTTTCAAAATCGAGGTTTTTCCGCCTCCCGAAGGCGCGGAAAGCACAACCATAAAACCCGGAGTGATCGGCGGCCCGTTGTCGATCTTTTGCTGTGCGCCCATGGGTCACTCGATGTTTTGTATTTGTTCCCGGAGTCTTTCGACCTCTTCTTTTAATTTCACAACGAGGTGAGCGATCTTCGCGTCGTTCGCTTTCGCGCCGATGGTGTTGGCTTCGCGATTCATTTCCTGCAGGAGAAAGTTGAGGCGCCGGCCCGAAGGCTCGGCATCGTTCATGGCCTCTTCGAACAGTGTATTGTGGCTGCGAAAACGCGTGCATTCTTCCGTGACGTCGACGCGATCCGCGAGCAACGCAATCTCCAGCTCCAAACGCTCGCGATCCAATTCTTTGGTGTCGAGCATTTCCAAGAGCCGGGCGTATTGTTTTTGAAATTCTTCGCGGCGGCGCGAGATCGAACGCGCCTCGATTTCTTCGAGGCACTTTTGCAGCAAGTCGATGCGTTGGTGAAGATCGTTCGCCATCTCGGTGCCTTCGCGGCGGCGCATGCTGTTGAGATCGTGCAAGGCTTTCTCCAACGCGGCTTGCACGCATTCCCACGCGCGCTCGGGCAGATCGACCGGACTATCGACGGTCATCACTTCGGAAAAGTGCAGCAGATGATCGATGGTGATCGCGCCTTTGAGCTTGAGCTTCTCGCTCAAAGTTTCCAGCAACCGCTTGTATTGCTGCGCCGCCTCGAGGTCCACGCGCAAACCGAAACCGTTCTCCTGCTCGCTCTTCAACGACACCGATAGCGTGATGCGGCCGCGTGTAATTTGGCGCCGCACGATCTCTTTTACGGAATCTTCGTACGGACTCAAGCCTTTCGGCAAGCGCACGACGACATCCAAAAAACGATGATTCAAAGAACGCACCTCCGCAAAGGCCTCAAAGCCTTCGCGCACTTCCTCGCCCCGACCATAACCGGTCATGCTCGTAATCATAGGCGATCGGGAATTGATTTGACTTCCAACTTAGGACTTGGCTTCATCAGGCTTTCCGTTATGATTTCCTGCGCATAGCTCGCGCGAAGGCGAAGCATTAAGTCACAATATTCAATTGATTTAGATTTTACAAAAGCCGCTGCACACAAACAACAAGTTTTTTGCAAAATTTTCACCTTAACTGCTGCGTTCATATGGCTCAAAATAAAAAACTTCAAAGCGGAAAAGCGCCTTGAAGTTTTTTATCACAGCAAAAAAGTGAACATGGGTGACTATCGAGTTGTTCTAAAAAGCAAAATGCGTTTTACTTCCGCCGATGCTTCGCTCCCTCCAACGAAAGCCGCGCCGAAATGCGATGCGAGTTGCCGAGGTCATCGTGGCTGAGAAAGGCGTAGTCGATTTGAAGTATGGGGAGATTGATGCCCGCGCCCGCGGAGAGTTTGCCAACATCCGAACCGACACGCAGCGCGAACAAATTTTGGAATTGATATTCCCAGCCGAGGTGCGAATCCAAGCTCACCGGGCCAGCTGCAAATTGTGAAGCGTAATCTCGGCCTTCGAAACGAATATCGAAATCAACGGCAGGCGCAATCGAGCCACCCAACCCAGGAATGCGCCACGGATACGCGACCCCGGCTTTGAGCGCCGGAACGATAATCTCGCGCGTGCCCGTGTCCCACGCGAGAACCGTTGTTGTTATATCTTGTAGATTGAGGCCGACGAGCAGATTGCCCGCAGGTTTGTAGATCGCGCCGATATCGAAGCCCAGTCCCCACGCGGAATTGTCACCCACGTTTTTGTGAATGATTTTGACGTTTGCGCCGAGCGCGAGTTTTTCATTTCGCTTGAGGCCGTAGCTGAGGAAGAGCGCATATTCTGCGTCGGAAATCGTGCGCGCAATATAAGGCGTATTTCGGCGCGTGATACCATTCTCATCAATGTATTCGTCACCCAGTTTCAGCGCAGGATTCGAGAGTTGCGTCACCGGAATATCATCCACACCGAGGCGAATGAGACCGATGCCCAAACTGCGCGAAGTTCCGAGCGGCATGGCGAAACTGCCGTAATCATACTTCACCACGCCTCCGAATTGTTGCGAGTGCATGAGCATGATCTGCGGATAATCGATATTCACGAGTCCGGCAGGATTCCAATAGCCCGCGCTGACATCGTTCGCGAGCGCGGCATACGCGCCGCCCATGCCGAGCGCGCGTCCGCCAGCGCCGAGAGTTAAAAATTCGCCGCCGTATTTCGCGGTGCGGAAGCCGCCGGCATGGGCGGAGGTGATCAACAAAAAAATGGCGAGGCTAGCGGACAAAACTTTCAAAGATTTGGTGTGCATCGTTATGCTCAAGGTTGATGAAAGACTGTTTTGCTTAAAATGACGGCGTTCGCTTTTATCTCATGTGCATGCCCGAATGATAAAAATTTGTGGAGAAACTCTCAATGGCTTCTTCTATTATGCTCGTTACAAGTGGCTTTGTAAATTCCCTCGCATTGTCATTCTGCAAGAATCTTCTCTCGCACTGGGAACTGTGTTGAGCACGAGGGAAGCTCCTTGCAGGATGACAATTCAGAGAAGGACATGGCAAACTTAGTCGAAGCAGTATATCAAACAGGCTTCTCAACCACCTTTAAACGTCTCATTCAACTGCCCAACCCTCTTCCAAGTTTCCTCATCCCATTAACTTTTGCAACGCCGCGAGCTTCTGCAACGCCTCGAGCGGCGTCAGATTATTCACGTCGATCTGCGTCAAAGCTTCGCGCAGCTTGCTTTCCTGCTCGGCGAAAAGATCAATCTGCTGAATCCGATCACCTTTCGCCGCTCCAATTTCTGGAATCGAAGCGCGTTCGAGGGATTGTTGTTCGAGCTTCGTCAAAATTTGCTTCGCGCGTTTGATCACTTGATTGGGCAAGCCCGCAAGCTGCGCGACTTGAATGCCGTAGCTGTGATCGCTCCCTCCTTCCACAATCTTGCGCAGGAAAACGACTTGATCGCCCCACTCTTTCACGAGCACGTTGAAGTTTTTGATGCGCGAATGGCGGTTCGCCAGTTCCATCAACTCATGATAGTGCGTCGCGAACAGCGTGCGCGCGGCGAGCTTGAGATTTTCGTGCAGATATTCCACCACCGCCCACGCGATGGATAAGCCGTCATACGTGCTCGTGCCGCGACCGATTTCATCGAGCAGCACCAAACTCTTCGCGGTCGCGTTGTTCAAAATATTCGCGGTCTCGTTCATCTCCACCAGAAACGTGCTCTCCCCTCCCGCGAGATTATCCGAAGCGCCGACGCGCGTGAAAATTTTATCCACCAAACCGATGCGCGCTTTGGCCGCGGGCACGAACGATCCGATCTGCGCCAAAAGCGCGAGCAATGCCACTTGCCGCAAGTAAGTTGATTTACCCGCCATATTCGGTCCGGTGATCAACAAAATTTGATAGACCTCGTCATCCAAATAACTATCGTTCGGCACGAATGATTCGCCGAAGGGCAGCAGTTTTTCGACAACTGGATGGCGGCCTTCTTTAATGTCGATCACGCCGCTGTCGTCCATCATCGGTCGCACATACTTTTGACTCTGCGCCACCTCCGCGAAGGCGAGCAAGCAATCGACAGTCGCAATCGCGCGCGCGTTGTTCTGCAATGCCGCCGCCTGCGCCGCGACCTTCTGCCGCAAGCTTTCGAAGAGTTGATATTCGAGCGCGATCATCTTCTCTTCGGCTTGCAACACTTGCTCTTCATACTCTTTCAACTCCGGCGTGATGAAGCGCTCGGCGTTCGACAAAGTTTGTTTGCGAATGTACGACTCCGGCACTTTGGCGAGATTGGGATTCGTGATTTCGATGTAATAGCCGAAGACTCTATTGTAGCCGACTTTCAAAGAGCTAATGCCCGAACGCTCGCGCTCCGTGGCTTGCAGCTTCGCAATCCAATCTTTGCCGTGCGCGGTGAGATTGCGGTAGCGATCCAATTCTTCCGAATAACCCGGACGGAAGAGATTGCCTTCCGTGATGGCCAAAGGCGGATCATCGACAATCGCGCGCCGTAATTCTTCTTTCAACTCTTCCAGAGGATCGAGCAGATTCACTTGCGCGCGCAGCAACTTGCTCTCATAACGCTGCAAAAGACTTTTGATTGCGGGAATCGTTTCGAGCACATAACGCACGGCGCGCAACTCGCGAGCGTTGGCGCGGCCCGTGCTCACTTTCGAAACCAGGCGCTCCAAATCGCCCAAGCCGCGCAAACGCTCCGCAACTTGCTCCCTCCCTTTCGCCTCGCCAAGCAACTCCTCCACCGCATCGTGGCGCTCACGAATGGGATCGACGCTGCGCAGTGGGTGCAAAATCCACTGCACCATTTTGCGGCCGCCCATGGCCGTGCGCGTTTGATCGAGCACGCCGAGCAACGTTGCGTTCGTGTTCTCGCCGCGCATTGGGCGCACGAGTTCGAGATTGCGCCGCGTGGCCGGATCGAGCCCGACGTAATCCTGATTGTGCCGTCTGGCAATTTGCGTGATATGTTCGAGGTGCCCCTTCTGAGTTTCGGCCACGTAGGACAACGCCGCGCCTGCGGCGGATATTCCGCCCACCAAATCTTCGCAGCCGAAACCTTTGAGCGTGAGCGTGTGAAAATGGCGCGTGAGCGTGGCGTATGCGTGATCGTACGCAAACTGCCAACCTTCGCGGCTTGTAATCAACGCGCCATTCACGCCGCGCAGATGATTGCGCAGCCAATCTGCGTGCTCAGTGGAAACGAGAATTTCCGAGGGTTCAATATCATTCACAACGATGGACAAAACTTCGTGCGGGCATTCATCGAGCAGAAACTCGCCCGTGGAAAAATCCAATTGCGCGAGGCCCACAGATTTTTTGAGCGGGTAGATGGAGAGCAAGAAGTTATTGCGGCGGCTCGTGAGCAGATTGTCATTCAACGCCGTGCCAGGCGTCACCACTTCCGTGACTTCGCGTTTCACAATCGTCTTCGCGAGCTTGGGGTCTTCGACTTGCTCGCACACGGCCACGCGATGTCCCGCGCGCACCATTTTAGTGAGATAGGTATCGAGGGCATGATACGGAAAACCCGCGAGCGGCACCTCCGCAGTTTTGCCGTGCGCGCGCGAGGTGAGCGTCAGTCCCAAAACCTCGCTGGCGATTTTGGCGTCGTCATAAAACATCTCATAGAAATCGCCCATGCGAAAGAAGAGCACCGCGTCTTGATGCTTCGCTTTGATGGCGAGATACTGCCGCATGAGCGGCGTGCTCGCGTCGTCTTTGGAAAAATTTTCGGTGGGGTCGGAGGGTTTCACGATAAGCTGAATTTATCTATCTAAACCAATGTAGCTCTATTGCGATCTTGTCACTTTCCGAGATACAAATAAAAGACTCGTCATAAACACGGAAAAAGAGTGCATGTTGAGTTGAGCCAAGATGTACCGTATTAATACTCCAGTATCCTTCAGAGTCTATAACAGCAGAGCTTTGAGGGTATTCTCGGTCGGTAATTACAAAGGCTTGAATTCTGAATCTTATCGGTTCATCAGGTAAGCCTATGACTCGTCCGGTGACTTGAATCGGCGTTTTATGAACGACATCTTTATCAATCGGAGAAGCTAAACCGATACGAATATGCTCGTGATTCGTTTTCAGCCATTGCCTTACCTCAAAGGGCTTCGCTTTAAGCTCGGCAATCGTTCGAGAAAGTTTATTTCTTAAATCATCAAGTCGTTCTTTGTGATAAATGATTATGCGCCTATGCCTAAGGTCAAATGGAATGTCTTCCACATTCTGTGTGATTATAATGACTTCCTTGCCGATGGCATGCGCCAATCCAACCTCGTAGAAGACATTGGGATTCTTATCAGTCGCATCTGCAACTATGATGTGCGCCTCTTGTATCTTATCCCAGATTTCTGTGATGATTATTCCTGTGGAATAGATGTCATCCGCACGCACACAAATCAGCCCATGCTCATCGCATACAGCATTTTTAACTTGCGCATACACGTCGTCAAGCTCGCCCTTAAAAGGCATGAGCACGAAACACAAATTCTTATTCAGCAATTTATCCTGTTGGAACATTTCAGGCTACTCGTTTCGATGGTGACTCTTTTTGACTGAACCACCATCAAGCGTGGTCAACCAATCTCACGCCGCAATCGCAATCGGCGGCCTCTCCACAAAAGTAATCGGAATGGCTTCCGCAAGCGAGGGCGTGTAATTTGAAATCTTCAGAATTTGATTCACGGGCGGCTTCGTGATCAACTCGATAACCAAATCTTGCCAGTCCTGCTCCAACTCTTTCAAGCCGTGCAACGGAAAACTGCGCGGCCCCAAATTAGTCAGTTGAATGAGCACGGAAAAATCCATCAGCGTCAAGCCAATGGCTCGTCTTTCATCACGATTGAACCGCAGCAAAATATTGTCATTCAATTCCACTGCGGCTGTGGCTTTCTCGCCAGGCGAAAAAGAGATGTATAAAACATCTGCTTCCTTGTCGTAAGAATATGTTGGAGATTGATTCATTTCTTACGCGCAGTTAAATCTCGCTTGATCGCGCGAATTTGGCCGACGGAGAGTCCGGTCACCTCGGCAATGAATTCCGCGCTCATTTTCTTTTTAAGCAGCGACTTTGCAATCTCCTTCGTTTTTTCGACTCCGACTTCTTCCGCTACCTCTTGATAAAAACGGGTATGCCTGAAGTTGGCCACATTCATGGTTGGTTCAATCATTTTCTTAATCTCCTTTCGCGAGAGTTTCGGGGCCTTGCTCAATATGAGATTAATGAGAAAATCGACAATGCTCTTGAGTTGCTTCTGATCTCGAACTTGATGCGGCAATTGTCGAGTTAATTTTCTAACGGCCGGTAAAACGGTTTGTTCCGATGCAGAAATGACTTGCAACAAGTTCAAGGGAAAACGCCGAAGATATTTCTCCGGCAACTTGTTCAGATAAATGCGCAGCAACCTGCCGCTCTCAAAAAATTCCTGATAGTGGTGCGTGAGGCCTGGGTCGCATTTTTCCTCCGGAAAAATCACCACGGCGCGCCAGCGCTGAATCGGCTTTTTCTGACGGATATAGATAGCCACTTCCGCGAACAAGCGCAGATAAAAATCCGGCTTCTTGTCGAATTGGGCTTCGACAAAGTAGATGCGCTCTTTGGGCGAAGTCGGCAGAAAGACGCCGTCGAATCGAAACGCCTGCTCTTTTACTTCAATCGAAGAGAACTTATAGCGTCGCGCTTTGCGTTGATCTTCTCCAATCAAGGTGAAGAACGCATCGGGGAACGCCGAGAAGAACCAGTAGAAAAAAGAATCGAGCTTCATTTTCTGACGTCCTCCCCCCAATGCAGCTTCGCGCGCAGGGTGTCATAAAAGCCGCTGGAAATCGGATCGAGGAGGCGCACGAGGTTGATGGAATAATCCGCTTTGCGAATTTTCACAGGCGTGCCTGGCTTGATTTTGCGAATGGCTTGGCCGTCTGCGGAGAGATTGATGTCAATATCGCTGCCAATGAATTCCACCGTGACGATCTTCTCTTCTGGAATCACGACCGGGCGCGCGCTCAATGAATGCGGGCAAATCGGTGTGATGACCATGGCCTTCATTTCCGGCGGCAGAATCGGGCCGCCGGCCGCGAGCGAATACGCGGTCGAGCCGGTGGGCGTTGCGACAATCAAACCGTCGGCAATGTACGTGTTCAAAAATTCGTTATTGATGTGCGTCTGCAAACGCACCAAACGAAAGTGCCCGCCTTTATCGAACACAAAATCATTCATCGCAAAAAGCGAAACTTCTTCCTCATCGTCGCGGATTCTCGCTTCCAAAACCATGCGCGGTTGCGTTTCATATTTGCCCACGAGAATATTTTCCAGCGCAGAGTATAACTCATCGGGACCGATTTCCACCAAAAATCCGAGGCCGCCGAACTTCACGCCGAGGATCGGCACGTTCGCGCGGCCCACGATATGCGCGGTCGAAAGAATGGTCCCATCGCCGCCGAGCGAGATGACCATATCGCAGCCCGCGTGGACGCGGTCGCGGCGCGCAACCTTGAAGCGACTCGCATCGAGCTTGAGCAATTGCGCGAGATCCTCGGCCACGATCGCTTCCGCGCGGCTAACAAGCCAGTCGAGCCACTTGGGCACGTGCGCGGTAATCGACGGGTTGGTGATGTTGCCCACGACAGCCAATCGCATACTCAACCTATCTCAGCTTCGTCCAGCAACTCCAACTGAAAGCCTTTATCGGTCTTCACGAGGCGCTCGATCTTCTTCTCCACTTCCTGCAAGCGCCCGGAGCAGAAGCGATAGAGCTCGATGCCTTCGTCAAAAACTTTGATGGACTCATCCAAACTCACTTGTCCGGTCTCGAGTTGTTTGACGATGGTATCGAGGCGTTGCAGCGCTTCTTCGAAAGTGAGTTTGGGGGAATTGTTTTCAACTTCGGGTTGGCGTTTTTTCATGTTCAAAATTTAGGTTCTGGAGAGGTAAAAGAAGTCAATCCCCCCGCAACATAAAAACAAAGGCAACCGCGAATGAACGCTAATTTTCGCGAATGGAAAACTAGCGTTCATTCGCGTTGCTTCGCGGTTCAAATCACTTCGCTTGAGGCTCGGTTTGCGCCGCCGGCCATTCGAAAATTTCTTTCATCTTCACGCGAAAACCCGGCAACAGTTCCGGACTCGTCAACTCTTCCCATTCCCAACGCCGCGCCGTTGGCGTGACGATCATCACGCCTTTTTGATACGGATCAACGAGCCACACTTCGCGGCTGCCGTGCTCGAAATAAAGCTGCGCTTTCTCGAAGAGCATCTTCCATGCATCTTTGCTGGAAATGATCTCAATGGCAATGTCCGGCGCGCGCGCCGCATATCGCTCTTCAACGTGAAAATTTTCATTCAGGATAATGGCAAGATCCGGCAAACGTCCTTCATAGGGATTGTTTGGCCAAAAGCGGTGTGTGAACTCATTCCGAACAATGCCAATCCGATTGTTCTTGAAATAAGCGACTAGTTCCGCGCCCAATAGCGTTTGGGCATCAGAATGATGATTATCCGGCATTTTTCTAACCATCCTCCCGTTAATGAGTTCAAACGGCTGCCCGCCGGACAATTTTTCGGCTTGCTCCAGCGTCAAGCGTTTCGTTTCCGGAGGAGCAAGAGGCGCAGAGCTTTCGGGGAAAACCGACGGCTCTTCCACGCTCTCATAGTTTCGGACTGCCAAGGCCATAATGTTTTGCCCGTTTAATTTCGTTGCGTGTTTCTTGGTTCATTTGCAGTGCAAGATAGAAATTCATCGCGCATTGTCAACAGCGTTTTCAGGCGCGCGAGAAGATAGTAGTTGACACTGGCTTTGTCAATCTCTAGATTGAGCGCGAAAATAATATCACGAGGAGCCTCATGTTCCGCCCCATGCGCTGCGCGCTTGTTGTGTTGATGTGGTTGAATCAGATTCTATTTGCCGGCAACTTGGATTTCAACTTAAATGGCCGAGCGACCAATACTATTCCCCCCTTGAGGGGGGCCAGGGGGGTGTCGTTCGTGCCCTCTTCGCAACTGAATTTCAACCGCAAAGAAGTATGGCATGAAGCGATAAATTTGGAGGAGCTAGCAGCGCGCAATAACACCCCCCGAACCCCCCTCAAGGGGGGATTTCAACAAACGCCGGATTCCAATTCCACCCAAACACAAACCCACGCGGAGCTGGATACCACGAAGCAGCAAACGGCGCCCACACCCGCGCAGCCCGACTCCGTCAATGCCTCTGCTTTTTCCAATGCGCTAAAATGGATTGAAGAGCACGCCATCCTCGTCGGTGCGATCATTTCACTTTTTCTTTTTGCTTGGGGTTTGATTTCCGGCCAGAACCATTTGCCGCGTTTCAAAAAATGGCTGGAGCGCAGCACCGTGCGGCGGCGCTACGTGCGCGAGTTGAAAGCCGAGCACGAGAACATTCACCTGCTTGGTTTCCAAGCTTCCGCGAACATGCCGGTGCGCACGTTGGAAGTTTTTGTCTCATTGCGCTTGGCAGATGCCGGGCATGGCGAAATGCGCGGCGAACGTATCGAACTTGAAGAGAACCGCGTGCTCTCGCCTGAGCAGACGTTGCAGCGCGCGTTCTTCGGGCCGCGCAAAAAACGGCTGCTGCTCATTCTCGGGGACCCCGGTTCCGGCAAAACCACGCTGCTGAAATACTACACAATGTGTTGCTTTGATCAAGCCGGACGCAAAGCGCTGGGCTTGCCCAAACCGCTTTTGCCCATCTTCGTGCCGCTGCGCAAAATCGATCCCTATAAACTTTTCTGCGCAGCTTTGAGTGCAGCCGTAAGCAATGCCAACAAGCCAATCCCGCAAGAGGCCTTCGCACAGTGGCTCGAAAGCGGTGCGCTCGTGTTGCTCGATGGACTCGATGAACTCAGCAGCGTGTCGCAACGCCAACGCGCTTGCAAATGGATTGACGAAGCTGCGCGCGCTTACGGCCAATCGTACTTCATCGTTACTTCGCGCTTCACCGGTTATCGCGCCAGCGATGACGTTGAATTGCTCACGGAGCACAAACGCGGCGACGTGCTCGACCTCGATTCCGATCAACAAGAAACCTTTTTGAAAAAGTGGTTTGCCGCAGCGTATCACGAGAATGGTGAGGCCGCGAGCGCGAGTAAAACCGAGCAAGCGCAACAAGTGGCGAGTGCGGTGCGCGACTATCTCGCGCTGCCAGAAAACGAAAGCCTGCGCCGTCTCGCGGGCACACCGGTGCTCTTGCAAATCATGGCGATTTTGTGGAAGGAATACGGCACGCTGGTTTCGGGCCGCGCGGGCTTGTATGAAAAATGCACGGACTATCTGCTCGACCGCCGCGACCGCGTGCGCGAATTGCCGCCGCCATTGCCCGCAGAGCAGGCCAAGATCGTGCTGCGGCCGCTTGCGCTCTTCATGCAAGAAACGCTCAAAACGCACGACATTCGCGCCGAGGAATTGACGCAACGCATCGAGCGTGTATTGGAAGAAGTGAAGCCCGGGCTCAAGCCCGAAACGTTCATTGAGCACTTGCGCGACCGTGCGGCGTTGCTCAAAGATTTCGGTGAGAATCGCCTTGTGTTCAGTCACAATTCTTTCCGCGAGTTTCTGGCTGCCGGCGAATTGGCGGATCAAATCAAACGCAACCCGGAGCGCAGCCGCGTGCTCGTGGAAAATTTCACCGAAGGCTGGTGGCGCGAAACCATTCTTTTTTGCCTCAGCCTTTCCAAGCCCGTGATCTTTGCCGAGTTCTTCGAGCGCTTTTTGCCGCACGCGAACAACAGCGCCGGCTTTCCGGAATTGCTGCAGCACGGCCTCAAAGCCGCGCAACACAAGCCCATTGCGCCGTTCCAAAGTTTTTTGCGCGATCAAACGCAAGATGCCGCCAAACGCTACAGCGCGTTGCTCTGCTTGCGCGCCATCGCCTCCGAGCCGGCCAAGGCTTTGGTCAAGCAAGTGTGGGACATAGAGGAACCACACCTGATCAAAGAGGGAAAGAAAGAACCCAATCCGCTCAAGCAAATTGCCGAAGAGCTTTTGTTTGAATGGAAGCTCATGCGCAAGCCCATGGCCGAAGCTTTGGGCGAGAGTGAAACACCCGGCGGCGCAAGCTTCCGCAACCCGGCCGAGCTCAACGCCGAATACCTCCTCATCCCCGGCGGCAAGTACAGATATTCCATCACCAAACAAGAAGTGGAAGTGCCGCCGATTTATTTTGCGAAGTATCCCGTGACCAACAAACTCTATCGCCGCTTCATCGCTTTTCTTGCAGGGGATAAAAACGGGGTATTAGGGAATTTGTCATTGGGCAAGTTTGCGGAGAGCTTGTTGATAAAAGCAAAGGAGACCAAAGGCTTTGCCAAATACTTGGGCGAAGATCCGAAGCAATGGGCCGGCAAGCTGCGTTCAAACTACGATGACGACAAACGCTTCAACGACGACGAGCAACCGGTGGTCGGCGTGAGTTGGTTCGCGGCTGTAGCATACTGCCATTGGTTGAATGAATTGCAACGAGCCGCTAGCAACGAGCCACCAGCAACCAGCTTTCGCTTGCCGCACGAAACCGAATGGGAATGGGCCGCGAGCGGCGGCGCGCGCGAATATCCGTGGGGCGATGAGCCGCCGGATCAACCGCAACTGCGCGCGAACTACGCGAGCAAAGTTGGCCAAACCACGCCCGTTGGTTCGTACCCGGACGGTGCTACGCCCGAAAGATTAATGGACATGGCGGGCAATGTGTGGGAATGGAGTGAGAATTTATTTGGCGAAGGAGCAGCTTTTGGAGAGGAGGCGCGGGCGCTGCGCGGCGGCTCGTGGTACGATACCTCGGACGACCTGCGCGGCGTCGCTCGTGGCTACGTCGATCCCGACATTGGGCTCGGCAATGTCGGTTTTCGTGTTGTGCGCTTTCAGTCCCATTTTTTGTGGCTCTGACACTCTGTCCATCTGTTACTCTGAGATTTGCTTTTGCTTTTGTTTTTAGCAGAGCGAGCGCTAGCGAGCGGCCGCGAAATTTTTTTAAAACTAAAAGAGGAGGTCTAGTATGGCAACCGCAGAAGAGATGTTGGTGATCAAACGCGGATATGATTTTTCAAAATGGTTGTTGCAACATACCGGAAAATTTCCTAAGAGCTATCGCTTCAGCGTGGCGGCGAAGCTGGAGAACGCGAGCTTGGAGTTTATTGAGTTCACCACGGTTGCCAACATGCGCAAAGACAAAATGCCCTTGATCAAACAAGCGGATGAGGCTTTGGCAAAGCTGCGTCTGCTGTTTCGTTTGAGTTATGAAATGCGTTTCATCAACCAGCAATCCTATGAGCACGGCAGCAAGCTGATGAATGAACTCGGGCGCTTGCTCGGCGGCTGGCTCAAGAAGCCCGGCGCGAAACCGGCAACATAAGCTTTACTAAACTTTCCAAGTTTAGTAAAGCTTTTTGACTTTTGTTCTTCACAAAGACTTGGCCGCTGGCCAGGCGGAGAAGAGCGCAACTAGAGGCGCGGGCGCTGCGCGGCGGCTCGTGGAACAATACCACGGACAACCTGCGCGGCGTCGCTCGTAACAACAACGATCCCGACAATAGGAACAACAATATCGGTTTTCGTGTTGTGCGCTTTCAATCATGCCCAATTATTGATCGTGCTCAGTGCCCGATCCTGATGCCGTCGCTTCACGGAGCGCCGGACTGGTGTTCGGGCATGACATGCGGCTCTTCTCCGGTAGTCGTCTCTGCCATGCGCAGGGCCGGCTCAAATACACAAACCGGCAGGCTGCTTTAGTAGGAGGTTTCGAAAGAGCAGCCTGCGTCATTTATAAAGAAGTGCTCAGCCACGGTTTGACCGTGGCTTGGACGAGGCTCTGTAGACGAAGGCTCAAAAGCCACGGTCAAACCGTGGCTGAACGACTTGATGAAGACCCACAAAAATCTCTTCGCGAAAATCATCTCCTTCGAAAACCTCCTGCTCGCGGCGCACTTGGCGGCGCAAGGCAAGCGCGAGCATCCCAACGTGCTGCGTTTCTTCGAACGCTTGGAAGACAATCTTTGGAGCTTGCAAGAGTTGTTGAGCAGTCAAACTTACCAACCCGGGCCGTACTCTATTTCTCAAATTTATGAGCCGAAGCCGCGGATGATCAGCGCCGCGCCGTTTCACGACCGCGTGGTGCATCATGCGCTCATCAACGTGATTGGCCCATTGTTCGAGCGCAGCATTATCTTTGACTCATACGCCAATCGTCGCGGCAAAGGCACGCATCGCGCCATCCGGCGGTATCAGCACTTTTTGCGGCAATACGGCTACGCGCTCAAGTGTGACATCAGAAAATATTTCCCGTCCATTGATCATGAGCTGCTAAAGCAGCGCGTCCGCCGCCGCATTGCGGACGCAAAGACTTTGTGGTTGATCGAGATCATCATTGACGGCAGTAATTTGCAGGAACAGGTTTTGGATTACTTCCCCGGCGATGATTTATTCACGCCCACCGAACGGCGCAAAGGCTTGCCCATCGGCAATCTCACCAGCCAGTTTTTCGCCAACGTGTATCTCAATCCGCTCGATCATTTTGTGAAAGAAGTTTTAGGTTGCCCGGCTTATCTGCGTTACGTTGACGACTTCGTGCTGTTTGCCGAGAGCCGGAAAGTGCTGCGCCTTTGGCATGGGCAGATTGCGGCTTTTCTCGTTAGTTATCGTTTGCGGCTTCACCCCCAACGTTGTTTCACTTTTCCATCAGAGCGCGGCGGCAATTTTCTTGGGCAGCGCATCTTTCTTTTGCAGCGCCGCTTGGCGGCGAAGAACGTGCGGGCTTTCACGAGCCGTTTGCGCCGCTGGCGGAAGTCCCCGCCGGAAAATTTTGAGCAACGTCTCGCCAGTTGGCGCGGTCATGCGGAACAGGCGGATGCACATGGCTTGATTCGCGCATTAGGGTTGTTGTCGTGAGGCCGTCTTTGCTGCTCGTTGAAAACAGCAATTGCATGATTCTAGTTTTCTGCTAGATTCGCGAGTGCCATAAAAAATTCTTCCACTCGTTGTCTTGCCTTGATAAAAAATATGGAACGCTACCATGAGCCAATTCATCACCGAAGCCCGCATCGCCAGAGGCCGTTTGGAATTGAGCAATATGCCTTTTTCGGATGACACCGAAGTAAAAGTGTTCGTGATTCCCAAGGTTGATCTTGCGCGCGTCTCTTTCCTTGCCGCACGGAAGTTGAAGCAAGTGTGTTCCCAAACAGAGTTTGGGAACAAGTAAAACCAGCAACCAGCAACCAGCAACCAGCAACCAGCATCCAGCAAAACTTTCCCCTTGCACGTACGCTAAAAATTTTCCATATAGAGCCACAGTCGAAGCAAATTCCACCCACCCGGAGACTATTTGCTGACCGGCATTCTGCTCCTGCTCATCTTCCTCCTCCTGGCCGCGCTGATGTATTTGGACAAAATCTCGGCGCTGCTCGCAGTTCCGCTCATGGCTTTGCTCTTCGCGCTCGTTGCGCGCGTCCCGCTTGAATACATTCTCACCAACATTTTAGAACAGGGCGCGACGCGCTTGAGCTCGGCCTATCTCGCGGCCATGCTCGGCGGCATGCTCGCGCTCTTCATCAAAAATCACGGCATCGCGGAAACCATGGTGCGTTACGCCGCAGAGTTGGCAGGCGATGCGCCGCTGTTCACGGCCCTCGCGCTTTTGGCCGTCACCGCGCTCTTGTTCATGACGTTGGGCGGACTCGGCGCGGTCATCATGGTCGGCACGATCACGCTGCCCATTCTGCTCTCGCTCGGCGTGCCGCCGGTAATCGCTGCGGGCATTATGCTCATCGGCATCAGCATGGGCGGCACCATGAACGTGAGCAATTGGCAATTCTTCATGGACGTGTTGAACGTTCCCAAAGCTACGGTGGAACGCTTCTCCCTCATCTTGTTCGGATTGTATACCATCATCGGCGCGGCGTTTTGCGCGTTTACGTTGCAGCCGCAAAAGCTCGCGCGCTTTTGGAGCAGGCTCGACGATGATGCCAATCGATTCAAACGCCCTCGGCTCATCGCGTTGCTCACGCCCGTTGTTCCGCTCTTCTTCGTGCTCGCATGCGATTGGCCCATCGTACCCGCGTTTCTCGCGGGTTTGCTCTATGGCTTGCTCACTACGTGGCATAAGCGCAGCATTCAAACTTTCATCAAATCGCTTTTTGAAGGCGTGAGCAGCGTTGCGCCCGCGGTCATTCTCATGATCGGTATCGGCATGCTGCTCAACTCCGTCACGCACCCGAACATCGCGAACGCATTGCAACCCTATCTGCTCGCGTTCGTGCCCAACACGCCCGTGCTCTTTTTCATCGTGTTTCTCGCGCTTGCGCCGTTGGCGTTGTATCGCGGCCCGTTGAACGTGTGGGGCATGGGCAGCGGCTTTGCAGTGATTCTGCTTTCCACGAAAACGCTCTCGTCCGATGCGATCATGAGCCTGCTTATTTCCGTCGGCGCATTGCAAGGCGCGTGCGATCCCACCAACACACACAACGCTTGGATCGCGAACTACCTCAACCTCGAACCTACGCTCATTCTGAAAAAACTTCTGCCGTGGATTTGGGCGCTCACCGCCGGCGGGTTGTTGGTTGCGGCGACGTGGTTCCTGTAATGGTTTTTATTTGGGCAGGAATTTCAGAGTAGGAAAAAGCCGTGCTATTAGAAGAGTTCGGTTGAGGGCGCAATCATTCCCGCTTCTGCAAGCGCGTGCTTCTTTTGCTTTTGGTTACGATTGCACACGAGCGCGCAGTCCCGCAACGGCGGGATTGACAGAATTGCGCAGCGGACATCATCGCAGTGAAAGGAGTTTACTTTGCATTTGATGCTCAGGGTAAAGTTCACAGCCCGGCAGGCGCCCCTCCTGCGTTATAGTATTACTCTCGAAAAACTATTACGACCGCGAAGATACTACTCCGAGCACAAAATAGGTTACACTCCGCATCTCTATTACTGTCATTCATGAGGAATCTTTTTAAGCACTGGGCAGCATCTCCAGCACGTAAAAAGTTTCCTTCTGAATGACAGGCAAGGAGGGAGAAGTGTAACCTATGTTTCGCTCTGAGTAATAATTGTAGCGCAGGCATCCTGCCTGCCTTAGGTTGCAGACTGGAAGTTCGCGCTTCATTTGAGGCGCGTGTTTAACTCGCGTCAAAAATGAAGCGCGGTGTGCAAAGCAATAAGCGATGAAACCTGTCTCGCCCTTCGCTCTTCGCTCTTCGCCCTTCACTCTTCGCCCTGTCACTCTTCGCCCTACGCCCCATGCTCTCCGCTATTTCAACATGGTCATACGATTCGTTTGGCTGAAAACCACTTCGTCGTTTTCTCCTTTCACAATCACGCGATAGAGGTAAACGCCCGCGGCGACTTGACGGCCTTCTTGATTGCGGCCGTTCCAACGTAGTTCGTGGCGACCCGGTTGCATTGCGCGATTGGCGAGCGTGCGCACGAGTTGGCCGGTTTCCGAGAAGATGCTCAACTGCACTTCCCCGGCTTGCGGCAGCGCGAAGGTGATTTTCGTTTCGGGATTGAATGGGTTGGGATAATTCTGCGACAACTCATATTGCTTCACAATGTTTGGCGCTTCTTCCTCCGCAACAATTTCTTCGCCTTCATCTTTCGCGAGCACGTTGCCGGTGGCGATCAAAATCGGATCGGCGTCCGCAGCTTTCACGTCGTTGTTGTCACCGACATTGCTGAACGGCGAATCCAACGGATCGCCGGTTAGCAGCGAACGCCCTCTGCGATTGGCAACGAACACGCGTTTGCACGCAGAGACATCGATGCCGGTCAATGCGCCGTCGCCGAGATCGCCGTCAATATCCAAATTCAAAGCCGCGCCCGGCGGCGTCAACGTGCGCTTCACTTGTCCGTTCCAAACATTCAACACTTTGATGGTGCGTGCCGTGCCCTGGCTGACAAAAACCTCGTTGCGGCTCGCGTCAATCGCGAGGTCGTACGCCTTCGACACGCTGGTATTGCCCCGGAAGTTTCCATTCGCATAAAAGCGAATCACGGCATTCGCGCCGTTATCGGCAACCCAAATCAAGCCGTTGCTTTGAATCGCCACGCCGCGCGGGTTGATGCTGTTGGGGATGAGCGCCTCGCCGTCGCCGTCCAAACCGGCTTTCGTGGCCGCGGTGATCGTCTCATCCAAACCTTCCGTCAATTCGAAGCGTTCGAGCGTTTTATCCGCACGATCCGTCGCATATACGCTCATCTTGCCGCTTTCGCGCCGCGTCGCAATGCCTTCGCAATCCGTAAACCCGGTGATCGTGTGCAAGAGCGCATTCAAATTCGAATCATAAACTCGAATTTCCGTTTGCAGCGAGATATAAACTCGTCCGCGATCATCCGTTGCCAACGCAAGAACCGGAACCGTGCCGTTTGGAAATTGCAACTGCGCCAACACGGCCGCATGGTTATTTGCAGGATCAGCCGCGTCGACTTTGCGCACGACGCGCTTATCATGCGAGAGCAGATAACTGAGATAGAGATGACGACCGTTCGCTGAAACCGCCAAAGCTTCCACGTCGCGAGGCGAAGAGTTCGGTTGTTGATTTTGATCCAAACCGAAAATGACGTCATCAACGTCCGTGAGGTGCTGCACGGCCCATCCGGCCGCAAGCGCGGTGACGTTGACGATCACGGTGTCGCGCGCGACGCAACCGTTCGCGTCCGAGACTTGCAAAATATACGTAGTCTTCGCGCTCGGCGCGGCTTTGGGATTGGCAGCAAAAGGATTATCCAAGCCCGTGCTCGGCGTCCAATTATACGAGTAAGATGGCGCGCCGACAATCACAGCGGGACTGCCGCCGAGTTGCACCGAATCGCCGCACGTGACTTGTTGATCCGGCCCGGCATTCACGAAGAGCAGTTCCTCCTCGGGCAAAAATTCCAAATCGCCCAAAGTCGTCGGGGTTGCGAATGAGCCGTTCGCGCTCGCTTGAAAAGCGTTATCGAAAACCCAACGCGAGACGCCGCCCGCGCCCAAATGATTCGAAACAAAAAGCTCGTTCCACGAACTGAAGCTCAAACCGGCCGGGCCGTTCAAAGCCGCGCCGGAAATCGTGCCGTTCGCAATCGCGTTGTGCGCGCCGTCGAAAGTAAAACGCGAGACGCTGTTGCTATCGAGGTTCGCGACGAAAAGCTCGCCCCAAGAACTAAATTCGAGATCATGGGGATTGCCCAATCCGTTGCCGCTGATCACGCCGTTGTCAATCGCATTGCCGTTCACATCGAAAGTGTAGCGGTTGATTTCATTCACACCGCAGCACTCCGTTACGAACAGCTCGCCCCAAGGACTGATGGCAACGCCGCGCGGCGCATTGCTGCTCAAGCCGGAAGTGATCTCGCCGTTCGCAATGGCGTTGCCGAGAATGTCGAAGCGATGGCGCAACACGTTGCTGCCGGTATTCTGCGCAATGAACAATTCGTTGTTGTGAAAGACTGCGCCGTGCGGCGAATTGAAAGCAGTCGAAGCAATCGTGCTGTTGAACAATAGCGCGCCCGGCGCATCAAAGAAACGCGAGACCGAGCCGGTTCCGCCTGCGCTGCGATTGATAATGAACAGCTCTTGCTCGGCGCTGAATGCCACGCCGAAAGGTTGATCGAAACTGGGATGGGTCAAAGTGAGATCCAAAATCGGCGCGCCGTTCGGCTGCACGCTGTAGCGAAAAACCTGAGTCGAAGATGTGCCTTGTGCTTCCACTACAAAAAGTTTTGCGGAGGGCGCGCACCCGGCTTTTGGCAACGTCGAGTACTTGAGCGTCGCCATGTCGAGGTTGCCGTTCGCACTCTTGATTGCGCCGGTCACGTAAAGGTTGCGCTGATGATCGATCGCCATGTCATACGCTACGTCGTCGCCATTGCCCGAGCCGTTGTGACGCACGAGCCACTGTTGTGCGCCGTTGTTATTATAACCGAGCGTTGTATAGTCGAGAAGGTTGCTCGCACTCTTGCTGGTGCCGGTGACATAGACATTGCCCGCCAGATCCAAGACCAGACGGTGCGCGCTATCATTGCCATTTGCCGGGCCATTGTAACGCGAGTTCCATTGCTTCACGCCGGCGCCGTTGTATTTGATCGTCGCGAAATCTTCCTCATTGCCGGTTCTGAAACTGCTGCCGGTCACATAGACATTGCCCTCCGCATCAACTGCAACGTCATTGGCTCGATCCGCGCCGTGCCACTCCGAATCGAAACGCGCAGCCCATTGCCGCACACCGGTGTTGTCGTATTTCAATGTGGCATAATCAAAATTGCCGCTCGCGTTCTTGCTAGAGCCTGTGACATAAACATTGCCCGCGGAGTCGAGCGCAATGTCGGTGGACATATCCGTGCTGTCAGCGAGCGGATTGTAAAACGCAACCCATTGCTCGACGCCGCTCATATCGTATTTGATCGTGACAAAATCCGAGTTGCCGCTCGCGCCGTTCGCATGGCCGGTGACATAAACATTCTGCGCGTCATCAACCGCCAACTCGCGCACCGTTGCAGAGACGCTGCCAACGCCGTGATAACTCGCCAGCCATTGTTGCACGCCGTCAGTATCGTATTTGATCGTGAGCATATCGAAGAGCACGGTGTCCACGCGCGCGTAGCCGCCGGCGTAAACGTTGCCCGCATCATCGAGTTGAAGATCGAACGCCACGTCTGCGCCATGTCCGGCGCCGTCATAACGAGCGACCCATTGCCGCACGCCGGCGTTGTTGTATTTGATGACAACGAGATCGGAGTCCGCAGCGGCGTTCACACTCGTGCCTGCAACGTAAACATTGCCGAGGCCATCGACTGCGATCGCATACGCGACATCCGCGCCTGCGCCCGGCCCGTTGTAACGCGCAGTCCATTGTCGAACGCCCGCGTTATTATATTTGATCGTGAAGATATCCGCATTGCCCGCGGCGTTGAAGCTGTAGCCCGTGATATAAACATTGCCGCTCGCATCCAATGCCGTTTCGAAAGCAACGTCATCCGAATCCGCCGCAGCGTTGTTGAAGGGCGTGATCCATTCTCTTGTGGGAGTAGAGGCGGTAATCAGCGAGGGCGATCCCGCTTCTAGAGATGAACTTGCTGTGGGGAAATTTTTAAAATTGTTTGAGGAAAATTCATTTCCGCGTTGCGGGTGTTGCGACGGGATTTGCGGCTGCGCCGGCGCGAATGAAACCGCAAAGAGAAGTGCGAATGCCCAACCCGAGAGTCGCATGATTTACTCCTTCCATTGGTGTTGTGAGGATATTCAAATTTCGATGCGCTCCCGATGATTGAGATTTTTTTCTCAACCAGTCCTCAGGGCGTGCCCCTGCCAATTCCCCCGGTGCTCGCACGCGTATTTATACTGATAGCGGGTTAGTTTGTAACACCCCGGATAATGTCATTCAGTAGGAATCTTTTTAAGCACCGGGCACAACTTCCAGACGAGCTGTTTCTCCAGCGAGTAAAAGGTTTCCTTCTGAATGACAACCTCGGGAGGGATTACAAACCAACCCGTTTTCAGTATATACTCATGGCGGGTGAGTTTGTAACGCCTCACGTAATGTCATTCAGTAGGAATCTTTTTTAGCGCCTGGCACAACCTCCAGATGGGCTGTTTCTCCAGCGAGTAAAAGGTTTCCTTCTGAATGACAGCCCCGGGAAGGATTACAAATCAATCCTTCTTCGGTCTAAATTGTCGATGTGTGCAATTTGATTCAAGCCCGCCCGTTCGAACCTCGAATGAGATCATTGCAAGTGAAAAAACCGTCCCGCCCGGCTTGGACAAGGTGTGATCATTCCTAGATCGGAAGGAAAATCGGAAGAGAAGGCCCGGAGGTGATGTCGCCAAAGCGACGCTTGGAAAAAGCTGTCTTAAAGTACGAGCAAGAGGCGGGAAGTGCAGAGCGATGAGAGAAATTTGCGGCAATCCCGCGCGCAGCCGCTCGAGTCCGCCTTCGAAGGAGGGTTAAGCTCTAAAGAGCGCAATCGGCGCAAAAAAGCAAAAGCTTTCACGCAAAGACGCAGAGCCGCAAAGGCGCCGCAAAGAAAAGCTTTGCGGGTTCTTTGCGGCTTCGCGGCTTTGCGTGAAGCTTTTTTTGGTTCCGGCTCGTTCGGCTTAGGGAGATGCGCTTTTCTTTTGATTCCGTCTCACCTGTTCCGTTGCAGGCTCCTTCGTGCAATCAAAAAAACGCGCCACTTGCACGATGCTCGTGTACAAGTGGCGCTCTGATATTTGAACTCTCTCCTCCGGCGCAGAAAACCATGCAATGCGCCGAGCAATCTGAACGGAACGTGATATCGCTCTACGCTCCACGCTTTTCACCCTTCGCCTCACGCTCTTCGCACCAAGCGTCACTTCAACAACGTCATACGTTTCGTCTCACTGAACACCACTTCGCCGCGATCATTCGTGACGGCGATTTGATACAGATACACGCCTGCAACAACCTGCTCGTTGGATTGATTGCAGCCGTTCCAATGCAACTCGTGCGCTCCGGCGTTCATCGCGCGCTTCACCAACGTGCGCACGAGCTGGCCGGTTTCGTTGTAGATGCGCAAGCTCACTTCACCCGCTTGGGGCAAGGCAAAGCTGATCTTGGTGGAAGGGTTGAAGGGGTTGGGAAAGTTTTGCGCGAGAGCATAAACGCTCGGCACAGAGCTGTTCTCGCGCTCTTCAACAGCGGTCGATCCTTTGACGATGAGATTTGCAGCTTGCGCATTGATCGCCAACGGCGCGCCGTTCACGCCGCTCGCGGCCACGTTTTGCAATGTGAGCCGAATCTTTTCTCCCGCAACAGCGGCCGGTGAAATTTTCGCCTTCACGCGAACAACAACGCCGTTGCCTTTGACGCCGCCCTGCCCGGCCTTGCGGCTGAGGCTCACCGCCACTTTGCCCGAGGTCGTATCAATATTGGAAACGAAGACCACGTCATCACCCAAGAAAGCTTGGGGCGACACCGCAAGAATTTGCAAACGTTTCGCGCGATCAGAGACCAGCTCGAAAGCCAAGCCGAAGAGCTCTTCCACTTCCGCTACTTTGATCTTGATGGAAAATTCCTGATTCGGCGCAAGCTCGTTCGGAAGAGCCTCCGGCTGAATCATTGCGCCTGACGCAATGATCTCGCTTTCAGAGTCTTTTGCTGAAGCGAGCGCCGCAGCGGTCGCATGCGTGTTGCCCCAATTCACGCCGAGGGGAAGCGCGTCGGCTTGATCGATCTTGCCGTCGCCGGTCGCATCGGCATAAGTCGCTTTCAAAGTCGTCCACGACGCGCTAGATTGACCGGCCCAATCCATCGTCGCGTTCGCTCGTGCCGGGCCGGAGAGACTCCAAAATTGTCCGAGCGGCAAAACATCATTTTGATTCACAATAGCGTCGTTGTTGGTATCGCCAGGCCAAACCGTAACGCTATCGAGGTTGTTGATCGTGTTGATCGTCACTTGTTTTGAAAGCGGGAGCAATGCCAATGGCGTTCTCGTTGGCGCGATCGCATTCACTTCGGAGATTGAGAAAGTGATCAGCGTATCATTCGCCGGCAAATTGGAGCGCACAAGGAATTTCACTCTCGCGACGATGCCCGAGCCATTCACACCGGCTTGGCCTTGCTTGCGGCTGATGCCCACACTCACTTTTCCCGAGGCTTCATCAACTGATTGCTGCAAGACCACATCGCTGCCCAAGAATGCGCCTTTGAGCACATTGTTGGAAACGGGCGCGACCACGTCGAGATAATCCGTGTGTGTGAAATTCAAAACAAAGCTCACGCCGAACAAATTTGCTACCGGGTTATTGTTGTTGCCAACTTTGACATACACCCAAAACTCGCTGCCCGCCGTTTGCGGGCTTGTGACCGAGGGATAGATCGGCGCTTGCACTTTCTTGAGAATTGTGAGGTTGTTGGAAGCGCCGCAGCTCACGGCCAAATCCAAATCGCCGTCTTTATCGAAATCCGCGGTCAACACCCAATTCACGCTATTGCCGGTCTCGGGCTGCGCGCTGTTCGTGAACGTTCCGAGGCCGTCGTTCAACAAAATGGAAACGGAGCTGAACGGGCCATTTACGACGACGATATCCAAATCATTATCGTTATCAAAATCTCCCAGGTCAAGTGATTGCGGATTCGTGCCGGTAATGCTCGGCGAGGAGGTATTCACAAAATTGCCGCTGCCGTCGTTCTTCAAAATCGTGACTGTGCTCGGACTGGAAGAGGCATCGTTGCGATTGGGAACAACCAAATCCAAATCGCCATCACTATCCAAATCTCCAGCAGCAACCATGCTGGGATAGCTCCCGGCCGAGACCGTTGCAGTGAGCGTAAAGACGCCGCTGCCGTTGTTCTGAAAAATCGAAAGGCCGAAACTGCAATGGCTCGGCACTGCGAGATCCAAGTCGCCGTCGCTATCCCAATCGCCGGAAGTGAGCGGGAACTCGCAGCCGGGCGCATCAATCGTCGAGTTGATGGTGAAAGCGCCGGAGCCGTCATTCATCAAAATAGCCGTGCCGGAATTAGCGACTCCGCCGGAACCGTTCATTGAAACCGCCAAATCCAGATCGCCGTCGCCGTCATAATCTCCGACAGACGCGAAGAAAGGATGATACCCCACCGTCGGGCTTGAGCTTGAAGTGAAATTGCCGCCGCCATCATTCTTGAAGATGGTTGCCTCACCGAGTCCCTGGTAATTTGAGCTGGGCACAACCAAATCCAAATCACCATCAGAATCAAAATCGCCGATAGAAACGGAATTGGGGCGATAAGCAACGGGCAAAGTCACGCCCGAGCCAAAGGCGCCGCTGCCATCATTCTTTAGAATCGAAACAGTATTGACCTCGCCGTTGGTGACGGCCAAATCCAAATCGCCGTCGGCATCGAAATCGCCAGCAGCCATGCGATCGGCCAACGTCGAGCTGGTTTCGGAAGTCTTCACAAAATCGCCTTCGCTATCTGCGACGTCGACCGTGAACCTCCACGTGAACGGGATCGAAAGGGCAGCGCCGCCCGCGCTCGCGATTCCAGTGGTGAGCGTGACCGTTACCACTTCGCCGAACTTAAAATCGACGTCGGGGTTGAACCTGAGCGTTTTCGCGCTGCTGCCGTAGGTAATGCTGCTGCTCGTGTGCAAGCCGCTTTGCGAGCCGTGTACTTTGATAGTGCTATTGTTGAGCGTGGCCGCATTCATCGCCGTGTTGAAAGTCACGATCACGTTCGCCGTTTTGTAAATGGCCAGCGCGTTTTGCAGAGGCTTGATGCCGGTGATTTCCGGCGGCAAAGCTTGAAGCTGCGCACGATCATTGCCCATGACCAGGCTGACAGAAAAAATGACCAATGCGACGATGGTTGAGAAACATGTCCTCATGGTGAACTCCTTTGAAATTGGTTTGAACGTTTGGCTCCGCTTCATTGGGATAGTCAGCGAGCGTACTGTTTTAAAGACTGCGAAAGCGAAAGCGCCAAGTTATGCGCTGCCCGTCTCATCATTTCTTCTTCCCCCTCGAACAAAGCCAGCGAGGGCACCAAGCCGCCTTCGTAACTTGACGCTGCGAAGATAAACCTTTTGCACATTGTCCTCCTACATTGAGTCAATGAACAAATTCAAACTCGAAACGCCACTTCGCCCCCCGGCAAATATCTTCCGTGGCGTTTCGAGTTTTCATGGGTCAACAAAGACAACTGCGAAAAGCGCTGGTGCGAATGCTTCACAACACTCGTCTCGCTTTTTGAAAAACGATTGCCCATATGTACCGGCAATGCGCAGATAATTTTCTCACACGAACGTGGTATTTTGGTGAAGGCGCCAACGAAGAGAAGGAGACAAGGAGCCAAAGAGGTTCTACGGGAGGAGCCTGGGAAGTCGGACTTGCGCAACGGGTTTCTTGGCGTTATAAATTTTTTGCGCGCAAGTCCGACTGCTTCGCTGGTTTGGGTCGATCACTTCTGCAAATATTTCAACACCGCCTCAGTGCCGGTGTGGACGTGCAGCTTCTTGTAGATATGGTGCAGGTGGGTGCGCACGGTTTCGACGCTGATATGAAGCGTCGCCGCGATTTCTTTGTAGAGATAGCCTTTGGCGAGATAGGAGAGAATTTCTTGTTCGCGGTTGGAAAGCGCCGCGGTGGCGAGGTTCGGCTGTTGCTTCTGCTGAAACGTGTACACGACTTTGCGCGCGATCTGACTGGACATGGGCGAGCCGCCGTTGTGCAAATCGCGAATCGCCTCGAGCAATTTTGCGGGCGGGGTCTTTTTTAAAAGATAACCGCTCGCGCCGGCAGCGAGAGAGTTGAAAATTTTCTCGTCGTCTTCATAGATCGTCAGCATCATGATTTGCGTTTTGGGAAGCTGCGCTTTGAGGACACGAATACATTCGATGCCGGACATGCCCGGCAATTCGATGTCCATGAGCACGATCTCCGGCTCCCAATCCGGCAAGTCTTCCAAAGCCGCTTCGGCGCTCGCATATGTTGCAACGCAACGGAATCCTTCCGCGCCGTTGATGAGCGCGGCCAAGCCTTCGCGGATTTCATCGAGGTCTTCGACGATGGCAACGTGAATGGGCATAGGAGAGGCAAACGAACTTTTTGGTTTTCTTCAAAAATCTTCTAACTTCGCATATGCAAAAAGTGACTCAAACTTCTGCCGTCATTGACACTTCCGATGTCAACGGCGCCTTCGTTGGCAGCAGCTTGCGGCCGTTTACGAAGGATGAATTCGACAAAATCAAAACCATCCTGGCGCGCAAGAAAAAACGCGGCAAAGAGCTCACAGTTACTGATCGCGATTTGCGTGCAGCGGGTTTGGAACGCTTACTGGCCGAAGTGCCGAATGGCAAGCCTTCTCCCCAATTGCAGTGAAGCTGCTTGCGCGAAAGCCATGGCCACAACGCATCGCTTGTTCCCTTCACTACAAAATGAGTTGTCGCCTTTGCTCTGCCGCGTGCGTTCATCCACGCTTAAACGCAAGCCACGGCCAAGCCGGGGCTGAACATTGCAAATCATAAGGCGCGACTACGAGCTCTTCACCTTCGCCCAAATCCGCACTCGCGTCCCTCCCTCCGGCTGCGAAGCAATCTCAAACTTTCCTCCCACCTCCGCCATGCGCTTGCTCATATTGCGCAAGCCGTTGCCCTCGCTCGATACTTCATTCGGATAAAAGCCTCTGCCGTTGTCTTGAATAAGAATCTCCAACGTATGATCGTGCGAGAGGAACTTCATCTCGGCTTCAGTGGCGCGCGCGTGTTTGACGATGTTGTGCGTGGCTTCTTTGACGACCATGAAAATGTGGCGGCGAAACTCGGAGGAAAGCGCATGACTCGGCACGGCCTCGGGAAAATCCAAACGGCATTGCACCGGGGTCTTGTCGAAAAAATCTGCGGTGTACTTGCGCAGATAAGCGGCCAGGTTATCTAGCGCGTTGTTCTGCGGATTGAGCGCCCAAATGATCTCGCTCATGCTGTCGATGGTGGCGCGCGCGGTGTCTGAAATTTTTTGCAAAGAACTTTGCAGCCGCGCCGGGTCCGCAAAGTCTTTTGAAGTGATCTCGCAGAGAATCGCCATTTTAGTCAAGCTCGCGCCGATCTCGTCGTGCATGTCTTTGGAGATGCGGCCGCGCTCGCGTTCCAAAGCGTGTTGGCGCTCCAATTCTTCTACTCTCTTTTTGAGCTTTGCCGCAGCGAGGTGTTTCGCGGCGCCGGCAACGATGCCGAGCATGAGCAGCGCGCTCAAAATCCGAAACCACCACGTCATCCAAAACGGCGGCACGATGGTGATCTTCACTGCCGCGCCGGCTTCATTCCACACGCCGTCGTGATTCGTGCCTTTGACGCGGAACGTGTACGCGCCGGGGTCGAGATTGGTGTAGCGCGCGAAACGCCGCGTGCCGCAATAGACCCAATCTTTTTCGAAGCCTTCCATCATGTAGGCATATTGATTCTTCTCCGGGCGCGTGAAATCCAGCGCGGCAAATTCAAACGAGAAAACGTCTTCTTCATACGCCAGCTTGATTTCTGCAATCTCACCGATCTCCTCTTCAAGCTGCGCCGGCAAATCAAACTTCTTGAAATCAGTCAGCACGACGGGCGCGAGATAATCACTGTCTTTCACCGAGTCCGGATAAAACGCATTGACGCCGTTGATGCCGCCGAAGAACATCTCGCCCGTTCTTTGGCTGCGATGAAACGCGCCGGTGTTGAACTCATAAGATTGCAGGCCGTCGCTCAAATCGTAGTTGCGAAACTTTTGCGCCAAGAGATCGAAGCGCGACAGGCCGCGATTCGTGCTCAGCCACAGATTGCCGGACTCATCTCCGAGCACGCCGTAAATAAACGTATTCGGCAGGCCCTCTTTTCATGATAGCGCGTGAAAATTTTCGTTTCGGGATCGAGCTTGTTTAAGCCGTCGGTGGTGCCGATCCAAAGGTTGCCCTCGTGATCATCAAAAATGGTTTTGATATAGTCATTGCCGAGGCTAGTGGGATTGTCCGGCTCGTAGCGATAGTGCGTGAATGTTTCGCTTTCCGCTTCGAACAAGTTTAAGCCGTGATCGCTCCCAACCCAAAGCCTGCCAGCGTGATCTTCGTGAAGGGTGGTAACGTGCGCGGAGCTTATGCTGCCGGGATTTTCAGCTTGCGGAGGATACCACGCGACTTTTTTCGCGGCCCACTCATATTTTTTCAATCCTTCACTTCCCACCCAAAGATTGCCGGCGCGATCTTCCAATATGCAGTGGACGCCGTCCGGCATCAGCCCGAGACGCTTGCCCGCTGCATTGTAGCAATGCAGGAATTTTTCTTGCGCGCGATCAAACTTATTCAATACTGAGCCGCCGATCCAAACATTGCCGGTGCGGTCTTCATATAACGCCGCGATGCTTTCGCCATATAGTCCGGAAGTGTCATTCAGAGTCGCGCGATAGTGCGTGACTTTCCCGGTGCGGCGATTGATCCGATCCACGCCGCCGAACACCATGCCGATCCACAAATCACCGAAACGATCCTCGCAGATCGCTTTGGGAAGCTCATTGCTGAGGCTGTTGGTATTGCCCGGCTCGTGCTGTAAGTGCGCAAACTTCGGCGGACGCGGATCCAACTTATTCAAGCCGCCGCCGTCGTTGCCGATCCAAAGCATGCCGGAGCGATCGGAATAAATTTCTTTGCTGATCCCGAAGCCGATCCCCTCGCGGTTTTGCGGCTCGTGGCGGACACGCAAAAATTTTTCAGTGTTGCGATCAAAGCGGCTCAAACCGTACTTGCTTCCCACCCACAATACACCAGTAGCGTCTTCGCCGAGAGACATGATCGCATCATCCAGCAAACTGGTTGAGTCTTGAGGATTGCTGAAGTAGTGATGCGTGAAGACGCCGATCGCGCGATCAAATATATGGAGTCCGTTCGAACTTGTGCCGACCCAAAACGTCCCGTTGCGATCTTCATACATCATATTGATTCCCTCGCTGTTGCCGGGCGTTATGACGTAATGTTGGAATGTTTCGGTCAGCGGGTCAAAGCGATGCAAGCCCGCGCTTGTCGTCACCCAAAGTTTGCCGGCGCGATCTTGATAAACACGGGAAACGTGATTGTGTCCGATGCTCTTGGGGTTTTGGCCATCGTGGAGATAGCGTCGCCATTTTTGCATTGCCGGATCGAACACCGTCAGCCCCCGATGCGTTGCGATCCAAATCAGGCCTTGATCATCTTCGCAAAGATCATTGATGGTATTGTCACTGAGACTTTGGGAATCATCGGGTCGATGTTTATAACGCGTGAATGTGCCGTGCCGGGGATCAAAGAGATTGAGGCCCTCACCGGTACCGATCCATAATCTACCCAAACGATCTTCGATGATGTCATTCACGGCATTGTGCGACAAACTCGTGGAGTCCGAAGGGTCGCGGCGATAGTGCGTGAAGCCATAACCGTCGTAACGATTGAGGCCGTCCGCGGTGCCGATCCACAAAAAGCCGCGACGATCTTGGCAGATCGCCCAAGCCGAGCATTGCGACAAGCCGTGCTCGACCGAAAAGCGTTCGAATTTGAATTGTGGTTTTTGCGCGTGAAGAGAAGTGAAGTTTGTGCAGCAGGCGATCACTGCGAAAAGAAAAGGTGAATTGAAGAAACGGCGAGAGCTTGTGGCAAGCCCCGATTGCGAGAACAAATCCCAAATGTGTTTCATGAGAGCAGCGCCCAAATTGCGATGGTGATGAAGCCGGAGGTGTTTTTGACGTGGTGAAGTGTACCGTCAAATCAGGGCTGATGCTGAAGAGAATTCTAGCTTGCTTCTCTATGAACCCCCGGCTATATTTGCCGCAAGAAATAATAATTTTTTTGAGGCCCAATCATGGCAACCACAAGCGCACAGACGATCTTTTCTTCAAACCTTCGCACGGAAGCGCGGCTTCCGGAATCGGATGGGAAACCTATGGCTGAAACCGATCTGCACCGCAACGTCATGGTGTATATTATCGAGGCGCTGGAAGAACATTTCCGCCCGGAGAACGACGTTTATGTGTCCGGCAATATCTTCATGTATTATCGCGACGAGGACGGCGAGCTGAAATCCGTTTCGCCCGACGTCTTGGTCGTCAAAGGCGTGGCAAAAAAGGAGCGGCGGATTTACAACCTCGAGGTGGAGCGCAAAGCGCCGGACGTGGTTTTCGAATTGACTTCTCCCAGCACGAAAATGGAAGACCTCGGCAACAAGCGTTTTATCTATGCCAGCCTCGGCGTGAAGGAATATTATCTCTTCGATCCGTTCGGCGAGGCCTTTCGCCCGGCCCTGCGCGGCTTTCGGCTCGAGAACGGGGATTATCTTGCCGTGGTGGGAACGCGCATGTACAGCGAAGTTTTAGGATTGGAGATTAGATTGGAAGAGGGCAAGCTGCTTTTGTATGACCGCAAAAAGAAAGAATACTTGCGCAGCTATGGAGAATCGGAAGCGGCACGACGAACGGCAGAAGCAGCTCGGCAAACCGCAGAAGCAACGCAACGAGAAACAGAAGCAGCGCGACAATTTGCGGAGGCCAGAGCAAGCGCAGCAGAAAGGGAGTTGGAGCGTTTGCGCGCAGAACTGGCGAAATTGCAGAATAAGACTTAGGAATGCTGATTAAACACCTTTCCCCTACCCTCAACCGCAAATAGACGCCAATCAGCGCGAATCAAAAAGAATTAGCGTTCATTCGCGTTGATTGGCGGTTTGGGAAAAGTGCGCCTCATTTACTTTCTTCCGCTCTCTCCTTCCCGAAAAAGAACACCAGCGGCCGCCACACGCGGCGCGACCATGAGCCTTCGTCGTGGCCGTCGCCGATGCCGTAGAAATATTCCAAATCCTGCCGCAACACAAAGCCTTTCTTGATCAACGTATCACGCATGCGCTTGAACACCGTGGCATAGCGGCCCTCGCCGCCTTCGCTGCCGTGATCCATGTAAATTTTGATGGCCGGGCGCGGCATTGCGTCTTTTTTGATCTCTTCAAAGACCTCGGCCTGATGCCACATCCACGAAGCGGAAAGGCAGCCTGCCATGCTGAATACTTTCGGGTGCCACCACGCGAGATAAAATGCAATCAAACCGCCGAGCGAGGAACCCATCACCGCGGTGTTCTCGCGGTCCGGCAACGTGCGATAGCCCCCATCGATGAACGGCTTCAATTCTTTGATGATGAACTTCGCATGCTTTTTCCCTCGGCGCGGGGTGTATTCTTCCAAACGGCCGGGCGTGTTGTAAATACCCACGACGATGAACGGCCGAATCAAGTCACGCTGCAATAAAGCTTCAGCGGCTTCATCCACACGCCAATCCACGCCGGCAAAGGCCGTGGCCGGATCGAACAAGTTTTGGCCGTCGTGCATGTAGATGACGGGATAGCGCATGTTCGGATGCGTTTCATATCCCGGCGGAAGCCACACGACAATATCGCGCTTGTTGCCGAGTTTCTTCGAAGCGAACTGGCGATGATAGTGCAAGCTTCCGTGTGCAGTCGAAGCTTCCTGCTTCTCTGCGGGTTGTGTTTCCGTAGTCACGTGTTGATCGGTCAGAAAAATCTCTGTGGTAGGTTGATTGATGGGCAAAGTAAATAGTCACGAGGATTGCAAAAAGCTCGGTAGATCGGAATTAACTTCGCGCTCCTCCCACTTGATCCATTCGAACGGTGTGCGGCAAGCGCGGCAATAAAATTGTGAATAGGCATGTGTAGTTCCAAAGGCGGCTTCTTGTGCGGTGTTATGCGAGCCGCAAAACGGACAACGCACTGTTTCATTTTTCTGCAAGCCCTCTTCAAAATTCCCCCCTTGAGGGGGGCAGGGGGGTGTCAACACTGCCGTTCGACTCATGCCTCACCCAATTTGAAAATTGCGTTCTTGCTGCCGCGCAGATGGTAGAGTAATTTTTCATCCGGCTGCGTGGCGGCGCAGCGGCGCGTCATGGGATTCCATGCGCTAAAATCCAACGCGCGGCGCGCAAGCCAATGGCCGTTTTGTTTTTCCAATCCAATATCGAGGCGCTGCTCTTCCGACAAAGGGCCGACCCAATCTAAAAATTTCTGCCGCACTTGGCTCCAAGTTGTGTTCAAAATACCGGCGTCGGTGAGGGCGCTCGTCATTTCTTGTTCGCTTGGCCCGAGCCATTCCAAAGTGGCAACGAGCACGCGACGGCAAGAATCTTCAAGCGCAGCTTGGGTTTGCGCGTTTGCAGTCGCCAGCGAACGAAACCAGCCTTGCGCATTGCGCACGTGATGTTTTTCTTCCGCCACCATCTTGTCGACAAAGTTCGCCACCGGCTCGAAGGCGGAGCGTTGCAATGCGGAGAGCAGCGCCGTCATCGCGCCGTCGGTGAGCAGGTTCACGGCAACGAATTCGGACCAACTCTGCAGCGGTTTATCCAACGAGGGCACATTCGCAAAAGTCGAGAGCGCTCGGCGTTCGAGCAGCTCTTGCGGTTGCTCGCTGAATTGCGTGGTGAGGCACGCGTGCAAAAGGCGCAAATGCCCGAACTCATCTTGCGACATGCTGCACGCGGCAATGCAGGCCTCGAGCGCCGGCGTGCCGAACGTCCATTCGCCGTAATGAAACCCGAGAAAGAGTTTGGTATCCGCGAGCGCGAGCAACAATGCGCGCAGCGCTTTGCGTTGCGTCTCAGAAAGCTCGGAGGCTGACTTAAAAGATGACACAGAAATTCCTCTATCTGAAGACACTGGACACTGATTACTGATCACTGATCACTGGCTACTGATTCAATTTCCCCAAATCGGCCGCGCTTCCGGATTCAACACCGGAATGACACGTTGGCGCGGCACGACGCACATCTCGATCCAACTCTCTTCGTCATACGCGGTCCACGCATAGACTTTTGCCAACTCGTCGTTCGGCGCATTGACGCTGCCGACGTGCTGCAATTGCTCTTCGTGATTCTTGCGGGCGAAGACTTCGTAGATGCTTTGCAAGAGCGCCAACTCCAAGGTAATTTTGTGATCCAACAGAATTGCTTTTCATTCCCCGCTAAGGAAGCGGAATCTCGAAAAACTTTCCAGGTAGAACGGTCCCTATCGCCTGTTCTATAGCGGGAATCAGTTGCGCTACAATTGGCACTCTATTACTGGGCAAAATAATCACTGCCAGTTTTTTGCCAGAGAGATTTTGCTGAAAGGGAAGATTTTGATCCGTCGAAATCAAAATGTCAAATTGATTTTCGGCCAAGTTGAGCAGCCTTCCATTTTTTATGCCGCCCCAACCCATTTCCTGTGCCGTCTGAATAACAAATTGAGGCAATCGCCTTTTGACCAAACGTGGCGTGCATTCGTCCAGCAAAATTTTCAATTTGCCGTTCCCAATCGTTTCAGTGTGTCTTTGGAAAACTCAAGAACTTTTATCGCCTGCTCTCGCGTAACCGTGGGAAAATTATCGAGAAACTCATCGAGCGAAAGCCCGGCTTCGAGATTGTTCATCAACGCATCAATCGGCACGCGCGTTCCTCGAAAAACAGGGGTTCCGCTGACAATTTCGGGATCAATCGTGATCGGTAATTGCTTCAATTCGTTTTCTTCAAATACTAGTATCATAATCTCACCTCTGGGAATATCAGTCCTTGAAAACTATTTCTGAAGCGAAGCTTTACTTCCGAATGGAGCATGCAAAGAAGCTAGCTCCCGATCAGATACTACTTGTCGCAGACTGATCTTGCAAATTTGTTCGAGGCCGAGTCCGCATATTTTTCCTGTGCGGATTAATTCGCCGGTATGCGTCTTTGTTTGACTGAAGCGTCTCCCACATATCAAAATTGGTCTGCAGCCCTATCCAAAAATCCGCAGTCGTATTGAAGAACTTCGCCAGCCGAAATGCGGTATCCGGTGTGAGGGCTCGTTTGCCCAAAACGATCTCGTTGATGCGGGTACGAGCAACATCGAGAGCATCTGCAAGCTCTTGCTGCGTCATCTTCAGAGGCTCCAAAAACTCATATCGGATAATCTCTCCGGGGTGTGTCGGACGTCTATGCTTTGGCAACATTGTGCTTCAACCATTTTAATGGTACTGCACCAATTCAATGTCGAAGATATCTCCGCCTTCAAACCTAAAGCACAGCCTCCAGGGGCCATTGACTGAAATCGCCCATTCTCCCAAGCGATCACCATGCAATGGGTGAAGATTATTCGAAGGCGATGAGCTTAAATCGCGCAATGCTTTCGCGGTATTCAGCATATCCAGTTTGCGAATCAATCTGCCTTTTAGATTATCCGGACACGTTTCTGCTTTCCAGTGTCCCAAATCTTTGAGCCAGGATTGTCTAAAACTTTGAATCATGTCATTACTAGCGCGCTGCAACCAATCATTTAAGCCACCCGTGACTTCGCCGAACGATTCACTTTCACCATTGCCGGAGCGGGCGCGAGGTTTTTCCACGCGGCGTTCGCGTTGATCACGCCATAACCCAAATCATAATCCCAACCATCGCCCTCAAGATCAATCGCAGTGCGCTGCAAAATACCTTTGAGCTGCGCGGACGGCACTTTGCTCGGAGAGAATTTTTGCCGCAACGCCGCAGCAACGCCGGCGGCAACGGGACACGCGGCAGAAGTTCCGCTATCAGCGGGATAAACTCCCGAGCCGGCGAAATGACTATACGCCGCGAGATCAGGCTTGCGTTGGTGCAATCCGCCCGGGCCTTGCGAAGAATAACCGAGACGGCGATCATTCACCGTGACCGCTGCGACGGTGATGACGTCGGGGTGCGAGTTCGCGCCGTGAATGCTCGCGCCCGGGCCGCGATCATTTTCGCCGCAACGCGGATCGGCACAATGGCCGCCGCAATTTCCGGCTGCGAAAAACACGTCTGCGCCCATGGACACCAACGTGCGCACGATTTGATTGAAAGGATGATCGAGATTCGCACTGTAGTTTTCCGGCGAGCCGATGGGCGCATCGTCGGCGCGCTTGTACATGCCCCAACTGTTGTTGACGACGAGCGGCCCTGGCTCCCGTGTGATGAGATCGATCAAGCTCGCATACGCCGTGATCGCGTCGGAAAGAAAAGCGGTCCACGTATTATTTTCCGAACGCAGCAGCGCATAATCGAGAATCGTTGCCTCGGGCGCGGCGATCTGCACGTCGAACGCGACCATGGTGCCGTGATCGTTCGGCGCAGTGCCGGGAATATAAGTGGGATTCGGCGACCAGCCGCCGGCCACCGGGATGCGCGCGCCGTTGATGCCGGTATCGACAATCGCAACACGAACTTTTTTGCCGGTCAAGCCTTCGCGCAGCAGCGTGCGCACGCCGATTTTATTCGCAACGTCCGAAGCTTTGCCGATGGCCGCGCGTCCGCAATAGGGCGTGGGAAAAATCGAAATCGCGGGATCGGCATAGACGCCAACGACTTCGTCCTTGCGGTCGCGCAAGAGACGTTGCAAAGCTTCTTCATCATCCGCAACGACGCGCACGCCGAACGCCGCTCCCATCGAGGTCTTATACATGTCGCGATAGTTACTGCTCGCCGCGACGCTCGTATCTTTTGCGACAACGGCCAAGCCCGGCACGGAAACCGGATGATAGCTCGCGTCGATTTGCAAACCGCGAACTTGGATTTGACTCTCCAGCATGCCTTGCGCAGGCGCGAACGAACGCACGCGCGCGGCTTCCGTCAACTCTTCCTGCTTCCGTAATACGACGATCCTTCGCAGCATGGCTGCCCCTTTCTGTGCATTAAAAATGGATTGATGGAGCAATGGAGTGTTGGAGTATTGGACCCATTGCTCCATCAATCCAATAATCCGCCGATCCAATCATTGGGCTTTTTTCCGATTGGCCGTCATCGACTGCACGCGGCCGTCCGAAAAGAATTTGACATTCGTTCCAAGTTTTTGTTCTGCACGTTGCCGCCCTACCGCGGTCGCTTCTCCTCGCACCACGAAACGCCGTTGTTGCGGATTGATGAGAACCGGCGCGTAATTGGAGTCAAGCTCGATGCCGGTGTCTTCGAGAAGGTGTTTGAGCAAATCAAGATCAACTCGCGCATTTTTTTTCTGCGCGGCATTCGGCAGGTCGATCTGTATGATATAACGTTGCGCTTCGGGTTTCGTGCTCATAATACGCCCTCCGCTTCTTCGATCTCAAGGTGGACGTTTTGGCCCGAAAAGAGTTGCGTCTCTTCGGGCAGCACGAAGTAATAGTGCTCGTGCGGTTTGAGCGGTCCACGACACGCGCAGGCAATTGCTTCAATACTCACCGGAAGGCTTTCGCCGAGAAACTTGACCCACACTTGCGCGCCCGGTCGCGGCAAACGTTTCCACATGTCTTTGGTCACCAAAATTTTTCCCAGCATCGCTTCCTCTGCCGAGATTTTGCGTCGGTAAATCAAATTGCCCTCCTTTCGCGCGCTGCGAAAGTTAGACTGCGATTCCCAGGCTTTGCAACACTTCCCGTCCCTGCGGCGTCAAACGCGTCTTGGTCCACGGCGGATTCCACACCACGTTGATGCGCGCGGAATCGACCTCGGGCAGCGACTCCAGCTTCTCGCGCACGTCGTCGAGAATCATCGTCATCGCCGGACAGGCAATCGCCGTGAACGTGAGATCGACTTCCACTTCTTGTTGATTCGCGCGCACGTCATAAATCAAGCCCATATCTTTGATGCTGATGGGCAGCTCGGGGTCCATGACCTCGCCGAGGGCTTGCCAGATTTTAGCGGTCTCAATCATTGTACTCCATCAAATGAATCAAAAGCATTTCAAATTTTAAATTGAAAATTTGCAATTGCAAATTTAAAATGCTTTTCAGGCTCTTCACCAATTCAATCCGCCGAAGGCGCCGTTCTTCTCGCCTTGAATCATGTTGATGTAAGTTTGATTCATCGGCCCGCGCTTCTTCCAGCGTTTGAACACTTGCTCCCACGCAATGGCTTGATCGAAGAGCCAGCGTTTCTCTTGCGCGTCGTATTCGACCGGAAACTCGTATTCAATAACATACTCGTTCTTTTCTTTATCAAGATGCGCGGGCACTCGAATGCCGATGTTTTCACAGAGCGGCACGGTCGCGCTCATCCACACTTGGCGGAGCTGATCGTTCGTCAAGCCTTTGAGACGATACTCGAGCTGATCGTTGTGCTTTTTGAGATAATCGGGCAGGCCGAACCATTCGAGCGTCATTGGAAACATCCAATCGACCGCGCGTTGCAAGGCTTCTTTGGCGGCGCCGCCGGCTTTCGCGAGGCGCTTCATCCAACTCTCGCCATGGCGCAAGTGCAAAACTTCTTCGCGATCGACTTTCGTGAGCGCGCGTTGCCATGGGCCATAGCTGCAATTCTTATGAACGTCGGCGAGCAGCGTGATGCCCGCGCGATCGAAGAAGCCGTTGGCCACCACCATCTCAGCCCAATTTTCGAGAGCTTGATCGAAGCCATACGGATGTTTGAATTCGTGCGGCTCGCGGCCGTACATCAGCCATTGCTTCGACACGCCCAAGTCTTCCAACAAACGATACGCGATGTTGGCGTGGCCCAACTCATCTTGAATGATCGCATAAACCGCGAGACGGCTGTTGATGGTGGGCGCATCTTTGGAAGCGAAATAATAGGCGGGCGCGCTCACCAATTCGGTGTCGCCTTGCACGGTGAGAATGACTTCAAGCGCCGCTTTGTAGCCCGGCGTCATGTCATCTTCGGTCTCGACGATAAAACCGTTGGCAATCTTTTGGCGAAGCTCGGCATCTTTTTCAAGCGGAAGCATAAAGGCCTTTTTGCTTATTTTGATCTGTTACGTTGCGATTCAAACATTCTCAACCTCATCGTGTTTACTTTGAGGCCGGCCATCTTTTCGTTGCGGCAAGATAGGAAGCCGTGTGCGGATTGTCAAGGCCGGCGCGGTTTAAAGATTTTTTTTTGTTGATGAAAGAACGCGCTTTTGCGCGCGGCAAACCACTTGCGCGAATAGTCGAAATCGTATAGATTAGTATTATCTAAAGAGTCAAATCAGTGCAAAAAAAGCAAAAACTTTCACGCAAAGACGCGGAGCCGCAAAGAAAAGCTTTGCGGGTTCTTTGCGGCTTCGCGTCTTTGCGTGAGGCTTTTTCTTTTTGGTTCCGGCTTGTCCGGCTTGCGCCACATATCAATGAAGTGCGCAGTTTTTTTAAAGCGCCCTCTCGTAATGTCATTCTGGAAGAAACTTTCCTAGTGCTCGAACCAAACCTCCGCTCGAATCTCGTCTCGAGAACTAGGGAAGGTTCTTACAGAATGACATTTAATAGGGTTGCTCGATCAAATAAAAACCACTGGCAATCGTTTAGAACGGCTTCATCACCACCAACAACACGATCACCACGACGAAGAGCATGCTGATTGTTCCAAACCTGAGGTGCTTTTGCTTGACGCTATCCACCTCCTCTGCCTTGCCCGCTTCGCGCAACGCGACCATGCGCTTGAGATTGCGGAGATCGACGTGCGAAAGGCCGACGAGAATAACCACCAGTAAAGTTTTGGCGTGCAAATAACCGCCAGTGCCGAAAGCGCCGGTATAAATGCCAACGATCAAACCCGTGACGAGCGCGATTAGCAAGCCATAAAATTCGACGACTTTGGTCACGGCCAAAGCCATGCGTTCGCTCGCGGCCGCTTCATTTGCGCTGGCCGTGCGGAATTTTTTGAGCAAAAAATTTTGCGCGATTCCGCCGCCGATGCCCATGGCCACGAACAGCACGTGTACCGCTTTCAACAAATTGCCGATGAGAATTGCCGAATCCATACTCTCTCCGTATTTACTTCACGAGAAAAATCTGCTGTGAGTTGTGCAAGTCAAGATAGGCAGGCAAGCGGCAAATGTCAAGGGGAGCGCCCCGAGAAAAACATGGGATCGGTCTTGGGTGGAGTCATGTTGAGCGAAGTCGAAGCATCACCCTTCGACTCCGCTCAGGGTGACTTCAACGAGACGTTTCCACCGTCGCATTAGCGAGAAAAATTATTGCGAGAACGATTGCGAATATGATCCCACCCGAAACCTTGCTTGAAGCATACAGCCAGGGCATTTTTCCCATGGCCGATGAAGACGGCACGATCAATTGGTATGAAGCCAATCCCCGCGCAATCGTGGAAATCGACGGCTATCACATTCCCCGCGACCTCAAGCGCATCCTGAAGCGTGGCAGCTTCGAAATTCATTTCGATCGCAGCTTCGAGCAGGTGATGCGCGGCTGCATGGACCGCAATCCCACGTGGATTTCCGAAGAGATCGTGCGCTCGTACGTGGCGCTCCATCGTTTGGGCCATGCGCACAGCGTCGAGGCCTGGCAGAACGGTGAATTGGCCGGCGGGTTATACGGCGTGTCGATCGGCGGCGCGTTCTTCGGCGAGTCGATGTTCTATCGCGTCTCGCACGCTTCCAAAGTCGCGCTCGCGCATCTCTTCGAACATTTGCAGGCAAAAAAGTTTTTGCTGCACGACGCGCAAGTCATGACCTCCACGCTCAAGCTCTTCGGCGCCAAGAATATTCCGCGCAGCGAATATTTAATGCGCCTGCGCGCCGCGCTGAAAAAGAAAGCGGTGTTTTAGGCGGAGCGAATATTCTCCGCCAGACATGAATCACTTCTTGTGGGCGATCCCCCGGCCCCTTCCCTTCACGCTTGCTCCCGGCTTCACAGAGCTCAACCCTCGCGTAGTCACCGTGAGCGTTTTCGCCTGCGGCAACTCGCGGTTCAGGCGCGACTTTTTGGGTTTCGTTTGCATCTTCGTGCCGCGATCACGAATGCCCGATACTGTAGACGCACTGCTCGCTGCAGCCGTACCCACGGTCTTCATCTCGGGCAGCTCACGATTCAAACGCGTCAACTTGGTTTTGGTTTGCATCTTGGTGCCGCGATCACGAATGCTCGATACTGTAGACGCACTGCTCGCTGCAGCCGTACTCACTGTCTTCATCTCGGGCAGCTCACGATTCAAACGCGTCAGCTTGGTTTTGGTTTGCATCTTGGCGCCGCGATCTTCAATGCCGGTTGCCATAAACGCTCCCGCTTTGAGGTTCACTACTTTTGCGTTACCGCACGATTGAGATATAATTCGAACACCGCCCAGAAATACGGCAAGGGATGGCGCACCTGAGCATCATTCGAAAGTTTTTTCAAGATCTCCAGCTTGGCGAGGCGCAGCGCAGCAGGCGGAGGCACGCCTGCGGCAAGTTGGCGATAAAATGCCGTAACGAGCGCCGCGGACCAACGGTCGTCATTTTTCCACAAAGAGGCGACGACCACGGACACGCGTTGCAACGCGAAGAGCCGCGCGATGTTCAAGACGCCCTCGCCGCGCACGATTTTGCCGCCGGCGGTTTCGCAGCCGTTCAACAACACCAGCCACGTATTCAACATCTCCCACTCCAAAAGCCGGCGCGCATAAATGCGTTCCGTGCTCGGGCGCAGTGCCGTGGCCTCGGCGCGGCTCAATTCCAAATAAGAATTCAACGCGCGCTGCGGATCGGCCACGGCGTGCAAAGAAAGGTGAAAGACCTCCGCGCCCTCGCGCAAACTCGTTTTGACGGTATCGAAGTGCGCGGCGTTGCGCGACAATAATTTTTTCCGCGTGAAAAGCGCGGCAACGTTCGTCATCTCTTCCTGCGCGGCCGGCAAATCGCCCGCAGGATTGCCGGCAAACAAAAGCCGGTTGCCGGCGAGTTGCGGCACTTGCAAACGCGTGCGCATGCCGCGATAGAGCACGGCCAAACTCGGGGCTTTGACAAGCTCATACTCTTCCTCCACAAAACGCTCTTGCGGCGTGACGAACGCGCCGAACGGAAGCTGATATAAGAAACCGTCCGGTATCAAATAGATTTCGTTCCCGGCTGCCAACTGTTGCGCTGCCGGCGCGAGCAGCCGATCATAAAATTTGCGCCCCCACGCGCGATTCTCTTCATACACGGCCGCCGGGTTCGCCAGCGCGCGTGTGCGAAAAGCCGGAAAATTTACGGCGCCGAGGCTGAACAAATATTTTTGCGCCGAATCTTCCAAGGCCGCGCGCGTGATCGGCAATTGCAACGTGACAAACTCTTGCGCGGAGATGAGCCATACCGCCAAAGCCTCGGGCAGCACGCGATATTCGATGATGCGCGTGGAACGCGGCAAAATACTTTGCACCGCCTTTATCGAAGGCACCGCGCCCAACAGCGCGCGGCTGCTGTCCGCAATCTCTCTACCCCAAGCTTCCAGCAGCGCACGCGTGCGGCCGCGCTCCGCCAAGCTCAACGCACGTTCGTTTTGGCCGAGCTGCAAAGCCAAAGTTATGGCTTCATCAAAAAGGTCTTGAATCGTGGCGAAAAAACTCACGCGCAAGCTGTCGCGTGTGATCGAGCCGAAGACCTTTTCCTGCAGGACGAGGGCTTGTTCGAGGTGCGCCAGCGCCGGCTCGAAGCGCGCTTGCCGCTCCGCGAGTCGCGCGCGCTGCCATTGCGCTTCGGCTTGGAGCGCGAGGTTGTTCATCTGCCCGGCAATCGCTTCGGCCACGGTCAACAGAGAATCCATACTCATGAGGCGATTCTGCTGCAAAGCCAGCTTGGCGAGATTGAGGCATGCGCCGGCATGTCCAAAAGCAAAACCGAGCGCCTCCGCCTCGCGCGCCGCAACGCCAAAGGTTTGCTCCGCTTCCGCAAAGAGTTTGCGTTTCATGAGCAACTCGCCTTGCAACAACAGGGTTTCAATACGGCCGCGGCCTTCGCCGCTCATTCGAAACAGCCGCAGCGCTTCGGCATAACTAGCTTGCGCCGAATCCAGACTATCAATCTTGACCAGGATGAAACCGAGATTCATTTGCGAACGCGCCATACGGCCGGCGCTCGCTTCACTTTGGTGCAAGGCAAAAGCCTTGCGCTCTTCCGACAGCGCGCGCTCGTAATCACCGGTTTCAACGTGCAACAAAGAAAGGCTGCTGCGCACCGCGGCAACGTTGGCGATTTGCAGGTTGCGCTCGAACAAAGAAACGGCCTGCTCCATATCGGTCTGCGCCAAGCCATACTCGCCTTGCTCTTGATGCATTTGACCGGTCAGCAATAAAGCGTCCGCACGGCATTCTTCTTCGTGATCTAACCTCGTCATCTCGTGCAACGCCGCTTCGGCTTCCGGCAAGCGGTCCATGCGATATAAAGTGCGGGCGCGGTAAAAGTAACTGTCGCGCAACGTGAGGCGGTCCGACATGCGCTGCGCGATATTGAAAGCTCGTTCTGCGCATTGCAGCGCGAGCGCATCGCGGTCGAGCGCGCGATGCGCGTCCGCGAGGATATTCAGCGTTTGCGCTTCGGCCCAGTGATATCCGTGTTGCCGCGCCAGGGCTGCGAGCGCCTCGCCTTGAGTCACGGCTTGTTGATAGAGATCTTGCTGCGCCAACGCATCGAGCGCGCCTTGTTCGGCATGAATCTCCAAAATCGCGTCGCCCAATTTGCGCGCCTCGTCACGCAGGTTTTGATGCGCAAGCGCGGCTTCTTCGAATTTATGATTGTCGAGCAAAGCGCGCGCACTCAGGCGTTGCAAAGTCAAAACAGCGCGCGTGGGTTTCGTATCGGCAGTGCGCGTGGAAATGTAAGCGGTGAGATTGATGAGAAGGGTGTCGTTGCAAGCGGTTGCGAGAGCTTGTCCGAGAGCCCGCACGGTATCCAGCTTGGCTTGCGCTTCCGCCTCGCGCTGGAATCCCGTTAAAAGGAAAGCTTGCTCAACGAGGCGAATGCCGAGGGATTGCAGCGGCCAATAGTTTTGCCGCAGCCAAAGCGCCAGCGTGTCGGCGGGTTGCGCGCGTTTCGTAGCCCACGTTTGCAACAAGCGAAGATCGGCGCTATCCGGAGCGAAGGCACGCAAGGCCGGCTGCCATTGTTGTTGCGCGGCTTGCTCGTTTGGAAGCGCTCGCGTTGAGCCGGTTTGCTCGTTGGAGTTCTTGCAAGAAAAAGAGCCCAGCGCCATCACAAGCAATAACGGCGCGAGCAAAAAAGCCTGACGTCTCTGAACGCAATTCTCGCATGGCGCTGGGCGCTTTTGCCTTTGACGAGTTCTTTCGAACGCATCACTTCGAACAGCAATTTTTTGCAAATGCACGCGCATCTTCTTTTGACGCCGGTAGCAATGAGTCGCAACAAAAAAGACTTTTGTAAGCGGATTGAACGGATCAAGCGGATAAACCCGAGCCGTATCCGCTTCATCCGTTCAATCCGCTTACAGAAAGTTTTTGCTTTAAAGCAAAGATTTCACTCTTAATCGCCTAATCGTCCCTCGTAAGAGCCGCGAGGCGCGCACGCGCTGCGATTGCCCAATCGGATTCGGCATCGAGCGTCAAATAATCTTGCCAGGCTTGCGCGGCTTCCAGCTTGCGTCCCAATTGCGTCAACACGAGCGCACGATTGAAAGCCGCTTCGGCATAGCGTGGTTGATGACGCAAAGCGCTGGCGAAGGCGGCGAGGGCCTCTTCGAAATTTCCGGCGCGGGCACGTACGAGTCCGAGTTGATTCCACGCCTCTGCGTCGGTGGCGTCACGAGCGAGTAAAATTTGAAGCACACTATCGGCAAGAAATAATTGCCCGGAAAAGGAATAGAAGATCGCGAGGCCGAGTTTGGCTTCGCGATTGTCGGGGTCGCGTTGCAGGGCTTTTCGAAAAGCTTGCACTGCAGCGTTGGAATCCGCCGAGGGCGTTGCGCCTCGTGGCCGCGAAAACGGCGAACTTTCAAAGCCGCTGCCGGGGCGAAAATCCTCGGACGTCACAAGCCACTCGGAGCGCAATGCCGAGAAGCCTTGCGCCAGCTCCGTTGCGAGGCGCTGTTGTTGATAAATCTTATTGCCCTGCATTGCCGCGAGCGAAACGATGATGACCATTGCAACGGCCACAACGGGCGCGAGCGCGGGAGAAACGAGCACGTCATTCAACCATTCCCAAACGCTCCTTCTAGATATCATTGGCTCAAAAGGTTCTTCAGGGAAGAGCCGCACGATCTGCCGTACTTGCTCATCAATCGTCAGGCGCGGCGAGGTTTCGAGCAATTGCAATTCTTCGTCCGTAATGGCAACGCTGGCGAAACGCACGTGCGTTGCCAGCTCTTGCCGGCAATGATCGCACCCGGCCAAGTGCTGTTCGACTTTGCGGTTTTCTTCGTCTGCCAGCTCGCCAGTAAAAAATTTGCCGATGGCCTCCTGCTCTGGATGGCCTCCGGAATCATCCTCCGGCCCGGCGTCGAAGTTGTTGGTTCGAGTCTTTGCCATATACTTTATGAGATTATTGGGAAATGAATCTTTGTTCGCGCTGATTCATCGTGCCCCTCGTTCAATGCTAAAGACAAATGAACGCGCTATACCTTCTCACTTCCGGTCAAAACATTTTCGCAACTTCTCGCGGATGCGGCTGATTTGGATTTCAATGGCGCGCAAAGTCATATTCAGCCCGGCGATCTGTGCGATCTCCGCGGGCTTGAGGTTGTCGATCGCAAACAGCTTGAACATGATCGCATTGCGCGTTTTGTTGCGGCCGCGCAGCGTTTTTTGCAAACAATTTTCCAAATCGATACGCGTCGCGATTTCCTCGCTCGGGCCTCGCACGATCAGCTTGGGCTGCTCCTCGTCCTCGAGGAGCTCGTCGGGCCGGGTCCGTTTGTCTTTAACGGCGGCGGTCAGCGCCACGCTCACGGCAATACGTTGTAAATAGGCGCGTGCTTCGAACTCGGTCTCGCCGCGGAAAGCCAGCAAAGCACGGCGGCCATTGTTCAACAAGCGCATATGGAAATTTTGCCGAACGTCTCTGCCGAGCCGGTCACGCTGCCAGCCGGCGACCCCAATGACTTTGCAGATGCCTTGTTCGATGACTTTATCATAACGTTGAAAAAAATCGCGCCATGCGCTTTCATCCGGCGGCACGCGCGCGCAGCGGTGAAACAGCGCCTTGGGAGAAAGCTCTTCACCCTCGGCAAGACTCAAAAGGAAGAAGAGCACAAGGGCCGAAGCGAGGGCAGGCAAGAGCGAGTCGAGCGCGGCGGGAGCGATCAGCGCAAACAAAACCGTCGATATGCCGGTTCTAAAAAACGAGCGGCGCGCATCTTTCATGAGCAAAAATGAACGGGGTTGAATAACCGGTTCGAAACTCGAATTGTGTTTTTGATGAATCGCGGTGGGTGGGAATTCTTTTGTGCAGTTCCGCGCGACATGTTCAGTATGGGAAAAGTCGAATAGATTGTCAAGACAATTTTCCCAGGCCCTTGTTGGAAGAGAGGCGTTGCGCACGAGCTCCTCAAACTTTATATTTCGCCATGGCCTTTTCACGCACAAAACTGAACCGAACATTACTGTTTCTTGTGTGGACGCTGTTCGGTTTGTACATGGCGATACAAACCTATCTCTTGTCCGCGCGCTCGCAAGCCCCGGTTTCGTTGCCGTTCGCATTGTTCAGCGAAATGGCTTTTGCTTATCTTTGGGCGCTGCTCACGCCGCTCGTGCTTTGGTTCAGTGAAAAGTTTTCACAGGAACGCCTGCGTTTGCCGTTTTATTTGGCGGTTCATTTTGCGCTCGGCTTTGCCGTGGCCCTTCTGCATCGCGTGATATTTACTTTTATGACGGCCGGTTATCGTTTCCTCTTCGAAGGGGCGCCGTTTTCATGGCCGCGCTCGCTCGCGCAATTGTTTTCTTATTTGGATTATGGCGCTTTGTTGTATGGCATGATTTTGATTCTCGACAACGCTTTCACGTACTATCGCCGCTATCAAGAAAATCTTTTGCGCACGGCGCAATTGGAAACGCAGCTTGCGCAAGCGCAATTGCAGGCTTTGAAAATGCAGCTGCACCCGCACTTTCTCTTCAACACGCTCAATGCGATTTCAGTGTTGATCGGCAAACGGCCGGGCGCGGCGCGGCAAACGTTGCAGCGTTTGAGCGAACTGCTGCGCTTGACATTGGAAAACGCCGGCGCGCAGCTCGTGCCGCTCAAAACCGAATTGGAGTTCTTACAGCGCTATTTGCAAATTGAACGCACGCGCTTCGAAGACCGTCTCACCATTCAAATGAACGTTGCCGAAGAAACCATGTCCGCGCTCGTTCCCAATTTGATTCTGCAACCGCTCGTTGAAAATGCCATTCGGCACGGGGTCATGGAACAACGCGGCCCGGCACGCCTCGAAATTTCCGCGCTGCGCGACAACGGAACTTTGCGTTTGCAAGTGCGCGACAACGGCAAAGGGTTGGTCGAGAACGAGAGCAATAAAGCGGGCATCGGTTTGCAAAATACCCGCGCGCGTTTGGAGAAGCTTTACGGCGAGCGCCATCGTTTCATGCTCTCGAATGTTGCAGACGGCGGAGCGCTTGCCGCAATTGAAATTCCTTTTGAGCATTCATAACGCGAACGAGCCGCAAACAAAAAAGATTAACAAGAGAAAACAGAGCAAACAGAGAGGGCAATGATTCGAAAATTCTCTTTAGCTTTTCAATCTCTGTTTGCTCTGTTTTCTCCGTGTAAAAAATCTTTGCTTTTTTTTGCACACATTTTACTTGTCAGAGACTATGCAATTCGCCTAATAATGGAAAAAATCAAAACGGTTTATGACGCGTTTTGTAGATAAAAAACGCATCCGCACGCTGCTGGTGGATGATGAGTCGCTCGCGCGCGAGGGTTTGCGAGAGTTGCTGGCGCAGGAGCCGGATCTTGAAATCATCGGCGAATGCCGTGACGGTTTTGAAGCCGTGGCCGCGCTGGATAAAGAGAAGATCGATTTGCTCTTTCTCGACGTGCAAATGCCCGAGTTGGATGGCTTCGAAGTGCTTGCCGCAATTTCTCCCGAGCACACGCCCGAAGTGATCTTCGTAACGGCTTATGACGAATATGCTTTGCAAGCATTCAACGTGCATGCAGTGGATTATCTGCTCAAGCCTTTGGCGCCGGAGCGCTTTCACATTGCGCTCGCGCACGCACGCAATCAAATCCAATGGCGCATGGGGCGAACGCTCGATGAAAACGTAACCGCACTGCTGCGCAGCGTGCGCGAGCAACGCAAGGCTTGGGAGCGGGTGCTCGTTAAAACCGGCGGGCGATTGTGGGTGGTGAAAACGAACGAAATCGACTGGATCGGCGCAGAGGCGGATTATGCGTGTTTACACGCGCAGAGCAAAAAGCACTTACTGCGCGAAACGTTGAGCGCGTTGGAAAGCCATCTCGACTCGCAGAAATTTCTTCGCATCCATCGCTCGACGATCGTGAACCTCGACCGCATTCAAGCGCTGGAATCTTTATCACACGGCGAGATGGCGCTCATTCTCAAAGACGGCACGCGTCTCACCGCAAGCCGAAACTACCGCGCGCGGCTGGCGGAGGTTTTTCACAATATGCTTTAATCCTTCCACTTCTTCTCCCCGGCTCGAATACTCACTCTGAGATGGTTGCTGCTGGGTGGAATCGGGCAACTGAAATCCTTTCGGCCATAGGCGCAGGAAGGATTGTAGGCAAGATTGAAATCGATCACGTAATGATTATCCTTCTGCTCGACGAGATCGAGATAGCGCCCCCCTCCATACGTTTCTTCCCCGCTGGTCAAATCAATAAAAGGAATGAACAAATAATCCGCATATTGCGCGGACAATGTGAGCAAGCGATAAATTTCGAGCTGCTGCGGTTGGCCTTCCAAGCTGAAAGAGAAAAGCCCGTAGCGCAAAGCCTTTTTCAACCTGCCATCGCTGGTCGCAAACGCCAGTGTTTCCGGCTGCGCGAATTTTGCAATCGGCCCTTCGAAACGATACTTTAAATCAACCGGAAAATAACGCAAGCCGGAGAATTGCTCTTTCGTTGCTTCCGGCAAAGGCGAGTCGTTGTTATGTTTGAAATGACGGTCTTTTTCACGGCGCTCTTGCTCGATCTTAGTGACCAGCGGAGAAGGCGGTGCAGACTCGTTCGAGCAGCCGTTCACAGCGATGAAAGCAAAAAGCGCGATTACACAAGTGAACTTCGACGGAATGTTCATCAATGCTCCATGCCTTGAAAAGGCCGTATAGTCGGCAAGCAGAAAATGGTAGGGAAAAATAAAAAGCAGGAAAGTGCAGGAAGCTTTTGCTCGTGCTCAAACCGGAGGAGACTTTCGGAGTGAATTGCTGGCGGCACCTGGTCATCGCACGCGGTGCAGCTCGATGCGGCGATTTTTCTCGCGGCCTTCCGGCGTGTCGTTGGTGGCAATGGGATTTTCCTCGCCATAGCCCACGGCGAGCAAACGCTCCGGCGCGACGCCGCGATTGACCAAATAATTGTACACCGATTCCGCGCGGCGTGTAGAGAGCAAGAGGTTTTTCTTCGCGTCGCCCGCGCCATCGGCATAACCGCGAATTTCAAATGCAACGCTGGAGTTCTCTTCCAAAGTATGATAGACCTTTTCAAGCACTGGGAGTGATTCCTGCACCGGCTCCGCCTGCCCGGCAATAAAATTGACGCCGGTCAAAACCATGACATTGTCCACTTCCACCCAAATTTGCGGGCGAACTTCCGGGCAGCCTTCGGCGCTGCTATAACCGTTAGCAATCGCCGGCTCGGTGGGACATTTGTCGAGGCCGTCGGCAACACCGTCGCCATCACTATCGACCGCCAACGGATTGGAGACATAGGAATTCACTTCAATCCCGTCGATCACGCCGTCATTATCCGTATCGGCTTTCAACGGGTCCGTGCCATGTTGAGTCAATTCCTCGCCGTCGCTCAAGCCGTCGAGATCGCTATCCGCCTTGAGAGGGTTCGTGTTGTGCTTATTGACTTCATCGCTGTCGCTCAAGCCGTCTTTATCGGTGTCCGCGTCGTTCGGAAGCGTGCGATACTTGCGCACTTCTTCAAAGTCTGAAAGCCCGTCGCTATCCGTATCGGATTGCAAAGGGTTGGTGTGATAAAGGATGATTTCGTCGCTATCCACCAAGCCGTCTTTGTCAGTATCGGGCGATTTAGGATCGGTGCCGTATTCTTTTTCTGCTCTATCACTGAGGCCGTCGCCGTCCCGATCTTTGTCACCCTTTGCGTAAGTCACTTCCTGCGGCGATTGTTTCTGGGTGAGCCAGTTTTCAGAACTACTCTCCTGAGCTTTCAGCGCGAACGCCGTGGCGCAGCCGAGTAATATAGAGAGTATGTTTTTCGTTTTCATTTTTGCAGCCTTCCCTGAAAGCATCTTCGTACAACACTTCCACATTTTGTTCAAGACTTCCGCATTTCAAAGACAATTGCCATGCCACGAAAGTTCAAAGCAGAAATCGAGAGTTATGCCGAAGATTTGTTCTCCAAGAATGCATGGCTGGCAAAAATTCACCAGCAGTCACTTTCTTCAGTTTAATTTTCATACACGCTTTTGGACTCATGAATTTTCCCGGCCTTATTTCAATCAAGTGAGGGAATAGACTCTTTTCTCCAGAAAAAACGCACATAGAATTTTGCCGAGCGCCACTTTAGCGAGCTTCCGTTTTAAAGCTGGAGCAGGGCGTCGAGCGGAAAAGGTTTTAAAAGAGCTTTGAAATGGAATTGGAAGAGTCGATTCAAGATGTTGATTGGAGAGAAAATGCGGAAGCGAAGCAGGGAAAAAGACGGCGGCCAACGAAAAATATAAAAAAGGCGGCCCGGGATTCGCGCGCAGGCGAAGCATAAAGGCCGAGCGGCGTTTGAGTACTCTATTTCGTTTTGCGCTTGGCAAGTGGCTCCTTTCTTCGTAGCGATGGCGAAGCGAAGCGGGGTTCATAAAAAAACTGAGAACGTCTCAAGCTCGATTTCATCGGGAAAATCCCTTCGTTGTCGTATGCCACAGATGCCTATCCCGGTTGAAAACATATCTTGAACCGGGGCAGAACCGGGGCACAAGATAAAAAAAAATGCCGCAAAGTCAACCGCAAACTTGGAGAGGCAGTAATGCCGGATTGCCTCAGTCACGTGTGGAGTAGCGCAGGCATCCTGCCTGCAGACAAGAGGTCTGCGCTACGTTCTCCACCAATAATTGAGGTATTATGAGAGGCAGTAATGCCGCATTGCCTCAATCACGTGAGGCAGCGCAAGCCTCCCTCTCCGCACCGCTCCCCTTGCATGTTGAAACTTGAATCTGTACATTCACGCCGTTCTGAAATCAGTCCGTAAGGAGGCAATGGCCGCGTATTATCTTTTTTCCGACGCGCACCTCGGCGCGCCGCATATTCCAAACGAAGCCGAACGCATTGAAAAGATTCTGGCTTTTCTTGATCATGTCAAAGCTTCGGCGAAGGGATTATTCATCGTCGGCGATTTGTTCGACTCATGGTTTGAGTATCGCCATGCGGTTCCCAAGCGCCATTTTGCAATCTTGGCGAAACTCTATGAGCTTCGGCAAGGCGGCGTGGAAATAGATTATCTGGCCGGCAATCACGAATGGCTGGGCGAGTATTTTCGCAATGAAATCGGCGCCCGGATTCATCACGAAGGCATTCATCGCGATTTGTGCGGGTATAAATGTTTCATCACGCACGGCGACGGCACGGCGAAACCGGATATCGGCTATCGCATTCTCAAACGGGTCATCAAACATCCTTTGAGTATTTTTTTATACCGGCTGCTCTCTCCCGATGTGGGGATACCGCTGGCCAGCTATATGTCGGGCACCAGCCGCAAACTTCAAGGGCACGAGGAGAAATGGGCCGAGGAGTACCGTGACTTTGCCGCGAGCAAGCTTGCCGAGGGTTATGAGGTTGTGCTCATGGGCCATACGCACCAGCCCAAGATCGAGCAGAGCAACGGTAAAACTTTCATCAACCTCGGCGATTGGATGACGCACTTCACGTATTGTAAAATCGATGATCAGGGCCCGCAATTGATCGAATGGCCAAAGCAATAACAGGAACAACTCATGAATCTATCTTCTAAGCTTGGTTCGCTCTCGAAAGCTTGGTTGGCTTTCGGCATTCTGATACTCCTTTTCGGAGGTGGAATCGCCGTCTATCTTCTCATACTCAGCCAAGACCTGCCGGATCCGACGCAGCTCGAGCGTTATCAACCCAAGCTCGTTTCAAAAGTTTATTCCGCGGACGGCAAGCTCATCAAAGAATTTTTCGAAGAGCGGCGTTCTTACATTGCACTCGATCAGGTTCCCACGCACCTCTTGCAAGCGCTGCTCGCCACGGAAGACCGCCGCTTTTATCAGCACTGGGGCGTCAATATGACGCGTCTCGCGCAAGCGCTGGCTATCGACTTGGTGTATATGGAAAAACGTCAAGGCGCGAGCACGATTACGCAACAGCTTTCCCGGCTGCTCTATCTCTCCAGTGAAAAAACCCTCACGCGCAAAATCAAAGAGATTCTCACCGCCATTCAGATCGAGAGAACTTACACCAAAAGAGAAATTCTCGAGATGTATTTGAATCACGTCTATCTCGGTCACGGCGCGCACGGCGTGCAGCTCGCGGCGGAGCGCTATTACGACAAGTCGGTCAATCAGCTCGACGTGCAAGAGGCGGCCACGCTCGTGGCGTTGGTGCAAAGGCCGGAGTCGCTCTCACCCATTCGCCATCCGCAAGCTTGCAAAGCGCGGCGCGATCTCGTGCTCAGAAACATGTACCTCACCGGCGCGCTTGCGAAAGAAGATTTGGAGCGCTATTTGAGCATAGAGTTGGGCGTGCAAAAAACTTTGCCGAATGAGTTTTATGGTATTGCGCCGTATTTCACAGAGCACGTGCGGCAATTGTTGTGGGACAAATACGGCCGCGACATTCTCACGCAAGGCTTGACGATTTATACGACCGTGGATACACGCGCGCAATATTTGGCCGAGAAGGCGGTCACAGAGCAGCTTCATAAGATTCAGGTGCAATACAATAAACGGCTGCTTGCAAAGCGCGAGCATCTGCAAATCGTCACGCAAGCAATGCTCGATTCGCTCGGCATGAACATGCGGCAAGCGCTGCTGGATTCCGCGGTCATTCACGGCATACTCGGCAAAGAGCGCCCGGTGCAAGCCGCTCTCGTTTGCATTGAGCCCAAAACCGGATTCGTACGCGCGCTCGTGGGCGGCCGTGATTTTGATGAGAACAAATACAATCGCGTGATCCAAGCCAAACGCCAGCCCGGGTCCGCGTTCAAGCCTTTCGTTTATACCACGGTGATCGACAACGGCTTTCCGCCGACTTATGAAGTGCTCAATCAACCCGTGGTCGTCAAACAAGTCGACGGCACGGAATGGCGTCCGCACAATTACGACAACTCCATTGGCGGTTTTGTCACGCTACGAGAGGCGCTGATGCGTTCGCTGAATCTTCCCACCGTGCGTGTCGTGCAGCAAATCACCAATCCCGGAACTGTAGTGAGCTATGCGCACAAGATGGGCATCACAACCGAGCTTCCTCCCTATGACGCCGTTGCGGCATTGGGCGCGGGCGACGTCATTCCGATGGAGATCACTTCCGCATTTTCCGCGTTTGCCAATCAAGGCGTTTTGATGACGCCGATCTTTATCACGCGCATCGAAGACAAAGACGGCAATATTTTGGAAGAGACGCTGCCGCACGGCAAAGAAGTGTTGAGCAAAGAGACGGCTTATATCATGACGCACATGATGCGCTCGGTGATGGACAATCCGCGCGGCACAGCCGCAGGCGCGCGCAGCCGGTTCAATTTTTATCGTCCCGCCGCGGGCAAAACCGGAACGACGAATACTTATCGCGACGCCTGGTTCATCGGTTTCACGCCGCAGTTTGTGACTGGGGTTTGGACCGGGTTCGATCGGCAGGATATGAATTTCGAGAGAGGCACGGGCGCGGTGATCGCATTGCCGATTTGGGCGCCGTTCATGCGGGCCTATCACGACACGCTCAGTTTGCCCGTGGAAGAATTTGAGCAGCCGGAGACCGTGGTGCAGGTGCAGATTTGCAGGGATTCTAAAAAGGTTGCAAATGACGAGTGCCCCTCGATCATACAGGAGGTTTTCAAAGCCGATTCCGCACCGGCGAGCAATTGCCCGCTCCATCGCGGGCGCGAGAAATGGCAGAGCGACCGAAGCACGAGAAGATCAAAGTAGTTTCGCATCTGTGCGAACATGGCGCTAAAATAAAATGCCCCGCGCTCTCGTGAAGAATGCGGGGCATTTTATTTTTGCACTTCATTTCACCAGTGCCGAGACAGCTTTGAACTCCGCAATATCTGCACGCACCATCAACTCGAACAATGCCGTCTCTGCCGTTGTAATGATCACCCCCGCAGCGCGCATACGCTCCAAAGCGTTGCTGTGATCGCTTTCGCGGCGCGAAGATACGGCATCTGCTACGACATGAACTTGCAAACCGCTCGCCAACAAATCGTGCGCAGTTTGCGAGACGCACACGTGCGTTTCAATCCCACACAACACGATTTGCTGCACGCCGCTTCCTTTCATCCCTCGCATCAATTCCTCGCTCCCACAACAACTAAAGGACATCTTTTGCAGAGGTGCGGTTCCGTGCAATGCCTCCGTAATAGCGGGAATGGTCGGGCCAAGACCCTTGGGATATTGTTCCGTCACGTAAATCGGCACGTTCAGAATTTGAAAGCCGCGCAGCAGTTTCACGGCGTTCTCTTCCACTCGTTCGCGAAAAGACATCGCGTCATGAACGCGGGCTTGAATGTCGATCACCAACAACGCGGTGTGTTTGCGGTCGAGCAAATTCGGATGGCGCATTCGTTCGCCTCGTTAATTTTCGCTGATATGTTCGTGTACCAGCTTCCAGACATTATCAATATACGCCCAGACGCGCGTCACTTTGCCGGAGCCTTCGACGAATTTATCGCCCAGCTTACTATCCGTCATATAATTGTATGTGACAACCAGCACGCCCTCTCGATAGAGTTCCTCGCTTTTGGAAATGATACTCGTGCTGCCGCTCACGGCTTCCATTTGCTGTTTTACTCTTTTGAGCACTTCCGGAGCGTTGTCAATACGATACGGTATTTTAGGTTGGAAGCGTGAGGCTTTTTTGTACAAGTGCTCGCCATAAGCTTTTTCATCCTTTTTAGCCAGAACCGCGTCCAGATCTTTGTTGTGATTGATGGCGCTGTTTTTAAAAGTATCTTGCTCTTTTTTGGTGGTCTGCTTCTTTGCAAAGTAAGATTTGGCAAGATAACCGCCGCCAACCAGCACGGTAATGATGGCGATGAGATTAGCAAGGACTTCGATGGCCGATACCTCCTACCTTGATTTTGCGCTGCTTCAGCGCCAACCATTTGGAGAATGAATCACCAGATACAGGCCGGCGGCTTTCTCAGCGCAAAATTTAGGTCCTAATGAATTGCGTTGGTGCGAAAAATTAGGGGACAACTTTCCAAACACTGTCCGGCAAGCTGGATTGTAAATATTTTCCATGTTTCCGGCTTGAAGCCAAAACATATTTCGGCTCGTGCCAAACGTACAGATCACTCACCAACAGGCTTTCCTGCTGCTTACTGAACCGGCGCGAATAGATGCGAATATTGTGATAGCCGTTCGTAAGCGAATCTTCCACGACCACCGCCTCCGCTAAAATGTTCTCCGTGGGCAAAAGGTTGCGCAAGCCTTTTCTCGTGCGCTGCCAGAGCCACACGCCACAACCGCCGCTGCCGCACCATTCGAACACGTTTGCAATCAGCAGTTCTTTCGAGCCATCCGCATCTATATCCGTCGCCTGCGTGCGCCAAAGATTATGTTGCGCGAGGCTTTTGATTTCATACTGCGCCATGGCTTGTAACACGTCTTTGGGCATGGGGCTATTCGGTGACACGACGTCGAACACCGAACCCGCAACCGGCCCGGTGGGATTGACGGCCTCGGGTTCCAGCGAGACGACGGGCCGCGTTTTCTCCGGCGGTTCTTCTGAAACGGAAGTATGAGAGGCGTTATTCTTCGAACACGAAGACCAGCATGCCGCAAGCAGCAACAATCCCAGCAATCTAATCATGGTGCAGGCTTTCATCCTATTGCAACCTCGCCGGCGCAGCGCACCCGGGCGAGCGGAGAATCCTTTTGGGGTTTTGAGCGGGCGAGATTATAATAAAAAAATCCCACGCGGACAAGCCCTTTTCCGTGTGCAACCGGGCCGGGCGATTGACATGGCGCTGAAAACTTTCTATATTGCCGCCGCCCTTCCGCTCGTTTGTTTGAATGAAACTTTAACGACCATCGAAAGGATCCCCCCGTGCAAATTTATATCATTCGCCACGCCATTGCCGAGTTGCGCGAGAATTGGGGCCAGTCCGACGAAGAGCGGCCATTGACCGAAGAAGGCCGCAAGAAGATGGAACGCATCGCGCGCGGTTTGAGAAATATGAAAGTGACTTTCTCTCATCTCTATTCCAGCCCGCTAGTGCGCGCACAGCAAACCGCAGAGATCGTGGGGAAAAAAATCACAGTTCAAACTTTCGCGCAAACCGATTTGCTGGTCCCCGAGGCCGATCCTGCACGCCTTCTGCCTTTTCTCAATGAGCATGAGGAGGAAGCCGCGCTTGCGCTCGTGGGCCACGAGCCGCACGTCAGCTCATTGTTGAGTTTTTTGCTCGCCGGAAAACCCGGCTCTTTTGTTTATTTCAAAAAAGGCGGCGTGGCTTTGATCGAAGGCAACACCCCGGTGCAAGCCGGACAATGCACGCTGCGTTGGCTCTTGGAGCCCAGGCATTTGACGGCAATCGCCGGCAAATAGATTCGGTTCTCAACAATTCATTTGTATCGTGCTCCTTCACATATTACATTGCGCCCGTTTCTCATGAGAATGGACGCGAGCCTTGAGAGCAATTTGCACGTTGATATTGGTTGTTCTGCCGTTGCTGGGAGCTTCGAGCCGGGCGCAAGAGCCGCAACTCGTGCTCGATACTTTGCGCGTCGAGACCAGCCGATTGCTCGTGGACTTTCATGTCGACAGCTTGCTCACCGCGCCGATCTGGACCGGCATGCAGCGCGGCATCACGTCCGTGGCGCGCATCCGCGTGCAACTCTGGCGCAAACGCGGATTGCTGCTCAATAGCCTCGTCACTGAGCGTGAATTCGAAATCAAAACCGCGTTCGATCCATGGGAGCAGCAATTCGTCGTGCAAACTTGGGAAGAGCGGCGTTTGACTAAAGCCCGGGAATATGTGCAGCAGCAATGGGAGCAGCATCGCAATTGGCTGCTCGCGGATTCCACCAAGCTCAATGTCAAGCATCGGTATTACGTTGTCATCGAGCTGCACTTCGAGCCGGTCTCGCGCGAATCGTTGCGTGAAGTTCGCGGCTGGTTGGCGGGCGAGATGAAAGCCCTTGGCCGCCGCGATTCCACCAAAGTTGAAGAGCCGCAAAAATCGCGCGGCTTGCAAGATCGCATGCTCAATTTCATCGTCGATCTCACCGGCTTGGGCGAACAAGTGACGAGCCTCAAATCCGGAATTTTTCGTGTCGTGGAAGGCAAGGTTGTGTTTGAAGAGTGATTCGACAAAGATGAAGCAAGCCGAACTCAAATCACGCATTGACACGTGGGAAGATCTCCACACTGAATTCAAACAATGGCCGATTCATCCCGACGATCTTGCAGTCGCATTGGTGGCCTTCGCCAATACGGACGGCGGCCAACTCATCCTCGGTGTGGATAAGAATCACAAGCTTCTTGGCATCGAGGACACGGATCGCGTTATGCGCGATATCGACAACATCGCCGCCAACAATTGCGAGCCGCCAATCACGATTGTCCAAGAAGTGCTCTCTTCAAAAGCGCGTACGGCGCCGAAGAAGTCCTCAACCATCAAAGCCGCTGAGAAAAAATCCGTCATCGTCGTCAACATTCCCAAAGGCGATATGCGGCCCTATCGCACCAATCGCGGCCTCTTTTATATTCGCACCACTTCCGGACGACGTCAAGCTTCGCGCGAAGAGCTGTTGCGTTTGTTCCAAGCAACTGAAAGTCTATACTACGACGAGACTCCTTTGCTGCGTTGTGGTCTCGTCGATCTCGATCTCAGTGCCGTGGACGATTATCTCGAAACCACCGGACAATCCGAGCTCAAAGACAATCGCGAGCAAGTTTTGGAAAGCTGGGGCATGTTGGCAAAGGGGCATCCCACCATTGCAGGAATGATTTTCTTTGGTCGCAAGCCGCAACAGCATTTGCCCTTTGCGCAAATCAATGCCGCGCGCTTTCTCGGCGTCGATAGCTCCGTCGATCCCTTCGACCGTAAAGATTTCACCGGGCGCTTGTTGGAAGTGCTCGATCAAGCCGAACGTTTTCTTTATCTGCACCTGCGTATTCCCCATGAGATACGCGGCTTCGAGCCTGAGCCCAAGCCCGAACTTCCCAAAGAAGCATTACGCGAAGCGCTCGTCAATGCCGTAGCGCATCGCGATTATACCATTCACGGCCCGATAAGGCTTTTCATCTTCGACGACCGCATCGAAATTCACACGCCCGGCAAACCGCCGAATACGGTTACCGAAGCTGCAATGCGCGCCGGCGCACACGTCGTTCGCAATCCTCGCCTCTATGCCCGGCTTTCTGATGCCGGCTTGGTCACGCGCGCCGGAACCGGCATCCGTCGCATCATTCGATTGGTAAGAGAAGCCACCGCGCGCGAAGTCGAGATTGCGATTCGTGAATTCGAAGTGTTATTGACGCTTCCGAGAAAGACATAACGCAGGCTTCCAGTCTGCAAATCACGCAGGCAGGATGCCTGCGCTACGATTTTTTTATGCCAAGCCACTCTCTTTAATAACCTCCCGGTCACACATGAACTCCGCCTCTCCCACGCACCGTCTCGCAGGCCTCGATCTCGGCACCAATACTTTTCTCTTGTTGATTGCTGACGTGAACGCGAACACGCTCACGCCGCTGTTTGAAAAAGAAACCGTAGTGCGCCTCGGCAAAGGCGTTGATGCCAATGGCAACTTGAACGCCGAAGCCATGCAACGCGGCCTCGCCTGTTTACATGAATACGCAAAGTCTGCGCGTGAACACGGTTGCGAAAAAATTCTAGCCGTGGGCACGAGCGCGCTCCGTGACGCAAAAAATCGTGAAGAGTTTTTGCAAATAGCCAAACAAGAAACCGGCATCGCAATCAATGTCATCTCCGGCGAAACCGAAGCCCGGCTCACCTATCGCGGCGCATTGTCGAACAAGCGCGATCTGCCCGCGCCACTTGCAATCCTCGACATCGGCGGTGGCAGCACGGAAGTTGTGCTCGGCGCGCATGAACAAATTGCCAGCGCGCGCAGCGCGGACATTGGCTCCGTGCGATTAACAGAACGCTTGCTCAAACATGATCCGGTTCAAGCAGAAGAAGCGCATGCCTTCCGCGCGCATGCCGAACAAGTTATGCGCGCGACGTGGCCCGCCTCCGAACTAAAAAATGTCGCGAGTGTTGTCGGGACCGCGGGTACGATCACTACTTTAGCCGCGATGGCGCAAGGGCTCATGCAATACGAGCCTGAGCGCATCGATCGCTACACACTCTCACTCACCAAGCTGAATCAAATCGCCGCGACGCTAACGCGATTGCCCATTGCAGAGCGGAAAAAATTGCCCGGCCTCAACCCCGCGCGCGCCGATGTCATTCTCGCCGGCGCGTTGTTGCTGGAAAGGTTCATGAACATTTATGGTTTTGAAAAGATCGTCGTGAGCAATCGCGGTTTGCGCCATGGCGTGCTCTGCGCCGAAGCACTGGCGTGAGGGAGTGTTGGGTGTTTGGAGTGTTGCTAAAACCAACAATCCCTCATTCCGGCGATCCACAAGCGCTGATATGTTGAACATAAAAGCAAAGGAGAGGTTGATGAAGAGCCTGTTTGCACTCGCCCGGTTGTTAGCCATTTTTGTTGCCGCCGGTTTGCACGCCCAAAGCTTGAACGATAACACGACCCTATTGAGCCAAATCGCGCCGCAAGGTAAGGGCGGCAAAGGCCCATTCGCCGCGCCGGGTTATTCCGATGTTTGGGGCTATGCCGCCAATGGCCGCGAATACGCGCTGCTCGGGCACTTCTTCGGCACGAGTGTGATTGACGTTACCGATCCCGCTTCGCCGAAAGAAATTTCTTTTCTCCCCGGCCCCGGTTCGCCGTGGCGCGATATTGATACGCATTCGCACTATGCCTACGTCACCAACGAAACCGGCGGCGGCTTGCACATCATCGATCTGCAATATTTGCCGGACTCTGCAGTGTCGCGGGGATTTTATAACGCCGCTTTCCAAACCGCGCACACGCTCTACATCGACAATGGCTTCGCGTATGCCTGCGGCAGCAATACTGCCTTTGGCGTGAATATGCTCGATCTCGGCAATCCCCTTGCGCCGGTGGAAAGGGGCCGCTGGCGCCAAACTTATTTCCACGACATCTTCGTCAAGAACGACACGCTTTACGGCAGCGCGATTTTCGCGCCCGGCAGCATCGATATCGTCGACGCGCGCAACAAGGCCAATCCGCAATTGCTTTCGAGCACGCACTATCCCGGCGCCTTCACGCACAATTTGTGGATGACCTCCGACACCAAATATATCGCGCAGTGCGACGAGATTCACGACCTCCCGGTCAACTTTTGGGATATCTCCGACCGCAACGCGCTCGAGCTCGCAGCCACTTATCACGGCGGACCGAATTCGATCGCGCACAATGCCTACATCCGCGGCGACTATGTTTTTCTCAGCTACTATTACGACGGCTTGCGCGTGCTCGACATTTCACAACGCGAAGCGCCGACGGAAGTGGGCAACTATGACACCTACCCGGATGACGGCCTCCAAAGAGGCGACGACTATGAAGGCGCGTGGAGCGCTTATCCGTTTCTGCCTTCGGGAAATATTTTGATCGCCGACATCACGTATGGCTTGGTGATCGTGCAATTCAACGGCGCCAAAGCCGGCTATCTCTCCGGCGTGATTCGCGATGCCGCCACCGGTGCGCCGCTTTCGGACGTGAAAGTCGAATTGCTCAATCGCCCGGTTTCCGAGGGCGTTACCAACACACAAGTCGGCGCCGATGGAAAATATCTCGTCGGCGCGAAGCCCGGCGCTCGCTCTTTTCGTTTCAGCCGCATGCGTTATTATGATTTTGTGCTAAACGATTTCAACGTGCAAGCGGGAGCAGTGCATACACAAGATATTACGTTGACACCCCTCCCGACCGGCAGCGTGGAGATTTCTTTGCGCACCGATAACGATCAACCGATTGCGGGCGTGCCGGTCAGGATCACCGGAAAAGATTATCAGCAACAATTCACCAGCGATCTTTCCGGAAACTTGAATCTCCAACTGCTGTACGGTGATTATCATCTCACCTTCTTCAATTGGGGCTACACGCGCAAAGATACTTCCTTTACTCTGGCGGCGCCCGGGCCGGTTCCCCTCATTTTAAAAAGCGCGCGCGCGTATATCGAGACTTTCACGGAGGCGCAGCCTTGGTCTTTGCAAGAGCCGAGCGACCAATCCGTGCGCGATTGGCTCATTGTCAGCGCCAAACAACTTCCCAATCCGCTCAATCGTTTTTTGCCGCCGATGGATCACACCGCGGATTCTTCTGCATTCGTCGCGGCCTCGATGGCGTTGAACGGCGCTTCGACCTTGACCTCGCCAACGATGGATGCCACGCCGCTCGACGATCCACACCTGCAGTTCGCGCGCTATTTCAACCCATACAATTCGGCGACGACACAAGCCAATGACACGTTGAAGGTTCTCGCTTCGAACGACAACGGCGCGAGCTGGAAACCCATCGCCGCGTATACGGGCATTGATCAAAGCTGGCAAGTGCTCACTTTTCGCCTTGCCGATTATCTCACGACTAGTAGCGCCATGAAAGTGCGCTTCGTTCATATCGAAGGCGCGGACGCGCGCCGCTTGCCGACGTTCGTAATGATCGATGACTTCAAAGTCGTTTCGAAAAATGCACTAACTCGCGTGGAGGAAAAGCCGGTTGTGTTGCCCGGGCGTTTCGCGCTGGAGCAAAACTATCCCAATCCGTTCAACCCGCAAACCGTGATACGTTGGCAGCAACCGCGCGTGGGCGAAGTTGAAATTGTGATCAGCAATCTGCTCGGGCAGAAAGTCGCAGCCTATGCCCTCGGCGCCTTGCCCGCCGGAGCGCATCACTTTCAAATTGATTTGAGCGCGCAGCCTTCCGGCGTTTATCTTTATCAAGTGCGCGTGGCGGGCGAAGCTTCGAGCACGAAGAAGATGCTGCTGATGAGATAAGGCCAAATGGCCTCCTCGCTCCCTTGACAAACGGGGAGCGGATGTTCTAACTTGGCATCGTTCGGATGCGGCGCAGGTGCCGAGCGCGTGGCGATGGAAGCGTAGCGATTAAAACTTTGCTGC